>SKEU01000014.1_pt2 | contig 165590 bp, 134 predicted proteins | sample 4819571 | NCBI WGS metagenome assembly SKEU01 (sample SAMN11008801, study PRJNA524170) | human gut metagenome | biome: Human fecal sample; material: Feces; isolation source: fecal sample from pouch patient p8, p16 | host: Homo sapiens | place: Israel: Tel-Aviv | collected 2015-06-23
CGTCCTTTTCATGGACGTGCGCCAACGCGCGTTTCTGCATCAGCTTCTGCGATCAGGCCTCGCGGCTCGCGGAAGCCGCAGCGAACGCCGGCAAGGCGCGAGGTGCGTTGAAACCTTCCTTTTCGAAGCGGTCAGCAATCTTCTGTGCGATTTCGTGGCCCTGGCCCTTGTCGACCAGCGCGATGATGGATCCGCCGAAGCCACCGCCGGTCATACGTGCGCCGTATGCGCCATTGGCACGAGCCACGTCCACGGCAATGTCCAACTCGGGCACAGTCACTTCATAATCCGCAGCGAGCGAATCATGAGACGCGTTGAACAGTCGGCCTGCTTCGTCGATCTTGCCGTTGGCGAAGGCACGCACGAAGGAGTTGACACGGGCGATTTCGGTGATGACGTGGCGCACGCGCTTCTTCATCGTGTCGTCTTCCAGCTTATCGAGCGTTTCCTTGAGCGCCTGGAACGGATCGTCGGACTTGGCGATGCTGTCGGCGACCACACGCAGGTTGGCCACGCCGAGGATTTCGGCGGCCTTCTCGCAAGTGGCGCGACGCTGGGCATACTGGCCGTCGTTGAGCTGGTGCGGAGCCTGAGTGTCAAGCACCAGCAGTTCCAGACCGTACTTGTCGAGATCGAATTCCTGCTGGGAGACGTTCTCCAGCGGGCTCAGCTCTGGACGGCAATCAAGACGCAACGCATGGCCGAAAGTGCAGCGCATGGATGCGTTCTGATCGAGCCCACCGGTGGACGCGCCCGCCATGTCGTTTTCCGATTTGATGGCGGCGTTGATCAGCGTCACACGACCGGCGTCGGATGCGCCATAACCCAAACCGTACACGTCATCCAGCGCCAAGGCGGTGGAGCAGGTCATGGCTGCGGAGGAGCTCAGACCGGAGCCGAGCGGCACGCAGGAGGAAAATGCCGCGTCGAAGCCCTGCACCGCGTCGAAGCCGGCTTCGCGCAATGCCCAGGCCACGCCTACCGGGTAGGCGGCCCATCCTTCCACACCACCGGCCTGCAGACCGTCGAGGTCGCCTTCGGTAACGTTTTCGGGGGAAACGTCGGAAACCACGCGCACCTTGGTGTCTTCGCGCGGCTTGAGCGCGATGAACGTGCGGTGCGGCAGTGCGATCGGCAGGCACAGGCCCGCGTTGTAGTCGGTGTGTTCGCCGATCAGGTTCACACGGCCCGGGGCGGCCCATACACCAGCCGGTTCCTCCCCGTAGGTGGCACGGAACAGGTCGGTCGCGTTCTTCACGCCCTCGTCGTGCGAGAGCGGCTCAATGAATTCAACAGCAGTCATTGGTGTTTTGTCCTTTGGGTTTGGTGGCTTTCAGCTTTCGATGTCGATTGGTCCGAGCTCATGGAAGCGCTTGGCGATGAGTTCCGGAGTGGTATCGGAAACCCATGCGGCCATGCCGGATTCGGATCCGGCCAGATACTTGATCTTGTTGGCTGCGCGGCGGAACGAGAAGAACTGCAGGTTCAGGCGGTAGTTCTCACGGCGTGCGTCGTGGATCGGGGCCTGATGCCATGCTGCGATGTACGGCAGATCCATGCCCTTGCCGTCGCCCTTGTCGAAGAACGCGTTGCCGCGCTTGAGCAGGGTGGAGTACATGACGGCCAGATCCCAACGTTCCTGATCGTTGAGCTCGTCAAGGGTGAGTACGTCGCGCACCGGGGCCACATGTACCTCGAGGGGCCAGCGGGCTGCGGCAGGCACGTAGGCCACCCAGCTGTGGTTGCGCATGACGATGCGTTCCTCGGCTTCGATTTCGGCGTTCATGAGATCCTTGAGCAGGTTGCCGCCGGTCTTCTCATGGTAGGCTTCGGTCTGCTTGAGTTCGGCTTCCATCTTCGGTGCGATGAACGGATAGCAGTAGACCTGTCCGTGCGGGTGCGCCAGGGAGACGCCGATTTCCTGTCCGTGGTTTTCGAACGGGAAAATCTGTTCGATGCCTTCCATCTTGGAGATTTCAGCGGTACGGAACGCCCATGCCTCCACGACGGTGCGCAGGCGGGAGACCGGCAGGTCAGCCGGCAGACCATCTTCGTCCGGGTCGAAGCAGATCACTTCGCAACGGCCTGCGGCGAGCTTCTTTTCCCACAACGGATTGCCGTTGACGTATTCCACGGCTTCGGAACGGCCCGGCACGCGAACCATGGACGGGAAGCGGTTTTCGAACACGACCACGTTGTAGTCGGTGTCCGGCACTTCGCCGTCCTGATACGGGTCGCCCGGCTTGCGTGCGGCCAGCGGGTTGCCTTTGGCGGTGGCGCCAGGGCCCGCGGTGATCGGACGGTTCATACGTGCGGTCGCCATCGGAATCCAGTCGCCGGTCAGTGGATCGCGACGCATTTCCGGAGCAGCGTACGGCACTTCCTCACCGGCTGCGTTGAGCTGGTTGGAGAAACGGTATGACAGCTGACGAGGATCGTTCAGTTCGCGCGTCTTCGCGCCGGAAACGTATTCCGGATCATCGTCGAGGTAGAAGAAAGCGCGGCCATCGGCGAGCGTGGTCGGCGTGATGCGAATGTGCTCCTTCGCGTACTCTCCGGGAGTGTAGTTTGCGAATTCACTCATTATGGTTATTCACCTTCCTGAATAGGCTCGCTCTGGTGTGCCAGCACGAGCTCTTTAACCAAATCCCTTGTTTTCCCAACCGAATCGGGGTCTAGTCCATCATCGGTAATGACCGTGTCCACCTGGTCGAAGCGTGCGAAAAGCGACAATGATGTGCAGCTCCACTTGGTGTGATCGGTCAAAATTATGGTGCGATCGGCAATGTCCATCATTGCCATATCGGTTGCGGCCTCAAGCGAGTTCGGCATGAGGAAGCCGCGCGGAATGGACACGGAATGCGTGCCCAGGAAGACTGTGTTGACGCGCAGGGAGGCCACCACTTTGTCTGCGATCGGGCCTACGAGCGAGTTGGATCGGGTGGTCACGCCGCCGGTCACGATGACTTCCACGTCTTTCGATTCCAGCGCCTGCACCAGTTCCGCCACCGGAATGGAGTTGGTGAGGATGGTGATCCCCGACGACTGCTGTGATTCCAGCAGATGTTGCGCGAATACGTATGCGGTGGTGCCGCCGCCGATGGCGATCACGTCGCCGGGTGCCACATATTTGATGGCTTCCTGTGCGATGGCGTCCTTCAATCCGATGTCCATCTGCGACTTTACAGAGAACAGCGGCTCACTCAGCAGCGTGCTGGTAGTGACGGCGCCGCCGTGCACACGCTTCAGCAGACCCTTGTCGGCCAGATCGGCGATATCGCGTCGGATGGTCATGGCGGAAACGCCCAATTCCTTGGACAATGCGGTGATACGCACCGCACCGCGGGTACGCAACCTGCTCAAAATCAAATGCTGACGTTGTGACGATATCATTCGAACATTATCGCACATGTTCACTCAAAATAAAAACTGAGATGAGCGTTTCGCGCGTTTTCCTCACGAAAAAATATACTTGGCACTCCTGTAATCGTTCAAATCGAACAAAAACGAACGTCGACATCCCGTCAGCGAAATCAATCGTCGTGTTGCTTTCCTGCGACAAACGGTGCGAGAATAGTGAACCATGACGTATGTTTCTGAGAATTTCTGGCACGATGCGGTGAACAAAGCCACCACCGATCTCTTCACCTTCGGCTATAAGCACATCATCAAGCCGCATTTCGTGTTCAATCAGACGCCCGATGTGGCGCACGACCAGATGATCCAGTTCTGCAAGATCACCAAGAACATTCCGCCACTGATGTGGGCGTGCCGTGAAATGCTCAACTATTCCGACCCCGTGCTGGAAACCAGCGTGATGGGCGTCGACTTCGTCAATCCGCTCGGCCTTTCCGCCGGCCTCGACAAGAACTGCGAGATGCCGGTGCTGCTCGACAACGCCGGCTTCGGCTTCGAAACGGTCGGATCCACCACGTCTCGTCCATGTCCCGGCAATCCGAAGCCGTGGTTCCACCGTCTGCCCGAATATGATTCGATGATGGTGCATGTCGGTCTTGCCAATGAGGGTTCGGAAATCGTTGTTCCGCGCGCGGAACAGGCTTGGACGAAGGCGCGCGACATGCAGATTTCCGTGTCGATCGCGCGTACGAATGACGATAAGACCGGCGATTTGAACGAAGGCATCGAGGATTACTGCATTTCGATGCGCCGCGCGACCGGTCGCACCGCCATGGTTGAAGTGAACATCTCCTGCCCGAACACGATGGCCGGTGAACCGTTCAATCAGAGCCCTGAAGCGCTCGACAAGCTGTTCACCGAACTCGACAAGATCGAACGTCCACAGCCCACGCTGGTGAAGATGCCGTTGAATAAGTCCTGGGAAGAGTTCAAGGATTTGCTTGACGTGCTTGCCGAACACAATGTGCAGGGCTTGTCGATTGCGAATCTGCAGAAGGACCGCACCGGCATGGAGATTCCTCGCGATTGGGAGGGCGGACTGTCGGGTTCGCCATGCTATGAGGCCAGCAACGAACGCATCAAGCAGGTGTACCGCGAATATGGCGACCGTTTTGCGATTGCCGGCATCGGCGGCGTGTTCACTCCGCAGCAGGCGTATGCGAAGATTCGTTCCGGCTCGTCGTTGGTCATGTTCATCAGCTCGCTGATGTATCGCGGACCGCAGCAGATCACCGTGTTGAAGCGCGGCCTTGCCGAACTGCTCAAGCGCGACGGATTCGACCATGTGAGCCAGGCTGTCGGCATCGACGCCTGATACCGATTATTTCAATCGGCAGCGAGCACCAAATAATAATGCGCCCTGCGACCGCCAACGCGGTGCAGGGCGCATTATTGTTGTTCGATTGTTGTTCGATATTACCTTGGTTATTGGTTGCGTTTAGTATGCGCCACGCACATACTGCGGCTGGTAGGGCGCATCTTCGGTCGGAATACCGAGCTTGTGGGCGGCGCGAAGAGGCCAATTCGGATCACGAAGCGCCGCACGTCCGATTTCGATGGCGTCGGCGGCACCGGATTTCAAAATCTTCTTGGCCTGCTTCGGCTTGGTGATCAATCCGACGGCCGTGGTTGGGATTTCGGCACGCGAGCGCACCTGTTCGGCGAATGGAACCTGATAATCGGGTTTGACGGGAATGGTCACGCCCGGAATCATGCCTCCGGTGGAGACGTCCATCAGATCGACGCCATGCTCCTTCAATACTTTGGCAAGGTCGACGGTCTGGTCGAGATCCCAACCGCCGGCGGCCCAATCGGTCGCGGAAACGCGCACCAGCACCGGCATGGTGTCGGGGATGACGGAACGTACTGCGTCCACGACTTCGACCAGTATGCGGATACGGTTGTCGAACGATCCGCCATACTCATCCTCACGCTCGTTAATCAGCGGGTCGAGGAACTGCGACAGCAGATAGCCGTGGGCCGCATGAATTTCCACCGCGTCAAAACCGATATCATAAGCACGCCAAGCGGCATCGCGGAACTGGTCGACAATGGCATGGATCTCGTCAACGGTCAACGCGCGAGGCTTGGTCAGCGAGCCGAACGCGTTGGCGCTTGGCCCCACGGTCTTCCAACCGCCCTGCTCCTCCGGCACGCTCTCATGCTCGAAACCGATGGAGAAGCAACCGGTGGAGGCTTTGCGTCCGGCATGGTTGAGCTGCACCGCCATGGTGGCGCCGGCGGCCTTCGTATCGGCAACGATCCAACGCCATGCATCCATCTGCTCGTCGGCCCACAATCCCAAGTCGCATGGCGAAATACGACCCTCCGGCGCCACTGCGGTAGCTTCCATGATAATCATGCCGAAACCGCCCATGGCACGCGACACATAATGCTGGTAGTGGAATGGCGTGGGCAGACCATCCTGGGCCAACGCGGAATACGTGTCCATCGGCGGCAGCCAGATACGGTTGCGCACGGTCACTCCACGCAAAGTCATAGGATCGAACAGGCCAACCGTGCCATTGGTTTTGGCCTTCTTCGACTGCTTCATCTTCTTTTCATCTTCGCTCATCGTAGTAGCTCCCCCTCCGGTCGCGCCTACTGGCTTCATGCCGATCAGCTGAACCTTCTTTTCGTATTCCCCTTGAGCTTCTCTGGAGATTTCGTGCCGTAGAACCGGCACTATCTGCATTCTACGCAGAACGCCCGCCGAGCATGGCGGGCGTTCATTGATTGTTCACTTCCATTCACTGAATTACGGAAGCGTCACTCATCTTCGGTCTGCTGCTGATCCTGATCAGCCTGCTGGTCGTTCTGCTGGCTTTGCTGCTGAAGCGACTGGTTCTGCTGCTGGATGATTGTGCTTTGCTGCTGTGTGGCATTCTGCTTTCCACCGCCGATCTTGGTGACCGCGCTGGATGTTGCGGAATACTTGGCCGCAGGCTGCCCATAATCGTTATCAATCGGCAGCTGTTTGCGTTCCGCATAAGCATTCATAAAGTCACGCCATGCCGGGGCTGCGATGGTGGAACCATCCCAGTAGCTGTGGTATTGGCCGTTGATGGCGATATTCGCAATCGGGTGGCCAACCGGGTTCTGCACGTCACCGACGAGCACGAACGTAGCGATCTGGTTCGGAATGAAACCACCTGTCGTAACTAGCTGATCCTCGTGGGTACCGGTCTTGGCGAAGGTCTTACGTCCATTGGCCAGCTGTGCCACGCCGCCTGCGCCGTCGGGACGAACAACGCCTTGATTCATGGCCCAAGCAAGCGTTTGGATGATTTCCGGATCGACCGCCTGATGGCAGTTCGCGGAAGGCACCTTAATATCATTGCCATCCACATCAGTCACCTGCTTCAGTGCGATCGGATCGCACTGCACACCATTGGATGCATATACAGCGAAGATGCTTGCCATCGTCAGCGGGGACACGTTGACGTTGCCGACCATCATGGCAGGCACGAATGATGAGGTCTTGTCGAGCGTCTCACCGGTATTCGCATCATGATAGCCAAGTTCAGTTGCGGTATCGGCAATCTTGCACAAGCCGATGATGGATCCCATGGAAGCCTGCGTGGTGTTATGAGACCTTGCCAAAGCCAATGCCGGCGTTTCCGGGTTCACCGTTCCATTGGTTATTGCGTTGGTGACGTTCCACGTATCAGTGCCGCCGGTATAACGATCGCATGCGAACAACGAGGTCGAATACCTCGTGGACGTCTGCAGGTTTTCGTTGACGGAATGTCCCGCTTCCATCCATGCCACCAGATTGACAGGCTTCCACGACGAGCCGATGGAGAAGCCCATGCCGCCGCCGTCTTCTCGATCCACGGCATAGTTCATGGAATCCCTGGTCTGGTCGTTCTGCGCCGCTTCGGTGGCATCATACGTTCGATTCAGACCGAAGCCCAACACTTCTCCGGTACCCGGTTTGACGGACGCCATCACGATTTCCATGCCGGAGGAATCTTCCGGTGGGATGGTGTTGCGCGCGGTTTCGTTCAACAAGGTGTTGGCATCGATATCCAACGTGGTGACGATCTTCAGACCGCCCTCTTTCAGCAGTCTTTCCCTGTCCTCGCTGGTCTTGCCGAATTCCTTGGAATTCAAAATCTTATGCACCACGTAATCGCAGAAATAGCCCGCATCATAGTCCGCGGCCATGCAACCGGTGGAAATAGGCTGGACATCAAGCGTATCTGCGAGCGGAGTATTGACCGCCTCTTGATACTCCGCATCCGAAATATAGCCCTGCTCGTTCATCAGCTGCAGCACGATATTGCGTTGCTTCTCGGATTCCGGCTGGTTCGATTCGACGGAAGGATCGTAAGCGTTCGGATTCTTGGTGATTGCCGCGATGGTGGCGGACTGCACGATGTTCAGCTGATCTGCGGTGGTGTTGAAATACCGCTTCGCAGCCGCCTGCACGCCATAGAGGCTATTGCCGCCAAACTGTGCGATATTGAGATATCCCTGCAAAATTTCAGGCTTGGAATACTGCTTTTCCATTTGCACGGAAATCAGCATTTCCCTCACTTTTCGTGCGATGGTATCTTCCGACGCATGGTATTGTGCGATCGGATCGTCATCCTGCTGCGCCTGCAGGATCAGCACGTTTTTGACATACTGCTGGGTAAGGGAGGAACCGCCCTGATGGTCGCCCTTCATGTATGTTTGGACGAACGCGCGGAACACACCCTGCACATCAACGCCGCCGTGAGTGAAGAATCGTCTGTCTTCACGCGCTACCACGGCCTGCTGCATGTATTTGGAAATCTTCTTCAACGGCACGACTTCACGATTCTGATCCCAGAATTCGGTGATTTTCGTGGTGCCATCGGAAGCGTACATGGTCGACTTCTGCGGCAGGCTGGTCACATCAAAATCAATACCTTCGACCGACAGCGACGGAATAACCGCCTTGGCGACGCTGTTCGCGCCGAAAACCGCCGGTAGGAGGAACAAACTGGCGGCCACGCCGCCCCCCACACTCAGCGTGATGTAGGCAATCACGAGTGCGAGCACACGTTGAACGGTCAAAGTCTTCTTTTCGGGCATGGTGCCCATTCTAAAGTGGTGGGTCTACTAATCAACCGGCCGATCGCAGCCATCACGGGTTTCTCACAAACAACCGTAAAACTTGAAAAACACTGGAAAACAGTCGAAAATTATCGTCTCGATCGTCGAATAAGCATGCCAGGCTGGTAGATGATGATGGAACGGCCCTCACGCGCAATCCATCCACGGGTGGCGAAATCCATCAGCGCCTTGTTCACCGTCTCGCGCGACGAACCGACCAGCTGCGCCATTTCCTCCTGCGTCAGATCGTGCGGCACCTTCAACCCCGCCTCGACCGGCTCGCCGAAGCGTGACGCCAGATTCAGCAGCGTTTTCGCCAAACGTCCCGGCACGTCCATGAACACAAGCTCCGAAATGCGCTCGTTGTTGTCACGCATGCGATGCGCGAGCACCTGAAGCATGTCGACGGCCACGCGCGGATGCTCGTCAAGCCATGCGAACAGGGCGTCATGCTCAAGCCATACGACTTTCGTGTCACTGGTCATGGCCACGGCGGACGCGGTGCGCGGTCCACCATGCGGATCGAACACCGGAATCTCACCCAGCACTTCGCCGTACGCATGAATGCTCAACAACTGCACACGTCTGTCGGACGATTGCCGGATCAGTTTGACGCGCCCGCGTTCCAGCAGATACATGCGGTGATCGGTGTCGCCTTCGCGGAAAATATAGTCGCCCTTGCTGTATTCGGCATGCTGCAGATGCGGCAGCAGTTCCTCCGCCTCTTCGGAAGAAACCTGCTTGAACAACGCGGTGTGCAGCAACGTCGCGCTTTCGCCACTGGGTCCACTATTGGTCTCGTTTGGCGTAGCCATTTGTCACACCTCCGTTCATAGGCACATCCTCTGGGCACGCCGCCAGGCGTGTTGCCGGGCGCGCTGCCGCGGCTTCGAAAGCTTGTTGCGATTCCACATGCCCTCACGGAACACCAAGCTTTCGTAACGTTCTCATTGCCCTTGATATCAGGGGCGGCTTCGACCATCGGGCTACATTGTAACTCGCCTGGCGGCGTCGAGCAGCCGTTCAACCACGTCTTCACGACTCATGCCCGTCTGCGAGCGCATTGGATCGACTCGTTTTACCGCTGATTTCACCGCTTTGTCCGACATTTTCTCACGTGAGGTGTTCAATACCCGCCCCATTTTTTCCGCGTCGATATCGTAGGCGAGGGTCACGTGGTGCAGTATGGCGCCAGGCCCTCCCTCTACTGGTGTGAATCGGCGTTGTGCGGCTCCGCCGAGTTTGCCGTATTGCGTGGCGATGTCGTTGAGTCCGGCGAATCGTACGTCGAGCCCGAGTTCCTTAAGCGCGCGCACCAGCCAGAAATCGCAGAGCCGGTATGATTCCTCGATGCTTATGCCTTGGGTGAAATCGAACGGCGCGTACAACGAGTAGGTGATGGTATTGCCCGGTTCGATGAACATCGCCCCGCCGCCGGTGCAACGTCGGACCACGGTGAATCCTTCCTTCTGCGCGACCGCCGTATTGACTTCGTCTTCGAGCGACTGGAATTTGCCGATGACCACGGCCGGAGCGGCCCATTCCCAGATACGCAGCGTGGGTTCGCGTTTGCCTGCCGCCACTTCGCGCGCCCATGCGATGTCGGTTTCCATTTGTTCGTTCGGGTCGCGCGGCTTGTCGTGGATGACGGTCGGTTTCAGGTCCCGCCAGCGTTCCAGATATTCCTCTTGTGTCAGCGCATTATGCATTCCCGGTTGTTCCCCGGAATATTGTTTCGTGGACCTCGCGATATTTCCGTTGCCCGTTGCATCTTCCGCATTACGCGATTCACTGCCTGTGATTGCGCGGAGAAAAGCGATGGCAATGCCTTCTGCCGTCATACCCACCAATCGCACGTTCGGATAGTTCGCGGTAATCGCTTGCAATCGTCGCGTAATGTCGCGTGTGGGCGCGCCTCGCTGGCTTTGCAGCAAGTTTTCCCAATCCTGCAATAGTCGGCGGGAATCCTTGTCATCGCCGTCAAGAAAGAAATCGCCGTCGATCCGACATTGTTCCACGGATTGGATGGAACTTGCACATTCGCGGAAATATGCTGGAATGTCATCAGAAAGCCGGACGGAAACCCCTACGAGTTTGCCGCCCGGCTGCTTATACAGCCCTCTGCCCATCAATCTTGAAGTTCTTGGCCGCGCCCATCGCGGTGCCAGTTGGACCCGTAGCTGGAGCACAGGATGAGGACTGCTTCGATCAGAGCCCAGATTCCGGAAATGATCGGTCCGATGAGGATGATCCATCCGATCAGGGTCAGCAACAGCTGGGCCACGGCCTTGCCTGTGTATCCCAGATAGAAGTTGTGCACGCCGAGGGTGCCGAGGAACAGGCCGAGCAGGCCGGCGACGATCTTCGACTTCTGCGCGTAGCCATAGCCGGGCTGCTGTTGGGTCGCCTGATAGTAGGTCTGCTGCGCGTAGGTTGGTGGCTGATTGTATGCGGACTGCGTGTATTGGGGCTGAGTCGGCTCCTGATAATAGGGGGTCTGCGCCGATTGTGCGTAATCCGTAGGTCCGTACGTCGGCTGACCGTAGATGGGCTGTGCAGGTTGCGCAGGCTGAGTCGGCTGCCCGTAAGCGGGAGCGGCCGAGCCATATGCGGGGACGGACGAACCGTAGGCAGCCGACTGACCATATGGCTGACCATTGCCGTACATACCGCCGGGGATGTTGTTGCCCTGCGTACCCGGGGCATATCCCTGCACGGGCTGCTGCGATGCGTACGGGTCGGGATTGTGCGGCTGTGATGCAGGCTGATTGTAGCCATCCTGCGACTGCCTGTAATCGGCTTGAGTTGAATCGTTCGTCGCGAAATACTCGTCTTGGCCGGAACCGTTGTAATCGGCATTGTTGTCACTCATGGTTTCAACAATATCCCATAATTTGCCTTGTTGCTTTCATCCACCCTGAAAGCAATCCCTGAAATCCCCCTGAATATGCGAGACGCCTGTCGAATTCAAGCATGAACTCGATTTCGACAGGCGTCTCAACAGGCGAACATATCCGGCGCAATCATGCGTTCCGGATCATATGTCACATGCGTGCCAGAATGTCGCGTCCGACCTCGTCGGTGGAGCGGGTAGCGGATCCCAGCTCTTCGATGTCAGCTTCGACGGCCGCATCGATCTTGGCCGCGGCGTCGTCGAAACCGAGGTGGCGCAGCAGCATGGCCGCGGAAAGGATCGCGGCGGTCGGATTGGCCTTGTTCTGGCCTGCGATATCCGGTGCGGAACCGTGAATCGGCTCGAACATGGACGGGTATTCGTTGGAAGCGTTGATGCATCCGGAAGCGGAGTATCCGACACCGCCGACCACGGCACCTGCCTCGTCGGTGATGATGTCGCCGAACAGGTTGTCAGTGAGAATCACGTCGAAGCGGGACGGATTCGACACCATGAAAATGGTGGTCGCGTCGATATGCAGATAGTCGTGGGAAACTTCCGGATATTCCTCGGCGACCTTATCGACGATGCGCTGCCACATGTCTCCGGCGTTGACGAGCACGTTCTTCTTGTGCACGAGGGTCACATGCTTCCTGCGCTTCATGGCCAGCTGGAAGGCGTAACGCACCACACGTTCCACGCCGTAGGCGGTGTTGATGGAAACTTCGGTGGCCACCTCGTTCGGGGTGCCGCGGCGAACCGCTCCGCCGGCGCCGCAGTACAGGCCTTCGGTGCCTTCACGCACCACGACGAAGTCGATATCACCCGGGTTGGCGAGCGGGGAGGTCACGCCCTTGTACAGCTTGGACGGACGCAGGTTGACGTACTGGTCGAGATCGAAACGGAGCTTGAGCAGCAGGCCACGTTCGAGAATGCCGGCCTTGATACGCGGATCGCCGACTGCGCCCAACAGGATCGCGTCGGTCTTCTTGATGCGTTCCTCTTCCTCTTCCGGAAGAATCGCACCGTCACGCAGGTAACGTTCGGCGCCAAGATCGAAATTCTCGTAATCGAATTCGGCAACGCCCTCGGCCGCCTTCTCCAGAGCCTTCTGAGCCCACGGAGTCACTTCCTTGCCAATGCCATCGCCCGGAATGACGGCGATGGTGTACTTCTTTGCAGAATCACTCATAGCACGCGACTCTAGTCAACGAATCAGCACGTGGACTTAAAACGCTCAACTAATGGACACTCCATGCCGCTTTCCTGTACGAAACACACGAAAAGCATGAATCATACGAATCTCACAAATCGCACAGCCTAATCAGCTGGTAATACCCATCACGCCAAGACACCAAGCATTCTCATAGGAGATCTCCTCCCACTGCTTGTACCTTCCAGACGTACCCCCATGACCAGCCTCAACCTCAATCTTCGCCACGGCATCCACGCCCGCACGCTGCAGTCGGGCCAACCATTTCATCGGCTCCACATACAGCACACGAGTGTCATTCATCGACGTGGTAATGAAAATCTTGGGAAAAACCGCAACCCGCGCATCATTTGCATCAGACGGCGCATTCTCATACGGCGTATATTCCTTCATATACCGATACACGTCCGCATTATGCAGCGGATCGCCCCACTCATCCCACTCCGTAACCGTCAACGGCAACGACGGATCAAGAATCGACGTCAACGCATCCACAAAAGGCACATCCGCCTCAACGCCCGCGAAACATTCGGGAGCCATATTCGCCACGGCACCCATCAACAGGCCACCGGCGGAACCGCCATCGGCCACCGTGCGAGCAGGCGACGCCAAACCGGCACGCTGCAACGCACGCACGGCATCAACGAAATCCTCAAACGAATGCTTCTTATTGAGCAAATGCCCCTGCTCATACCAAGCACGACCCATCTCACCGCCGCCGCGAATGTGCGGCACCGCATAAAGCACACCACGATCAAGCATGCTGATGCGAGACACCGAGAATCCCGGATCCGAACTGATCTCATACGCGCCATACCCGGTAACGAACATCGCCGAATCACACGCGGGCACATCCCTGCGCCACACCAAGGAAACAGGAATGCGCTCGCCATCGCGGGCGGTAACCCACACCCTGCGCTCCATGTATTCGCGCGGTTCAAATCCACCAAGCACCGTGGCACGCCTCAACAGGCGATCCTCGCCGGTCGCCGGATCGATATCATGCAGTTCGCCGGGACGCGTGTAACTGGAGAACGAGTAGCGCATGCGGGGCGCATCATACGAAGGATTGCCTCCCACACCAATCGAATACAAGCGCCGGGTCTCCCCCGGCATCGCATCGGCGGTCGCACCATCCGATGAGGTCATCGCCTTGCGGGAAACCCCATGCACGGCCGACCCCTCGCCTTGCGCGGCGGCCAATTGGTCGAGCGCGCCCCACACTTCGGCACGTTCCTCGTTGATCTCGTCCACCGACTCGTCGACATCCCAATCGTCTTCCAACGCGTGGGGAACCAGCTCGGTGAACTTCCATGGACGCCCCGCAAGAAAATCCTCCGCAGCGGCATCCTTCGTCATCACCGCAATATGCGTCAGGCTTTCCGCCCGGTACTGCAGCGCCACATAATGCCGGTGAATCGAGATCCCCTCAATGCCAAGACCATGCGCACCCTGCAAAATGGCTGGATTGCAGGGATTGGAATACGGTGTGCCGATCGGCATCTCAGAAGCGCCCGGTTCGACTTCGTCGCCGTGCTCGCATCCGTACGGCGAACCGACGGCCACACGCACGCCCTCACCCAAACGGTACGGGGGCTCATGGGAGCGCATGTCGATCACATCGATTTCGAAATTCGGGTTCAACGCATTGTGATAGACCACGGCGAGCGGAATATCCTCACCGCATTCGCCGGCACCTTCGAAACGGCTGAAACTCACGTCGTATTCCACGTCCTGCTCGCGCGGAATGAACGCGCGGAATTCACCTTCCGGATCGTCGGTGGAAAGCAGCAATACCTCGGTGGTAGTCTTCGACCCGGTGCCGATCACCAGATTGCGTTCGTCGAACGACAGGCCGATGCCAACCCAGAATCGTTCGTCCTGTTCGCGGTACACCTCCACATCGTCGACGATGGGAGTGCCGACGCGGTGCCTCATCACCGCGTATGGACGCCACGCGTCGTCGAGCTTCACATAGAACACCCATTGCGCGTCCGGTGTGAAGCAGGCGCCACCGATGCCCTCGAACACTTCCGGCAGTTCCTTGCCGGTTTCCAAGCTGCGGATGCGGAAATCGTAACGTTCGTCGCCGCTGGTGTCGGTGCCGTACAGCATCCAACGTCCGTCTTTGGAAATATCCATGCCGCCGATACGGAAGAAATCATGGCCTTGCGCTTCGGCATTGGTGTCGAACACCACTTGTTCGCCGTCGATGGGCACGCCGATTTCAATGGTTGGCGGATCCCAATCGTCTGCGCCTCGAATAGGCACACGGCATTGCACCGCATACTGCTGGCCCTCCTGGGTGCGTACGAAATACCAGTAGCCATCCATGCGTGTCGGCACGGACATGTCGTTTTCCTGAACGTGCGACTTGAGCTCGTCGAACAGTGTGGAGCGTAGGGTTTTCAACGGTTCCATGCGCTGCTCGCAATACCGGTTCTGCGCGGCGACGTAATCCTGCACGTCATGCGATTCCTTGTCGCGCAGCCATTCGTACTCGTCGATGAAGGTGTCGCCGTGGAATACGCGCTCCTTCGGCACACGCTTCGCGATCGGCATCCCGCATTTGTCTTGCACGCTTTCGTCGCTTTCTCGCGCGCCCGTTGCGCCCTGTTCACCCCGAAAATCAGTCATGCACGCGATTATACCGGCATTGCATTCCCAATCCCACGCGGCACGCACCCCCTGCTCCGGGCGTACGAAAAAGTCAGACGCCCATCTGTTGTTTCAGGAACGGCAGCATGGTTTTCATCAGATTCGAGCCGGTCGTTCCCGTGAATACCGGGACATCGGTGACCGGGATCGGCTGCGTGACCGCACGCCCCGCAACGGTGCCGAGATTGCCGGCGACTTCGCGTGGAGACAACTGCCGGATGCCGATCGCCAGCACACGCCCTGGGTATCGGCGTGCGATCGTGGCGTACGTGGTCGGATCCCTCTGCCCGTCATCGCCGATCAGAATGAACTTCATATCAGGAAAATCAGCCATCAATTGTTCGGCATACTCGAGTTTGTGCTGCACTCCGGAAGGAATGAACGTTTTCGGGCGAGGATCGAGGTCGCGCAATAGCAGCGGACCTTCCGGAAAACCATGGTTGGCGATGAAATGCCGGATCGAGCTTTCCACATTCCATGGCGATGTCGACAGGTAGAAGAACGGCGCGTCCGGGAACATGTCCGCAATGCGGTTGAACAGCAGGTTCATGCCCGCAACCGGCATTTTCTTCTTTGGATCGAGCAGCAGCAGATTGTAGGCGGCTTTCATCAGGCTTGGCGCCTGCGTGACCATGATGGTGTCGTCCACGTCGGAGATCACGCCGACTTTCGTACCGCTGGGGATGGTGAACAGGTTGGCTGTGACCGGTTTGCGGCTGCGTACCTTGTATGACACGTCGTGCACGCCCGGTTCGAGCGAATGTTCGGCCACGAGATCGAGATATCCTGCGGAATCGGAGGCTGCGAATTCACTGGAGACATTGCGCTGCGCGTCCACTTCGTCGTGCACTTCGGACGCGCCCACCTGCACGGTTTCGAGGGGCACGCCGTCGATGGCGATGCGCACCTTCGTATGCGGCGAGGGGATGGTGAGCATGGCACGGATGCCACGGGTCAGACGGCCCGCCTGACGTTTGAAGGGCCCGTACACGGTTCGGCAGATCAGTCGAGAGTAATGTTCGGTGCCGTAGCCGACATATGGTTCCACGCGCGGATACCAGTTGAGATTGAGCACCATGCTTGTTGAGAACGTCACCCACTTGTTGAACGCTCTGGTAATGGTGCGGCGGAACAGTCGTGTCAGCGGAGGCTTGACTTCGATGCGTTCGTGTTTCGAAGCCGCGTCGAAGGTGGTGACCACCTTGCGTGCGGGAATGGGCACGGTCGGCATGTCATCTTCGGATATGGAATCCGGTTCACGCTGGGGCAACGGCTGCGGTTCGGTCATAACCCCACTATAAAGGCGATTATTGAATTACCTGGTACCCCAGCGTGAAAATCAGGGATTTTTCAGGGAATACCGATGATTTCCCATCCAATTTCCCGAATCGTGCCGTTCACTGAGCCACGATGTTGGCGTATTCCTCGGAGGAAAGCAGTCCCGGCTCGTCATCCTCAAGTTCGATTTTGAAAATCCAGCCTTCGCCATACGGGTCACCCGTTACGATGCTTGGATCGTCGGCGGCCTCGTTGTTCACATAGCGAATCACGCCGGCCACCGGAGTGACCAGCGGCGTGACCGCCTTGGAGGATTCCAGTTCCGCCACCTCGTCGCCCGCCTGCACTTCGGTGCCGACTTCCGGCAGATCGATGTACACGAGTTCGCCAAGCTGGTCGGCCGCATATTCGGTGATACCCACCATGGCCGGCTCGGTGGAAGCATCCACCCACACATGCTCGTCGGAATATTCAAGATGCTCAGGCACATCCAGATTCGGCTTGTTATCGTTTTCTTCGCTCATGAAAGCTCATTCTACGTCAATCGTATGTATTTCCCTAGAGCAGTGCCGAAACTTGTTACGGGAGGTCGTGGCCGAGCCATTCTTCGATCATGTAGCGGGCGATGGTGGCCTTTCCGGGAGCTTCCATACGCCCTGCCACCAACTCGTTCATGTATTCGTCGCGGGTCACCCAACGCGCCTGCAGGGTCTCGTCGCCGTCCACGCGCACGTCGGTGGTGTTGGCCACGCCTTTGAACGCCATCATGAGCGATGCGGGGAACGGCCATGGCTGCGATCCCAAGTATTTGAGTTCGCCGATGTCTATGCCGACTTCCTCTTTGGCTTCGCGCCGGCAGGCATGCTCCAGGTTTTCTCCGGCTTCCACGAAGCCGGCCGATACGGAGTACAGTCCGGTGTTGCGCCATGCGCTGTTGTGTTGCAGCAGCAGACGGTCCTCATGGTCCACGATCGCCGTGATGACGGCCGGTTCCACTCTGGGGAACAGCAGTCGCTTGCCGTCCGCTTCGCTGGTGCAGCGTTGCGCCCATCCTCCCAACGCCGGTTCGGTCGGAGCGCCGCATGTGGGGCAATGACGTTGGCGCGCATGCCATACGCCCAGCGAGATCGCCGTCGTGGCCTGGCCTGCTTCGCGCGCGCTGGCATGCGGTGCGAATCCGCGCAGATCGACCCAGTCGAATCGTTCCGCAGCGCTTTCCAGCAACGATTTCGACGTTTTCGCTTCCGGTTCGTGCTGTTCGCCGAACGCATCGTCCGCGCCCATATGCTCGCTGCTTGCGGCCACCGTCTCCGCGGCTTTCATGCGAGACACGTCAACGGCGACCACGTATTCGTCGCGTTTGCCGCCATACGATCCAAGGAATATGGCGAGCGCCGTCGGATGCGTGTGCAGTTCCGCCGCCACGTAGGCGCCGGGCAATTGCGCGAGACGCATATGCACGTTGGCGTAGTCCGCGATGGCTCCCTGTCCGCGCGGCACCGCCACCATGCCGTCTTTGACGAGAACGACCTTCGTGGCCGGCTCCAGCAGCGCCGTGTCGAACAGGTCGGGTTCGCCGCGTCTCGAAACCTCATAGTCGATGTCGCCTTGCGCAAGTGGCAGGAACGGCAGTGCCTGAGTCAGCGCCAATGGTGAGAACACGCTCATCGCTTGCTTCTTTCCTTGAATACGATTGATAGAGCGGATATTTTTTCTCTATTCCGTATTTTCTTTTCTATTTTTTTATATCTTTTTTGTATTTCTGATTACGATATTGACGGCAGCGGCGGAAAATACCGGCTACTGCACCCTGCGCACCAGCGCGAGCAGCGCGTCGGCAACCGCCTGCGGATGCTCGTATGCGCTGAAATGCCCGCAATCGAATACCACCGTCATATCCGCGCTCGTGCCTGTCATCGCATCGGCGATCGGCGTCATCACGCTCGGTGGGCTCGACGGATCCTTGTCGCCGCAGATCACCGCAACCGGTGCCGTAATCGCAGGCAACACATCGTTCAGATCCGGGCGCCCAGCCGCCATGCGCTCACGCCATGCGATGCCTTCGGCAGGCTGTTCGTTGATCCACGTCGTGAACTGTTCACGGTAGGCGGCCGACTGTTTGATGGTGGAATCCTCAGGTGTGGATGCCGCAAATCCCATCACCGGCTCATGCGTGCCCGTCGATTCGCATGCTTCGGCGATCGCGATGCGCTTCGCGCGCATCTGCGCGGAATCCGCCGCGGCCTTCGTGTCGCACAATGCCAACGCGGCAACAGCTTCGGGGTGAAGACGCTGAATGTCGAGAACCAGATAGCCGCCCATCGAAAGGCCCGCCCAAATCGCCTTGTCGTAACCGGCCGCATGCAACATCGCGACATAGGCGTCGGCCATATGGTCCAAACCGTTCGGGAAAGCGCCGTCCGCGTCTTTGCCGCCACTGGTCTCATCGGAAGGAATCGGCCCTTCTCCCGCACCGGGCATGTCGGGACCCCAGATCGGGAACCGTTTCACACCATGTTCCACAGCGGCCGCCTCCAACGCCTCCGCACATTCGTCCCACATGCGGTGGTCCACGGGGAACCCGTGCACCAGCACCACGGGAAGCCCCTCGCCCTCGCAATACACGTTATTATGTAATTCGATCGTCATCGTCTCACTCCGTTCCTCTCCCCTATATTGCCTATGTATCTATCGCTTACGCTGCCTGCATTCGCAAGCTGCCACGCGCTTTCCTGGCGCCCCCGGCCGACCGGTTTCGACGTCAACCATAAGCCTGTCGGCTACCTGCCGGCCCCAGCGATCGCCTGACGCACAATCGTGCCATATCCGTTGCTCATCTGGTTTATGAAAGTGTCGAGGATCTCGCTGTTCGTGTTGACCCATTCCACGTCAAGCGTCTCATCCTGCGGCTTGCAGTCGCCCGCGATCGGCACCACGTAGCACAATGCGATCGCATGCTGGCGGGAATCGAAATAATCGGATAGTCCCGGCGTCGGGAAAAACTCGGCCACGGTGAACGGCTGCAGACTCACCGGCAGCTGCGGCAACGCGATATCGCCCAAATCCTTGGCGACATTACGCGCCACGGCCTCACGCAACGATTCGTGATAGAGCACGCGCCCGGCAATCAGCGTTCGCTCGATACTGCCGTCGTCAGACACGCGAAGCAACGATCCGACCTGTGAAACACGCCCCAGATCATCGGTGCGCACCGGCACCACAAGCACGTATGGAATCGGCATTTCGCCGCGCATACGGTTGATTTCGCCGGAAGCAAGCCATCCTGGAGGATTACCTATTCCGCGAATGAAATCCTCCGGCGTAATGTCGTCGAATTCTCCGCGACGACGGCCTGCATCGAAATCGCCCTCGTCGGGCACTTCATCATTCATCACTGGCATAGTCCCATTATCACGCATCTTGTGTGAATTGGCTGGAAAAGAATGCGCCGAAAGACGATTCTTCTGACAGCGGATATTGCATATGCCGGGAATGCGGCGGGTTGGGACGCGGTTATATACTCCAAAGCAATCGCATACGAGGGGCGTAGCCCGTCACGCGCGTCGATGGAACGAACAGCAAGGAGCAATCATGGCAACGCATGCGGTCACTTCGCAGGATTTCAATCAGGTCGTCGAATCCAACGATCTGGTATTCGTGGATTTCTGGGCAACCTGGTGCGGTCCGTGCCGTGCATTCGGCCCGACGTTCGAAAAGGCAAGCGAAGCGAATCCTGACATTTATTTCGCGAAGGTCGATATCGACCAGAATCCGGATCTCGCCTCCGCCGCCAAAGTGCAGGCCGTGCCGACCTTGATGGTGATCAAGAACCAGCAGATCGTATTCCAGCAGGCTGGCGCGTTGCGCGCGTCGGATCTGGACGATCTGATCGCCCAGGCCAAGGAGCTGGACGTCAATGCGGCCGCTGCCGAAGAGGCTACGGAACAGGCGCAATAAGGCGAATATCAAAGGATTGCAAAGGTGCCGTTCGATGGCGAAACATCAACGGCACCTTTTGCTTTGCACGCTTGCTTTGCATGCCCGCTTTGCCCGCCTGTTACATATGCGCTCGCCCGGATTCCATGGCATGGAGTAGAATGTCGCGTTGGATATGCGCTTTCCGGCGAAGCCTGAAGTGGCGGCGCACCGCATGCCGTGCATGTGTGAATTCGTCGAGGATCTGAACGCGCGTTTAGGAGCAGAATGGCTAACCACAGCAAGCACGCCCGATCGTCTACCTTCGCCATGCCGAGCAAGTCCTCGCTGGTGAAGATCGCCGCAACGGTCGCGGCGGTGGGCCTGTTGGCTACCGGCGGCATTGTGTCGCGCAATCTTTACACCTCCGCGGAGCAGAACACGGCCAATCAGGTCACGGCCTTCTCCGTCACGGATTCCGCGGAGGCGTCCCGTGGCAATGCCCGCGAGCTGCTTAATGGAGACACCTCGTATGTCACCGTGAAGATCAACGGCAAGTCGCGCGTGGTGCCCGGTACCAATTTCACCGACGTGAAGTCCGTGCTCGACGCGGGAGACATCACGCTCGAACCGGAAGACACGGTCTCCCCCTCGCTCACCACCAAGGTGGATGAGAAGACCGTAATCACCGTTCAGCGTGCCGGCGCAAGCGTTGAGGTTTCCGACACCGCCATCGGTTTCAATGTCGTCAAGAAGGAAACCTCAAGCCTGCCGGAAGGCCAGGAGAAGGTTGAGAGGGAAGGCGAAGAGGGCGTGATGGAAACCACGAACCTCGTAACCAAGTCCGGCGACACCGTGGTCTCCTCCAATATGATCAGCTCGTATGTGAAGAAGGCTCCGGTCGACAAGGTCATTCTCGTCGGCACCGACTCCACTTCGTCGTCGTCCTCCAGCGCTTCCGCGTCGATCGGCACCACTGTGCCGGCGGGCGAAATGCAGCAGTGGGCTCACGATTATCTGCTGTCGAACGGCTACACCGAAGCCGATTTCACCGCCACCGTATACATCATCACCCACGAGTCCGGCTGGAGCGTCACCGCAACGAATCCGAGTTCGGGCGCCTATGGGCTGCCCCAGGCGTTGCCTGGCAGCAAGATGGTGAGCGCGGGCGCCGATTGGGCCACCAATTATCAGACTCAGCTCAAGTGGTTCTGGGGTTATTGCGCGCAGCGTTATGGTTCCATTCAGGGAGCCTACACGTACTGGCTGGCCAATCACTGCTATTAAATCGCGATTGATCATCATTGATTGATTCGATGATGATATAGTTTGAGCTCCGTAATATTCGAAGATATTACGGAGCTCAAACTATATTACGATCTTAAATATCACTGGGATATCGCCGATTTCACAGGGCATTGTTGGAACCGATCACCGTGGCTTCCTTGACGTCATCGATCTTCCTGCGCTTGCGGCCGCCATGTCCGGCCTTCGGACCGCGCTTGCCGACGGTGCCGCTACAAACCCCGTTCTTGGCGTCGAAGAGGATCACGCGCTCATCGCTGTGATATTCGCCTTCCAAGGCGAAGTAGGCGATCTTGTCTGCAGGCACTTCCGGGAAAGTGAAGAACTTCTGCGTTGCAACAAGCAGGTCAAGATTGCGAGTGGTCACGGAAGCCGGACGATCAGCGTTCGGAGCATTGAACTGAAGAGCGAAATCGTCATTCTCATCGCATACCTGGATTGCGAACTTGCCGCGCTCGTAATTCACCAGCAGCTTGACGTATTCAGGACGTCCGAGAACTTCGGAAACACCCTTGGAAAAACGAACGGATTCAAGCATGACCGTCATGGTCAACTTGCCACCAGTTCTTTCGCCAACTTCTTTGAAACCATCAAGAACGGACATGTAAATCCTTCCTTTATTGTAAATAACTACGTGAAATACTGTACCTCATTGTTAAGAATAAAACGAATCGAATTTCGGGGAATATATTCATATTTTCAAGAACACAACGTAATACGAAAAAACATACCGCAGACCATGCTTGTCTCAATGAGAAATTCGATACGGTTCAGCCAGCGCGCTTCCTAAGCCAACTCGATGGGCACACCACCCCTTGTCACCCCGACGGTTTTCCGCTAAAAACAGATGTGGCAACCCCTACCTCACCCCCGCACTACGGGTTGCGCAAATTGCAAATACTTTGCAGCACAGTTTTCCAATTTCATATAGGAAGCGCTGAAATATCGTGCTTTATGCACGCATATCATTTGCAAAACGGTTCATATAGGGGCTATCTTGCGCAACTATCTTTTGCAATCATTTTCATTTTTACAATGATTTTCTCAGTAACGATTTTCATTGAAAATCCGCCATTTTTCAGCATCTTTTACACTCCAATCGGGATAGAATATACACTACACGGTTGCAGTACTGCAAACGCTATCAAAGAAGATGGGACCCCCGTCGCAAAGCAGCGGCCACGATAACGGAGCCACAAGCCCCGATACCGGCCCAAACACAAGAAAAAGAAGGATCAGGAAGGTCAATGAAACATCGGAAACCAACTCCCGCCTGGCAGAAGCTGGGTCTGCGCGTCAGCAAGAAGCTGGCGGTGGGCGCCACAGCCCTTGCCACAGTTTTCGGCGGACTGGCAGTCGCCAGCGTCTCCGCACAGGCGAGCACCGACCGTAACAGTTATGCGGACACCGTAGGCAACCCGACTTTCGAAGCAGCACGCAAAAAGTACGGTCTGACCAAGGAGATGAAGAACGGCGCCATTCTGCACGCGTGGATGTGGTCGTTCAACACCATCACCGAACATATGGATGAGATCGCCGAAGCCGGTTACACCTCCATTCAGACCGAGCCGATGAGCAAAATCAAGGTGAACGACGCCAACGGCAAGAAATTCACCGAAAATTGGTATTACGTGTATCAGCCGACGAACACCTCCATCGGCAACTTCGTGGTCGGCAGCGAAGACGACCTGAAAGCCATGACCGTGGCAGCCCACGCGCATGGCATCCGCATCATCGTCGACGTTGTGGCCAACCACTTCACCGCCGACTGGAACGCCATCGACTCCGACTGGCAGAAGAGCGAATATTTCCATGCGCGCAACTCCTGCAGCGGCTCCGGCGGCGACAACATCGATTATTCCAACCGTTGGCAGGTGACGCACTGCCACCTGCTGGGCCTATGGGATCTGAACACCGCCAATCCGGAAGTCGCCAATCGTATGCACGACTTCCTGAAAACCGCGGTGAACGACGGTGTTGACGGCTTCCGTTTCGACGCCGGCAAGCACGTCGAACTGCCGAACGAATTCGACGGTTCGCAGTATTGGACCACCATTCTGCAGAACGGCTCGCAATACCAGTACGGCGAAGTGCTGCAGGGCGATTCCGGACTGGATTACAAGGCGTACGCCAACCTGTATGCCAAGTATGGCGAAGGCGGCGGCGGAGCCACGGCCTCCGACTATGGCAAGACCATCCGTTCTGCACTGTGGAGCAAGAATCTCAATGCGGGCAATCTTATGAGCTTGCGCAACGGGGGCGTCAACGACGATCAGCTGGTCACCTGGGTGGAGTCCCACGACAACTATGCCAATAGCGACAAGGAATCCACGTATCTGACCAACGATCAGATACGCTTCGGCTGGGCCGTGGTCGGCGCACGCGCAGGCGGAGCGCCACTGTTCTTCAACCGTCCGAAGGCCTCCGGCGGCAATCAGCCCCAGTTCACAGAAGCCTCTCAGCTGGGCGACGCCGGCGATGACATGTGGAAAGACACGGCTGTTGCGGCCGTCAACCATTTCCGCAATGCCATGGACGGCGAGGCCGAATACCTGCGCAACTGCGGTTCCGAACAGAACAACAACTCCTGCCTCATGGTGGAACGTTACAAGACCGACAACAATGCCGGCAATGACGGCGTGAGCATCGCCAACATGGGCGGCGACCAGAATCTGGCCGGCACTCCGACCAAGCTTGACGACGGCACGTACACCGATCAGGTGAACGGCGGCACCATCACCGTTTCCAACGGCAAGATCACTTCCGGCACCGCCAAGGGCGATGCGGTGAGCGTGTACTTCAACACGAGCGTGAAGGAATCCGTTTCCGCGACCGTCAGCAAGAAGTTCTCCTCCAACACCATCAAGGTGACGCTGAACGCCAGCAATGCCACCAATCTCACTTACTCACTGAGCAATGGCAAGAACGGCTCCTTCGTTGACGGCGACTCGCTCACCATCGGCGGCGATATGGAGATCGGCGATTCCGTCACCCTGACCGTCAAGGGCACCGGCGCCGAAAGCGGCGAAGCGCTCGAGTTCACCGCAACCTACACCAAGGTTGAGGTTCAGGCGAACACGATTTACGCGACGAAGCCTTCCGGCTGGAGCAAGATGTACGCGTACGTGTACACGGGCGACGGAGCGACCGCGAAGAACAACGCGGCCTGGCCGGGCGTGGAGATGACCGCGATGGCGGCCGCCGATTCGTGCGCCAAGGCCGGCACATACAAGTATGAGGTTCCGGATTTGGGCGAGGGCACCTATCGCGTGATCTTCTCCAACGGCAACGGCTCGCAGATGCCGGGGGCCAGCCAGCCTGGTTTTGAATTCTCGGGCAAGGTGAGCTGGGATGGTTCGTCCGCCTCGCTGACAGCCATCACCTGCACGGCAACGCCTCCGGTTATCAAGACCGCGGACATCACCTTCAGCGCCACGGCCGACCTCAAGACCGGCGAGACCCTGTACGCGGTCGGCGACTGGGGCCAGGGCAAGGGCAAGACCTGGACCCGCGCCGGCGGCGTCAAGCTCGCCAAGAACGGCAACGCGTACACCGGCACCACCACCATGACCAAGGGCCAGGCCATCACCGCCCGACTGATCAAGGTCGACGCGAACGGCAAGACCACATGGGACGAGATCGGCGACGTCAAGGCCACCGCCGACAAGACCAAGACCGTGGACCTCAAGTGGACCAACGCGGTCGAGAACACCGTGGACATCACCATCAACGCGGCCGCCGACCTCAAGACCGGCGAGACCCTGTACGCGGTCGGCGACTGGGGCCAGGGCAAGGGCAAGACCTGGACCCGCGCCGGCGGCGTCAAGCTCGCCAGGTACGGCAACGCGTACACCGGCACCACGAAGGTCGGCAAGGGCAACGCCATCACATTCCGTCTGATCAAGGTCGACGCCAACGGCAAGACCACGTGGGACTCGGCCAAGGACCGCAAGTCCAAGGCCGACAAGACCAAGGCGCTCGGCGTCTCCTGGACCTCCGGCAAGGTGAACGAGGACGGCACGATCCCGGACGACTCCGCCATCAGCATCTCCGGCAAGGGCGTCGCGGACGGCAAACTGTCCATCCAGAAAGGCAACCTCGCCGAGCTCTACGTGATCGGCACCCAGGACGCCACCCCGTCCGACGCTGTCTGGTGGAGTGACGGGGCCGCCGTGGCGGTCTCCGGCACCGGCACCGTCTACGGCGTCCAGACCGGCACCGCCAAGGTGAACGTGAAGGTCGGCAACCAAACCGCCACCATCACCATCACCATCAAGTAAACGGCAACCGCCGATATCCATAAAACATTTGAGCCTTGGAATTCAATATCACTCCAAGGCTCAAATCATATTCAAACGCTTCTATACGCATGAAAATACACACATCAAAATCAGCGGATTTAGCATAATCAGCTCAAAGCGTCGTACAGATATCGCTTTGAGCGGCTGCGCATGATATCCAGTGCAATATCGGCATTGCAGAAATCGATGGTTTGTGAGGTATCAGTACAATCAACTTCGGAAAAATCAGTGATGATTCTGTCGGCGAATTGCACTTCCTGCAGGATTTGACCGCGTCTGGTGCCGAGTTCATGCTCTTTGGTACCTTCCGTATACACCCAGAACGGTTTATGGAAGTTGATGGAGAACAGCGTGCCATGATAGGAGTCCGTAACTACACCCTCCGCATATTTCACCAGCGAGAGGAATTCTTCCGGCCCTGCCTCGAGCACATTGACAAGCTCATCGCATTTCGGCACATTGCCCGCCTGCGGCGTCAGCACTGCGACAGGCAGGCCGACTCGACGAGACAGTTCACGCAGTTGCCTGAATACGCCGACAGCACGCTTGGGACGCAGCAGCGAATAAAACAGCAGATACTGTTCGGGCACGTGTTGCGACTTACGCAACGGTATGCGTTCCTCCCATTCGCCCGCGTTGAGCAACAGCGTCGGATCGCATACGTGTTCCACATATTTGCCGCTTACCTGCCGCAGTTTGCCGCATGCGGAACGTTCCCTCGCCGAAAGCGCGCTGAATTCCACCAACGCCGGTCCGATGCGCCGCAGCTCATCGTCGGTCATGGTGGCCGGCGACGAAGCATACGAGATTTTCCTGCAGTTCGCCCATTTCAGCAGGTACGGGTCCATGTACTTCCAGTCGACGCGTTCCAGCTCGTTGGAATGCTTGTTGATGATCTGGTCGCTGCCGCTCACGGCCACGTCGAATGCGTCAGCCAGCGAATTCAGCTCTTCCGGCTCCTGATAGCGTCGTTGGCCCACATGTATGTTCGTGCTGATGAACCGCTCGAAATTGCGCATGCGCTTCTTGCGCAGTCCCGCAACCGGCAGCATGGTTAAATCCGCGAGGGACGATTTGAGGCCCAGCCCACGCCAATATAAGCGTTCATAGTAGCGTTCGCCCTCAAGCGGCCGGTAGTCGATGACGGTAACGTCATGCCCCATGTCCGTGATGGTTGATTGCGTGGCATACGCCTGCAATACCGAACCATAATTATAGGCAGCATGATACGTGATTAGACCGATAATATTATGCTTCTCGTCCATATTTCCTCGTCGTTCAAGTAGTTATTTCTTTGTTTTCTCGCTATTGCAGAAGCACTCCGCTTTCTCATTGTTTTCCACTGAATTGCTTATGACGCACCCATGCGATCGCAGCGCTCACGTAATACCATCGATATTTCATCGAAAGCAACGCGATTTGTCGGGTCACAGGAAAACGACCTCCCCGATATCGATCAAGCGGCTGCCGAAAAACCGGCATGTTCACTACTTTTCCATAGTGATTCTTTCGTTCATGACGGTTCCATGGCGCTTCGGGATTGAACAGATCATTGATCATAATGATCGTCAGATGAAATAATGTGTAATCATCGAGCGTTCCATCAGATATTTCCCGAAATTGACGAATGGTATCGCGCATTGTTTCGATCGCAGATATTGTTCGCCGCACATAATCGTTGGAGAACGACCGCACCGCCGAATCCGCATTGCGGCGGTATTCGTACACCATTTCATCCACATAGCCGATTCGATTCGCCGCCGCGACCGCACGGAACGCATATTCGGCGTCCTCTCCCAAACTCAAGGTTTCGTTGAATCCGTCGATCCCTTTGATCAGCGGCATGCTGTACAGCTTGCCCCAAACAAGCGCGATACCTCGCTGCGGTCGGAGCATATCCTCGCATAGGTCAAGACGCCTGCGTCCCTCGAACACCATGTCAGTTTCAGCATAATGGTGTTCTTCCACACTTGGAGACCCCTCGCCTTTGCCGCCCATAATGACGGCACCAGCGGCGTCGGGAACACCGTTCGCATCGGCATCGGCACCTGCAAGCACGTTGCGGTACGCCCCCATCACCACATCGCAGCGGTATCGCACCGCAAACGCAAGCATGCCGTCGACGGCATGCTCGGCGAGCGCATCATCCACATCGAGGAACATCGCCCACTGCCCCGTGGCCGCGCGCAATCCCGCGTTGCGAGCCGCGGAGACTCCGGCATGGGCGATCGTTTCCGTACGAATGCTGACCAATGGCGAATTCCAATTCGAGATCGGTGCCGTTTCGAATGCCGGCTCACCATCGAATACAATCACCGCTTCGATACGGAAGCCACTGCCCTGCTGCCGTTGCAGACTGTTCACGCAATCATGCAACGTTTGCAACATGGCACGGTAGACGGGAATGATCACACTGATGGTATGGCTCATCGTCAGTTCAGCTCCCGTGTGATCACCGAAGCATCATACCGGAACGATACCGGCGATTCGATGCTTTCCGGGAAGTTGCCGATCGCCACGAACGCAATCAGCGTTTCGTAGTCGGGCACGCCCAACAGCTTGCGGATCTCATGCTCCTGCTTCTCACGCATCATGGTGTTGAGAGGGCAGGCGGCCAGCGACTCGCATTCCAATGCGGTCAGGAACGCCATGGCGAACAGGCCTCCGTCGATATACGGCTCGTTGCGTTCCTCAACGCTTACGAAACTGCGCACGTCCACGCTGATCAACGCCAGCACCGGAGGCGCATCGTACCCACGCCACCCGCCCTGCAACGCCAATGCCTGTTCGATGAATTTCGGATTGCTGATCAGCAGCACGCGATATGCCTGCCTATTGCATACCGATGGCGTTTTCATCGACATGCTTACGGCCTTACGCACCGTTCCCATATCAACAGGGGTTTCGGCATACTCGCGTACGCTGGAACGCCCTGCGAACAATGCTGCATAGTCGAGCGATGCGTTGTCGCGTTTGTCTGCGGCACGCACGGTTTTCACGCCCGCATTGCCCGCAACGTCGGCTTTTTCGGCTTGTTCGACGCTTTCGATATCCACCGAGGCCACTTCGTCGGCAAACCATACGCCCACAAACTCAGGAATCGGCTTCTCCAACGCCCGATGCTTGCGCACGTATGCACGAACCACCTGCCGTGCCGCGATATACGTCACATCGTCAACCGGATAGTCGCGTTCCCGCCATTCATCCATCACGGAACGCAACTCCCCGAACGCGGATCTGCCGAATCCCGCACGGAACCGTCTATGCGACAATCCTTTTTCAATACGATGAATGTAATACACCATAGTGCCGCGCAATTGCTCGGATTGCCCCACATTCCATTGCCCCGCGCAGAATCTCAGGAACCGTTTGCGCTGCCCCGCATAGTACGAAGCCAATGTCATGTTCGCTTTGCATCCTTGCAATACGCGCCAGACGCGATGCGGAACGATGGTTTTGACTCGCTGCTTCACGCCCATGATCTCACCTTTCCTTGTTTTCTCGACGCAACGACGGCAATACCGCCTGCACCTTGGCCATGACTTCCCTTGTAAACCAGCCTTCACGCAGCTTCTGACCCAATTGCGAAGCCCGTCGTACCATTCGCGCATACTCGCTTTGCGTCATGCCGTATTCCACGGCCATGGCCTCTTGCAACGATTCGACGGCAACGCCCACTCCCTGTTCGACTACGAATGGTGCGAGCGCCGCCTTGTTCCATATGATCACCGGCTTGTCGGCTGCAAGATACAGCGACAGCTTATGCGGATTGTTGACGGTCAGATATTTGCCGTAATAGCCGCCGCAGGTGTCGAGACTGTCGCCGTCCCAGATCAGACCAAATCGTCCTTCCAGTTTGTCTGGCAGTTCATCGGGTGCGACGATTCCGCGGTACCACGCCGTTTTGCCGTTCCGCCGGTCATATTTCGGCCCGTACAGATTGATGTCGGCTTTGGGGAATCGCTCGGCCAGCCGATACACGTATTCGGCTTTGCCATGGCTGAGATTTCCCGCGATATCGATGCCGTGACGCTGTTCCACGGGCACAGGATTCGCTTGCGGCAGCAGGTAATCAAAAATGCCGATCTCCACGATCGGCACGGTCGCGCCGTACTTGCGCAACACTTCGCTCATGCGCGGATTGTGGCTGATGAGCAGATCCGCTTCGGTCACCCATTGTTTGTCGAAATCGGTGTAGGAGTAGCCGCGTAGCGTTTCCAAATCATGAATCAGGAAAACAAACAACGCTCCGCGCGCTTTCATCCTACGCACGGAAGGCAAGGCGTACAGCGACACCTTATTGTACATGATGAGCGGAAATTGCACCAACACCACATCCCCGCAGCGAACGGTTCGTTCCAGCCGATGCCAATCGGCAAGCGTACGCCCAACGCACACCAGCTTGTCGAAATACCCTTTGTTCTCGCCGGGACGCACTTCGAACGGCTGCCAGGATTGGCTTTCGAGCACCTGCCGAATGTCATCGCGCGCTTTGGATCCAGCGTGCGCATGATGCAGCGAACGTTCGCAGATCACGTAGTTCGTCATTGCCAACCTCCATTGTTTGCATATCGTCCGTCACTCGCATTGCTTGCGCCATACGCGTTATTCTCATCATTCGTTTTCCGTACATGCAGTCGGTTGAATACCGGCTGAAGCATGGCCATAACGAATCGTTCGCGGCACAGCAGCAACGCGATGCCATATATCAGCGCGAACAGGAATCCGCCGAACATCAGCCACAGGAAGGCGTTCCATGTCTCGGCACCGCATATCGCGATCGCGCCCCGCGTAAGGCAGCCTGCCGCAATCGCACTGAGCAGAATACGTATCGGATCGATCGACGTGCGAATGCCAACCAAAAACCCGCGGCACACATATGAGCGCATCGCCAGCATCAACGCTTCGCACAATGAAATGCTGATGGCGGAACCGACCACGCCGAGCTGTGGAATCAGCAGCACGTTTGCGAGTACGGCCAAGGCAAGTCCGATCGCGTTCACCATGGCCCATGTACGTTCCATTCCTTTGGAAATCATGACATTCGCAAGCACGATATTCATGGCCGAACACATCACCGCAATACCGACGAATCGTAGCGGAACCGCGGATTCCGCGAAGTCAGCGCCACCGAGCAATGCCACGATCGGGTCGGCAAGCAATATCAGCAGAGCAATGATCGCGGAGCCGAATACCATAACGAAATTCATGTTTTTCGCGATCAGTTCGCCTGCCTGCCGCTCTTTGCGCCGCGCCTGATAATACGAAAGGCGTGGCAGCATCACGTTGCCGACGGAATTGACGGCGGTGACGAGCACGGATTTGATTTTGGATACCAGCTGGTACAGGCCGACCATATCGGTGGTGCCAAGGAAGCCGAGCATCACAATGTCTACTTGAATATACATGCCGGATGAAATGGATGCGATGGTGAACCATAGCATCGGTTTGAAATGGCGGGAAATATTGAGATGTCCACAATTGCGGAAGTCCACGAACCTGCGTAGCCGCAGGAGATTGAGCACGTTGGATCCGTACCCGGCCACCACCACGATCAGGCCGTATATCGCGTAGTCGCCGCGCTGCCGTACAAAAGCGAACATGAGCACCAATGCCAGCAGTTTGAAACATACGCTACGCACGGTGATGTATTCGTATTGTTCCAACGCCTGATAGAACCATTCCACACCGAACGAGGAAAGCCAGATGGCCAGGCCGAAAAGCGCGAACAGCCCGAATTGCGCGTTCATTTTCGGTACGGTGAACAGGCACGCCAGGTAGACCGCGAACACCATGGTGGTGGAGCATGCCAGAATAACCAGCAATTCCAGCACCGTACGCGATAGTTCCGCGCGGTCGTCGCGTACGCGAGCGCAGACGCGCACTCCGTAGTAGGTAACGCCCAGGAGGGCCACCAGCGAAAAGTATGAGGCCACGGATTGAGCGAACGCCACATGCCCGGTGCCACCGGTGGAAAGCACGCGCGACACGTATGGCACGGTGATGAGCGGGAAGATCACTGACGACGTGGTGACGATCATGTTCATCAGCACGTTGAATTTCACGGATCGAATGCGCACGTCGGTTGGATGCTTGGCCGGCTTGCTGGACGGCTGCCCGACCGGCTTGGTCGGCTGACGTTCAGGCATAAAGCACCACCCGCTTGGCGAAGGCGCGTTTGCGTATGCGCACGGAGTTCACGAAGAATATCAGCACCATCCAAATAATGATGTTTCTGAGCATGATCTGGTTGAACATGGTTGACATCCAACGGTTGGAGAAAAAGCTGAACGCACAGCAATAGCCGATGGCACCGTACAGCATCATCGATATGGGAATGCCCGCCTTGCCGTATTGCAATGCGAAAACCGCGCTTTCATAGCAAAGCTGAGAAAGTGCGGCGATCAGCACGATGGCAAGCATCGCACCCGCGATGCCCCAGTCGAAAATGAATGCGTAATATGTGGTGAATACGTTGCCAAGACTGCGCTCGCCATACCGTTGGAAGGGTTGCCATTGCATCCAGTCAAGCACGGTTTTGCCGAATATCTGGGGGAACGAGGCCCGGGTGGAAGCCAATGTCATGTCTCCCCATTGCGTGGATTTGACCGCCAACGAAGGCGACATGGAGTTCGTGAGATACGCGTCTAGGTTTTTTATCGGCGCTCCAATGTAGATGGACAGGTATTCGTACATGGTCGAGTCGCCCGCCTTGCGTCCCATCAGCGACAGCAGTGGCTTGAACGAAGCCAATCCCACGAGCGCGATGGCCACGAATTTCAACACAGTGCGGAAGCCGAGCCGCATGCCTTTCCAACGGTTGTTCTGCCTGCGGAACAACGCCCAGTATGTCCATGCGGCAACGCCAAGCTGAATGAGGCTATTGCGTCCGCCGGAAATCAACGTCATCGGAACGGCCGCCAACACATTGATGACCGCAAGATAATCGTTGCGCAACGAACGGACCACCACGCTGCGCATGGCGAGAAACAGCCACGCATAGGCCATGGCGTTGGTCGCCAGATGCAGTAGCGAGGGAATTCCAGAGAGGGCCACGCCTTTGGTGCTGAATTTGTTGAGTTTGTCATACAAGCCGATGGCTTTGTTCAGAGAGCCGTCTCCCCCGTAGGGCAGTGTCAATGAGATTATCTGCCGTGACACGATCAGCAATGCCAAACCGGTGAACAGCAGGCCGCCAACGTACACCCACATCGGCAGAACGATATCTTGCGGCTCACCGTATTCCCGATGTGCTGTCCGATGTCCGACGCAGCTGCGGAAAAACACCTTCACACCGTAAGCCGTCAATGCGAATGCGAACGTGCCGAATCCAACCACGAAGCAGGTTTGCATCGACAGGTCGAAATCCCAGGTCCGGTAATTGGTGAGTCCATTGAATACCGCGAGCGTGAATCCGACCACGAATAGTATGGATGGTTCCGCGAAATCCCCGCGATATGCCACTATCAGCAGCACCAGCAATGCCAGCAATGTCAAGAACAGTATGGTCGAGGTCATCTCATCACCATGCCTAATGTGATGCGATTTCCGGATGCCGTCGCTTGTACAGCGCGTACATCATGCCGTACAGCGTCGGAGAGGTGGCCAGGAGTTTCCATTGCAGCAGTTGACTTTTCCCAATAATTCCCTTGCGTTCCACCATTGGCAGCAATTCGCGCAATTCCGTACGCGCATACCGTTCGAATTGCGCCCATTGCTTGCGTTGATGCGCGAGCATGATGCGATTGCAGGTACCGACAATGGATTCGAGATGCCCATATGCGGCATATGCTTCAACATGCGGATATTTGGTTCGCACCAAGTCGAGCATGGCTCCGGTGGATTGTGCGAATTTGTCGGTGATGCCATGCGACTGACTGTTTTCCGACATTCTGTAACGGTACAGCGGCGTGGAATCGTATACGATGCGATCCGCCTTGTCGAGCAGCTGGTAGGTGACCGGCGAATCTTCCGCATAGACGGCGTCGAGCGGGTAGCGCAGGTTATCGAAGAGTTCTTTTTTGGCGAGTTTGTCCCACGCGGTCACATAAAAGTAGCCATGCTGATTCACATAGGCGAATGCTTCCTGCGAGGTCATGACGATTTTCTTGTCGGGAAAAGCGTTGCAGTAGGTGCTGCCGTCAGGGTTTTCCCGTTCGTACGAGATGATCGACAGGTCGGCGTCGGATTCCTGCAGATTGTGCAGCAACGTGCCGAACATATCGGGAAGCACGTAATCGTCGGAATCCACGAATCCGATGTATTCGCCTTTGGCAAGGTCGAGCCCGGTGTTGCGGGCCGCCGCCAAGCCAGCATTGCATTGGCGCACCGCACGAATGCGGTTGTCACGATTCGCCCAAGCATTGCACTGTTCGCCGGAGGAATCGGTGGATCCGTCGTCGACCAGTATGATTTCCAATCGTTCGTAGGTTTGCCCGATAAGACTTTCCACGCATTGGTCGAGATACCGTTCCACGTTGTAGACCGGCACTATCACGCTGATGAGGGGTTGGGTCGAAACTGCCATAAGACCTGTTTTCAGCAGCTTTTCACGTACTTTTTGCCTACGAATTTCGCCATAAGGAAACCGGCCCCCTTTTTAATCCAGTCCACTGGTTCGGGGCTGATGATAGGCATTTCGACGTACGGGTAATGGTTGGTTTCCAGCCATACATCGAAGAGGATTTCGCTGATGCGTCCGGGAAATCGCATTTCGAAGACGCTGTATGAGCTTGAATCGATATGCTTGGCCAGTTCTCCGATGATGGGAAACATCCACGAGCAGTATTCGTTGATGAGGTCTTTGCGCATCACGAACATGTTGAACAGGTGCGCCGAGGTTTTGTTCATTTGCGCGTCGAATGCGTCGAGGTAGTCGGAATTGGTTTGCGCGATAATGCTTCGTGTCGCATCGAGCTGGCCTTCCTGCATGGTGTGCTCGTAATGTGAATATACGGTTTCGATATAGTAGTTGCGTCGTTCCGGCACAATGATTTCGCACGTATCGAGCAGACGCGCATAGTCTTGTTTTCCTGCGATGCAGCTGAAGCGTTCGTTTTCGTCTCCGTGGCGTTTCGCACTGTCATTTTTGGCAAAATGACGGCGGTAGTGCACCAATCCCTGATAGTCGGCATCGCAGTTTTTCCACATCCAATACAGTCCGGTCAGTTCGGAATATTGTGCGTTCAACTGCGAAATATTATCGCCGGTGTTGTCGCACGTCATACCCAAATCGACGTTCGGATGCAACGCCCTACCGACCTGCAACGGCATATATACGCCGTCGATCGGCATACGGTACGCCTTATGCGTGGCCACGGCCACCGTGATGTCGGAGTCCGCCATCACTGTCATCCCTTCTATACCGGACGCGCACTACTGCCAAAGCACGCCCTTATACTTCACCCTCCCCCTTGTCTGGAGGGTACAGCATACGTTTTCATTTTATCTCAACAGTTCATCTAGATTTCACCAAACGTCAGACACTCCCGTTTTACAAACCCCATTTTTCAAGCTTTTTCAAGATTATTTTACAAATTATCATGTTTTGCAAGAGATTGCAGACGTTTGCATACACGACGTGAAAACGAACTGATTTAAAGCTTTAATCACACCCCACACACGCCATCCAACACCCCCGATATGGCAATTTCAGGATCGCCTCTTTCATAAATATTGAAAATCTCGTCACAACTGTTTCATTACTACTTCGGCGTTTCGCTGCCATCATGTTGGGATTACAAGAAAAAACGTTTGCAGATCATTGCAAACGATTATGAAAAACAGGGCGCACGACTCCAATATCACATATTGAAATCGCACGCCCCTGAGATCTACCGGTCAGACCGGTGGATGTATGGCTTTATGAAATCCGTTTGATTCCTTATTTGACGGTGATGGTGATGGTTGCGGTCTTGCCCGCGGCCTTCACATTCACCTTTGCGGTTCCCGTCTCGACGCCGTACACGACACCGGTTCCGGAAACCGCCACTGCCGCGCCGTCGCTCCACCACATGTCGGGATCACCCGTGGCGCCCTTCACGGAGAGGTTCGCGAGCTGGCCCTTCTGGATGGTGAGCTTGCCGTTCGAGACGCCGTCACCGGTGATTGCGAACGTTACCGGCACGGTGCCGTCCTCGTTCACGGTGTTCACATCCCAGGCCACGCCGACGGTCTTGGCCTTGTCGGCAGTGGTCTTGCGGTCGGTGGTCGGATCCCACGTGGTCTTGCCGTTCGCGTCGACCTTGATCAGGCGGAAGGTCATGGACTTGCCGGTCTTCACGTTCGCGGTGCCGGAGTAGACGCCGTCGGCTCCCGTGGCGGTCAGGCGGATGCCGGAGGCGCGGGTCCAGGTCTTGCCGTCCTGACCCCAGTCGCCTACCGCGTACAGGCTTTCGCCGCTCTTCAAGTCGGCGGCCGCGTTGATGGTCACGTCCACGCTTTGCGAAACCTGGCGCTCATCCCACTTGAGGGTGAGGGTCTTGGCCTTGTCGGCGGTGGCCTTGCGATCGGTGGACGGATCCCACGTGGTCTTGCCGTCAGCGGAAACCTTGATCAGGCGCATGGTCATGGACTGGCCCTTGGCCACGGTCGCGGTTCCGGTCAGTTCGCCGCCCACGGTAGTGAGCTCGACGCCACCGGCGCGGTTCCAGGTCTTGCCCTTGCCTTGGCCCCAGTCACCGACCACGTAGGCCCTCTCGCCGGACTTCAGGTCAACGCCGGTCGCCTTGAACGTGATCTGCACGTTCTTGTCGTCGTCAGGAGGCACCACCACGGTGCAATCCACGGCCTTCAACGAAGCAGACGAACCATCCCACGTTACGGTGCCGCCGTTGTAGTCGATGCCCGGCTGCCGGGAGCCCGGATACTGCTGGCTGCCACCGTCGTTGAAAATCACCTTCGCGCCGGACGCGAGCGAATCAGGCACCTCGTACTGGTAACCGGTCTGGTCGCAGTTGTCGGCAGCCACCATCTCGACGCCCGGCCAGGCCGCGTTGTTCTTCGCGGTCGCTCCGTCGCCGGTGTACACGTACGCGTACATCTTGCTCCAACCGGAAGGCTTGGTCGCATAGATGGTGTTCTTCGCCACCGGCGGTGTCGGAAGCGTGCCGGTCACCGTAACGGTGATCGAATCGTTCTGGGAACCGGACTTTGCGGTGATGGTCGTGGTACCGGCCTTCTTCGGCGTGACCGTACCGTTGGCGGAAACCGTGGCGACGGCCGTGTTGGAGGAGCTCCAGCTCACGGACGAACCAGCCGGATCGGTGGTGGCGGTCAGCTTTTTCGCAACGGCGCCATTGGAAAGATCAGTGGTGTAGCTGCCACCGTTGATCTTCACGCTGGTCACCGGAGTCGGATCTTCATGGCCACCGATGTTGGCCATGGCAACGGTGAACGTGTCTTCGTCGGACTTCTCGTAGGAGTTGTTGACCTGAGAGGAGGTGTCCGGCAGATCGGCATTGTCGTTCATCGCCATGTCATACGGCAGCGAATCCATTGCGGAAAGGCCGAAGGTGGCTGCCAGTTCAACGCCGAGACCGTACTTTTCGATATGGTCCGCGGTGGTGCCGAGTTCGCTCAGCGGAATGGCGATCTCGTAGTGATCGTCCATGCCTGCGGAGTTGTGGCCCAGATCGTTGAAGTTGACCCACTGTGCGGAGCCTTCCTTGTCGGCGCTCATGTCGCCGACCACTCGACCGTTGCTTTCACCCCAGCCGCCGTTGATGCCGATCACCTGGCTGCTCAGGATGCCGTTGCCGTAACCGAACTTGACGCCGGAAGCCTTGGTGTTGGTCTTGGCGTTGGCTGCCGGACCATATTCGGCGTTGGAATCAAGACCTGTAGCGTCGCCCTTGTAGATCCACGGACCGTTGGAACCGTTGGTGGAAATCGTCACGACCTTGTTGACGTTCTGCTCACCGCTCCACTTGATGCCGGAAGCCCACAGGGTTCCGCCGGTGGAAAGTCCGCCGTCCTTGCCCACTCGGGTGCTTTCGTCCTTCGTGTCGATGGCGATGTGGAACGGCAGATTCTGCGTCTGCCACAGGTGGCCTTGGCTGAGCGGATAATCGTCGCCGGTGTCGACCACGTCTTGCACGTTGGTCATTTCCCACATGAGGTACAGATTGTCGTCATCGTAGGCACCATACAGTGCATACAGATCGATCGGCACCTCATACATGGAATTCGGTCGGTAGACGCGCGGATCGTCGTTGGCTGCGCCCTGTGCGATCAGCATGGAGCTGTCCCAATCGGAGATGCTCGCGCTTTTTCCGGCATTGAAGCTGATGGTTTTCTTCACGCCGAAGCCGACTTTGTTCGTGCCATATCGCGAGGCGAGGTTCTGTTTGGCGACTTCCGTCTTGGTCACCGTGGTTTTTCCGGTGAGTTTGGATCCGTCTTCCGTGCTTGTGCCGGTCACGGTCACGGTTACGGACTCGCCCACGGAGATGGAGCTGCCCACGGTGATGACGTCACCGTTCTTGAAGGTGCCGGACTTGCCTTCGGAGGTCGTGTACTTGAGGTTTTCGGCCTTGCTTGCGCGCAGGGTCACGTCAACGCTGCTTCCGCTGAATGTTGCGGAAGACGGTTCCGCGGAAACGTACGGCTTGGCTTCGGCCTTCAGATAGTAGGCGCTGACCGCGTTGCCCTTGGCGGTGCCGGAGGTGATCTTGCCGCCGGAAACGGTGATGCTTCCGCCGTTGACTTCATCCGGATACACGCCGTCGTCAAGGTTGGTGCTCATGCCGACGAGGCTCTGGTCGCCGCCCATGTTGGCGATTACCACGCCATCGTTGGCGGTGCCGTCCTTGGTGAAGCGTTCGATCATCAGGCAGGACTTGTTGGCGTTGTTCTGATCGGCGCCGCAGTTCTGCAGATATTCGCTCTTGCCGTCCATGGCGTTACGGAAGTGGTTGACGGCCACGACCGACTTGTTCTTCCACATGTCGTCGCCCGCATCACCCAGCTGGGACTGCTCGGCGAATTGTGCATTGGTTCCGCCAGAGCCGACCGGACGGTTGAAGTACAGCGGTGCGCCGGCCTTGCGGGAGCCCACGATCGCCCAGCCGAATACGATCTGATCATTGGTCAGATACGTGGATTCCTTGTCGCCATTGGCGTAGTTGTCATGCGACTCCACCCAAGTGACGAGCTGGTCTTCCTTGGCGCCGCCGGTATCGATGTTCTGCACCATCTTGGTGCTCAGATTGCCTGAGCTGATGGCCGCGCGCACGGACTTGCCATAGTTGGATGCGGTGTTGCCGCCGCCGTCGGAGGAGTTGTTGGCGAACAGGTCCGCATAGGCCTTGTAGTCGAGGCCGGAATCGCCCTGCAGCACTTCGCCGTACTGGAACTGCGAACCATTGTTCAAAATGGTGTTCCAATAGTTGGAGGTCTTGTTGTCGAACACTTCGGTCGGCAGTTCGACGTGCTTGGCGGCATCGAAGCGGAAGCCGTCAACGCCGTCCGCGACTGCGGTCTTCAGGAAGTCCTGCATGCGGTCGGCCACATACTGGTTCTGCGTGTTCAGATCCCACAGGCCAAGCAGGTGGCACTGGGTCACATCGCGGCGGCTGGAATAGTTGATCTGGTCGCCGTCGTTGCCGCCGCAGTTGGAACGGGAGTGGAAGTAGTCTTTGTTCTGCCAATCGGAGTCGATGGCGCTCCAGTCGGAGGTGAAGTGGTTGGCTACCACGTCTACGATTACGCGCACGCCGTATTTGTGTGCAGTGGCGGTCATTTCCTTCAGATCGTCTTCGCTGCCGACCACGAAGTTGCCGATGGAGGTGTTCGCCGGCTGGTACACGTAATACCAGTTTTCGGTGAACTTCTTGCCGTTTGCGGCGACTTCCTTGATTTTGCTCATCGGCTCGGTTTGCACGGAGGTGTAGCCGGCCGCGGCGATTTCAGGCATATGTTCGGTGATGGTTTTGAACGACCACATCCACGCATGCAGGATGGCGCCGTTCTTCATGCTCTCGGTCAGGCCGTACTGTTCGCGGGCCTGCTCGAACGTGGCATTGCCGACCGTATCCTGGTAGCTGTCACGGTCCGAGGCGAGTGCGGTGGAGGCCACGCCCATGCCGCCCAGCATGGTGGCGACGGCAGCGACTCCGGCGGCGGCTTTCTTCCACGTTTTGATGGTGCGGGCCTTGCGGGCCGCCTGCCTGCGCTCGACGCGGGTCATCGGTTCGGATGGACCCCCGTCTTGCGGGGGCTGTTGCTTAGTGAATACGTGCGCAATACCTGCGAACGTACGCGAACTTATTCGCACTTTGACCTCCTGCTTCCTTGCATCTTTCCTTTGAAAACGTTTGCTCCTTAGCGAACGTAATCCTTAAAATATCACAAATTTTTGGTGAAAAATGAGTGATTTTTAATGAAATCGACGATGAAAAATGATTGGTTTTTCTGCTTTTTTACAAACGCTTTCAGCAAGGTTGTCCCCCATCCTTCGACCCCCGATATACGACATGCCTCGAAACAGCCACATGCAAACGTTTCTGAAAATCGTTTCACCGCATGCACCCGTCAACAGCCTTTCCCCCGCTTCTTCACCCCTCTTCAGGGCAACGGGTACAATACGAAATCGTCGGAAAACACGAAGAAACACGGTAGGAAAGGACAGACCCGTGACCTTCAACCGCTACATCCTCTTCCGCATGGTCGTTGAATTTGTGGGAGCCATCGCCTGCGCCATCCAAATGTTCCAGCATCACACGTGGCCGGGCATCATCACCATGGGCGTGTTCGCGCTGGTGTGGGCCATAGGCGAGATCTGGCTGAGCACGGTGTACAACCGCGCGCACCCCCGCCGCGACGAGCTGTCCGACGAGCATCAGGCGACGGCCATCCGTTTCACGTTCTTCGTGCTTGTGGTGGCGCTGGTGGTGTTGGGCTTCGCGGGCATGATCGTCACACTGTTCAGGCATGCGCCGTTCACCGTTCCCGCCATGGCGTTGCCGACGTTGGGCATGCTGGCGCTGGCCATCGCCGACGCCCGCTACCTGTGGCTTGAGCATGAGGGCGGGGACACCGATGAAGACTAGTTTGAAGTTCAAACGTATGGAACGCGGCTTGAAACAGGCCGATCTTGCCGACTTGGTGAACGTGCGCCGCGAAACGATCGGACGCCTCGAACAGGGGCAGTATTGCCCGTCGCTGCGCCTTGCCATGGACCTTGCGAAAGCGCTTGATACCACGGTCGAAGACCTGTTCAGTTTCGACGACGAAGAGTGACGCTTCGGCGTGTCGTTTTTGTAAATTCTTCCCAGAATGGCGATTTTCCAACGAAAAATCGCCATTTTTCATATTCAGGGGCATGTGCGAACGTCGTCACATGGTGTGACAACGCCGTCACATATGTGCGATTCACCTCACATCCCCCGAGAGCGCGGTTCTCAACGGGGGCGTATAGTCAAGGTCGTAGCGGGAAACCACTACGGAAAACCGCTGAAATGTACGTTTTATTTAGAGAGGAATCACGATTATGAAGAAGAAGATCGTCGCAATTCTCGCCACCATCGCCGCCGTGTTCGGCTTTGGCTTTGCCGCTAACACCGCTATGGCTTATGGCGCGACCGGCACCGTTTCCGGCAACGTCGCCACCTTCACGTTTACGGGACTGACTCCGGGCCAGCGCTACGTGGTGTCCTACGATGACACCACCGTCGAGAACGTCACCCTGACCGCCACCAAGTACTCCAACGTTAAAGAGGCACACGAGGACGGCACCCTGACCGCCACCTACACCTTCAAGTCTGGCTTTGCTGGCACCATCGCATCTTCCATCTACGCAGTCGATGGAGCAGGCAATCCGACCGGTGCCGCTCTCGCTTCCGCTTCCGTGACCGTCGCCGCTACCGGCGAAGGCACCGCCAAGAAGAACGAAACCGCTTCCACCGGTGCTGCTATCGCTCCGTACGTTGTGGCCGTCGTGCTGCTGGCTGCCGCTGGCATCTCCCTGGTTGCCGTTCGCAAGAGCTCTGCTCGCTGAACAATAACCAAGTAGATACACACCATATCTATGTTTCATGAAGGGGCTTGGGTTTTCCCAAGTCCCTTCATTTATTCGAAAACAAGCATCGTAAAACCGATTGTTTTCTTTTTTTTCAGGAAGAGATCATGAAAGTCCTGTTTATCTGCACCGGTAATATCTGCCGCTCTCCTATGGGAGAACTGCTCCTCCCCCAATTCATGCCCGATCTTGAATCCGACAGTGCGGGCACACGCGGGCTCGTTTCGCACGAAATCGCACCGAACAGCAAAAGGCTGCTCGACCAGCATGGCATCGATTCCAGCAGCTTCCGCGCGAAACGAGTCACCCCGCAAATCGCGCAGGGCAGTGATCTCATCCTCTGCTTCGAACACGAGCAGCGCAAGGAAATCGCGGTGATTGCACCAACCGCGGCCCGCAAAACCTTCCTCATCAACGATTTCGCCAACATGTGCGTCTACTGCAAGGAACAGGGGTACATGGGGGGTAATACCCGGCAGGAAAAACTCGAATCGGTAATCGACAACGCAAGCATGATCCGACCGATGATCCCCGATACCAACAATGTGGAGGATCCGATCGGCAAGGACTTCGCCGTATATCAGGCAGCGTACAACGAAATCTGCAAGGCTTTGCAGACCATAGCAAGCGCCACTGCCTGAAAACGTTGAAATATCAACGGACCAAGCTAGAAAGGGTGCCCACCTCCCTCCATGGGGGTGCTCTTTGCTAGTATGGAACCTGATCAATATGATGTGACAAATGTCGAGGGGAAACATGGCTGCAGCAGAAAGCAACGTGCCAGCAACCAATCAGGTGGTCGTCGAATCCAATGATACGGAAGACGACGGCATCACCTTGATGGATTTGTTCCGTATAGTCCATAAGCATCTTCTGGTGGGCATCATCACGTTCGTGGTGGTTTTCGCAGCGGTGTGCGCATACACATTCCTGGCACCCCCGAAGTATTCCGCGACCGCGCAGGTGTTCGCCACCTACAGTGATTCGTCGGTGCAAGACAACAATATTTCCAACATCAACAGCGCCAGCACGTATATCACCAACCAGATTCAGTCGTATCCGACGCTGGCCACCACGGAATCCGTGCTGAAGCCGGTTATCGACGATCTTGGCCTCGACACCACCGTCGCGAATCTGGCCGGGCAGCTGACCGTCACGAACCCGACGAACACCGCGTTCGTGAACATCACCGCCGAAACGGGAGACGCGAAGCAGGCTTCCGACATTGCCAACAGCGTGGCGGAATCCCTGAGCAATGTGGTGGAGAAGTCGCTGTATGCCTCCGGCAAGGAGTCGCCGGTGAAGCTTTCCGTGGTGCAGCGCGCTGCGGAGCCGATCTCCCCCAGCTCCCCGAAGGTGGCATTGTACTTGGCCGTCGGCTTGGTGGCAGGCCTGATTCTCGGCGTGTTCGCTACCCTGATCCGCGATCTTATGGCAACCCGCGTGGAGGAAGCCAGCGATCTGCAAGACATTATCAACGCGCCGATCATGGGCCGCATCCCCACCGACGAAAGCCTGCAGAGCAACAAGCCGATCATCGTGTCGAACCCGGCCGGCCGTATCGCTGAGGAATTCCGCCGTATTCGCACCAACCTTTCCTTCACATCGAAGGTTGAAGGCAGCGATGCGCGCATGATCGTCATCTCCTCCGTCGGACCTTCCGAAGGTAAGACCACTGTTTCCGTGAACGTGGCGGCCGCCCTTGCCGAAAACGGCGCCAAAGTGCTGCTGATCGACGCCGATTTGCGTCACCCGTCCGTAGCCGAACGACTTAGCCTGGAAGGCGGCGCCGGCCTAACGCACGTGCTTTCCGGCCAGGCCACCGTGAAGGATGTGGTGCAGCGCTATTGGAAGCCGAACCTGCATATTCTGCCGGCTGGTCCGAAGCCGCCGAACGCTTCCATGCTGCTGAACTCGAAGACCATGACCGAATTGCTCGACGCGGCTTTGCAGACTTATGATTACGTGATCATCGACACTTCCCCGATGGTGGTGGCCAATGATGCCACTGTCTTCGGCTCGAAGAGCGACGGTATCGTGCTCGTTTCCGGTCGCGACGTGACCATGAAGCGCGATCTGAAAGACATCGCCGTGCAGCTTGACAACCTCAATGTGCCGGTGGTGGGCTTCGTATTCAACCTCGAAAAGGAACGCAAGTCTTCCACGAACGGCAATTACTACTATTACTACTATTACGACGAGGATGGCAAGAAGAGCAAGCACGCTCATAAGAACAGCCGCAAGAAGTCCAAGCACAACTAAGCTGCTGGGCTTCAGGGTTTCCGCCCTCTATCGCGAGTCGGAAACCAGTCTAAGTAACCGAAAAGGGGTTGCAGCAAATCGTTAAGATTCGCTGCAACCCCTTTTCCATGCCCAAATTTTTTGCCTTCAGCCGGCTGGCCCGCAACTTCGCATCAGCTGCGGAGGAGGATTTCCTCCAGGGCGCCGATCACCGCATCGGGCATGCCGGAGGTGACAAACAGCTCGTTGCTGAAACGGGGCGCGGTATCGAAGGTACGCAGAGCCCCGAGCGCACGCACTCCTTGCTCACGAATCGCCTGCATCGCATGCTCTTTGGAAATGTACGGCATTTGCGCATGCAAGAGCACGTCAAGCACGTCCTGTTCGACTGAATTCTCAGCAATCTGCAGTCCGTCTGCAATCGTAACGTTCAAGCATGCAGTAGACGGCACGTCGCGCACAACGACCGACAGACTCAACGTCTGCTGATCGTATGTAATTTCTGCAGTATTGCAAGCTTTACCGCCAATTTCGATACGAACGTTCTGCGTGTCTGGCTGTGCAACTCCACGGAACGCAATCTCCCAGTTACGCTGTGCCGGAATGGCTTCAGCACAGCCTTCCACCGGACTGATGGTGAACTGCGTGGCATTGTCCGTATTCTTCCAGTCAAGGCTCATGCGCGTATCGGCAACATGAGTTTGGCCATCGCAAGACTCGGCAGATGCAGAACCGGAAGCAGCAGAGGCCACAGAACCATCGTCTTCCTTGAGTGTGAACGAACCGTTCGCACCGGGGAACACCAGCACCTGCAGGGACTCCGGATTGCCCAGATCATTCACCTTATTGCCCTCGCCAAGCTGCTGCAACGGCACGATACCGCCAGCCTTGGCAAACACCGGCATACGGTCGATCGCACGCCACACTTCCAAACGACGCCCGGACTCTCCTGCCGAAACGTAACGGCGACCATCGAAGAAGTCATACCATTCACCTTGCGGCAGCCATGCTTCCGTGCTACCCAGCTGCGCGGAATCGTCATTGTCAGAAACAATTGGTGCAACCAGCAGCTCAGTGCCGAAACGGAATTCATCCGGCACCTCGTACGCCTGCGGATTGTTCGGATCCGCCCAATACATCGGCTCCACCAATGGCATGCCCTCGAACGCGGCGCGATAGTTCATGGTGTACAGGTACGGCAGCATCATATGGCGCAGTCGCAGCGAACCCACCATGGAATCGCGCACTTCCGCGGAGAAGTTCCACGGCTCCTTGCCCATGAACTGCGAATTGCTGGAATGCAGGCGATTGATCGGGCTGAACGTGCCAAGCTGGTACCAACGGGCTTCCAAATGCTCGTTACGATAGCCACACATATGACCGCCAATATCGTGACTCCACCATCCGTAGCCGATATTCGACGCGGTAGCAGTGAAATACGGCTGGAACTGCAAGGATTCCCACGTAACAATGGTGTCTCCCGAGAAGCCGACCGGATAGCGGTGCGAACCCGGGCCAGCATACCGCGAGAAGGTGAGCGGCCAACGGTTGTTGCGTTCCGTGCAACTCACGTTGCGTTCGGATTGCTCGACATGCATTTCATGCTCATCGCGAGCGCCCGGCTCGGCGCACTTTTCGCATTCGCAGTTCTCATTTACATTGCGTTCGGAAGAAGTCTCGTAGCGCCCGGAATCCAGGTAGTGCAAGTGGTTGAGCACCCACAGCGGGTCAAGTCCGGGCTGGCGGGTCACGCCGCCTTGCTGCCAGTCGAGCCACCAGAAGTCAACGCCTTCGGCTTCCATACGATGATGCATGTCGAAGTAGGCGCTTACGAAATCCGGATTCGTGAGGTCGAATTCCACTGCCTCTTCGGTTGCGGGATCAATGCCGACGCGCTTGGCCACCGCCTCATAGTCGTCTTCGAACGCGCGCACGCCGTCTCGCGGATGCACGTTCAACGTGGCTTTCAGGCCGCGCTCGTGCAAGTCGCGCAAGAACGCCTCATGATCGGGAAACAGCTGCTTATCCCACGAATAGCCGGTCCAACCGGAACCGTATTTCGGATCGACATCGTCCACGCGGTGCCAGTCCATGTCGATCACGGATGTGGTGAATGGAATGCCTTCGCGCTTGAACCGGTCCATGAGCTGCAGGTATTCGTCTTGCGTGTAGCGGTAGTAGCGGCTCCACCAGTTGCCGAGTGCGAAGCGCGGCAGCAGAGGCGTTGGTCCGGCCAGCTTGTAGAAGTCTTGCACCGCTTCGGTGTAGCGGCGGCCATAGCCGAAGAAGTAGAAGTCGGTTTCCGCGTGATCGCGTGGCATAACCCAAGCCCCCAGCGGATTCGGTTTGCCGTTCACTTCGTATGCTTCCACGATCACGTTCGCGGCGGAATCATCGAGTACCGCCCATCCGTCTCGCGAAATCACACCATCGTCCAGAGAAATTTCGCCGTTCGCCTCGTCGAGCGTGCGCGCGGTGCCTTTAAGATTATGCTTCGGTTCGTCGCCGTAATGCCACGTATTGAACTGGGTGTCGGCCACGCCCTTGACGACTACGCTCAAGCCTTCTTTGCTGAATGGCTTGCCATCGTACGTCACATACAGCGCGGGGGTGTCAACAATGAGCAGTCCGTCGCGATGCGTCACCGTGAATTGCGGGTCGGCGCCAAAATCGCGGTTGACCACCATTTGCGTGAGATTGTCCTCAAATTCGCCGGAATCAGACCATTCGAAACGGATCAGCGATTCCGTTAGAATGCCAATCCTCCAATGATCCCCTTGTAAAACCGACGATTCTCGCATTTTCGGACGTGCCTTGCGCACATAGTCGACGAATACCGTGCCGGTTGCGTTATCTAATGCGTTGTTTGCCATGCTACTCCTGCCTTACTTGCCACTGCCCGTCGCAATACCTGCGATGAACTGCTTCTGGAAAATCATATACACAATGATCACTGGAACAATTGCCAACGAAGTCGCTGCGAACAATCCGCCGTAATCGGTGCCGTATTGTCCGTTGAAGGCCTTCAGACCGACAGCGAGCAGCTGCTTGTTTTCGTCAGTGATCATCAAGAATGGCCACAGGTAGTCTTCCCAATTCCACAGGAAGGTGAAGATGGCGAGCGCCGCGATGGTGTTATGGCTCATTGGCAGAATGATGCTATGGAAGATTCTGGTTTCGGATGCGCCATCGAGTTTCGCCGCTTCAATGAGTTCGTCAGAAATTCCCGAGATGGATTGGCGGAACAGGAAGATACCGAATGCGCTGATCATGCCAGGAAGCACGAGCGACGTGTAGGTGTCTTGCAGACCCCAGTTGGTGAACATTTCGTATTGCGGAATGATGGTCACTGCCCAAGGAATCATCATGGTGCTCATAACGATGCCGAAAAGCAGGTTGCGACCACGGAATCGCATTTTAGAGAACACGTAACCAAGCACCGCACTTGTGTAGATTGCAATACCGGTTTTCAGTACTGCTACGATCAGCGAGTTTGCGAACAATCGCAAGAAATTGAACTTTTCTTGGATGCTCACATAATTGTCAATCGTGGATGGCTTAGGGAATAATCCTCCGGTCACTTTGACGATTTCGCTATTTGGCGCGAATGATGAAATGAACATCCAAACAAATGGAACAATGGTGATGATGGCGGCGATGAAGAGCAGAATCGTAAGAATGATGCCGCCAATTTTACGTGATTTCATGCCAGTTCCTCCGAATCTCCAGAAACCTTGAACATGATGAGGGTGAGCACACCAGTGAACAGGAAGAGCACAACTGCCTGAGCTGACGCGACGCCGAAGTTGTATTTCTGGAATGCCTGATCAAAGATGAGATAGCTGATGGTGTAGGTTGACGTGCCCGGACCGCCTTCGGTCATGACGAGAATCTGCACGTATGCCTGCAGGTAGCTGATCAGTGACGTGATGACAATGAACAAGGTGGTTGATTTAAGCAACGGCAGGGTGATTTTGAAGAAAATCTGCACTGAGTTGGCACCGTCGATGGCGGCCGCCTCGTACACGTCTCGAGGAAGATTCATGAGACCGGCCAAATATAGAACGGTCGCGTAGCCAAAATCCTTCCAAATGGTCATGATGATGACTGCCGGCATGGCCCATTTGGTGTCGTGCAGCCAGTTGATGTCGAGTCCTGTGATTTTGTTTACCATGCCGAACTGCGGGTCGAACATCCACATCCACACGAAAGAGACTGCCACGAGCGGAGTGATGGTCGGCATGTAGAACAGACCTCGGAGGGTGTCTTTGCATTTGACGAGTTTGGCGCTGAGCAGCAGGGCCAAGCCGAGACCAAGCACAATGCGGAAGAGTGTGGAAACACCTGCGAATACCGCCGTGTTCCCCATGGAAGTCCAGAAAAGTTTGTCTGTGAGGATCTGTTTGAAGTTGTCGAGTCCGACCCAATCATAAGTGCCGATCAGAGGATTCCAGTTATGCAAACTGCCCGCGAAGGCTTTAAAAATTGGGTAGGCCAGGAAAATGGCGAAATAGACCACCAAGAAGACAACAGCCATGTTGCGTAGGGTGAAAATTCTCGATACCAGAGATTCACCATTTTTGTTTTTCATTGAATCTCGCCTCTCTGTGAGCCGATTCGACCGTTTTGTTACGCAATACAGAATGTCAGATCGAATCGAATAAGAAGATTGAACGTATCTCGTAGATAAAAAGGCAGTCGCGGCGCGGAAGAAGAATCGTACCGCGACTGCCCGGATTGGAAAAGGGATTGGAAAGGATATATCGGTATTACTTATGTTCGTCGAAGTAAGCGTACTTGCTTTCCATTGACGTGAAGTCAGAGCTCTTCATGTCGGTATCCATCTGACCCTGGGCCTCCTTGAGAGCCTTATCGATGGACATGCCGTTCTGGAAGACGTTCTGGAAAGCAGTGGTGCCGCTGGATTCAACGGTGGATGGTGCCGGTCCCGGCCAGATCAGTCGGTCTACGCGTGGCTGGATGGCGGCCATGACCGGCTTGGAGAGAATGTCCTTGTCGTTCTGCAGCGAGGTCTTGGCTGGGAAGGAGTTCAGTTCGGATACCGCTTCACGAATGTAATCATCGTTGGCGAGCAGGTACTTGATGAAGTCCTGGGCAACGGCCTGCTGTTCTTTGCTCTGGTTCTTGTTGACGCCCGGAGTGGATTCGCCGTTGTAACGGTCGTATGCAAACGGAGTGTCTTCGGAGAAGGTTGGGGTGGCGAACACGCCGTAGTCAATATCTGGATACTTTTCTTTCAGCGTGCCTTCCATGTGGCCCCAAGCGTAGATCATCGCAGACTGGCCGTTACCGAAGCTTTGGGTGTAATCGTTGCCGAAGTCAACGGATCCGACCTTGTACTTGTCATACAAATCCTTGAGGAACTGCATGTTTTCTTTGGTCACATCGTTGTTGTAGTTGGCTTTCTTGCCATCTTCGCTGAAGAGCAGTTCACCCTTCTGATAATTCAGACCTTGATAGATGGCGCTGTAGGCGTCGCCGTTGAAGTTGAAGCCGGCCTGCGTCATCTTGCTGCCGTCGGTTTTGGTGAGCTTTTGGGCGACCTGGATGAATTCGTCCCATGTGGTCGGAATGTCGGCGTCGGTGAGGCCCGCTTCGCTCCACAATGTCTTGTTGTAGTAGATGTTGCCGGTGTTGATCACGGAGTCGATGTACTTGACTTTGCCGTTCTCATCTTCATGTACGGATGCGGTGGAGTAGTCGGATTCCAAAGACTTGGTGTCGATATCGTAATCCGCTGCGTATGGACGAATCAACGCATCGTAAGAGTTGTGGATGTTGAAAACGGCCGGACCGTTTTTGCCTTTCAGAGCCAACGGCAGCTTGGTCCAATAATCATCCCATGAAACATTCACCGTTTTGATGGTGACGTTCGGATACGTCTTCGTGTAGGACTCAATCATCTTGTAGACAGGATCCGTGCCCTTGCTGCCCCAGCTCCAGTACTCGAGCTGGATTGGCTTGCCGTCGTTCACGAGATGATTGGGGTCGTAGGTGATGGTGTTGCCGATAACGTCAAGCCCTTTGTCGGCTTTCGTATCGGTTGTGCCGGACGCGGCATTGCTGTTCCCGCACGCAGCCAAGCCGACGATGCTCAAGGCCGCCACTGCCACTGCGATACCTTTGTTGATTTTCATATCTCTCCTTACGTCCTCGTAAGCCTTCATCCGCCCCTTGCGGACAAGCAATAGCATACGACAAGGGTTTCATATTGGCAATTCAAGGTTTTTTAAAATGTAAACGGTTTCATTTGAAACCCGTTTCATCTCACCGCTGTGAGCGTGCACACATTGTTTTTCATACGGCGTGTCGTATCGCAACCATTTTCATTCATCTTTCAACTCTGTAGCCATGAGGACGGTAATGATGGTAGGCTGAAACAAACAGTGAAAAACTTTCGGAGGCACCATGAAAGCGAGCATCGGCGATGTGGCACTGAAGGCAGGCGTATCGAACGCTACAGTCTCACGCACTTTCGCACACCCTGAACAGGTGTCAGAGGCAACACGGTTGAAAGTGCAGGCCGCAGCCGATGCGTTGAATTTCAGCGTTTCCAGATCGGCAGGAATTCTTAAATCCGGTAGAACCTATCGCATAGCATTATTGGTCGGCAGCGGCGTCATCGAATGGTTCACCGCCGAAATCATTGCCGGACTTAACGATGTTTTGCGTGACGCCGGGTACGATCTGGTCATCTACCCCATCGAGGGGTCGGAGGCGCGTGACGCATTCTTCGAGGAACTTCCCGTACGCAGCAACGCCGATGCCGTATTCGTTTCCTCATTTGGCATCAGCCCCGACGAGGTCAAACGTCTCGGAACCGCAAAAATTCCGATTATCGGTATCAATACCACCAGCGAAGGATTCGATGCAACTGTCGGTATCAACGACAAAGAAGGCATCAAACTCATCGTTCGACATCTCGCCAAGCTGGGACATCGTAACCTGCTGTATTTATATGAAAGCTTTTCCTCCACATTGGGATTCAGCTCATTTAACCGTATTTCCGGATTCCAGGAAGCCTGCGATGCAGTTGACGGACTGACCGCCCGCACACTGGCAGTGCAAAAAGGCGACAGCATTCTAGATGCGGCAATTTCCGAAATCATGGCGCAAGACAACCCACCCACCGCATTGTGTTTCCATCAGGACTCACAGGCAATTCCATTGTTCTTCCGCCTTCAACGCAGCGGCCTTTCCGTGCCTGGAGATATTTCCGTAACCGGATTTGACGACAGCACCTTCGCCAAAGAAGCTGAGCTAACCACCGTTCGACAGCGCCCATACGACATGGCCGTCGATGCGGCACAAAAGGCTCTGGCGCTCATCGAAGGACAACCCATCGAGGAACCATTCGAGACATTCCCCGTGCAGTTGCAAGTACGAAACTCAACCGCAAAACCACGCACCGCTCCCCTGCTGTAGGCCGCAGCGTGTACTCGCGTGAAATCACTTCGCGTAATACCCCACACCAACCGGTCTATCTGCGTTATGTATGGCAGATTTTGCTTTTCGTACGGAAACATCTCGCTTATATATGGCACGTCGCCTGCGAAAACAGCCACTTCGGGGATACGTTTTTGAGGTTTTCGCCGCATGTGTCTGCCATATGTAAGTGAGATGTCTCCGGTCAGGCCTCCGAATCTGCCATACATAGACGAGATGCGAGCCGCAGACAAGCCTCTTCGTCTTACCCCGGCGTTCAATGTACTTTTCTTCACACGCATGTACGTTTAATCGCCTCAAGCACCGATGCGAATCAAACTCACCAATGTTCGCACCATCAACGGCATACGCCAAGCCAATAGCACGGACTCAATCCAAACCACTAACATCAGCAGTTTGGCGGATACTCGCGCGCATAGCCGTCCACACCTCCATTGGATGAAAAACTTGGAATCGCGTCATTGCCTTTTGTCGACCATCATGGCGACGCGCGCAAACAGATAACGCTAAACTTGTCTCATGCTGCTTATTTGTTTAACCTAGCGAAGCGACAGGGCGAGAGCAGGTGATATATGGTAACAATTTCTGACGTGGCGCACGCAGCCGGTGTTTCCAAAGCAACAGTCTCGTATGTACTATCGGGAGATCCTCGAATCACTCAAGCTACAACACTTAAAGTGCAACATGCGATTGACGAATTAGGCTATACGGTGAACCATGCAGCCCGCGCACTATCCGTAAGAAAAACCAAAACAATAGGTGTGGTCTCCCCCGCCTTTCACGGCAACTATCTGTCAGCCCTCTTTGGACTGTACGTGTACCTGCTATCCGAAGAAGCGACAAAGAGAGGATACGACACTCTGCTCATTGGCGAGAACGACGGCTTCGAGGCAATGCATGAAGCATGGTCGTCAAAGAAAGTGGATGGGTTCATCCTGATGGACGTCAAAGATGAGGATCCACGAGTCAGCTATGCCGCAAAAGAGCACATTCCGACCGTTGCATTCGGCTCGCCAAAGAACTCACACGGTTTGGATACAGTGGATTCCGATTTCGCCAAGGCTGCATCATCAATCTTAAATTTCTTAGCCTCTGAAGGGCATAAAGAGGTGATTCTTATTCCATGGTCACACACAATATTTGATCAGGGTCTTGGCTACGCTTGGCGCTTTCTGGATTCAGCGATAGAGACCGCCAAACGTCTTGACCTGAAAATGCATGTCGAATATCCGAAAGACGACGATTCGGATCCTTCGCCCCTCATTGAGCATGCACTAGATACGCACACCAAAGCGACCGCTCTGATACTTCACAACGAGCCAGCAACAATCGTTGCCCCTCAGGTCTTGGCACGCAGGAACCTCCGAACACCGGATAACTTGCAGGTCGTAACCGTCTTCCCGAAACAGCTAGCAACATCAATGAAGATATCGTTCCCTGCAGTGCGTCCGGACATTACGCAACTATCAGAAGCCGCCGTGGGAACCCTTTTGCGTCGAATAAACAATCCGAAAGCCCCGACGGTCACCCGCTATCTTGATTATCCACTCACCCAAGAGCCCGAGTAACATCGCAGCTACGTAGATTACGCGCAGAAAACAACCACGAGATTCTACATTAGTTAAGTTCGTCGATTTGACTTTTCAAAGATCAGGGTTTATTATTTAACTTGTTTAACCGGTTCAACAGTTTGGGATTAAAACTTCCCAAACGCAATAAATTAATCATTCAGCGCATAGGTGCGCTGTTAATGAACAGGAGATACCAAATGATCGGTTCAAATATGAAGCGCGTGATAGCTTTAATCGCCGCAAGTGCCGCGGCAGTCAGTCTCGCCGCTTGCGGTAGCAACTCGAGTCAAGATTCCAAAACAATCGAATTCTGGGACCCATACCCTCAGAAGAACGATAGCAGCACATGGGCGAAATACGTTACCAATTGTGCTCCTGAGGGATATAACGTAAAACGCATCGGCTATGCGCAGTCAGACCTATTAAACAATCTCACAACAGCTGTCAAGGCCGGCAACGCACCCCAGATCGCCCTGATCGATAACCCAAAGATGCCTACCGCTGTCGACGCAGGACTTGTTACGGATATCGAGGCAGCGGGAGTCGACGTTTCAGGATTCGACAAGAATATCGAAGGTCCCGGCATCATCGACGGCGTACAATATGGGGTTTCTTACGGCACTAACGCATTGGGCTTGTATACAAACCCCGATGTCCTCAATAAGGCCGGCGTCGACCCGGAATCGATTACCGATTGGGATTCACTCAACAGTGCCATCGAAAAAGTAGTAAACGCAGGATATAAGGGCATCACGTTCTCCGGCATTTCCGGCGAAGAAGGAACATTCCAGTTCCTTCCCTGGTTCTGGGGAGCCGGCGGTCAATTGAAGGACGCTTCAGGTTCCAGTGCCGAGCAGGATGCGCTTGATCTGGTATCCGGCTGGGTCCAAAAAGGTTGGGCTCCGAAATCGGTCGCAACGGACAACCAATCTGCTGCATGGGATCTGTTCCTTGGCGGCGATTACGGCTTCTCCGAAAATGGTTCATGGCAGATGGAGTCGGCCGTCGAAAAAGGCTACAAGATGATTTCCATCCCAGCCAAAGATGGCGGAGTAGCCCCAGTTCCAAGCGGTGGCGAGTTCATTACCATTCCAGCCCAGAAAACCAAAGACAGTGACAAGATGAAAGCAACCGCGGAGGTCATTCAGTGCCTCATTGACGGAGATAATCTCAAGAAGACCAATGATGAGATGGTTTATCTTGCCGCCAAAAGTGACGTCCGCAAGCAGCAGGTGGAAGAGAACAGTGCCTGGGCACCTTGGGTTGACGCCGTAGAAAATGCTGAAGGCCGTACCACTGACGTTGGTCTGGAATACGAAGACATTTCTGCACAGCTTTCTGAAGATCTACAGGCTGCCTTGAATAAGGGCTGATTCGCGGTCTCATATTTTTCTGGGGCATCTGCCCGCCATTCATTGCGATATTCAGACGCCCCATTCCATCTTTTCCATCAACAGGCAGGTGAACTATGTCTCAAACAATCACCGCAGATAAACCAAGGCGAATCAAGCCAACCACATTGGCCGCCATTGGTTTCGCGGCCCCGCTGATTATTTACATGCTTATCTTCTACGTTTGGCCTCTGATTCAGAATATTTCCATGAGTATGCACCGCTACACACGTCGCACTTTTGTGACCGGCGATGCCCCTTGGTCTGGATTCGATATCTATAAGGAAATATTAAGCAATCAACAGTTCTGGACCATTCTCGGACAGACTTTGATTTTCGTCTTCGCTTCTATCGTTTTCCAATACTCTATCGGCTTGGCATTGGCGGTTTTCTTCAATCAGAATTTCAAACTTTCCGCGGCTTTGCGCGGCGCATTCCTTGTACCATGGCTACTTCCGCCAATGATTTCCGGTACGATCTGGCAATGGATGATGGACGCCGACAGCGGTGTTATTAATAATTTCCTCAAACTATTTGGTTTGGACCCGGTTTGGTGGCTGCAAGCCGATCATTCCTTGTGGGCGGTTATCATTGCCAATATTTGGCTTGGTATTCCTTTCAACCTCGTAATTCTGTATTCGGGCTTGCAAAACATCAATGGCGACTTGTATGAAGCCGCCGCGTTGGATGGCTGCAATGCTTGGCAGCGCTTCTGGAAGATTACTTTCCCGTTGCTCAAGCCGGTATCGATGATCACGCTCCTGCTAGGTTTCGTCTACACGTTACGAACAGTAGACATCATCTGGATTATGACCAAGGGCACTGGATCTTCGAGAACCTTGGCAACTTGGGCTTATGAGATGGCTTTCGGAAAGGGCACATCAGCAACCATCCGGTATTCGGAAGCATCCGTTGTGGGCACGATTCTCATTGTCGTAGCACTGATTTTCGCTCTGATTTACCTGTGGGCCCAGCGGAATGAAGAGAAGAGGTAACTAAAATGAAACATCGTTCATCATGGTGGAAAACACTTATAGGCATCATTTTGACGCTGATTATGCTCTTCCCCGTATACTGGATGATCAACATATCATTCACGCAACGTCGCTCCATCCGTTCAGGTGATCTGTTCCCGAAAGATTTCACGCTCGACAATTATGCCTCTGCGTTAAGTTCACAGCTCCCCTACCTAGGAACGTCATTGCTAGTTGCCATAGGATGCGTGATCCTGACTCTAGCAATTGCATTACCTTCGTCATACGCCATTGTTTTCTTGGAGTTCAAAGGCTCAAAGTCCATGAACTTCCTGTTGATTGTTGCTCAGATGATTCCCGCGGTCGTTATGTCTCTAGGCTTCTACCAGATCTACGATGACATCGGTCTTCTCGACAGTATTCCGGGACTTATCGTTGCCGACTCCACTTTGTCGGTACCGTTCGCAGTGATTCTGATGACGGGATTTATGTCCGGTATGCCACGCTCGTTGGTGGAGGCAGCGCAAATCGACGGAGCATCGCAGTGGGGTGTTTTTACCAAAATCGTGATTCCACTCTCCCGTAATACCATTGTCACGACTTCGCTGTTCGCTTTCCTCTGGGCATGGTCAGATTTCATGTTTGCTTCGACCCTCGATTCCGGTGGCGGCAAGATGAGGCCAATCACCATGGGTCTATATGACTTTATCGGTTCACAGAACCAAGAATGGGGGCCAATGATGGCCACCGCAGTATTGGCCTCAGTACCAACAGCGCTATTACTAATTTTCGCACAGAAATACGTTGCCGCCGGCGTAACAGCCGGAGCGGTGAAAGACTAATCCAACCCTTAAGTACATAATTACAAGGACCAACTATGAGTGAACTAACTTTTGCTATCGATGGAGATGCACTGTTGTGGACTGGCGACGGCGAATATCTTCGCATCGAACCATGGGGAAAGAATTCAGTCCGCGTCCGCGCCTCGAAAATGCATGAGATACAAGAACAAGAAGGAGCTTTGCTGCCACAAAACAACCAGGCCTCAGACAGTCACGACTATGGTATCACCATTGACAAGCCCAATAGAACCGCCGAATTACGCAATGGCGATATTGTAGTTCAAGCGAAAGCATCCTGCGGCCTGTACTCCGGATCAGGATATGAAGAGCCACGCTGTTTACTGAGCTTCTATAAGGCAGACGGCACACCGCTCATTCAGGAAATACCATCTGGCGGATCACTAAATCTTCGAGCGCGATGGTTCAAACCGATCACCGGAGGCGACTATTCCATCGTTGCTTCCTTTACCACACCGGAAAATGAGAAACTATATGGTATGGGCGAGTACCAACAGAACATCCTCAATCTGAAAGGTTGTACCCTCGAACTCGCGCATCGCAATTCACAGGCATCTATTCCTTTCGTGGTTTCCAGCGCCGGATATGGCTTCCTGTGGAATAATCCGGCACTTGGAAACGTTACGTTCGGCAAGAACCGTACGGAATGGCGAGCTGAATCAGCCAAGCAGATTGATTACTGGATTACCACAGGCGATACACCTTCTTCGATAATGAAGCATTATGCCGACGCCACAGGGCACGCTCCTCACATGCCTGAATGGGGACTGGGATTCTGGCAGTGCAAGCTTAGATATTGGAATCAACGTCAGCTTCTAGACGTCGCCCATGGGTTTAAACAGCGTAATATTCCATTGGATCTCATCGTTGTAGATTTCTTCCACTGGCCGCATATGGGTGACTTCCGTTTTGAGAATGAATTCTGGCCCGATCCCAAAGCTATGGCGGACGATCTGCACAGCATGGGAGTGAAACTCATGGTATCTGTGTGGCCCCAGGTCGCGCTCGCCTCAGAGAATTATGTTGAGATGAAGTCAAAGAACCTTCTCGTGCGTGCAGATAAGGGTGAAGACGTCGGCATGATGTTCGAAGGTCCCAGCCAGTTCTATGACGCCACCAATCCAAAAGCTCGTGAATATGTTTGGGAGAAGTGCCGAACAAATTATGCCGAGCTTGGGGTTGATGCATTCTGGCTCGACGAAGCGGAACCTGAATACGGCACGTACGATTTCGACAATTATCGATATTACGCCGGCCCAAACCAGCAGGTGGCAAACATCTACCCAAGAGACTATAACAAAGGCTTCTACGAGGGGCAACAAACCATAGGAAGGGATGGTGACATCGTCAACCTCACCCGTTGCGCTTGGGCTGGTTCGCAACGCTATGGTTCTCTTGTTTGGTCTGGAGACGTTGGTTCGACCTTCGCCGACCTCCGTGCCCAGATTACCTGCGCCATTCACATGGGCATGGCCGGTATCCCTTGGTTCACCACCGATATGGGCGGTTTCCATGATGGGATAATTGATTCGGACAATTTCAAGGAGTTGTTGGCCCGCTGGTGTGCGTTCTCATGCTTCCTGCCGGTCATGCGCAACCATGGCGATCGTAGTCTGCATACGGCAACCGGCAAGGAGACCATCACTAATTCGGCCGGAGACCACCGTTCGCCAAGTGGTGCCGACAATGAGCCTTGGAGCTATGGCCCCGAGATGGAGCAAATCTTCCGAAAGTTCATTGCCATTCGCGAAAAAATGCGCCCTTACACTCGAGAACTGTTCGAATCAGCACATATCGATGGCCAGCCTTTGGTTCGCGGACTCTTCTACGAGTTCCCCCAAGACAAGTCGGTGTCTGATATCGCCGATGAATACATGTTCGGCCCTGATATCCTAGTGGCCCCCGTAGTTGAGGCCGGAGCTAGGTCGCGTGAGGTGACGCTTCCCGGAAACGCTAGCATCACATGGACGGATCTACGCACCGGCAAAGTGTATGAAGGTGGGCAGAAAATCACTGTCGACGCCGGAATAGACACGATTCCAGCCTTCGCGCGCGACGGCCACGACCATGGGCTGATCGGAATGCTATAAATTCCCACACAGGAAATGCGGGGCGTCCGTTTCCAAGGCGAACGCCCCACACTCTGCGCTTTTTCCCATTTCAACCGGTCTATCTGCGTTATTATGGCAGATTTGTAGCGGGCTTTCGATCAAACAGATGTTGAGCAGTTTTACATGGCATTTATCAAAGTTTTTGCTTTCTGCCGCTCCGCACTCAAAGAATTCAGCCAGAAAATACCGACCGCTTTTTGCAGCCGCATCAATTAAGTGACTGCAAAAATCCATTCAATACGTTGCTGCCAGCAACACCTCGGAAAGCAAAGTCAAAATTTGACCAACATATTCGGAGGCATCGCCAAGCAATGCAACCGTATTAAAATTCGGTTCGATTAAGGTTCGATAAATCTACCTCACCATTTTTGCTTATGGCGAGGCAAAATGCATCCTTCCCACATGGCTTTGCTGCTTTTTGTATCTTTTGTTGTTATCCGTTGCCACTTGTCGGCATCGGCACGGCATGTCAGTATCATGTGCGTATGCGACTTATTGGTAATATTCTGTGGCTGATTCTGGGTGGGTTGTTGCTCGCCGCCAGCTGGGCCATTATCGGTTTGGTGTTGTGCATCACCATTGTGGGCATTCCACTGGGTATTCAGGCGTTCAAGATGGCGGGACTCACGCTGACCCCGTTCGGTAAGACCGTGGAGTATGGCGGCGGCGTGGGATCCGTGCTGATCAACATCATCTGGTTCGTACTGGCCGGTTTGTGGATGGCGATTGGCTACATACTTGCCGGCCTGCTGAACTGCGTCACCATCATCGGTATTCCGTTCGGTATCCAGTCGTTCAAGATGGCCAAATTAGCGCTATGGCCGTTCGGCTCGCAAATCCGCAGCTTGTAATCACTTCAGATCACTTCACCCAACATAGACGGCCATCGACTGCCGTCTTGCATATAAGTATCGAGGAGCTGCGGTCCGAACGGACCGTGACCACTGCACCCTAGGCAACGAAACACATTTCATTTCGCTTATGGCAGCTCCAGAGTGGCAAGGCTCAAAAAACTGAACAGTCGAACATACCTACCCAAATGATTGCTAAGGTCAGCCGCCTTGTGAACAGGTTAAAGAATACTTGCGATAGCGGCTTCTCCAACTGTACGTTATCGAGAAGAAGACATCCTCCCCCCGTCAAATACGGTTACTCACGCAGCTTGCTTGCCGCGAAGATAAACAATGGCAGCGCGGCGAACGCGTAGTTCTCGCACTGGATATACAGGTACACGATCAGGACAAGCCAGCAGATAACAGTCTTGCTCCAAACACCATGCTCGGCAGCTGCAGTATCGAAGACACGCGTCATGGAAACTATGGAAGCGATGACCAGCAGAACCAGGCCGATCAATCCGTATTCGGCGACGACGCTGGTATACGCACACATCGTCCATACGGTGTCCGCATTCATGCCGGCCGCAAATCCTGTGGCTGCGCCGCCGTTCATGCCAAGACCATTTAGTAGCTGCTCGGCCTTGGATGCGCCAGCCCACACCGCATTGATGATGTTGCCCGCACCATAACCGGTGAACATGGTCCATGGGTGGGTGAGCAGGCCGCAGAGCGGATCGAGACTTTGGTAGATTCTTGCAAAGAACGAACCATCCCCCTGCGCGCCGTTTTCGGCAATGGAAGTCAGCCTGGAGTCGGCAAGCACGCCCATCAGTCCAAGCAGGCATGCTCCGGCAAACTGCGCCATGCCACGCAGCCGTTGCTTCCGATCATGCCACGTGTTGTGCACGATGATGGCAACCAGCAGCGCCACAACGGAGTCGATGACGATTCTGGTGCCGGCCTGCATCAGCATCGCGCCGATCGCGTAGACGACGATGAGGTCACGCAGCCGTTTGGCATAGATGCTGTCGCGACCTCGCATCAGCCACATGAGGGGCAGCAGTATGCCGAACAGGTGCATGCCGATATAGCTGGGTTCCGCGAACAGGAATTGCGACCGACCGCCGCCCCACACCGAACTATCGGTGATGTACTGGCGGTACATGAGATGCGAGAAATAGTTGACGAGCGGCTCGAACCGCAGATGGATGGAGAACCATTGCACGACGCCCACGGCGAAGGAGCACCAGTAGGCCGCGATAAGCAGCCGGATCGGCATGTTCCAGGGGATGCGTTTGATATGGAAGGCGATGACAAGCGCACCCAACGTGGCAAGCATGCCGAACAACCCGGTGAGGCTCATGAATGCGGCGTTGAAATGAATGCCGAAACGCAGCCACCCGGGAATGGACAGGATGATGCAGACGACCGGCAGCAGGAACAAGGGCAGATACTTCACGGCTACGATATGCAGCTGCCGCCAGTTGCACAGGCAGTAGACGGCGAATAGCACGGGACTGATCGGTGACCAGAACGGCGCGTACAGGCCGAGCGTGGTGCCGTCCACCGGGAGAAGCGCGATGCCCGGCAACAGCCAGATGACGTTTCGATCCTGCGTCGCCAGGAATCGCAGCATTGGGCGATAGGAAACGGCGCGCCCCGCCGATTGTCTGCCACTCGCTTGCGCCTGTGCAGCGGCATCATCAATTGCGACGCCAGCCTTGGCCTTGGCGGCCACTTCGCATTCACTATTGTTCGGTCGAATCACACGCGCCCCTTTCCGCAACCACCTTACTCGACATTGCACTATATGCACCCATTGATTTCACCGCGCAACGGATGATATTGCCACAACGATTCACGGCTTCAAATGTTCATTCGAACATGAACAGAACACGGAATACCATAAAAAGACAACACGCTTAATGTTATCTTTTTTAAAACCGCATGACACTTGCCGTAAACCCAGCTATGACAACGATTCACAAAACCACAATACACAAAAAGTTCATTTTTCAACCATTTCACCTTCTATATGCGTGATAGCATCAATAGCGAACACAGCAAGCGTTCACCCCACACAACACAAACCAGTCATACATAATGTTCATTTGCGATTACAAACGAACATGCATAATGCACATTATGCGTGGCTTATAGAAAGGCATTACCCATGGCAAACGAGAAAACCGTCATCACCGTGAATCTCGACATGTTCGACAAGGACGCCGACGCCAAAACAGCCGAAGCCAACAAGGTGGCGAAAAACCTGGGCATCAGCGATGAAGCACTCGCCAAGGTAGAGGATTTCAAGCAGGAGCTCACCGATCATGACGCTTGGGATCTACCGTTCATGGGCTATGTGAACGAGGACTGCTACGGATACGCCTACGTGCCGGACGCGGCCATCACCATGCATCCGTATCGGGACGCCCACAAGAAGTTCATGAATCTGCCGGATGACGCGCAGACCGCATTCGCCATCCGCATGCTGTTCACCCACCGCCCCGTCGACCGCTACGGTACCGACATGTTCCTGCATTACCACTGCGGATTCACCGTCAACTTCATTGGAGAAGGCGCCAACAAATACTGATCGCCTCAAGCACCGGTTGCTTCAGCTCAAGCCGACAACGACACCCTTGTCCCGCTGCCGGCTTTCCGAACTCCCTGAAAGCCCAAGCAACCCCGTAGCGCATTTGATTGGCGACACCTCGGATCCGCACCATTTTGAATACTCAGCTGTGCTGACCACACGCGTCCCCTTGTTGCCGGAGAGACATGGTTATATGGCTCAATTCTCGTTTGCGCCGGTCGCCGATTCTGGCGACGGTGCTGGGCTATTGGCAATGAGCAAGTGCAAATTCGATCCCCTGTGCAGGGAGGCAGTTCCGCTGCCTATGCGTTGCCAGGTTTCCCGGTAGTCCCCGTCGATTGCCACGTTTGCGCTTGCAATGAATTTCTTGAATTCGTCGATGTGCGTCGCATATCGGCGACGGAATTGTTGAGCCAGTTGCACCTTCTTATTATCCGAGAGTTCTTCAGATACGTTGTGTAGCGCATGTTCCATGTTTCGAGAGAAGAAATACATGGAGTACGGTACGCCGGTTCCTTGATATGTGATTGTGGAGATACCAGCGAGTTCCCTCATCGCACGTTTTTTTCGAGCGTTACGTTCACGCAGCACATCGACATTCCCAGCGCAGATCCCGTCTTCGCCATAATGGATTTCACCGTCGTCTGATTCCCTCACGCATTCATCCGGAATGAAGGCACCGTCGGTGTCACTGATCTGAACAATCCGAGCGATATCCTTCCAACGGTATCCGTTGAGTTTCAGGGATTGGAGTACGAGGCCACGAACACGTTCTCTAGGGTTTAATCTGCGTTCGGTCGTGATATCGCCATGCACGATCTCGAATTTGATCTGGCCGGTTGAGAAGATACGGCTGAGAATCTGAGCGAGGGCTGTTTCCTCGGTGGGGCCTTCCACGATGAATATCATCACCTGTTTGGCAATCGCCATAGCTCAGTCCTCCTCGGGGAACCCGACATCGTAGAAGGCGCCGTCGATGTCGAAGGAATTCGTCGGCTCATATACGGTTTCCGGTTGCCCACCAAGATTGATTGCGCGTAGATACTGATTACGGAGATTATTTTTTTCTCTGCTTCCGCGGAATTTGATGTATCGATTATCTGGATTCGTCGTCGTGAAATAAAGCGAACCTTTGTCCAGAATTTCCAATGGACGAAGATTATGCGCGGTAAAAATCAGCTGACCGCGCCCATGCTCTTTCAGCACCTGCAGAAGTTCTCCTAGCAGGAACTCGAAAATGCCTGAATCAAGCTCATCCACGGCAACGCAAGCACTTGGCTTCGCATAGACGTCAATCAGCAGCATCAAAATAGATACAAGTTTTTTGATTCCCTCGGATTCGCATCGCAGCGGCAATGCGATTCCGTCGCGCACGCATGTGATTTGCACACGTTCGACAGGCTTGCCGTCATCCCCCAGGCTCTGACCGAACCTATACAGGCTTAAGGAGAGTCCCGGGACCAGCGCCGTCAGAACAGGGTTCATCTTCTTCAGCGTGCTGTTCAGTGCATCGAGTTGCCTTGGATTCAGATCATTGGGCTCCAGCAGGTTCACATCGAACGAAGCATCGGCAAAAACCCCGTATTCGCCTTCATGAGTTGACATCTTCAGATGATTCATTATCGAAATCGCGTATCGGGTGGTATCAACGATTGCGAAGTCGGATATTGCAAATATCTTTATGGATGCAATCAATTCGTAAAGTTGACCGATGTTGTCTGTCTTTCCCCGCGTCGCATCGCCACCGGACGCATCGTCTTGTTGGCAAACTTTCCAAAGCAACGTAAAGAAATCATTGGAAAAGATCAGCGAACTATGGTTCTTAAGGGCGAGACGTTGCTCCACGACCAGTTCGGTTCGGATTTTCTCATTCGCTGCGAATATGTTTTTCCAAGCTGTTTTGGGCCTGATCTCGTAATCCCACGAATCATCTCCTCCGTTATATGCCATCAAGGTGCGCTTTGACTCCTTGCCACTGAATTTCTTGATGGTAATTTCCTCAGCTGTGATTACAGGCCCCTCATCGGTTTCCGCAATACGCGAACCTGCTTCAGCGATAGCAACGGTATAGGAGAATTCATACACTGCGGACTGAGAATCCTCATCGAATTTAACGCCCTTAACGCATATCCTTGCATCTTCGGCTTTCTCATCGCCGAACTTCTTGGAAACACAATCGGCGGCAGATCGCGAAATGTCGCCTCCATAGAAAATATTCTTCAGCACAGCGAGCGCCTGAATCACCGAGGTTTTGCCGGAACCGTTCTGCCCGTAGATCCCAATAATGTCCGAACCGGGAAGGGAACGCTTTGTACTCCATGAGGAAAGGACGATATTGCCTTCCCTTATGTTCTTAAAGTTCCTAAGCTCAAGTGACGTAAGGCGAATCATGGCTCTCCTTCCTTTCTTACATATTATTACACGCCAACAATGGAAATTGTTAGATTATTCGTAAATCAGTTACGTTTTTAAGAAAAAAATAGATTGTTCTCTTCGTTTCAGAGGCAACACACCTTCCGCCTTGTCTTCCGATCGGCAAGGATCTCTGGCGGCCATAGGCTATCGCGCTATCAGAAAGCTAGGGAATGGCACGGTCCAAATACCTTGCGAAAAATGTTGGGCACGTTCCGTAAGTTGAGCAGCATTCATTCCACTCCCGGTTTTCTGCCGTGATGGTACGGTACACGAGAAACTCAGCAGATCTCAATCTTCGAGACTCTTTTTAGGCTTTATGGGGCTTGAATTTTCAGAGCAAGTGCAACGTCTGCGAATGGTGGACCTCGTAGGGCGTCCTGAAGCCATGGCGCTTGCGCGGCCTGTGGCTGATCGCATCATACACCTCACGAACCCGTTCGTCGCCGGCCGCGTCGAAGTCGGTGCCCTTGGGGAAGTACTCGCGGACCAGGCCGTTGGTGTTCTCGTTGGTGCCGCGCTGCCAGGGATGGTGCGGCAGCGCGAAGTAGAAGACCGCGCCGGTCGCCTCCTCGATCCTCGCGAAGTCGGCGAACTCCTCGCCCCGGCCCAACGTCGCCATGCGGCTCTCGGCCCGCCCCTCCGGTGCCGCCGCTTGCCCCTGTGGCGTAGGCGCGCCCTGATGCCCCGTTTGGCGCGCTCCAGCTCGGGCGAGTCGAGCCTGCCGTCGTTGACGGCCCGGTAGATGGTCGACACGGACACCGACAGGTCCGGACGTTCGACCCCGATCCTGCCGGCGATCTGCTCGGGCGACCAGCGCTCCCGCACGATCAGCCGCGTGACGAGCCCGGCGAGCCCCGCGTCGTCGAGGATCCTGGGACGCACGCAGGAGAGCCTGCGCGCCTCGTAGGAGCGTTGCGCGGTCGATGCCCGGTAGCAGCGGTCCCGCGCCGACCCGGAACGAGTTCCTGCGCATCTCCCTGCTGATGGTCGACCGATCCCTGCCCGTCGCTCTTGCGATGTCGGCCGGGCTCCTGCCTTCGTGCCGCATCAGCATGATCTCCTCGCGCTCCGCCAGTGCAGGATGTGCGTACCGGCCCATGCGTCCTCCGATGTCTGGTTGTCTGTCGCAAGCACCATCGTATCGGTGACCCATGGGCCCTTGCCTTTTCCGGCCGTTGCACTTGAAATGAAAATTCATGTATCAAAATGGCGAAGTTACTCGGATACTTTGCGGGACAGCACACACATTCCCAGCTGTTCTAATTTCAAAAGATTTTGACCCAGCATGGCTTTCGTATACTACTGCCCCAATTGGGCCGGTCTTCCTTCCAGATTGTGATTCTGCATTACCAGCGGTTGAATCAAAGTCGGATTTCTTCGGCCCCTATGGAACTATGCCTCCTGATAAATGCAACGCAACATGGACAAAGATTCTTTCAGCAAAGAAACAAAGAGCCAAAGCACCTGAATCCGCCGAGGAGCGCACTGAAATGGTTCTACCATGTATCGAGCGCATGGAACATGACGCAGGCATAACTCCAAGTCGTTTCGACTTACTGCAGGACAGCAACCTCGCTGTCTAAGCGAGATTATGCATAGCACTGATGATGTCTGCACAACATAGACAGGTGGGTTTTCTGTGCAGTGGGAACGACATCCTTGCAGGAAATGTTGCGAATGCACAATCCGTCCGAATGCAACTCGTACCAGTCGCGCTCATCAGTCGTGCTTCCCATGTCATACTCACCAGAGTCAAAGAAATATTCCTACCGCAGCAGGTACATTCCTAAATAACCGAATTATCGGCGACACAGAGCATCCAGCGGGTTTCCTCATGTTGCATACAAGGAAACCTGCTGCCGAAACACATTGAACAGACAATGCGTTCACTTAATCATTTGATTCTCCTCCAAGTATCCCTCTGAAATTCTCATATGCTGTATCATCCTTCAATATTTCAACCAACTCCGGTGTTAAGACTTTCTCGAACATACTTACAGAGTCAGGTTCCTTTACCTTTGAAAGAAGGAAATTCTTGAGCATAAGAGTCAGAGGTTCTCCTATGGCAGTCTTATAGTTGAAACCAATTAGCTGCATAGTTTTAAGGGTATCCACACTAATCAGTTCCATAAACTGCTCATATACTTTGGTTTGTTCTTTCACTGCCTCAACAGCAGCTTCTCCTGCCCTTTCGGCGCCAGCAATTTGAATATCCGTCATAATCTTCAAAATATTTGCAACCGTATTATGAAGATGCTGAATATCTTCATCGCTGATAACGACCTTCTCCAGCTCCGACTTATACGCCTGTGCAATCCTAACGGCCTCTTCTCGCTCGCTAAGAAGCTCATTGACTATCTCGTCATATGTATTGCGTATTTTCTCAGCATTCTTCTCATCTTTTATTGCTCGAATCTTAGCTGACACGGCAGTGGCCGTACCTTTAACAGCCATTTGCGCCAGATTCGCACCAAGAGCAACCAGTTCAGTCGTATATATATCAGTCATCTGTGCTCCTCTCAACAGACCCTACAGAAACATCCTTGGCTCTGACAAGACGCATCAGCGTAATGTCTTGCAACCTAAGTCTATCGGATAGCGACAAGCCAATCCTCACAATTCATCACCCCAGCTTCTGCTTTAGCTTGCCGAACAGGTAGCGGCGCTCGTCTGCGTTCAATACCAAGAGGGTATTCACGGACAAGGCAATCACGCCCTGCTGAGGAGAGAATCAGACCAAGCCATGACCCGCCTGGGAGCAGCGGCTTAATTAAAGCCGAAGATGGACCAACAACAGGGAGGAAGAGCTGCCATGGCCCTCATCCGGGGCGGGAGAGAAGAACCAGTACCACTTGAGCCTCAGATACCTGGCATCGCGGGCAGGGCAAACGATATGCCCCGCACCGGGTTTGACCGCCGCGCTGACGCCGTCCACCGTGCACAGACCGTAATCCGTGAAGTTCGCGACAAGCATGGTTGAGCAGAGTGAGAAACGACAGACACTACCCCACTGATGGGATTACCCCAATCGAGCGCCGCTTCACCTTGCTCACCGAATGAGCACGCTGCGCAGAATCCGCGTCCCGCTGGTGAACACGCACCTGAGAATCGGCAGCACCAAGAGAATCTGCGACAAACCACACGATAGATCTCAAACTTCTGGGGGCAGACAAACACTCAGTCGCCGTGAACAGGTGCCAGAGCGCCCAAAACACCCACGGGAAGGGACAACTCGAAATAGTCATAGAGGTGCTCATCAATTTGAAAGAGCTTGCCTTTGGCGTCCCGAGCCCACGAAAGCCCTTTAGAGTCAGTAAAACCTAAAGAAGCATTGAACTTCGCGCACATTCCAGGTGTCGGCTTGGATACTTCGACCTGGTATTTTCCTGGCAGCAACGTACCAATAGGAACGGCATCGTCACCAGTAATTAGAGCTCTGGAGCACCACCTTGAATGGCTCCCATGGAAATTACAGCGTTGTACACCGGTTGAAAACTGCCATTACACACGGTGACGACTATTTTCCTCTCCGCCTCATTCGCCAGATAGCCGTCACCGTCCGGTGTCGCCCAGGCTGAAACAAGCACCGCCTGAGCACGTTCCTCTTCTTTCCGATCCTTCTCTCGTGAATAATCGAAAGAACCCTGGGCTATTTTATTCGCTCTGTTAGCGACACCAATAGATCTGCAGGAGACAACAATTCCCACTACCGCTATGACAGTTGCAATAATCGTCGACACAGCATTGACCGCATTCCCGTACTGATTCAGCCATTCAGCCACACGTTCTATCGCAGTCATGAAGATAACGTCCGAATTCTTGCACATTTTCAGATTCCGGCCTTGATGGAAAAGGACATGGGCCGTGCCGGGTACGATTTTCAGTCGCCAGACAATGAAAAACCGCGATTGGAAAGAGGCACGGAGCCATGTCCAAGGAAATCATACAGTTCGACCAGGCCATGTTCGAGAGCAAGCTCGACGCCATGGTGCGCGAGAAGGTCACCGAGCTGCTGAACGCGATGCCCGACGCTTCAGGCGGACGAGATCGCCAACGCCGCGAGATACGAGCGTTCCGGCGGACGGAAGGCGTACCGGGCCGGCCACTACGACCGGAGCCTGACCGCCAAGGCCGGCAGGCTCGAGCTCAAGGTGCCGAAATTGAAGGGCGCCCTGTTCGAGTCCGCGGTAATCGAACGCTACCGCAGACGCGGGGAAAGCGTAGAAGAGGCGCTGATCGGCATGTACCCGGCCGGTGTCGTCCACCAGGCAGGTAGACGACACCGGCCAGTTGCTGTGGGGCGACCGCATGCCGTCCCGGACATTGAGCGACAAGCTCAAGCGCGTGTACGCCGAGATCGACGGGTAGCGCCCGAAAGGTTGCGCACTACCACCTACCCACATATGCATTTGTATATAATTCCATTATTTTCCATCAAAAAAACGCCCAATACATAACAAATCAATCATAAGTCATAGGCCAATGCACTATATAGTATTTATCCTCTTACTTACTATGATGCTTAATTCTGCCGATAAAGACATCTATATATTTAGCAACAGAAAACACCTGCAGCACACATATCACCACGGCAATAGCAATAGCAACAATATTCCCATATGGAGTTTGCAGCCAAATGACCATAGCCTGAATCGTCAAAAGCACTGCTGTCGCAATAACCAATGACCATTGGACCTCAAACCGAAGAATGGTACGTGAAGAGAAAACACGTAGCACAAATACTAACAAATTGGATAAGACCATCCCCATGCAAGCACCAGCGACGCCCAAGCACGGTATAAGCATCCATGTAGCCCCGGCACAACACAATGCACCCCATATGGTTGTAGTAAATAGACTCTTCGTCTTAAGTGTCGCAGTATATACGGTTCCATAATACGAATTAAGAACATTGAAATAGAACGCAACAACCATAATAGGGATAAGCGTCCATGCCTGATAAAACTCTTTCTGCAACAGAAAGGATGCCAGCCAAGAAGAACACACTGCAATTATCGTAGCCACAATGGAGATTCCGGCATGATAAATGCGGAATACTGTACTGAAAAACTTAGCGATATTTGTTTTACGGAACTGTTGAAACGAAGACAGTTGCCATGCCTGTTGAAAAATGCCAGCTGCGGTGGTTAGTAAGCCAGGAATTTTCTGTGCAGCCGCGAACAAGCCTGTGACACCTATACCAATCATGCCAGTGATGAAGAAACGATTAATGTTGCTACTTACCCACCAGAAAAGCGCATTGGGAACCATGGGAATGCAATATATAAGCATTCGCTTAAGAATTGCTATGTCTTTGGTCTCAAAGTGCAACTTAAAATGTCGGAACATACCTCCGACAAAGAAGAAACACAACACACCACCCATATTGCCGACTAATAAAGAGTAGAAAAAACCAGATGCCCCTAAGCCCATATGGGCAATGAATACCACAGCACATATCGCAGTGAGAGCAGTAGTGACAATGGCTGAAATCGGAATTATCCTTACTTTATTCAAGGCACGAGCCAGCATGTTAAAAAAAGTTTGAAGAGCACACAGCGCATAGGAGGCAATAAACAACCCGCGATACCGATCCAAACCTCCGAAAAATGACAAGCTTAGCATTGGAGATAAAACCGCCACCACAATAATACTGAAAAGAACCACAACCAAGCCAAGACTAATATAGCGATCGCGATTAGTCTTATCATCGATGGCAAAGCGCAGTACACCATCGGAGACCGACAATGTGGCCAGAGGCAACACCATGCTCACCACCGTAGAGCTCATGTCCGTCACACCGAAATCCGCGGTAGACATATAGGCCGTATATAATGGCACCAGAAAAAAGTGATAAGTTTCGTTGCTATCTGCGTGAAGGCAAACAAACCTGTATTCACCATGAGGTCTTTGTATTTACCCATACTTTTTCTTTGCAACTCCTTATTATTCTTTCCTTTTATTTAGATGCACTATGGAAGATCTCCTGCAAAAACAATATTATTTAATTGTTTTTGCAAATTTAAAAGCAAAATGCTTAGCACATCTAAAAAAAGAATAAGTACGATATTTCCCAGATAAAATAAGCTTATATTTTAATCCATGCATATCAGAATCCTGAATATAAAAAATATTCGAGCGCCAATCAGGAAATGTAACATCCATATAATGGATTAATTTGACAATTGCATTTGCTGTGGTACCTTCCCACTCTAAAGCTCTCACAATGCCAGCAAAACGTACATGCTCAATTGCTTGGTATTCAACAATAGTATAATATTGATTCAAACAGCCATTTAATTTCATCCACTTCAATATAAAATTAAATGCCTTAGTAATATCCAATAAACGATCCGGGTGAACATCATGTGTAACACTTGTCATTCGGCACACACATCGATATACATCAGAACCTAATGTTGCCACCTCATCAGCAGCCATAACCAAAGGCATTATCGAAGCGATATCTTCTCCGATATAGATTCCTTGCAAAAGCTTAATGCCTGCTTTATGGAATAAAGATCTACGGACGATTTGTTGCCAAAGAGCTGAACACTTCCCAAGTATTTCGAACTTGTCAACTACATTAAATGCAGAACCATTCTTTGAATAATTCCATTCAGCAATCACATGGCCATCCATGGTAACATATGAGGTATTTATTCCAAGAATATCCGGATTATGATTTTCTAACGTATCGAGAATTTTCACTTCTTCTTCCCAAACAATATAGTCATCGCTATCAAGAAACTCGATATATTCTGCTTGGGAAATTTCAATGCCTGCATTCCGAGCTGCGTTCTGTCCTCCATTCTCTTGATATATCACATGTATCTCATTACGACATTGCGACGCTAAGTCGCATAATATCTTGCGCGTAGGCTCATCTGACCCATCATCTACAAGAATAATTTCAATACGTGGGTCATAATTTTGGAGAAAAGGCTTTAAACACTTACGAAGATATTTTTCCTCAGTATTGAAAACCGGAATTATTATACTAATCAGCAATCTCTTGATAGTCTCTTTTTTTTTGCATTATTATTCTCCCAAAAACGTATCTAAAGCAGAAAACTGCTCCGCAGAAGCCACTACAGATGAGGAGACATTCCACGCAATAGGATTTGGTAGCTTATGGCCATAATGCATCCAATTCTCAGATTTAAGATCAATGGCATGCGCCATATCAAAACCCAAATCATCAAGGACATAACCTGTCTTATTGCTGTACATAATTGGTAGAACTTCGGCTCCAGCAAGAAGACCAAGGATAACAGCATGAAACCTTGTTCCAATTACCGTATTAGAAGATGCAAGTTCCGTGAGAACTTCTTGTATATTATTCCAATAATAAAGCGTCCGTACAGCGATTCTTTCCGATTTGGCACATTGCATCAATCTACGAACTGCATATTCATCACCCTCAGGACGAGAAAAAGAGCATAGAACAATGTCATATCCAAGATGGTCATATTTTCTAATATATTTCATAATCAGCTGATCATATGCCAGCCTTTTTTTAGATAGATTTTTAAATTTATTTACTTGATTTAAGTCCACCACAGAAATAAAAAGCTTTTTCCGACGAACAACCTTAGGTAACTCTACGTTAAATAGGATATCCGGAGCATATCGAACATTTGAAACATCAGAAAATAAACTCGCAGAATACCTATCCCTAAAACATACATCTTGACAATAATTGGAAAAGAATTTTTTATAAAAAGACAAATATCTTTTTGAATAAAAAGGACCAAAATTAGCACCTAAAACATAATATTTGGCTGCTTTTCGCGCGTTTCTTTTATCTCTGAAAAAACGACGCTTTTCGGCAACAACAGCTCTCAGTGTTCTATTTTCATTCTCCATATATAGTGAACCACCAATAGTTACTAAAGCGTCAGCATTATGTAGCTCAGTTAAGTACTCGCAAATATTTGAACAATAACGTTTCATTTTCAAAAGCAAGCTACCCGAATCAGAGTTACTACCACTTATCACCAAATTAGCATTGTTAAAATCATGAGTAAGATATCCATAGCTGCAATCAGCATTCACATTAAACATAACATTCGGATAGCGTTTCAATAATGTGAATAAAAATAAATCGTCGCCAAGATTATGAGATAAGTAGCAATCAACAGCCACAATTTTATTCATACTAAAATCCTTTTCTGATAAATATCAAGGAATTGTTCCACCTTATGATCAGTGGACATACTTTCCCTGTATCGCATGCAGTTTCCAACAAACTCATCAAGGTGCTTGTCCACTTGTGCAAGTTCCGCAGCATCCCAACCGTCTTTGACTATGCCAAGCCGCTCTAATCTGATATAACTCGCATTCAACGGTATTGAGGTGGTAATCACAGGAGTAGCGCTTGCAATAGACTCCACAATGGAAATCATGCTGTTGTCCTTCTCCGTGCTCACCAGCATGGCCTTGGCTTCTCCCAAATAACGTTGCAACGTCCGATGATCAAGTTGCCCGTAAAAAGTCACCGAACGCTCGATACCAAGTTGCCTGACTAAACGTTCAAGATTGACGCGTTCATCCCCATCACCGATGATCTTCAATTCGCACTGCATATCAAAGGAATCAAGGTATTGGGCGAAAGCACGAATCGTCCGGTCGACACGCTTGCGTCTGATAAGCTGCGACACCACGCAAAATGTATTGGTTTTCCTCTGTGCGGCTGGAAAAACCTTCAGATCGACGCCATGTTCGATGACTGTGTCACATACATGGGGACAATACTGCGCAATGAAACAACGGGCCTGTTCGCTGCGCGCCACCACAGGCACCTGACGCATGAACAGCTTTGGAATGATGCCATACCATAAGCGGGACAGCATACCCCCACCCATTCTGTTGTGCTTGGCCATCTCATGCCAGATCACGGTTTTTTCGCGGGCGAACAATACACAGAGCAACGTGTCCATGGAGAACACCTCACTGGTGATGACCATGTCGAAACGATGCGTACGCAGATAGGTGATCAAACCCAAGTTGACCGGTATTCGATGAATTGGAAAGACCCGCTTCCACGAGCTTTTCATCCATAGAATCGGAAAAGGGAAGTCGCGTTCCTTCCGAGGCTTCCATTCTTCGGCCGCAGCCAAGGTGATGTCCACTCCATGCCGTTGGAATGCCATGCACAAGTCATAACTCATCGTGTCATCGATGGAATCGATTTGGGGAATATGCGCGTTCTCCGGTGTGTAAATGATCGGATTGACAAACAGCACTTTCATCGTACGTCTCCTTCGGCAACGCCATGCTTTCCCCGCGGTTGTCCAGTACGCCGACTCGTCGCGATAAACCGACTGGCTACTGCGATGCATCGATGAGCCAGCAAGGCGAACGCCATAACCCCTGCCAAAGTCAGCGCCAATGCCACGACATAGGAGACGGTGCCATCGGACGACACATAGGCCAAACCACATATCCTGATCACTTGGAAGATGAACAGATGCGAAAGATAGATTTCCATACTGATGCCACTCAAGAATTTCGTCAGCGGATTGCTAAACACCTTGTGGTCCTTAGCTATGGCGAAGACCATCCACGGAATCCATAACACCAATTGCTTGACATTGGATGCCCATGCAGGCACATCGACGTACAACAACGGCAGCACCGCCACAGCAACAAGAAGAACCAGTCTCCGCCCAACACTGTTCAAGGATTCTATGCGATGCCTGTACAGGAACAACAATCCACCAGCGACGAAGAACATGAATTGGTAGATGAACCGGCGGTCATCGATATTCCCGTTGGTCTTGAGAAATGAAAGACGCAGGACAAGCTCAACACCACGGATGCCACGAATGTGCCCCAGGCCCGACGCTTGGTGCTCATGAGAAAGACAAAGAACGGGAATAGGAAATAGAAGAGAAAAATGACGCCCAAAGCCCAGCCAACGCCGATGACCTGAATATTGAGGTCAGGAAGAAGATTGAACATCAACGTCACATCAGCAAATGCCTCCCAAAGCGCATTCGGGCTGAATCCTTCCGCTACGACGTCAATGCATACCAGAAGAGCGAAAAACGGCAGTATCTTAGCGATTCGACGCGAGTAGAACCGCTCAATGTCCATCGAACCGTTTTTCACACGGTCGTAGTATCCGCAACACATGCCGAAGCCGCTGATGATGAAGAAGAGCGTGACGAACGTACCCAACGGTTCCACTGCGGTGCTCAACCAAGTTGATGTATGTACGTATTCGCCACGAACATGAACGTGCATGACCACGATTGCTATGGCAGCTATAGCACGGAACCCGTCCAAATCGTTATAGTGTCTGTTCCCAGCAACCCCTGCGAACTGTTGCATGCTTCTCTTGTCCTCTGTCATGCTCGCTTCACTCATCCCAGCAACTCCTTGAACAATGAAATAGCTCGGAACTCCTTGAGACTGCGGTACCGTACTGCTCTAGCCAACGCATGCAGGTATTCTCGCGACTTATAGGCCCAAGGCTTGACTTTGCCAACGAAATGGATGACCTTGATATCTGCAAAGGAATCAAGCAGACCGCTGCGAAGATACTCGGGGATAAGGGTGACGAACTGGTTATAAGTCTCGGGAAGATGCAGCCACTCGTTCTCAGGCCATGTGCGGTAATACCAGTTGATGATGTCTTGGTCACCGATGCCCTGCCCGTTCAGCATACCTGGGTCAGGCTCATCAGTGACCAACTTAAGCAAATCATCCATCATCTGCCTATCGGGCTCGATGACCATAAGGCCAGAATTGAGTTGCCTCCAAGTCGGATTGAAGCCGCGACCCGCTGCCACGGCAGACATATGCGGTTTGTCAAACAGGTAGTCAATGTTTGCCGCAACAATCATATCCGAGTCAAGATATATGAGCTTATCGAATTGAGTCAATCCAAATATGCGCAGTTTGAAAAAAGTATTATTCCAATTAGGAGATCCGTTAATCTCATTCTGATGACGTACGTATGCTCCAGGCGTTATAGGGGCATCAAATAGCACCTCAATACCCTCGCCCTTTATTTGAGTCAGACTGGTATCAGATAGCTGAGATGTTGTCAGAAGATACAATGGATACCGTGACTCCACGGCTTTCAACGATCGATTGAGCGCAAGAACACCGGGAACATAAGAATCACTGGTACAAATAGTGATAAAAACACGCATTTTACTTTCCTTTACTACCGGCTTCTAGAGGGGACGTATATGACACCATCAATGTTCATTGCATTAGCCAACTGATATCGATAATGAATAGAGCCAATAAGAATGTAAGCTACCGCCCATGCGAACATCGCACTGATGGAGTCAGCGGTAGTGAGATTAAGGAACTGGAAGACTATCAACAACACACAATAGAAATTTCCTCTCGTCAGATTCCAATAGTTATTGATGAACAACAATGTTGCGAGAGGCGAAAGTTCCAATGAGATGCGAATGAAGCACATTTCGAGGCTGTATCCAAGCGTCGCTTCGACCGAACCATATCCAAAAGATTGGAACCCACTGTCGATAAGTACACGCAGAAAATCCGCACGCCCCATGGTCATCTCATCAAGATCTTGACCAAACACACGCACAGCGGCTGTAGTGGGCCATAGCAAGTACATGTATCCCATAGCCAAGGCGAAAAACAGTATCTTAAAGAACAATCCACTTCTCTTGGGCAAATGGCGATTGGGGTCAACGATTTTCGGAAGCACCAAAATGACAATGGCGAATATGATGGCTAATCTTTTGAACGTGGCAACAGCAAAGACCACGGATAGGATAGTGCAGGACATGTCCTTGCGGTAGTAGCAGAAGTAGAAGCACAACATGATCGCTAGCGCCGAAAAATCGTTAGATTCCAGCGCCGAGGTGGAATTGTCGAAACTGGAAGCCCAAATATCAGCCCAAGTCACACCACGAAGCAATAACTGGATGATATAACCGATGAACGATGACACCAACACCACTTTCATGCATTTGTGAAGCGCTTCGAAGGGAATGGTGTTCAGCACTACATAAGCGAACAACATGGGCGTCAGCAGGTTCAGAATGTCACGAACCTGCCAACTGTCAAATTCTCCTCGATAAAGCACAAGTCCACATGTCACCAGCACAAAGGCAAGAACCACGATGACAAGCTGCTTGAATTCCCTCCAAAACATTCCGAACTTATGTGACCTGCCCATGTAGCATATGCCAAAGAAAATAGCCCCTCCCATGGTGAGGTATTTGGAATCCGTAATGGCACCTTTCTGACCAAGTGTCACAAAGATGCCATCAGTGAGCGCCTTGAGCACAAACGTAAGAAGAAAGAATGCCACCGTGAGCGTGATGAAGATATCTTTGGAACCTTTGGCGGTCCGTGGTCGACTACCAAATACTGCTTGTATTCTGCGTAAATGTCGTAAGTCATATGTCGTACTCATTCGGTATCTCACCTCCCCATTGGTGTTATTCCATTCGCCGCTGCCTCATAGATATCAAGCAGCTGTTTGATATACCGATCCTGCAGACAACGCTTATCCACGTATTTGGCGCAGGCCTGCTGCATGGATTGATAGTTGATTTCGTTCACGAGCGAGGCTTTGAGGAAGGTTTTAGTCAAATCATCCACATTGCCCGACTTGAACGCAAACCCGGTTTCACCTTCAACCACCAGCTCGGGGATGCCGCCGATGCATGCACCGATGATCGGCGTCTGAGCGGCCAGGGATTCCAAGCCGGAGTACGGCATGTTCTCACGCCATTCGGAGCTCAGCACGCTGAAACGGGCGTTGCCGACTTCCCGCTGCAGATCCTCGCCGCTCTTGTACCCCAGCAGGTGAATGCGGGACTCGGCCTGCGGGCCGGCGGAGGCGATCAGCCGCTCGATCGCCTCACGTTCCGGGCCGTCACCGACGATGTGCAAATCCCATGTATCTGGCAAAACCTCATTATGACCAGCACCGGCACCGGTTTCCGAGCCAGCGCCCTTGCCAAGCCCTGCGGCCTGCAGAAACGCTTTCACCAAGGTAAAGATGCCCTTCTCTTTGGAAAGGCGACCGAAGAACAGGAAATACGGCCGTGCCCCAGCCTGCGCGTCCTCAAATTTGTGCGTGTTCGCCACACGAGCGCCCATCGCTATCTGCGAATCAGTCAGGAAGTTCTGCATCGCAACAATCTTGCTGGCGAAGCCACCTTCATCGAGCTTGCTCTTCATGAACTGCGATGGCGCAATAATCAGATCTATTTTGCTATACGCATGGTGGAATTTCAGGAATTCGGCCTCCATGGTGGCCAAGGCGCTCTTGGTACGGGAACCTTTCACACACACGTTCTTCACAGCATGCATGAAATGTTTATCCAAGCAAGCGTCGCACACTTCTCCATGCCCGTTGACCATAGTGTATGCGGGGCAAACAAGAATATAGTCATGCGCCGTATACACCACCGGCACATGATGTTTCTTCAAATACGGTGCATCAAGAATCGAAAGCGTCAGCTGGCGATGCACATTGTTCATGTGGATCACATCTGGCTTGAATTCCTCCAGCAAAGCTTCGAACTTGCGTCTCGCTTCAAAAGAGTAAATCAGTGTGGAAGCTTCCTGAACCTTCTTGAAAGCGGAAATATCCCCCACATAGTCCTTTTCGGAAACGAAGTATTTACTCCAATAACTTGACTCGTTATTCGGGTGCTGCATGGAAAAGAATGCAACCTCATGACCGAGCGCGCGTAATCCTTCAGCTAACGCGAAGAAATAGGTTTCCGCACCGCCTTTACGATAGAAATATTTGTTCACTAGGAGAATTCGCATGCTCACTCTCCCCCATACAGGTTCAGTGTCTGATCGGTGACGTCATCCCAGTTATATTTATCAACGATGTAATCTGCGGCATTTGCCTTGTAACGTTGTACAAGATCATCGTTTTCAAGCAATTCCTGAAGTTTTTTCCGCAGGGATTCAACAGAACCATGATGGAATGTCGCTGCGTGCCCTTCTACTACCTCCGCACATTCCGGAATGTCGGACGTAAGGCAGCAGTTACCGTAACTCATGGCTTCCAGCAGACTCATCGGCATGCCCTCCAAGTCGCTTGGGAGCACATAAATATAAGCATTGCTATAGAGCTCTTTGAGTGCCTGCCCTTGTATGAATCCGGTCAAAATAACACGAGAATCCTGATTAGCCATCTGCTGAATATGCTGGTAATACTCGTTGGAGTCGGAAGCGCCTCCAGCGATGACAAGCTTTTTGTTCGTATTCAGCTTGCTGAACGCCTCGATAAGATAATGCACGCCTTTCTCGGGAACAATACGCCCGAGAAACAGTACATAGTCGTTCTTGTGAAGACCATATTTTTCGGTAATTTCCTGCGCCGAAACCGGCTCACCATATTCAATGCCATTGGGAATGAAATGTGTGCTGCGACCATATTTTTCTTGAAAATACTGCCGCATGCTTTCGCTGAGCACTATGATTTCATCCGCGTATTTCGCTGCGGTACGTTCTCCGAACTTGAGATATGTGGAAGCGAACTTGCCCCATTTGGCACGCTGCCAGTCAAGACCGTGAATGGTCGCTACCGTGCGAATGCCCGCCCAATGCGCCAGACGCAGCATGACGCAGGGACCTTCGGCATGATAGTGGATCACGTCCGGTTTGGCCGCAATGGCTTTCAGCGTCGCAAAGAATGAGGAGGTCAACGCCGCCAAACCTTTCGCTTCGAAAGTCGGCACTGGAACAACACGCACGCCGTTATATACAAAGGGCTTATTTGCAGAATGAACGTTTCCATCGAATTCGGCGCCCGCAACATTATGTCCCTTGCGATTGTATGCGATGACCTTATGCCCCTTTGCGGCCATACGCGTAGCTAGTTCATCTACAACGATCTCAATGCCGCCTTCACGAGAAGGAATGCGCTTATGGCCTATCATCGCGATATTAACCATCACCGGTCACCCCTTAGTTATTCAGAGTGCCGGAATCGTGCCACAAGCGTTATGCAGGGCAGAGGATTGCATAGTCCGACCACTAACCAAACCGACGTAACGGCCGTTATCGGCTCTTTTTGCTCATTCAGAAACGTCCGGAAAACCGACTGAATCAGATTTCAAACACAGTTTTTAAGTCACGAGCAAGCAAAGCGTTCATGGAAAACCTGTGAAGAATACCCCCAAAGTAGGTGACGGGGGCTGGGTGTGTCTGAGGGGGATGCAAAAATCGACCTTGGCAGGTGATGAACGGGATTGGGTAACTCCTGCGCGGTTTGGGTTGCTCTTGAGAGACACCAATTCGGGGTTCATTTGGAGGGAAAGGACGGGACTCGCGTGCCGACTACAGGTCGATTGATTGCAGAAAGAGCCGATAACGGCCGTTATGTCGGGTTTGGCGGGAACGTCGTCCGTACTCCGCTTTCCGAGACCGTTACGGAGGTCCGTGGGATTTGAGCGAGTCGATCCGCATAGCAGTCGCAATGCACAAGCCGTACCGCACGCCCGACGACCCGGCGTACCTGCCGCTCCACGTCGGCGCGGCCCTTCACCCGGACGTGCTGCCCGGCATCCAGGGAGACGACGAGGGAGATAACATCTCGCGCCTCAACGCAAGCTATTCCGAACTGACGGCCCTGTACTGGATGTGGAAGAACTGCGACGCCGACTACAAAGGCCTCGTGCACTACCGCAGGCTGTTTGCGTCCCCCAGTCTCGCGAACCGACTGCGAAAAGACCGATTCGTTCGAATCGCATCCGGTAAGGAGATTAGGGAAGCGCTGAAAAAGACCGGCGCAGTCGTGCCCCGTAGTCGGAACTACTATATCGAGACGATGCGCTCGCACTATGCGCACACGCTCGATGGATCCCATCTGGACGTTATGAGGGACATCCTCATGTCGAAGGCTCCCGAATACGTTCCCATGTTCGACAGGTGCATGGCCTCGACCAGCGGTCACATGTTCAACATGCTCGTCATGCGCGCCGACCTGTTCGACGCGTACTGCGCATGGCTCTTCCCTCTGATCGACGAATTGGCCTCCCAGATCGACGCCTCGGCATACACCCCATTCGAGAAACGTTATCCCGGCAGGGTCAGCGAGCTCCTGCTGGACGTGTGGCTCAAAACAAACGGACAGGATGTCGTCGAATTGCCTCTTACCAGCCCGGAACCGACCGACTGGGGAAAAAAGGGCAAGGGCTTCCTCATGGCCAAGTTCGCCGGCAGGAAATACGCGAAGAGCTTCTGATTTATATCGGCAAATCAGAAAGGAATCAAAGATCCTTGTTCATTTTGTTTTTTATTATTTCAGTCTTCACTATATATTTGGACTATTTTGCCCACAAAGATATATCAAGTCCTGTGATCGTTTTCACCTCTTTATGGCTGTTCATATGTACCCTCGCATCATTACGACTCTATGGATTTACTGGTTATTCAGAAAAGACAATTGGCTATATTACCTGCGGCAGCGTGGCTTTTTCTTTAGGTGCCTTTTCTTCGACACTTGTAAACAAACAGACTACCAAGCAAACACGGTATGCCCACTTGCGCGGAAAAAATCTTCAAACGAGCGACGGCAATCAACAGCAGCTATGCTTCACATTTCTTGAAATAATATTAGCGCTAGCTTGCGTAGGTAGTGCACTATCTCTCTTTTACTCACTAAACGCATTCAGAAGCGGCGCTTCCTACATGGAAGTGCGTGGCAGTCGTTTAGGATACAATGACGAACAGGCATTTTCGAATCCAATCGTTGGATTGTTTGTCACTTACTTTTGTGGTCCAGCAATGACAGTGCTCATACCTATTGCAATCGTCTTCCTTTTCAAAAAACAGCACAAAAAATTTAGCCTCATTGTTTTTTTGTGCGCTCTTGCAGATGTTATTTCCAGTGGTGGTCGTATTCAAATAATATATATGGTCTCACAACTGATAGCGGCTTTTTTCTATTATAGAAAAACTATTTCCAGCAAAACAAAGAAAATCATAAAAAATGCTACAATTGTAGGAATTGTAATGCTATTTGTCCTAACATCACTTAGGACAAGTCAGAATTTCTTGCAGGCGATATATGCCTATTTTACATTACCTGTAGGTCTTTTTTTATATTACACCTCAATTGTTGATGTAAATAATTTTGAATCTTTTGGCGCGGCGACATTTTACCCCCTATTCTACGTTCTTGCGTCTGTTATCAGCTTTTTTGGAGCCAAAACGTCGTTTTTGGATAATTTAATCTATTACGTCGGATTACCACAAGAAACCTGGACGTCAACCTTATTTCCAACAGGATCCTACAATGCTTTCTGCTCCCTGTTTTATTTCTTTTATCTCGATTTTCGAATTATTGGAATAGTTCTTTTTTCATTGCTTTATGGCTTCATATCAGGATATGTATATAAAAAACAAAGAACTAGAACTAATGACACATGGTTCATATTCTACCTGCTTATATTGCGAACCATCGTAGGCTCTTTTATGATTTTCCAGCTTGGAAATACAAAATTCTTCGTAAGTCTTTTTATTTTTGGAATTGCGATTCTCCTTGGGAAAAAAGAGATAAAAGAAGAATCATGATGAAAGATAAATCACCCGTCAACATCGTGGTGCCGGTCTACAACGTCGCTGACCTGCTGTCCCGATGCGTTGACTCACTGCTCGCACAGACATACGAGGATGTACGAATCGTCCTGGTCGACGACGGGTCCACAGACGACTGCCCCGCAATATGCGACCGATACGCAGAACAAGACCCGCGCGTCACCAGTCTCCATAGGACGAATGGCGGGCTCTCAGCTGCCCGTAACACGGGAATCGACCACGTGTTCTCAATCGAAGAACCCTCGCGCGGACGATACATAGCGTTCGTGGACTCCGACGACTGGGTCGAGCCCGGATACGTCGAGTCCATGCTCGAGACGCTGGAGGAGTCCGGCGCGGACGCGGCGCAGTGCGGCCATTTCATCTCCTACGCGCCGGACAACGAGGACGACAAGGACCCCGCCCACACGCGCACGACGCTCGACCGTGCGCAAGCAGTTGAGAGCCTGTGTCGCAACGGCCTGTGGGACGTGACCGCATGGAATAAGCTGTACCGGCTCGACCTGTTCAGGCAGATACGGTATCCGGAGGGGCTCTTGTATGAGGACACCGCCACTACATACCTAATCACACAGGAATGCGACAGGGTCGCGGCGGACATGACGCCCCAATACCACTACGCGCAGCGCTACACGTCCATCGCGAACGGCACCACCTGGAAGGACAGCAAGCTGGACCTCGTGCTCGCCGGCGACCGGATGGCCGCATGGGTGTGCGAGCACTATCCCGACCTTAAAACGGCCGCAGCTGAGAAGCGGGCGTACGTGCGTCTCTCCACGCTTTCCCAGATGGTCAACACTGGTCATCATGACAAGGACCTCGCGCGCAGGCTGCGCCGAGAGGTCCTCCCGCTCGCACCAACCGTGCTGTGCGACCGCAGGGCGTCGAAACGCGACAAGCTCGGCATTCTCGCCCTGCTTCCCGGCTTCTGGTGCTATCGCGCCATCTGGAGTCGCTACTACGAGGCCAAACGAAACAGGACCGTGGCCGGTCCGACCGGGACACCCGACACGACAGGAAAGGAACAATCATGACAACAGCGGCGGTGATCACGCTCCATCAAGTCGACAACTACGGCACACAGCTTCAGGCATACGCCACGCAGGAGAAGCTGAAGCAGTATTTCGACAACGTCGTTCTCATCGACTATCGACGTCCCGATACGTATGGCAAAGGCCTGGTCGACTCCTTCGCCAAAGGCAATCCGGTAAAGGCCCTGGCGTTCCTGCCAACCTACTTGCTATGGAAGAAAGTGTTCGACGGCTTCCGCAGCAAATATCTGAACCTCACGGAAAAGACGTATCTCAGCGAATCGGATTTCAAAAACTTCAACGATTTCGCTGACGTGTACGTTTCCGGCAGTGACCAAGTGTGGAATTTCGGATGGAACAAGGGAGTTATTCCATGCTTCTATCTAGACTTTGCCCCTGACGGGAAACCCAAGTACGCATATGCGTCCAGCTTCGGCCGAAGCCATCTCGACGAGAACGAAGTCAACCAGTCGAAGAAGTACATTGATCGTTTCGACATGATCTCCGTACGAGAACAGAGCGGCGTTGATATCCTAAACGATCAGTACGGATACCACAACGCTGTGCAAATCGTCGACCCCACGCTGGCGATGCCGGCATCGTTCTGGCGTTCCATCGCCACGAAACCGCGGGTTAAAGGCGACTACATCCTTATCTACAACCTGAACCGCAGCAAAGAGTTCGACGGATACGCGGATGAACTGTCACGCAGAACAGGCCTGCCTATCTACCGATTCTGCACCCGCGTGGACCAAGTATTCCGAAACGGTAAAAGCCTCGTAGTGCCTGAAATCCTCGATTTCGTTTCCCTTGTAGACAACGCGAAATACGTGCTGACTGACTCATTCCACGCGACCGCATTCTCCATGAACATGGGAACCGAGCCAATTTGCATCTACCCGGGCCAGTATTCCGGAAGGCTTTCCGAGTTCCTGAAGCTCGTGGACTCCGAGCAGCGCCATGTGGACGGATATGACGACTTCGACGTGATTAATCGGCATGTGGACTTCGCCAAGGTCGAACGAATACTCGACGCAGAGCGCACGAGAGTCGACGAATACCTCACCAACATGCAGCAAGCAGTACTCGCAAACAAACAATGATTATTCATCACTCGCACTTAATTGGAGGATTCAAATGAGTGAGAAGCTCAGGGCAGTGTTTCACGCGTGCGTCCCGCGTCGTATAGCGTCAGCAATACGAAATCTACGGCAAACGCTTCATCTTTACAAAGACTCCATTCTTCAGGCACATCGATATAACCGAAACTACTCCCGTGTTGCCTCTACCGAGCTCACACAGTTGGAAACACGAATCATGTTCCTGAGCCATCAGATAGAAAAAGGACTCAGCCATAACGATTTTCGATATGGCTTTGGACGCAAAGTGTTTCTCGAACTTCCAGCCATGCTCAAGAGCTTAGAGCTAGCCGACAGCAACTATGAGGAAAACACCGTATTTCAAGAGTCGATGTCAGCACTACACGAGTACATGGAACGCCATATTCGCGCGGGCAAGGATATCTCATGGCAAAAAAGTCTTTTCACCAACGAGCAATGGAATCATATTAAGTCCGCAGATCCATCACGCGGAGGAAGCATCGTCATCCGACGGTCAACAAAAGCTAATAACTCGCTCCTACCTTACGCTCAACTTAATGAACACCGTCATTCGGTACGAGAGTTTTCCGATGAGCCAGTAGATGTTAATCTCATCGAGCAAGCCACTGACATGGCTATGAGGACACCGTCCGTCTGCAACAGACAACCAACTCGAGTTCATCTGATCCTAAACCCTGAAATCATCACTAAGGCTTTGGCTATCCAAGGAGGAGTGGGAGGATATGCGGCACCCCCTGCCCTTATTCTCATTACTTCCGACCTGCGATCGTTCATCACATCCTATGAACGGAATGAGGGGTTCACTGACGGCGGACTTTTTGGTATGTCCCTTCTTTTGTCGCTTGAATCCTTAGGACTTGCTTCCTGCCCTCTGAACACCATGTTCACGGCAAAAGCAGATAAGGATACCCGCAAACTTCTGAATCTCCCTGATAACGAAGTGCCAGTCATGTATATTGAGGTCGGTAACTTCCTTGAGGAAACTCGCACATGCGCATCTGTTCGTTATACAGGAAATCAAATCACGACAGTCATCAAATAGGAACTGCTGATTTCTTATGCACGAATCTAAAACATTAGCTAGATGAGTTAACCGAAAGACAATGAAGGCTACGAATAACAAATCACATTCGCGTATTTTTAAGAATGCGTTGTTCCTATACGCGCTCACGTTTTCAAACTATCTGATCGGACTATTACTCCTGCCGTACCTGTCACGCGTGCTCAGCGTGGAGAAGTTCGGCGTGATCGGATTCGCGACGTCGTTCTGCCTGGTGTTCCAGATGGTGGTGGAGTACGGCTTCCAGCTGTCGACCACCGCGACCATCTCCGTGCATCGCGTTGACAAGACAAAAATGTCCCGAATCATCTCGACAATGACGTACACCAAGCTACTGCTGGCGTGCGTAGCTTCGGCCGTGTTCCTGGCATGCGCGATGTTCGTGGACATGCTCCGCGGCCATTTCGTGATCATACTGCTGTTCTTCGTGGACTCGATCGCCAAAGCACTGCTTCCGGACGCCTACTTCAGAGGCATCGAACGCATGAAGGACATTACCATCCGCGCGGTGTCCGCAAAATCCGGAATCCTGGTGGCGACGCTGTTGTTCGTGAAGGGCGACGACACCCTGATCATCTATCCCGTCTCGATGATCGTATTCGATACCATCGCGCTCCTGTGGGCGTTCTCCCTGCTCAAACGCGACGGTTTGAAGGCGACCGGCACCACCATGAGGGAAATGCTGGAAGCGTTGAAAGACAGCTTCTGGTTCTTCATATCCCGCATATCCGTGAGCATCAACGGATCATTGGGATCCATCTTCCTTGGCATGCGCTACAGCCCCGAATCCGTGGAGATGGGCCTGTACTCCGGCGCGACCAAGCTGTCGTCCGCCGGAGAGCAGATGATTCCGCCGCTCGGCGACGCACTCTACCCGTCGATGGTCAACAAGAAGGACTATAGGCTGTTCTACCGCATAGTGTTGCGGGGCGGCATCCTTTGGTTCCTCGCGTGCGGGCTGGTGGAAGTGCTGGCGACGCCGTTGTGCGTGCTGATTCTCGGCGGACAGTACGCCAGCGCTGGCGGGTTCCTGCGGATACTGATGGTCGGCGTGTTCTTCGGATATTTCAGTTTCATGTTCGGCTATCCAGCGCTCTCGCCGATCGGGAAGGCGACCTGGGCGAACGCGGCGATTATGGTCAGCGCGATTGTGAATCTTACGGCCTGCGCGGTTCTGTGGCTGACCGGGAACATCACACCGCTGACGGTGTGTGTGGTGTTCTCCAGCACCAACATCACGACCTTCATCGTGCGCTTCGGCGCATTCATGAAATTCAGGAACTTAGCGGAACAGGATGCGGAATGAGTGGTTCCAAGCGTATCGAGTGGATCGACGTGGCCAAGGGTGTCGGCATCGTACTGGTCAGTTTCGGCCATCTCAGGAACGGTGACGGCGAAAGCGTGTGACTGCCCGCATTGGACGTGCCCATCGACGCGATATACCTGTTCCATATGCCCTTGTTCTTCCTACTGGGGGGCTCACGTTCAGTAGGAGGGGCGGGTTCAAGGCGTTCCTGGCGCGCAAGGCCAAGACGTTGCTGGTGCCGTATTACGTGTTCTCCCTGTACTTCCTCGCGAAACCGTTCGCGATACTGCTCATACCATCCATGCGCGCGACCTTCCAGACAAGCCACGACTACGGTATTACGCACCAGTTCCTCGACGTGCTCATCATGGGCAATGGACTGTGGTTCCTCATGGCGTTCTTCGTGGGCGAATGCCTGATGTACGGGCTGACCAGCCTGACCGATGACGGACGCGTGCTTGCCGCTATTGGAATGGCGTTCGTCATCCTGTCGACATTCGTCTCGTCCCAGACCGGATGGCCTGCACTACCCTTCCAGATTGCGGCCGGGGTCAAGGCAGCTGGCTACATGTGCGTCGGATACGTGCTGAAGGAATGGCTCAAAGCCATTCCGCGCGGGAGAGCGGGCGTATCGTCAGCTTGCGCGGCCGTAGTGTTCCTGACGTTGGCGGTACCGGCCGTGGTCGGAATCGTACCGGATGGTCCGGCGCTGCTGGCCGCATCGGTCGCGGCGGCATTCCTTGGCACGTTCGCCGTCATCTGGCTGTGCATCGTGGTGGGGTCATGCCAGATGCTGGCCTATATCGGCCGCTACAGCCTCGTCTATTACGCGCTGAACGCATTGACACTCAATCTCGTGAAGATCGGGCTTTTCCGCGTCATCGGCATTGACGTGGCGTCCACACCGTGGTTTTCACAGCTTCTCGCGGGCCTCGCGGCCACCGCCCTTGCGCTCGTGATACTTACCATCGCGAACCTTTTCGTACAACGCTGGATGTGGTGGTCCATAGGCAAAAAGCGCCCATAAACCCGGTAGTGCCCGAAAGGTTGCGCACTTTTGGTCATGGCCGTCCAGGGAACGATGACCAGCTCGCTTCCTCCAGCGTGCCGCCAAGCCGGAACATGTCGGGGTTCCGGTGCACGATACGTCTTCCGGCCGCCGGAACGCTCGTATCTAGACGCCCTGACAAGCTCACCGGCCTCCGTGTCGAGCATCGCGTTGAGTGTCTCGGTGACCTTCTGCGTGACGAGCCGGTCGAGCCAGATCCCGGGCATGTGCCGGTCGATCCGCACGGTGTTCTCGGGCATGGTTCCGTCTCCTGGTTTCCAATCGCGGTTTTTCGTTTTGGCGAATGAAAGAACCGTACGCAGGACGCGGGGCCATGCTTTTCACGTCAGGATCGAAAACCCAAAGCGCGCAAGAATTCGGACGTTATCTGTATTCATCCCCGAACTACGTTATTTACAATTCAATTCAGCTTCAGGAATCAACGAAATCAAATCCAAGACACTCCACTCACCTAACCACCCACAACAAGAAATTCATCAGTCTATTCACCAATTAGAAGGATGCAACACTGCAAGAGCAACACTCCGATCATCGGATTGAAGAAATTCGGATCCGATGATCGGAATGTGGTTTCATGTCTGCATTACTAGCGTTTTGCATCTATACAGCTCAAGAAAAGGGCGGAAAATACTAGTTGTGCAGACACGACGACTGCAGATGGACCGTTGCGTATGCGCAGATTGCGGAAGCGATCACCAGCAGCAGCGAGATGATGGCGAGCGCCTGGACTGCGGATCCGGAGCGAGGCATTTCCGGCTTCTCTGGCTTTTCTGGATCACCGGGTTTGCCAGGTTCTTCTGGTTTTTCTGGCTCGGCGACGGCTTTGATGGTTACCGCCACTTGTGCGCTTATACCATCGTGGTCGGAGGTGCGCAACTGTGGGCCCGCTCCCCTACTCGAGTTTGCATCTATAACATCATCCGCACCATTGCGCACGGCGGTGATGGTGATGTTCTGGTTCACGGCTTCGAAAGCCTTCCTCTTTCCAACAGCCTGTATTGCGCTATCGATCTGATCGTTCAACGCCTGCAACTGGTCACTATCCACCACAAGAAGATAGTCGGCGATGCCGTTCAGTTGTGTTTCCGTCAGCTTTAGTAGGTCATCGGCGCTCAACCGTTGGAGTCCGTCCACTGGGTCCAATTCCACCGAGGCCTGTTTGCTGGAGATCGCCAGATCGCCGACATGGAACATTCCGTCGCCCGTACCGTCACCGCTAGTGCCATCTGGAATCAGCCCAAGCGAGTCAGCCAAATACGGCGCAAGATTCGACGAGTCGGAGAACGAGCCACTCAACAAGACGAGCGTGTTCAGTCCAGCTGGAATCATACCCCGGTATTCGCCGCCGCGAACGGTCACATAACCAAGGTTTTTAGCGTCATCCAACAGGTTGAAAAGCGTCGGTGCGGTGAATGTTCCGCCCGAAAAACTGCCTTGCGCGGAAGTCTCATCCGTTTCGGCAAACCGCATCAACGTTGCATCCGAGGTGAACGTGCCACCCTCCACATGCAATGCGCCACGGCAATCGACCGCAGGCTGTGTTCCGCCCGCAACCGTTCCCGGGCCGACAATGGTGAGCTGCATGTTCGCAGGCACAGTGATCGTAGCAAACCCAGCAGCTCCACCGGATTCAGTGGCTTGCAGCGTATGCCCGTTCAGGTCAAACGTTACGTTTCGTACGCCTTTCGGTGGCGTAATCGTAACGCTTTCCGTCACGTCGGCTAGCAATGTGACCGTCGTGTTCTTCAACGTTGTTCGGCTGATCGCCTCCTGTACGCTCGCGTAGGTTGCGTTGCCCACTTGCGCGACCGCCTGAGATTCGGCGGCATCGGCAACTGCATCTGCAGAGAACAGCAGCGTTCCAGACAGCGTTACGAGCGCGAAAACAGCGGTCAGCACCACCGAAACCAAATACTTACCTTGCGTTCGCGGGCACACATTCACCCGCTTCTCATGACTACGCATGATTATTTCCTTTTATAGGTTCTGTTGCATATTTCAATCCGCACCGAAGTGCGTGGGACCACCCTCAGCTGTGAGGGATAACGTTACAGAAATCATGGCGCCATGCTGCATTAATTATCTCACAATGCGCAAAGGAAAGCAAATTACATATTTTGAAAATCCAAATCTTATATGAGATATATCAAAAGACAATCTTTAGTTATAGTGGACCTCATCACATAAGTTAAAACTGTTTCACATGAGTATCACAATATTCCTCACACGAATAAACGTATCCCAATAACTGCAAAATATACATATGACGAATAATTGTTTCCCATCAAGAAACAAGCGAGCCCACAATCAAACAAGCGAGGTCGCAACCACACAAAAACACATTTCCCATCTGCACCACGTGGGAAAGCAAAAGAGCGCTCCGGGAGGGAGCGCTCTGATTTGCACGACGATTCGTGCGAAAAGTACTGCGGAATTTAGTAAGATCCGGTGCCGCGGAAGACCACGAGCACGGTTTTTGCGAGAATCGCAAGATCGCCTGCAATGGACCAATTTTCGATATAGGAAACGTCCAAATATTCGCTCTGCTCCTGCGAAAGATCCGAACGGCCGGAAACCTGCCACGGACCGGTAATACCAGGCTTAACCAGCAGTCGCGCGGAATAAAGGGAACCATAGCGAGCAACCTCTTCCGGCAAAGCCGGGCGAGGACCAACCAAAGACATGTCGCCCTTCAAAACGTTGAAGAACTGGGGGAATTCATCCAACGAAGTCTTACGAATAAAACGACCGACCTTCGTAATTCTCGGATCATCCTTCATTTTGAAGATGAAACGATCGGTCTGTCCATTTTCTTCGGCAAGTTTCTTCTTCAATTCTTCCGCATTGGTGACCATGGAACGGAATTTATACATGGTAAACGGCTTGCCATGCAAACCGATACGCTGCTGCGAGAAGAAAATCGAACCACCGTCATCAAGCTTGATGGCGATCGCCGTACCCAACATCAGCGGCGAGGAAATCAGCAGCGCGAAAGCCGAACCAACGATATCCAGCAGGCGTTTAATCACGTACGTCGTATTCGTATACTGCGGCAAACTGGCCAGCAATACCGGCTGTTCGGCCGTATTACGCAAGTACAGGCGGTGGCCGCTCACGTCAGCCAAGGAAACAGCCAACGCAAGCTCCATGCCAAGCGACTCGACCGCAAGGGAAATGCCATGCAGCATTTCGGAATCGCGGGACAGCACGTCGGCAACATACACTTCCTGCGCACCCAAGCTTTCGCACGTACGCGGGAAAGCGGCATTGAACGGAATCACCTTCAGCTTGTCGGCACCTTCAATGGAAGGATCAGGCTCGAACGACGTGACCACATAAGCGTCTTTCTCATTGTCGTCAGCTTCGATCGGACACACGGCAATCGGCGAATACCCCCAATTGGAGTAGTCCCGCATGGTGCGCAACGCACAATTGATACCGTCGGAAGAACCAATCACCACGGTCTTATACTTACAGGCGCCCTTCTGACGGCTGCGATGCTGCCACTGACGCATCTGCCAACGGGCGATGACTTCTAGGAAGAATGCAATGATCGAGGCGACGATAAGCGCGGTTCTCGGCAAGGAAAGATTGAAAATAAAAGCAAGCGAGCAGTAAGTGATGATGGTGAGCAGCGACGCGTTGATGATTTTCGCATACAGCTCGTAGCCTTCCGCCATCACATGGCGATGATACGTTCCGGCAAAGGTGAGGCTCAACACCCAGATGAGGCTGAAGCAGATGAGGAACAGCCAGAACGGCATGGCCCCATTGATGGCATTATATGCGGCATCGTTGGCCCAAAGACTGATGGATAGCGAAATCAGCATGACCGCAAGATCGACCATCACCAAGCAGACGACAAAAGAATAACGCCATGCGGGCACAACCTGATTCCGCCTGCCCTTGCGCTTTCCATCTTCACCAACGGAAAATGGCGTGTTCGAAAACATCATCGGCTCAAACTGAGGGCTGTTGTCTTGAGACTGATGTCGCTCCTGCTTCTGATCCTGGTGACGAGAGTTAGAAGAGACGATATGGATTTCCTGGGTTCTCACTACTTGATCCGAACCCTGCTCAGAGCTGCGGAAACCGCCTTGCATGACTCCTCCCTCTACTAACTACCCCCACCCGAAAAGAAGGGGGCTTCCCTCCATGAAGAGATAGTATCATAAGCCCTGTTAACAGAGTAGATCTCCAACTCGCTTTTGCGGTTAAATGACTATTGGAAACTTGCTTTTGACGCGATACCGCGAAACGCGCGGCAAGAACGGATGAAAAGTTGACGTCCGTTCCGTGAACGTGAGGCTACATGCGCATATACCCACATATTCCCCCATACTCCCCTGTTGCAAGATGGCTTGTCTAGAGCCGCTTGCTTAGCTGCTTAGGTTGCCTACGGAACTGTCTAGCGGCCTTCAATCAGCGGGGTCTGGCGGAGGGTGAGCGGCTCATCCGTATCTGGAGCGGACTGCACATGCACGGTGATCTCATAGGATTCGCCGGGCTGCAAGGTCACATCACCCACGCCCACGGTCAGGCCATCGTGCAAAGTCACACCCTTGTAATCGTCGGCATTCTGGAATTCCCAATCCACCAAACGACCGTTCGCAGGCGCGTAAATGAACAATGCCGTCTTGATCTGGCCTTTCGGAACGATATTTCCGGCACCGGTCACATAGTCAGCTTCGGAAGCCGCTTCCTCCGCCGTCATGGTGTTCTGCAACTTGATATGCACCGTATACTGGTTCGCGCCGTTTCGCGCGACCTTCTGGAATTCAGTGGTCACTTCGCGATGCAAATACCAGTCCATTTTCGACTCGGTTTCGTCGGAAATATACACGCCGACCTGCGGTTTTGCACCTTCCGTAATCAATTTGCCGGAAATCGCGGAATCGGCAATCAGATCCTGCTCATCCTCATGCGCACTCCACACCATCACATGCCCCTGCTCAACAGACGTGGAAAGCGCCTTGACATACGATTTGAAATCGTCCACATTCTGCATGATATGGTCGAACGCGGCCTGCGCGGCAACCGCGAAATACTCGTCCGTCTCCTGCGGAGCCATGCGCGCATACACGTCATGCAGCAACGTTTGGGCAGTATTCGTGCCATCCAACGTCGAACCGTCAGGCATGGCAACGCCACCGGTCACAGCCAGCATGTTCTGCAGGAACAGCGGATCAATGGCGATCACACCATCAACCGCAACACCGTACTGGCGAGCCCACATGGCGCTCACAATCTCGCCGGTACGCGGAAAATCAGGAGTGAAATTCACGTCGCGAATATCCTTGCCAAGCTTGTCGGTGAACAGCAAACGTTCCTCGGCGGTCAAATCCACAACCGGCTCATCGGCATTCTGAATTTCCGAATCGGAAACGAACGGCTGCAAGCTCACGTGACCGCCTTGCACCGTGACCAGGCCGAGCGATCCCGTAAGACCGCCGGAAGGGCGTACCTCCGCATTCGTTTGCGCAAGGATCAGATAATTGCGCGGAGCATCATTCGCATGGCTTTCCGTACCCAACATGCTGGGCAGCACCTGCACGATGGAATTCAAGGAATGCACCATGCTGTCAAGTTTTTCGCAATACGTTTCCGCGGTTTTCAGGGCGTCCGCGATCTGCGCGATATGCGGGGTTTTCACGGTTTTCACTTCCCGCGTGGCCTTGTCGATCGTATCGTCCGCGATTTGGAGCGGCTGCTGAGACGCTTCCAATCCGGAAATTTCGATCGTGCCGTTTTCCACGTGAATACTGTTCAGATCAACATTTTCGGCGACTTTCACCAGTTGCGGCAACGCCTGCGACGAAATATTCTCCATGGCGGCCACCGTGGTGCGTACGGCGGAAATGTCATTGCCCACATACGGCACGACCGACGCCACCTGCCACAGCGGCGAAGAGGTTTGCTTGTAGGCCTTGCTTACGTGATCGGAGAACGCGGTTGTCTGCTTCTCAAGCTTGGACGTGTCCGCTTCGGAGATGGTCTGCTGCAAGCCTTGAGCACTCGACACCGCCTGCTGCAGCTCGTTTTTCACGTGCAGCGCAGACCATACGAATGCGCCGGCGAAAACGGCGAGGGCTGCGACTACCACAAGCACGCCGATTAGGATCTTGCGACGGCGACGTTTGCGCTTGATTTGGCGAATATGCTCGGCGCTCATACGGCGGCGCACGCGGCGGGAATGCGGGGCGCTGGAAGTGGAATCTTCTGGACTGGCGGTTGCGTCGGAGGTTGAATCGGCATTAGACTGCGGCTCCTCCTGACGGCCTTGCTCAGGCTGGACGCCGAATTCTTCAGGCTGATCAGACGCGCCGTTCATATTCCGTTTCGCTCCCTAATTGTTTGCAAGCACTTCGGATTCCCCAGTGTAATAGTAGGGGGAGTCGATGAAACTTACGGAGCAAAAACGGGGCAATAACGGCGGTGTTACTACCCAAATGTTGCCGGTAACGCAAGAACTGATGCAACCTAAACGTGACCTGCAAACCAGTATTGCTACAACTCAAGCATGACCCGCGACGGCAGCATTACTGAAGTTCCAACGTCGCCAATAATGCCTTGTGGTCGGAACCTTGAATCCGCTTGGTTTCCAAATTTCTGGCGTACACACCCTTGTCGTAGATGATATGGTCGATTTCAGCGATAGGGAATACCGAAGGATACGTCATATGCAATCCCTCGCCGGCACTCTCCCCCGCATCCGTAAAGCGATCGCCCAACAAATATCTGAAGCTTGCATGATCCCACGTGGAATTAAAATCCCCCATCAGCACATACGATTCCCCATTATCGTAATGCTGTAATTGCGCTATGGAATCCAAACTTTTATTCCATAATCCCTGATTGCTTGGTCGTGGAGAAAACGGATGAACCGACCCAAATCGTACTTTTCTGCCATTGAAATCAACTGTCGCGGCAGGAATACTACTGGATTCAATAGGAATGAGATCCTGCGTTGTTTCCTGCAGAGGATGCGCACTATACAGTACGTTCACACCGCCATTGTCGTGCCAAGTGAGTTGCGCGGAAACGGAATACGGAAGATGATCCTCAATTCCAGCATCATGCAACCGATCTAATAATCCTGATGAAACTTCCTGCATTGCAAGAATTTCAACATGCTCGCTTTGGATTGTTCGCACGATTTGCTGCGCATCGGCACAACCTTGCTTCGTATTGAACGTCATGACACGCACTGTTGCAGAAGGTTGTATGGCACGATCATTGGTCGGAACGACATACCCCCAATGCCAGATAATCTGGATGATCACGCACAATACGCTTAACGCGACTAAAAGTTTTCGTTTGCCGACAGTGCGAAAAACTGTTGCAATAATTGCGATAATCACGGAAAGCAAGCCAAGCCAAGGCATGAGTGCGACAATCAAAGGCACGTACCGTTTACCATCGAGACTGTTCGGCAGCATGCGCAGAAGCATCGCGAACACGATGACGGCGGATGCGAACCACAGCAACGCCGTAAGCAGTGAAGCGCGCGTTTCACGACGCGTCTCACTTCGTTGGACATCGCCAAGTCGAGTCATGCGCACTCCTCTCCCATTCCATCTTCCCGTTTCACTTCCTATTCCGCGCAATCCGCAATCGTATGCAATCACATGTTGCAACCGATAGTCTTACGCATCGTTTTTCACAACATCTCTCACAACATCTCTTCTCGTGAACGCTACCCGCGTTCATCCCCGCATATGTTTCCCGCATGCATTGAGGGTGATGCTTTCACAAAAGTGCCACTATATGGACACTTTCCGGCATTTGGAATCGTTCTGATACGTTCATCCGATAATCTATAGGTTGCAAAACGGTGCTTAACAAAAGAGGTAGTCATGAGCGAAGAGGCAATGCGAGAAGAAGTGGCGCAAGCTGTGGAAGTGGCCGCAAACAAGGCCGCCGAAGAGGAAATCAGCAAACTGACCGAATTCGAAAGCGCCATCGACGAAACGCTCGCCTCCGGATATTTGGACGATACGCTCACCGTCACCGACGCAGACGGCGTGGCGCAAGTGCTGCCAGTGCTCGATTCCGAGCCGATCTCACACTTGGTGGAAGGCTTGGAAGCCGTAGGCGGGAGCGCCAATGTGTTCGTGCACACCAGCGCAGGCGCGGTGGCCCTCAGCGTAGTAGAATACAAGCCCAACGAAGAGGAGTAGCCGTCGCAGCATGCACGGTCAGGCGGCACGCCTACGGTTGAGGGCGCGTTGCACGGTTTCATGCGTGGAACCGGCACCCTGGCCGCGCACGCCGAAGAACACCATCAGCACCATCACGAAGCAGATTGCTGCACTGATACGAAGCGCCCACTGAATGCCGAACACGTTGGCAGCCGCATACACGGCTTTTGTGCCACCAAGCGCAGTCCAACGAAGAGACGTGAACGTCTCCATCAAAATTACCAACACCGGAGCGCCAATCGCGCCCGCAATCTGACGAACCGTATTCGTCACCGCGGATCCGGCGCTCACCTCTTCCGGTTCCAAACAATTCAGTGACCATGTGGTGATCGGCATCAACACGAAACCCATGCCGATCTGGCGCACAAACTGCCAAATCGACACCCACCAAATCCACGAAGTCATGGAAATCAAACTCATCATGACCGTGCCGAAACACAAGGTAATCGTGCCTATCAACGCCACCGGACGTGCGCCGAAACGGTCAAGCACCTTACCACCGAAAAACTGCGAAATGCACTGGCCCAAAGCACCCGGAAGCATCACCAGGCCGCTAATCGCAGCAGAATAGCCACGGCAATCCTGAATGTACAGGGGCATGATCACCATAATCGAACTGAACGCGAAGAACGAGAGCGCGGCCGTGATCGTGCCAACAGTAAAACTACGATTCTTCAACACGCTCAAATTCAACAGTGGCGGCTGCGCTTCAGGATTTTCAATCTGCCTGCGCGCGCCATGAATCTGGCGGAGCACAAACCAAATAATTCCCACAACGCCAATCACCATTGGCAGCCAAACCATAGGATTTACAAACGAATACGATTCAATATTCGTAAAGCCGAACATTAGCCCGCCGAAACCGAAAATAGACAGTCCAACGGAAAAAAAGTCAGCCTTCGCGGTTTTATCGTTCTCACCGAAATTATGCAATCCAAAATAGGCAAGAAGCAGCGAAATCACGCCGATAATGGTCAACGTGAGGAAAATTGAACGCCAACCGTTCAAGTCCGTCTGCACACCGCCAAGCGTCGGGCCGATCGCCGGAGCCACGCTCATCGCCATGCCAACCGTACCCATTGCGAAACCACGGCGAGACAGCGGATAAATCGAAAACACCGTGATCTGCAACACCGGCCACATCACACCCGTGCCAACCGCCTCAAGCAAACGCCCGATCAGCACCATCAAAAAAGTTGGACCAAGCCAAGCGAACAGCGAACCGATCGTGAACACAACCATGGAAACAAGCACGATTTCACGCGTCGAAAAACGTCTCGTAAGGTATGCCGTAAGCGGCACCATCACGCCCATGACCAGCTGGAAAATCGATGTCAGCCACTGACCGGTCGTAACGGAAATACCGAAATCACTAACGATCGTCGGCAACGCGGCGCTCAACTGCAATTGCGTGAAATTACCGACGAACGTAATAAATGTCAGAATCGCAATGGAAATAAACGCCGTGCGCGTTAAATGACCGTTCTGATACGATTCCTCTCGAGTAAGCGCTCGGGACATGCTCCGCTTCGCTGACATCAATCACCTTCTCCACATTCAAACGCACAAACTATATGATAGCCCGTATGACAGAGGCATGGATATTCGCCTGCGGATTCCTGTTTTTGTCATTTCGGGGTAACGCTCCCCTATTTAGAGGTATCATGGCACACGAAAGAGGTAGGCAAGTTTTCGACGCAGGCAGCGTCGAGAGAGGGGGGGGGTGGAGGATAATGACAGTCAGGGCCATGTTCCACATCTGCATGGAGTTGTGGGGCATTGTCATATGCCTGATTTTCGCAGGCGGAATTTTCATTGCAACACCACAAAAACCAGACGAACTCGCATCAAAATACTCATGCAGATCGCCTGTATGCTTCTTCTTGGATTCGACGCGCTCAGCTGGTATTTTCACGCAAATGCAGACGAAACCGCATACTATATGGTTCGCATAAGCAATTTCTCAGTATTCTGCATCAACTATATTTTCATGAGTTTCTTCGCAACCTATGTTTGGTTGACAGTGAGCAAAAATCAGCATCGCAAACCAGCCGCATTGCATACCGTCTACGCATTATCCGTAATTGGAATTCTCTTACTTATCATTACACAATTCACTGGTCTTTTCTACTATTTCGATGACCACAATCTTTACCATCGCGGTAATTTCTATCTTCTTTCGCAAGCAATTGCGGTCTCGGGAATCACATATCGAAGAATCTTGATCGCATTACTTTCCTTTCCGTGATGTCGTTCTCCGTACTACCAGTATTGGCGACCATCTACCAAGCACTGGCATACGGTTTTTCATTGCAATGTTTGGCGATCGTGATTTCCACACAGATTATGTTCATCATGGACACCGTGGAACTGAACCTGCGATTCTACTCGCAACAGGCCGACTTGGCGCTGTACGAAACCAAACGATTCAACAAAGGAACGTTCACCGTCTACAATTATGACCGCTCCTAGCCAGCATCCGCAATCTGCATCAGGAGCGGCCGGAAAGCGTGAGGAAGACGAGAATCACATTAAGCGCAACAATCAGCGAAACAACTACCATATTGATCGCGAATTTCACCGGACCATCCACATAATCGCCCATTAATGAGCGATCGTGAGTGTATTTCATCAGCGGAATGATCGCGAACGGAATGCCGATCGACAGTACCACCTGCCCTATGATCAGCGCCTCCGTCGGATTCTTCGCAAACCACAGTACAACCAATGCCGGCACAAGCGTCACCACGCGGCACGCCCACATCGGCGCTTTGACCCGCAACAGTCCATGCATGATTTCGGCTCCGGCATACGTGCCGACCGATGTGGAGCTCAGGCTGGAAGCCAGCAGTCCGACCGAGAAAATCGTGCCGACAACAGGGCCCAGAGCGGCGGCGATGGCATGCTGCGCGCCTTCGATCGAATCAGTGCCGGTCACGCCATACAGCGAATTCGCCGCGAGAATCAGCAGCGCCAGATTCACCGTGCCGGCCAGAAGCAACGCCCATATCACATCGACCTTGCTGCCATGCAGCAGCGTCTTGATGTCGGGCTTCTTTTGCCCCGCGGAATAATGGTCATTGACGAGTGTGGAATGCAGGTAAATCGCGTGCGGCATCACCGTGGCTCCCAGCATCGAGGCGGCCATGAGCACGGTCGCAGACCCTTTGAAACGCGGGATCAAGCCCGTTGCCACCTGCGTGGGATTCGGCGGGTCGATGAAAAGACCCGCGATGAAGCCGAACGTGATCACCAACAGCAGCGCGATGATCATCTTCTCGAAAAGACGATGCGTAGGCCCCTTCTGGAAAATCAGCAACACCGTGGAAATCGCGCCGATAATGCAGCCGCCGACGAACAACGGCAGACCGAACAGCAGTTTCAGTGCAATCGCTCCGCCGATCACCTCTGCCAGATCCGTGGCGATGGCGATCACCTCAGCCTGCATAAAGAACATGAACCGGCCGGCATTCCCTAGACGTTCGCCCAGAATCTCCGGCAGACTCCGGCCCGTGACGATGCCGAGTTTGGCTGACTGGTATTGGATGAGCACACTCATGCAGTTGGCCAGAACGAGCACCCATACCAGCAGATAGCCGTATATGGCTCCGGAAGTAACATTCGCAGCCACGTTGCCTGGGTCCACGTATGCCACGGCCGCCACAAAAGCGGGACCAAGCATGCCGGCGAGTGCATGCCCGTAATGCTGGTGAGATTGTGGTTGCGGAGTAGTTATTGCATTCTTTGAATCCATATTGTCCTCCATATCCGCGCAATGTTATAGCGCTTACCTGCATGGAATTGTTACGGCTGTTACGTCTCCCGCTAAACTGGTGTGGAGAACATCGCATATTCGATTTAAGGGGTTGTTTCCATGGCTACTTTCCATACTCCGATGGTTACGCTTTCCGACGGCAATCTGATTCCGCAGATCGGTTTGGGCGTGCTGCGCATCGACGATGAGGGCGTTACTCCCGTAGTTGAGAGCGCGCTGGAAGCCGGCTATCGGCACATCGACGGTGCCGCGGGATACAACAATGAGGCTGGCGTAGGTCGTGCGTTGCGCAATGCGGGCTTCACGCAAGGCGAGCATCGCAAGAATCTGTGGGTGACCACGAAGCTGCGCGATTCGGAACAGGGGTACGATTCCGCGCGCAAAGCGTTCGACCGCCAGCTTAGTCTGCTACAACTCGACTATGTCGACATGTATATGCTCCATTGGCCGACTCCGTTCGACTGGCGTTCCGGTGAGACGTGGAAGGCGTTCACTGAGTTTCGTGCGGAAGGACGTGTGAGGTCGCTCGGCGTGTGCAACTTCCTGCCGGAGCATCTTGAGCGGCTGCATGAGGAGACGGGCGAGTATCCGGCCGTCAACCAGATCGAACTGCACCCAACCTGGCAGCAGCGCGAGGTTGTGGAATACTGCAAGGCGCACGGCATTGCAGTGGAAGCGTATTCGCCGATGGCTCGTGGCGCTGATTTGAACGCTGGAAATGGCACGCTCGAACGTATCGCAGCTGCGCACGGGGTCACCCCGGCACAGGTGATTCTGCGCTGGCATATCGAAAATGGAACAATCATCATCCCCAAGTCGACGCATGCGGAACGACAGAAGCAGAATCTTGATCTGTTCGGTTTCGCGCTTGCTTCTGAAGAGCATGCCGCGATTGACGCGCTTGATGGTCCGACGCGCGCAGGTCATGATCCGATGACGTTCACTTACGCCTGATATTCCCAATTCCGCAATTTCAGTGTGTTGCATGTATTATTTCAATACTTATGGCACGAAAGAATAATCGTAATTCTTATAATTATCGGAATATTGAGCAAGATGTGCGTGATATTCAGCGGGCTGGCAAACGGTTCAAAAAAAGTTGGATTAATGCTGACGGTCCGCTGGAACGCATTCTCATTCTGCTGGTCGTCGTTGCGGTAATCGGCGTCACTATCGGCATGCTTCTGCCGAAAATCAATCCGACCGTAGGTGAGATTACCGGCGAATACACGGCAACCGGCACTGCCTCGGAAACGTTGGAAAAACTTACGGTTGACGACAATCCCAGCAAAGCCGGATATGATCGCGACGCGTTCGGATTCCGAGAAACCGACAACGACGGCAATGGTTGCGACGTGCGCGAAGATGTGCTCGCCCGCGATTTGACGGACGTGCAATATAAGAACAGCCGCAGCTGCCAGGTTGCGTCGGGCACACTCGATGACCCGTATACCGGTCAGACCATTCGGTTCGTGCGCGGAGTGAAAACGTCTTCGGCGGTGCAGATCGACCATGTGGTCGCGTTGGAGAATGCATGGCAGTCGGGCGCGAACACGTGGGATCATACGAAGCTGTACCAATTCGGCAATGACATGTACAATCTACTGGCCGTGGATGGGCCGGCGAATCAGCAGAAGGGTTCCGCTTCGGCCGCATACTGGCTGCCGACGAACAGCGAATACCGTTGCGATTACGTGGCTCGGCAGATTGGCGTGAAAGACAAGTACGGGCTGACCGTCACCACGCAGGAAAAGCGAGCGATGCTTTCCGTGCTGCACGGCTGCCCCGCACAGGCATTGCCGGCAAACTGACGCTAATTCCCGTCCGCACAAGTCCTGTTCTGCGGCTGTGCAAGTCCGGAATTGGCTGTGCAGACGGCAGGTCAGCTACGCGCGGGTGGTGGCACGGGCGATCACGTGCGACTGGGTGGTGATGCAACTCGGCTCGAGCGTGCGTATGCCGTCGATCCGATCGAGGATACGGCTGACCGCAGTCGGCGCGATCCAGTCAAGGCAGGAATCCATGGTGGTCAGCGGAGGCTGGAAATATGCGGCTTCTTCAATGTTGTCGAAGCCGATCACCTGCATCTGTTCAGGCACGGAAATGCCGTTCGCAGCCAAAGTGAACAGCGCACCCAACGCAAGCTGGTCATTGAACGCCACAATACCGTCGAATGGAATCCCGGAATCAATAAGCTGCTGCGTAATGCGAGCGCCGGAGCCGATCGTCCAATCCTGCCCAGTGCTCATTACCAGTCGGGAATCGAATGCCGCTCCCCGCGCGGCGCACGCTTCGAGCACGCCGCGAAGTCGCAGTTGCGCATTGCCTTCCACTGCTTCACGCACGGAATCGATATGCTCCGGTTCCGTGCGCGATCCGACCACCGCGAGCCGGGTTGCGCCATGGTCGAACAGGTATTCGGCTGCGAGTCGGGCTTCCTGAATATCGTCGGGGGTAACGTGGTCGGCTTTACCGTGTGTGGAACGCGCGCCCACGCATACGAGCGGATAGTCCACGTCCAAGTCCGCCGCTTCAAGGTTTTCGACTTCGGAGATCGACAGGATCATGCCGTCCGAGACGGTGGTGTTGAAGTTGCGCAGGAGTGATTGCGCTCCTTGTGCGGATCCTTCGGCGTAGGTGGTGACGTATACGGAGTAGCCGTAGCCGCGGGCCGCGTCGATTACGCGGTTGGCGAGCTCCGACAGGTATGGGGCGGTCAATGTTGGTACGGCGAGTGTGATGAAACCGGTTTTGCCGCGGTTGAGATTGCGCGCGGACACGTTCACGCGGTATCCGAGTCGGTCGATGACTTCCTGGACTTTTTCTCGCGTGGAGTCGGTCATACGGCCGGAATGGTTGATCACGTTGGATGCGGTTTTGAGTGAAACGCCTGCCTCTTCGGCCACGTCTCGTAGGGTGACGCGTTTTTTGTCCGGCTTCAGCTCCGGCTTTGACTCGCCCATGTTCGTCTCCGTGATTGTTGAATATGCCGGTAAAAAGTTTACCAGTTATGGCAAGCCCGCCATTCTTGAGTTTCAGAATGGCGGGCTCAGGTTGTGTGAGATTGTTGTGTTACGCAATCAATTGCGCGAAATTGCGCGAAATTATGCGGAATTATGCGCGCTTTACGACGAGTACGCCGTTGCGATGCACGGTGTAGCTGCCCGTCTGTTCCTCTGCTTCCGCTTGGAACAGGTAGATTGGTTCGCCTTCGATGCCCTGCAATGCGATTTCTTTCTTGCCGCGCGGCAGATAGAAATCGAAGGTTGCGTCGGCGGACTTGCGCACGGTGTGCAGTACGTCGGAATCGGTCGGATTGGCGACATTTGCGGAATCTTCCACGATATTCTCGCGCACGAATTCCGTAAGATCGGCGACGTTGAGATCGCAGCCGACGAAGTATGTTTCGCCGGAACCGTACGGATTGCGGGTGATTGCGGCGGTGCCGCCGAGTTCCCATTCGTCGGCTTCTTCACCTTCGTAGGTGGCTAATACCTGCGCGCGTTCGCCGTCGACGTTCACATCGTTCTGCCACAGGCGGGTGACCGCACCGGAGCTCAAACGAATTTCGGACGGTTCGCCTTCGGCTTCCGCGCCGAGAATGTTGAATTCCTCGCCGCGAATACCCAGCATTTCGCGCAGCAGGCCGTCTCCGGCTCCCGGGTATCCGCCGAGCCAGGTGTGGAAGTTTTCGTCGATCAGTCCGGTTGCGTAACCGATGACCACACGACCGCCGGCAGCTGCGAAATCGGCCAAACGCTGCGTATCTTCGGCGCTGAGCATGATCACGGTCGGCAGTACGACGGTCTTGTATGCGCTCCAATCGTATTTCAACGGCACAATGTCGGCACGGGTGCCGGCGTTGAGGAACGCACGGTACCAGTCGCGCACGTCATGCCAATGGTTGAGCTTCATGCTCGGCAGGGTTTCGGAGCGTGTGGCCCATTCGGATTCCGCGCTGAACAGGATCGCCGTATCGGACTGTTCCAGTTCGGTACCCTGCACGCCAGCGTCGCCGAGGGTTTTCAGCGCTGCGCCCAGTTCGCACACTTGGCGGAACAGTTTGGTGTCTTCGCCCGCGTGGGGCACGAGTGCGGAGTGGAAGGATTCGGCTCCGAATGCGGAGGCACGCCACTGGAAGAAGTTGATGGCGTCGGCACCCATGGCCACATGCGCAATGGAGTCACGCACGGTTTCACCCTTGCGCTTGCGTGCGTTGAGCGGCTTCCACTGCACGGCCGAAGTGGAATGTTCCATCACATACCACGGCTTGCCGAGCGCGAGGGAATCCATCAAAGCGTCGGAGCAGAACAGTTCGTCGATATGCGATTCGCCCTCATGGAAGTAATGGTCGTTCGACACGAAATCGACTTCCTCGGCCCAGTCGGCGTAGTCCATGCAGCACTGGTCGGTAGAGACCATGAAGTTCGTGGTGAACGGCTTGTCGGGGCAGATTTCGGCGATGGCGTCGCGTTCGGCCTTATAGAAGTCGAGCAGCATATCGTTGCCGAAACGCTCGAAATCAAGCTTTTGACCGGGGTTCACCATGGAGTCGGCGCCCATGAAACGCGGGATGAGCACTTCGTGGAAACCGTTCATTTCCTGACCCCAGAAGGTGGTGCCCCACGCCTTGTTGAGGTTTTCGATGGTACCGTATTTGCGTTCGCACCACAGACGGAAGGCATTGAGCGCGTTGTCGGAGTAATCGTAACGGTTGTTCCAGCCGTATTCGTTGCCCATATGCCATGCGGTGACGTACGGGTTGGTGCCGTAGCGTTCGGCCAGTTTGCGGCACAGGGTGAGCGCGTATTCCTTGAACACCGGGCTTGTCGGGCTCCAGGATTGGCGCGATCCCGCGTTGACGGGATGGCCGAATTTGTCTTGCGGCAGCACTTCCGGGTGCTTTTCGTACAGCCACAGCGGCGCGGTGGCGGTTGCGGAGGCCAGATCGACCGCGATGCCGGCTTTGCCGAGCTTGTCGATGATGCGGTCAAGCCAGCCGAAATCCCAACGATCCTCGGTGGGTTGGATGCGATCCCAGCTGAAAATGGCCACGGCCACGGTATTGACACCGGCCTGTTTCATGAGGCGGACGTCTTCGTCCCACACGTCTTCCGACCACTGGTCGGGATTGTAATCACCGCCGTATGCGATGCCTTTGCCGTTGTCGGTCAGCAGTTCCGGCCATTTGAACGTGCGATGCATGGATTACTCCTTTGTGTGCGTATGGCATCCGCTATAACGCTGAGGATGCCAGCTCGACAGCTTCCCTTCGAAAGCTCTCGTAAAATCTTTTTATAAAATCTAGTATATATATTTACTAAGATATTTGAGATGGTCCCGGGGATGTCCACGATGACACCCCCGAGGTCTTATTTTTTGTTCTTTTCGGACGATTGCCGAAAAATCGGTATGCGCTTTACCGAAATTTCAGCATGCGACCGTTGCGATCATTCCTTGACGGCGCCTGCGGCAAGGCCGGACTGCCAGTACTTCTGCAGGCACAGGAACGCGATGACCAACGGGACGATCGTGATCAACGAACCCGTGACCACCAGGTTCTGGATCGCCTGGCCGCCCGCGGTGCTCGCCTGGTCCTTCCACTGGTTCAGACCGATCGTGAGCGGATACCAGTTCGAATCCTTCAGCATGATCAACGGCAGGAAGTAGTTGTTCCACGTCGCCACGATCGTGAACAGGGCCGTCGTCACGATCCCCGGGGCGAGCAGCGGCAGGGATACCTGGAAGAACGTGCGGAACTCGCCGGCGCCGTCCACGCGGGCGGCTTCGAGCAGCTCGGTCGGCACGGCCTGGTCGGAGAAGATCCACATCAGGTACAGGCCGAACGTCGACACCAGGCTCGGGATGATCATGGCCCACGGGGTGTTCGTCAGGTTCAGCTTGGCGAACAGCAGGAACTGCGGCACGGCCAGGGCGATGCCCGGCACCGAGATGGCGCCGATGATCACCGCGAACACGGCCTTGCGTCCCGGGAAACGGAACTTCGCCAGGCCGTACCCGCCCATGATGGCGAGCAGGGTCGCGCCGCCGGCGCCCACGACCACGTACAGGATCGTGTTCAGGAACCAGCGTCCGAAGATGCCGTCCTGGTAGGTGAACACGGTCTTGATGTTGTCCCACAAAGCGAACGTGCGGCCGAAGCCCAGACCGAACGTGGACGTGAAGTCCGCCTGCGTCTTCGTGGCGTTGATCAGCAGGTACACGAACGGGAACAGGCAGTACACCGCGAACAGCGCGCACACGATGGTCAGCAGCGTGCTCCTGCGCGGGTTCGCCACGTTCGCGAAGCCGGACTTCGCAGCCCTCTTGCGCTCGGCCTTCTCGTCGCGCGCGACCCTCTTGAGGCGTTCCTTCTCGGCCTTTTTCGCGGCCTTCTCCTGGGCTTTGAGCTCCTGAGCGGTGAGCCTCTGCTCCGTGCCCGCGGCGATTGTTGCGTCACTCATTTTCGATGCTCCTTAGCGTTTCTTCCCCTATATGCGGATGGTTCGCGCCACCGGGCGTTACTTCATCTGCTCCTTCATGCTGTTGAGCTGCACCGCGTACGCGATCGCCATCGTGATCACGGCCATCGTGATCGCCAGGGCGGCGGCGTAGTTCGACTGGTTGCCCGCGAAGCTCAGGTTGTACGCGTACATGTTCGGCGTGTAGTACGTGGTGATCGAGTTGCCCGGCACCATGTTCTGCAGGATGCTCGGCTCGTTGAACAGCTGGAACGAGCCGATGATCGAGAAGATCACCGTGATCGCGAGCGAGCCCTTCAGTTCGGGCAGCTTGATGGACTTGACGATCTGCCACTCGGACGCCCCGTCGATCGAGGCGGCCTCGTACAGCGAATGCGGGATCGTGGACAGCGAGCTGTAGAAGATCAGCATGTTGTAGCCCGTGAACTCCCACGTCACGATGTTGCCGATCGAAGCGAGCAGCACGCTTGGGCTCAGCACGTCGAGGTTCGTGCCCAGCCAGTCATTCAGCGAGCCGACCAGACCGTACTTCGCACCGTACATGAAGCCCCACACCAAAGTCGACACCACGGCCGGCACCGCGTACGGCAGGAACGTGGTGATGCGGAAGAACTTCGCGCCGTGCAGCTTCATGGAATCCAAAGCCAAAGCCATCGCCGCCGACAGGAACAGCATGATCGGCACCTGCACGCAGGTGAACAGCGCGACCCTGCCGACCGAGCTCCAGAACTGCTGGTCGTGGAACAGGCGAATGTAGTTGCTGATTCCCACGAACTTCGTGCCGCCGATCATCTGCTTCTGGAAGAAGCTGATGTAGATCGCGTACAGAATCGGGATCACGAACACGAACACGAACACCAACGCGAACGGCCACATGAACTTCCAACCACGCCAATCCGCACGATGACGGTTGACGCGAACCTGGTCCGCAGGCGTATGCAGCGCATCCGCCGCGACTGCTGCTTGCTGAGACATGCTTTCTTCTTTCTGTATGCTTTTTGCTCTATTGATCGCACAACCATGTGCAATTGTTAATCCGCAAAATCTTTTATTGTTTGAATTACAGGATTGCTATTTTTTTGAAATCTTTTTCTATTGTAAGATTTCGTTTTTAAAATTATTTTTGCGAAGTGAGGCAGGCGGGTCACGTCAGACGATTCCCACCTGCCGTCGATCTTCATGGTTGCGATGGTGCGTTGCGTATGTCGGATCGCATTATCGCGTTTTTCGTTGTGCCGCACGGCAGCGGCTGGGCGCCGTCAGTCCTTGCCGGTGACGGTGTAGCCCTGCTGGTTGCCGTGATCGGTGAGCGCCTTGCTGTAGTTGACGAAGGCTTCCTCCAGAGTGATGTCCTCGCTGTAGGCCTTGGAGATCTGATCGCCGAAGGTGGACTGCGCGTACGGGTTGTACGGCAGGTACTGGAAGGCGGAGACCTTGCGCTGGGCGGCTTCGGAGAGAATCTCGTTCACGTTCTGGCCGCCGAAGTAGTCGTTGACCTTCTTGTTGGCTTCAGTGTTCGGATCGGTGAAGGAGTCGGAGGAGAGGATCTTCTTCAGGCTCGGGAAGGTGCCGGTGTCGGCCATGGTCTGGGCGCCGTCGCCGTGGGTCAAGTATTCGACGAACTTGTAGGCCGCGGCCTGCTGCTTGGACTGGGAGACGACCGCGAGTGCGGAGCCGCCGTCTTCAGCGGAGACCTCGTCACCTTCGTTCCACTGCGGGAGCTGGGCCACGCGCCAGTTGCCGGCCTGGTCAGGAGCGCCGTTCATGAGGTTAACCGGCATCCATGCGCCGATGGTGAGAGTGGCGATGTCGCCTTCGTTGAGCGCACGGTTCCAGTCGTCGGACCAGTTGGCGATCTTGGTGTCGACGAGGTCTTCGTCGATGAGCTTCTGCTGGAATTCGATGTACTTCTTCATGCCGGAATCCTTGGTCATGTCAATGGTGATGTTCTCGCCATCAACCTTCCACGGCTGCGCACCGGCCTGCCATGCCTGGGCGGTGAAGGGCTGGTATTCCATGGAGGAGCCGGAATTGTTGGTCATGTAGGCGCCGATGACCTTGACCTTCTTGGCTGCCTCGTAATAATCGTCCCAAGTCTTGATCTGGGAGCCGTCGACGTCGGCCTTCTTGAGCACGGCATCGTTGTAGAAGAAGACTTCCGGGCCGGAATCAATCGGCAGCGCATACGGCTTGCCATCATACTGTAGCTTGCTCCACGGGCCTGCGGAGAAGTCGTCTTCGAGCTTGTCGGCACCGTAGGCGGTGAGGTCAACGAGGTCGCCGGTAACCGCGAACTGGGTGACGGTCGGGTCTTCCAGCATGACCACGTCGGGGGCACCCTTGCCTGCCGCGACGGCGTTGCTCAGTGCGGTCTGGGTGTCGGATGCGGTGCCGGTGTTGTTGAATTTGACGGTGATTCCGGGATTGGCCTTTTCGAAGTCGGCGATCAGGGCCTTCATGGTGTTGCCGGTGTCCCAGCCCCAGAAAACGAGATCCGCCTTGTCTGCGTCTCCGGCGTTGGCCTTGGCGTCGTTGCCGCCGTCGCTGCCACCGCAGGCCGCGAGGCTGGCGAGGGTTGCCACTGCTGCTACCGCTGCGAGAGCCTTCTTCATGTTGCGCATGTTCTTTTCCCTTTCTGCCATCCGCTTCGCATGCTGATTGCATGTCGGTCGCATATGTTTCGGAACATCCGCCGCGGAATGCACATGCCGTGCTTTCCACTTGGTGATGTTTGTATGTTCGCGACCTGCCAAACAATACCCCCGTGGTGATGTTTGGACTGGTAGATGACTTTGTTTCCTTTCTGATACAACCGTGTACCATTAGCTCCTATGATACACGGTTGTATCAAGGTGTCAAGCAAACCGGTTCGATAGCCCCCCCTGCAACTGTTGTGCGCTATTGAAGCGCCAACGAAATCATCGGCGTTTCGCACAAACAGAATGACATCGTTTGCACAACAATCTGCAATTGTCCGCGCATCTCAACCAAAAAATGGATCGCAAGAAAGCTACCTCACAAGAGAAAACATATAAAGAACATATAAAAAGGAGGTCTGCGAATCGCAAACCTCCCAAAACAACGCATACGACGAAGAGACGGACTCCGCACCGCTCGATGAGCCTACAAACTGAGGAACAGCTCGTGAATGCGGGTATCGTCGGTCAGTTCGGGGTGGAACGCCGTAGCGAGAATCTTGCCCTGACGCAAACCGACCACATTGCCGTCGACCGACGTTTCGACCGTGGCCCGCTCGCCAACCTCGGCAACGAACGGTCCGCGAATGAACACCAGAGGGAAATCCTTGAGCACCACCGACGTATCCGAAGCCCCGGAAGCCCCCTCCTCACCAGCAGCCGCGGAAATCGCAGAAGAGACAGACTCCCCCGACGCAACCACCACAGCATCCGCATCGTCGGAAGCGCCGAAATCGGCGGACGCAGCGAACGAACCAAGCTGACGTCCATACGCATTGCGGCGCACGACCGCATCCAACGCGCCAAAATAGACGTTCTCGTCGTTATCGAGACGACGAGCGAGCAAAATCATGCCCGCACAGGTGCCGAATACCGGCTTTCCAGCGGCGATATGCGCGGCGATCGGCTCGAACAAGCCGGTCGAACGCAGCAATTTGCCCTGCGTGGTGCTTTCGCCCCCAGACAGAATCACGCGATCGATCGAATCGTCGAAATCCTCGGCGGCACGCAGCAGTTTCCACGGCGCACCAAGCCGATCCAGCATCGCGGCATGCTCGGCGAACGCGCCTTGCACCGCAAGGATGCCGGTCACGCCATGCTGCGCGGAAGCCGCACCTTCGGCAACGTCAGTCGATTCTTCCTTCGAAATGTATTCAACGGCAACAACCATCGGATCTCCTTACCCGAACCATCGCGAATCATGCGAAACGGGCTGCGCGCGGCGCATCGAACAGACATGCCGACAGCCGCACGCAGCGCACAGCGCACGAAATGACAGCGCAATCACTCGCCGCGAGCGGCCATGATGGTTTCGATCTCGTCTTCGTTGATGCCGACCATGGCCTCGCCGAGGTTCTCGGAAAGGCGTGCGAGCAGGTCGGCGTCCTGCCAATTGGCGGTGGCCTGCACGATGGCGGCGGCACGCTTGGCCGGGTCTCCGGACTTGAAGATGCCGGAACCGACGAACACACCTTCGGCGCCCAGCTCCATCATGAGCGCGGCATCGGCCGGAGTGGCCACGCCACCGGCGGCGAAGTTGACGACCGGCAGACGACCGTTGTCGTGCACATACTTGGCGAGATCGTACGGCACGGCCAGCTGCTTGGCGGCCTCGTACACTTCATCGTCGCGCAGGGAGACGAGTTCGCGGATCTGCTTGTTCATGGTGCGCATGTGGCGCACGGCCTGGATCACGTCGCCGGTGCCCGGCTCGCCCTTGGTGCGGATCATGGAAGCGCCCTCGGCGATACGGCGCAGCGCTTCGCCCAGGTTCTTCGCGCCGCACACGAACGGCACGTCGAACTGGTTCTTGTCGATGTGGTACACGTCGTCGGCGGGGCTCAGCACTTCGGATTCGTCGATGTAGTCGATTTCGATGGCCTGCAGAATGCGGGCTTCGGCAACATGGCCGATACGAACCTTTGCCATGACCGGAATGGACACGGCTTCCTGAATGCCCTTGATCATGGCCGGATCGCTCATGCGGGAAACGCCGCCGGCAGCACGAATATCGGCCGGAATACGCTCGAGAGCCATCACCGCGCATGCGCCCGCGTCCTGTGCGATCTTCGCCTGCTCCGGGGTGGTGACGTCCATGATCACGCCACCCTTGAGCATCTGCGCCAGATTCTTGTTCAGTTCGTTCCTGTTGTTGGCCATCGCCAGCCTTTCGTCGAATCGTATTCCACCCTGCTGCAGAGCGGATATCTCTTGACACAGATACTAACGATTTTTCGTTACAAAATCATGTGAACTGAATATTTGCACGTCTTAAAAAGTTGCTTTTCTTAAATTCTGACTATCATTTTCATGATTGTTTCATTTTCTTACGATTTCGATTCTGCCGACGATTCCGCAATTTCATTCGCTTTTCTTGCCTGATATGCGCCATTCGCTTTCGATTCGCGCGCACGGCTCCTTTCGACCGCACTTTCGATGCACGCTATAAGAAATACGAATGACGCATGATTTTCATACGACCACATTGCGGACGGGGTGCGATGGATTCGCGTATTGCGCACTACATACGCAGTATGCGATCAGCGATGCGCATGGTGGAATCGCGGTGCGACACCAGCACGACGGCGCTCCCCCGCTCGGCAAGATCATTGATCGACCCGAGAATCACCGACTCGTTATAGGCGTCAAGACGGCTCGTCGGCTCGTCGAACAGCACCAAATCGGCGTCGCGAAGGAACATGCGGGCCAATCCGATGCGCTGTTTCTCACCCTCCGAAAGGCGCCCTCCCAACTCGCCGACCTGCGTATCCAAGCCGTTCGGCAGCGCATCGACCAGTTCGAGCGCGGACGCCTTGGCGAGGGCTTCGCGCAATACGGAATCGGGAATGTCGTGCGCGAGGTCCGAATCGGAGGAATCAGCGGAATCACCGCCAGCATTACTGCTGGAATTACTACAGAAATTACTGCCAGAATTACTGTCAGAATCCGAAAAATCGGCGTCATTGCAGGCAATAGCGAGATTTTCGCGAATCGTTCCGTCGAACAGATACGTCTCCTGTCCCATCATCGTCTGCACGCGCCGACGCCATCCGGCGTCAACCTGCGGCAATGGAACATCCGACAGCGAAATCGTGCCGGAATCCGGATCCCAGTAGCGCATCAGCAGTTTCAACATCGTTGATTTTCCACGCCCGGACGGGCCTTGAATACCGAGAATGCCCTGCCGTGAAACATCGAGTGAAACATGGTCGAGCACCGGTTGCGAGGCGATGCCGGCACCTTGTTCGCCGGAGGGTTGCGCTTCCGCGGGGCGTGCCGGACTCATGCCAGTCGCATGCTCCGACCGCCCGTTTGGCGTGCGTTCGCCGGAAATACGGGCGCCGGATCCATAGCCGAATGTGACATCGCGCATTGTCATGCCCTGATATTCCGGGCGTTCGCTCCCCTGCTCGACCACAGCGGGAGCCTCATCCATCAACGCGAACAGGCGGCGTGCCGAAGCAAACGTTTGCGTCAGATTCGCCGGCAACGCACTCAACGCAAGCGTCGGCCCAAACGAGCTGGCGAGCAGCACGAAAGCCGCAACCAACGCTGGGGCGTTCGATCCCACGGAACCCATCCACATCAGGCCTTCCGACATATCGGCGGCAGTGGAAACCGCAGTGCACAACGTCATCGCAAGGAAAGCCGCAATCGCCGTGAACAGCATCACCAATACCGCGCCAAATCCTGCAAAATCGCCATTTTTCACGCTCAGACGCACACGTTTGACCCACAGCGAGCGCGTGCAACGCTGAATGGACGCAAGCCGGGCATCGCCTTGGCCGAAGCGGATGATTTCGCCGATGCCACGCATGTCGTCAAGCATTTCGTCATCGAGGGCGGACGACTCCTTGCGCAGTTCCGGACCGATGCCGCGCACCGCGGATGCAAAGAGTTTCGGCAGTATGACGCCGATAATGAGGTGCGCGATGATGAGCGTCGCCGCGAGGGGCGGACTGAGGGTGAGTAGCGCGAGCGCGTAGACGACGGCAGTCACGATGGCGATGACGACCGGGCTGATGGTGTGTGCGAAGAAGATTTCCAGCAGTTCCACGTCGGTGGTGACCAGTGCGATCAGGTCGCCTTTGCCTTTGCCTGCAAGCTTGGCGGGGGCGAGACGGCGCAGGGCCGCGAAGGCTTTCGCACGGAATAGCGCAAGCAGACGGAACGCCACGTTATGGTTCATGAACTGTTCGGCGTAACGCATGCCGCCGCGGATCAACGCGCATACGGCCATGGCTGCGAGCGCCGCGGGAACGCTGAGGTTCCAGACCGGCGAGCCGACTGCAGCGAAGGCCGCCGCGATGCCGAACACCGGCAGGAAAGTGGCGGCGAGATGGCCGAGCGTGCCGCAGACGCACGCGACGATCATGTACTTGCGCTGCGGCCCAACCTCTTTGAGCAAACGCGCAATCACCCGCACCGTCGGCATTGCCTTCGCGTCCGATTCTGCCGAATCGGACATCCGAACGCCCGTTTTCGCACCCTGTGCGTCCGTTTCTGCAGAATCGGACACTTGGAGACCCATTTCCGCACGCTGCGTGACTGATTCTGCAGAATCGGACGCTTTAAGTGCGTGGGATGCAGAGGTGGAATGGGTTGCGTTATTGCGTAGACCTATGTTTTCCACGGTTTGTTGGGCGTGGAATAGTTTGGCGTATGTTCCGTTGGCACGCATGAGTTCCGCATGCGTGCCTTGTTCCGCCACGCGCCCGTGTTCGAATACCACCACATGGTCGGCGTCGGCTGCATTCGCCATGCGGTGCGTCACCATGATCACGGTTTTGCCCCGATCCGCAAGCGCCCGAATGGTTTGCAGAATCAGGGTTTCGCTTTCCACATCGACGCTGCTGGTGGCTTCGTCGAAAATGTAGACGGCAGGCTCCCGCAGCAATGCGCGCGCAATGGCGATGCGCTGTTTTTGGCCGCCAGACAGGTTACTTGCGCCCTGTTCGATGGCCAGGTCAAGTTCTTGCGATTGCGCACGCACGAAATCGCTGATATGCGCCGCTTCCAGCGCTTGCCACAGTTCGCTTTCGGGGACATCCGGCTTGGCCATCAGCAGATTGTCACGCAACGTTCCTGCAAAAAGGTGGCTTTGCGCCGCCACTATGGCGATTTCCCTCGTAAGGGAGTCGATGGAAAGATCGTTGATTTGGTACCGTTGCGTCGAGTTGTTTCCTGTGTTTCCGGATTGCAGCCACATACATCCTTCATATCCGGAAAGATTTCCGGAGAGCAGTTCGACGGCGGTGGATTTGCCGGATCCGGACGGACCGACGATGGCGGTCACCTGCCCGCGCCGCGCAGTGAAAGAGACGCCATGCAATGCGACGACCGAACCATCATCATCTTTCGACATGCCTGTTTTTCCAGCACCAACCACACCGGACTTTCCCCCGATTTGTCCAGTTTTTCCAGTTTCCATATCCGCCGTCACAGCCGTATCCGCAGCCACACTCACAGCCGCCGCAGCGTCCGTATTCACGTCCACATATCGGAACGACACGTCATCAAAGCACACGTCCACACCGTTATCGGAAGCGCCGAATTCCGGCATTTCCTGCATCCCATGCGCAGGAATCGGCGTATCAAGCAATGCGAAAATACGCTTGGTCGAAGTCATGCCGTTCATCGCAACATGGAAGAACGACCCCAATTGGCGCAGCGGAATGAAGAAATCCGCGGAAAGAAGCACTATCAGCAGCACGCCGGCAAGCGGCAATGCGGCACCACTCGCATACTGCCAGATCGATACGCCCACGCCGGCCGCGGCTCCCCCGTATGCGACGACGTCCATGGCGGTGAGCGAGCGCAGCTGAATTTGCAGAACATTCATGGTCATTACGCGGAATTGTTCCGCTTGCTCGCCCATTTTCTTGGCGGCATGCGCATCCGCGTCAAAAGTTTTCAGCGTTTCAAGACCTTGTACATTGTCAAGAAACACAGATCCCATGTCGGTGTATTTTCCCCAATATTTTTTGAATACTCGGGCTGCGCGCATTGCGACCATGCCAACAATCAATACAATCAAAGGCGCGCATACAAGCAATGTAACAGCCGTCGGCATATTAATCGGCGCAACTATAAAAAATAATGTTACCGGTGCAAGAATCGCATAAAACAGTTGCGGTAGGAATAATTCGAAGAAGCTTTGGATTTGTTCGATGCCTTCACCGGCAGATTGCACCACGTCGGCAGTGCTGATATGTTGCGAATATGATGGTCCGATCGCAAGCATTTTATTAAAAAGCTGTTCACGTAACGCGAGTTTGACACGCTCAGCCGCTTCCGCGCCGAAATAGGCCGCTGCGCGCATCATCAGAAAACGCAGTACCGCACAGACCACGATCGCCAGCACGCATCCGACGTATGTTTCCGCACTGAATCCGCCGTAGCCAAAGCCGATGAACAGGCGGGAAATCAGGCCACTATCACCCATGGAGAACATGGGGTCGAACGCCGATTCCACCACGGCAAGCGCCGGCGAAAGCATGACCACCACCGTCACCACGAACACGACGTTGGACAGCAGTCCGACCCATTGGCAGAGCACTTTCGCCGCAACCAACCGCCCCACGCCGGGAGCGAGGGAAAACAGCCTCTTGTCAAACATAAACACCTTCCGTCCAATGAGCGCACTCGCGTTGCCAGCTCGCCTACGGCCCAAAGCGCAATCGCCATGCACCCAACAAACGAATCGCAACAGGCCAATACGGGAAAACCGGTGCGTGGCAAACCGTTTTCAGCCTATCCAAGGCAGCTCGCAATCGTCAAGGGCGCATTGCATACAGCGAACCGTCGCAATCGAATTGCCATAATCGACCTCAAATCAGCAACGTTGAAAAGAGAAAGGCTGGATGTTCGCCGTTGAGCAGGCAGCCCTCTGACGCAAGGGGTAAATTGCGTCACTCGTGAGTGTACTCGATAAAAAACGCTCGCACCACCATTTCTTCGCATTTCGCTGGTTTTACGGTCCTTTCGGGGATATATGGGAAGCATGGCGGCTCCCCCGCAACCGTTACGTCAAGCCTTTTTTTCGAACGGATACAGCGCGACACCAAACACTTGATTTTTGACGGAATAGCACCATTTGTCAGTTCATACAAAGTTGATGAAATATTTCTTGTCGCTTCTCACAATGCAGACTTACGGCCCCGTAACTTAGAATGTGCAAGGTGCGCAAGGGGTAGGAAACGCGGACACACGGTTTGTATCGCTCCCGCACGCATCACAAGCAGAAATACGCGGAAACAACGCAAAAACCGCGAGAAAGAGAACGCTTCATGCTCACCGAGTACACCACCCCGGGCGAATCCGTTGAGGTGCGCGACGACGAATCCATCTATTCCCTGCTTACTGGACGCATAGCGCGCACTGGCGAAGATACCGTGATCGCGGAACACAAAACCGCCCCCGGCCAATGGACGAAGGTCACTACCGGCGAATTCCACAATGCCGTGCTCGCCGCCGCAAAAGGCCTCATCGCATTCGGCATCAACAAGGGCGATGCCGTCACCATCTTCTCCACCACCCGCTACGAGTGGGGCGTGCTCGACTTCGCACTGGCCGCCATCGGCGCGGTGAACGTGCCGATCTACGACACTGATTCCGCGGCGCAGGCCGAGCGTATCCTCAACGATTCGGATGTGAAACTGGCCATCGCCGACAATCGCGAGCGCTTCGACCGTCTCGACTCCGTAATCGACCGCTGCCCGTCTCTCAAGCACATTCTGATGCTCGATTCCAACGCCATGGGCGCGTTGGAAGGCTTGGGCGTCACCGTGTCCGACGAGGAGCTGGAAGCGCGCATCGATTCGGTGCATGCAGACGATCTGGCCACCATCGTGTACACGTCCGGTTCGACGGGAGCTCCAAAGGGTGCCGAGCTTTCGCACCGCAATTTCATATCGATCACGCGCGCAGGCAGTCTGGCGTTGCATGAGATCGTTCTCGAAGATCATCCGCGACTGCTTCTCTTCCTGCCGCTCGCCCACTGTTTCGCACGGTTCATCCAGTACGCGTCGATTGCTTCCGACGACGGCGTGGTTGGTTATCTGCCGGACACAAAGACGCTGCTGCCCGATTTGCGTTCCTTCGAACCGACATATCTGCTGGGCGTACCACGAGTGTTCGAGAAGGTGTATAACGCGGCCTCCCGCAAGGCCGGCACGGGTTGGAAGGGACGCCTGTTCCTCAAGGCTGCCGAAGCCGCACGCGATTGGTCGCGCATGCAGCAGGCCGGCGAACGCCCGACCGCTAAGCAGATCGCGCAGCATCTTTCGTATGAGGCTTCCGTATACCGTACCGTGCGTAGCGCTCTCGGCCCGCGCATCCGCTACGTGGCATGCGGTGGTGCTCCTCTGGACGTGTCTCTGGCGCATTTCTTCAACGGTATCGGCCTGCCGATGATTCAGGGTTACGGTATGACGGAAACCGCTGCGCCGTTCGCCGCGACCCGCGTCACCGACAATGTGATCGGCACTGTCGGCCAACCGGCTCCGGGATCGTCTGTGCGCATTTCCGATGATGGCGAACTTCAGGTGAAGGGCCCGAACGTGTTCAGGGGCTACCACAACCTGCCTGAGAAGACGGCGGAAGCGTTCACCGAGGATGGGTGGCTGAAAACGGGTGATTTGGCGTCGATTGACGACGGGGGACGTATTACGATCACCGGCCGTAAGAAGGACATCATCATCACCGCCGGCGGCAAGAACGTTTCTCCGATTCCGATGGAGCAGGAGATTGTGAAATGTCCGATTGTGGAGCATGTGGTAGTTGTCGGCGACAATCGTCCGTTCATCGGTGCGCTGATCACGTTGGATCCGGAAGGATTGGAGGCTTGGCTGCCTTCCATTGGACTGTCTGCCGATACGCCGTTGGATCGCGTGGCTGCGACCGCCGCCGTTCACGACGAAATCCAGAAGTACGTCGACAAGGCGAACGCGACCGTTTCCCGCGCCGAATCCGTACGTAAGTTCGTAGTGCTGGATACCCAGTTCACGCAGGAAAACAAGTGCCTGACCCCGTCGCTGAAAGTGGTGCGTCCGGCAGTGAACCGCGTGTTCGCACAGGTGATCGATCAGCAGCTGTACTCCGGCAAGCGCTGAATCGCATAATGCATAAAAGCGTGGGGTACGAGAGAACGTTTGTATTCTCTCGTACCCCACGCTTTTGTTCTGTCTGTACAACTTTCAAGGAATGCAAACGAGCGCCGGTGATCGGAAGCGATCCGACCCGCCGGCGCTCATATGGCAGAGATTAGTGATGAATCCAGAATGGCTAACGACACTCCATCAGCCATTGTCAGTAAAGCGACAATCAGTGACGGTTCCGTCAGTGCATAACGCGTGCGGTAACGGTGCGACAGAAGGCGAAGGCGTACGAGGGTACGTCGAGTCTTCTGCCGTGCCGTTAACGCTCCGTTATGTCAGTGACGGTTGTTGAGGCGGTGGTACATTTCGGAGATCTCAAGGTCGCGCTCGAATTCTGCGGCCTTGGTGTTCGCGTCGATGGTGGCGAGTTCGACACCGGCGATGCGGGCGAAGTCTTCCCAAGCCTCGCGACCGACGGAGGTGGTCATGCAGGTGTGGTGGGAGGCGCCGGAACGCAGCCAGCACTCGGCGGAGGTCTTGAGGTCCGGCTGCGGCTTCCACAGGCCACGGGCGCACGGCAACTGCTTGAGCTCTCCGAGCGGCTCGACCACGTCGACCAGGTTCATGGTCAGGCGGAAACGTTCGCGCACGTCAGACATGGACACGACGACGGCGTCCTTCTTCGGGGCGACAGTGAAGACCAGACGCACCGGATCGGCCTTGCCACCGATGCCGAGCGGGTGGATTTCCAGCTTCGGCTTGGCGATGGTGCCGACGGACGGGGAGACTTCGAGCATGTGGGAGCCCATGATCATCTCGTTGCCCGGGGTGAAGTTGTAGGAGTAGTCTTCCATGAGGGAAGCGCCACCTTCGAGGCCGTAGCCCATCACTGCGCCGATGCGCACGAGCACTGCGGTCTTCCAGTCGCCTTCGGCGGAGAAGCCGAAGCCGTACTCGGACGGGAAGCGCTGCGGGCCAACGCCCGGCAGCTGCGGGAGAGCACCCAAGTCTTCGAAGTTGTCAACGCCGGCGGTGCAGCCATTGGCGCGCATCATGTTGACCATGGCGGCTTCTTCCTTGGCCGCGATGAACAGGGAATCGTACTTGGCGTCGAGCAGAGCCGGATCAACGTCGTACTTAACCTTGTAGTCTTCGATGATGCTCTTGACCTGATCGTCCTTGACGGCTTCGTAGGCTGCGACGAGCTCGTTGACGGCCCAAGTGTTGATGGATGCGCCGAACACACGCTCGGCTTCGGTCTTGTCGCCTTCGGTGACGGCCACGTTGCGCATGTTGTCGCCCCAACGCATGACCTTCATGTTGTTGGAAGCATCCCAGCCGGCGCAGGCGCGTGCCCAGGTGCCGATTTCTTCGGCAACGGCCGGATCGGTGTAGTGGCCGACCACGATCTTGCGGTTGATGCCCAGACGGGTCAGGATGTAACCGAACTCACGGTCGCCGTGTGCGGCCTGGTTCAGGTTCATGAAGTCCATGTCGATGGTTTCCCACGGGATTTCGAAGTGGTGCTGCGTGTTGAGCTGCAGCAGCGGCTTGGTGAGCACTTCGAGGCCGCGGATCCACATCTTGGCCGGGGAGAAGGTGTGGCACCAGGTGATCACGCCGATGACGTTCGGGTTGGCGGAGGCTTCGACCATGAAGGCCTTGACGCCGTCGGAGGACTTCAGGGTCGGCTTAAGCACCACCTTGACCGGAATCTTGCCGGTTGCGTTGAGCGCGTCGACGATTTCGCCGGACTGCTCGGCCACCTGACGCAGCGCTTCTTCGCCGTACAGATCCTGGGATCCGACGCCGAACCAGACTTCCTTGCCTTCAAACGGGTTTTCCATTGCCATGTGATTGTTCCTTTACTTCGTTGTTTATGGAGTTTTTAATTATTTATTGCGATTGCGAACTCGCGCTTCGCGTTGTTCTGTTGCGTAGCGCGAGTTCGTACGATTGTGAAATTATGTAGGATTACGGAATCGTAGGATTGCAGCTCAGTGCTGGCCGTAGACGTTGGTGTAACGATCGTTCAGCTTCGCGATATCCTCATCCGAAATCGGAATGATCTCACCCAACTGCCTCGCCGCCCACATCGTATGAGCGACCTCCTCCGTCATCGCCGCGGCCTTCACCGCCGACTCCGCGTCCTTGCCGATGGTGAACGGACCATGGTTCTGCATCAGCACCGCAGGAGACTTCGGATACTCCCTGAGCGTCTCGACCACGCCCTCGCCGATCGCCTCGGAACCGATCAGACGGAACGGACCCACCGGAACAGGACCGCCGAACTCGTCGCCCATCATCGTCAGACCGCACGGAATGTTCTGCCCAGTCGCCGCCCACGCCGTCGCATACGTCGAATGCGTATGCACCACGCCGTACACATCCGGCATATGACGGTAGATGTACGCATGCGACGCGGTATCGGAGGAAGGAGCCTCCGAACCGTCCACCACGTTGCCGTCCAGATCGCACACCACCATGCTCGACGGCGTCAGATACTCGTAACGCAGGCCCGACGGCTTGATCACCATCAGATCCGCGGTATGCAAGCGCTGCGACACGTTGCCAGCCGTCCACACCACCAGGTTCCACTTGATCAGCTGCTCGTGCAAGGTCGCCACGACCTCGCGCACCTGCTTGACCTCGGCACGAACCTCAGGACCATAATCAGCCAAAGTAGCCATAATCATTTCCTTTCAAATTGAAATAAGTTTTTAAAATATTTATTTACTTGGTTTCCAGCGGAATGCTTTCGATTGCAACATGCTCAATCGGCAGTCCCTTGCGGAAGCGATCGAAGAATTCCTCGAATCCTGCGACATCGCCTTCATCCGGATTTTCCGTGGTCGAAGCGGCATCGGCGAACACACGAGCGTCAAGGAATTCGTCGAGCGGCTGGTCGGCGTGCCACAGGTAGTCGGCAAGCACGGCCATGCCCCATGCGCCGCCTTCGGCTGCGGTGGACATCACCTTGATCGGCGTATCGAATGCGGCTGCGAGAATCTTCTGGGCGACCTTCGGGGTGGTGAAGATGCCACCGTGGCCGACGAGGGAGTCAACGGCAACGCCTTCGTCCTTGGTCATCACATCCATGCCGATCTTCACCGGGGAGAATGCGCTGAACAGCTGGGCGCGCATGAAGTTGCCGAGGCTCATGCGGGCTTCCGGACCGCGCGCGAACAGCGGTCGGCCTTCGGGCAGTCCTGCGAGGAATTCGCCGGAGCGGAACGGGTAGTTGATGAGTCCGCCGCAGTTGGAGTCAACGTCGTCCGCGATGGCCGCGCGGAACAGCGTGCCATACAGGGTGCCGGCGTCGACCGGAGTGCCGATTGCAGCTGCGAACTGTCCGAACAGACCAACCCATGCGTTGAGGTCGGAGGTGAAGTTGTTGGCGTGGCTCATGCCTGCGAGATCGCCTGCCGGAGTGGTGACGAGGTCCACTTCCGGGTGCAGGCGTTCCAGCTTGCGTTCGAGTACAACCATGGCGAAGATGGAGGTGCCGGCGGAAACGTTGCCGGTGCGCACGCGTACGGAGTTGGTGGCCACCATACCGGTGCCAGCATCGCCCTCCGGCGGAGCGAATGTGATTCCCGGCTGCAGCGTGCCTGTCGGATCGAGCAGCTTGGCGCCCTCTTCGGTCAGCGTGCCCGCAGGAGTGCCTGCAACCAGCGGTTCCGGCAGCAGGTCGGCAAGCTTCCACGGCTGGGCTGCGACTTCCGGAATCGCATTGAACTTCTCGATGAATTCGGTTTCGTAGGTGTGCGTGGTCGGGTCGATCGGGAACATGCCGGATGCGTCGCCAACGCCGAGCACCTTCTTGCCGGTGAGCTTCCAGTGCACGTAGCCGGCGAGGGTGGTGAAGAAATCGACCTTGCCGATGTGCTCTTCGTTGTTGAGCACGGCCTGGTACAGGTGTGCGATGGACCAGCGTTCCGGAATGTTGTACTGGAACAGTTCGGAAAGCTTCTCGTGTGCTTCGGAAGTGTTGGTGTTCTGCCAGGTGCGGAACGGCACCAGCAGTTCGCCATCTTTGCCGAAGGCGAGGTAGCCGTGCATCATGGCGGAGAAGCCGATGCGTCCCACGCGGGTGAGCTTTTCGCCGTAAGCGTTTTCGACATCTTCGGCGAGCGCCGCGTATGCGGTCTGCAGCCCGGTCCAGATTTCTTCCTGCGAATAGCTCCACAGGCCGTCTTCCAAGTGGCTGGCCCAGCCGTAGTCGCCGGCTGCGATGGTGGTGTACGTGTCGTCGATGAGCACGGCCTTGATTCGGGTGGAGCCGAATTCGATGCCCAGACTCGTCTTGCCAGCGCGGATTTTCTCGGCGGTCAGCGCGATGCGATCGTCAAGTCCCTGCTCTTGCGCCATAGTTTCAAACTCCTTGCATCCGAGCGCCTCACAACCACATTGTCGACGGAATGTTAGCGCTCACTGTTAACGCTCACTATTCTAAACAGAAAGTGGCGACTATACAAGTTCGACGTGTCACGCAATCGTCAACGTACTACCGGCAGATCGTCAGCCGATTTTCTTGATATACCGGCATTGCGAAATCCGGCAATCGCAGCACATGCGGCAAAAAGAGATACGAGAATCACAAGAAATACAAAAATCGCAGGAAATATTCAGCGACGGCTGGCGGTGCCCAAAGAAGTGCGGCCGATCACCTTCGCGGGAATCAGGCCGACGCCATGCTGCGACGAGGCGAACGAATTCTCATCGCCCTCCCCCAGCAAAAACAGCGTCTCACGCATGGCGGCAACGCCAAGCTGTTCAAAATCCGGGCGAACCGTGGCCAGCGGCGGGTACATGTTGTCCATGGCGGGCATGTCGTCGAAACCGACCAAGCTCACATCCTGCGGAATACGCATGCCATGTTCATGCAGCGCACGAGACACACCAACCGCCTGGCTGTCGTTCGCACACACCATGCACGTCGGCAGATTTCCGCCGGTACGACCGATGTTTTCGAGAATATGGTTCATCTTGCCATACGCTTCGGTCGATTCCCAGGTTTCGCATTGCACGGTGACGGAACTCACCGCATTGGCCGCGCACAGCTTATTCCACGCCATCAAACGCGTGGCGGCGTCACGCCATTCCTTCGGACCTGCGAAATAAAGCACGGAACGATGCCCATGCTCGACCACCAAATGCATCACGTCGGCCATGGCCGACCATTGGTCCACTCCCACTACGGATACTCGGCGACGGTCGGCCGGTTTCATCAAGCGCAAACCATCCTGCACGCTGATGCTGCCGTGCGTGGAGGTGACGATGACGCGCGGCTGCGTGATCTGCGCACGGCAGGCGGCGGAAAACATAACATCCGTCGGCGTGAGGAAAATGAACGCGTCCACGTTCATCTCATCGAACGTTGAGCACAATTCGTCGAATTCCGTCTGCGAGCAGAGCGCCTCGTGCACCATGCTCACCGACATGAACAGGCCATGCTGCCTCGCCATCGCCTCAATCGAGGAAATCGCGGAAATCGGACCATAAAAGCGTTGCCCGCCCGCAACCAAGCCGATGGTGCGGGAGCGATGCGAAGCGAGGGCACGCGCGGAATTGCTGGGACGGTATCCAAGCGCGTCGATGGCTTTCTGTACTTTTTCGCGAGTGGCATCAGACACGTCGGGGGAATGATTGATGACGCGCGACACCGTTTGATGGCTGACACCAGCCATTTTCGCCACTTCGAACATCGAGGGGCGTTTGTTTGCCGCATTGCGCTTGCCTGCCATGCTCCGTCGCCTTCCGCACACTACCGTTGGTACTTTCGACTATTCTACACGCAACTTCGGTTAGCGCTAACAGACGCTATTTTTCAGCCATTTGAGCGAGTCGCGCAGCGAAATTCGGCCAGTCGGTACGCATGGCGGTCAACAGTTTACGATTGGGGACTTCCTCAATCGGCACCCATTCGATTTCCATGCTTTCGTCGTCGTTGGCCTTCGGCTCCACGCGGTGCCCCGGCTTTTCGAAAGCGAACACGGTGGTGTAGGCCCACGGTCCGTGGTCTTCGCAGTATGATCCGACCACGTCGATATCTTCCGGCGTGATGTTGGCTTCCTCGTACGATTCGCGCAGCGCGCCCTCGATCGGGCTTTCACCGTCGGCGGTGGCACCTCCTGGAATGCCCCATGTGCCACCTTCCGCGCTCCACACCGCGCGATGTTGCATGACAACGTGCGTCACTTCGCCGGTCTGTTCGCTTCGGCGGGCCAAGAGCACGCCGGACGCGCCGTTCGTGCCCCAATGCTTGCGGCCGCAATCGCAATCAATCCAACCATCACCCGGCTGATGCACGTTTTCCTTGGGAGGAAGCGGCTTCGCGGCACCGGTTCGCGAATCGTGTTCGACGTTCGGTTCTTGATCGGCTCGCGTCACATTCCACAGATCAGTCCATTCCACGCCGAGCTCGGCGGCCAAACGGCGCGCCAGCGGAAGGCTCAGGCCGATAATGCCGTGCGGATCGCCTTCGATGGAGTCGATGAATGCTCCGCCGAAGCCCTCAAGCGTGAAGGAACCAGCCACTTCCAACGGTTCTCCGGTGGCGATGTACCGTTCGATATCGGTGTCGGAATATTCGCAGAAGTGCAGCGTTGCCCTGCTCGCGCCTCGCGCGATACGCCCGGTGGCGAAGTCGATCAGGCAATGGCCCGTCCACAATTCACCGGTGGCGCCACGCATGGCACGCAGTCGTTCCCGAGCCACCTCAGCGCTATGCGGCTTGCCGTAACATTCGCCGTCAAGCAGGAACATGGAATCGCAGCCAAGAATCAGCGGACCGACTTTCGCACGGGTCAGGCTCGGCTTGCCATCAACGAAATCAGCAATCGATTCGGTGATCGTAGGAATGGTGACTCCCGAAAAATCACGGGTCTTCACATCGGAGGCGGACTGCACTTCGTCCGCACGCAACGTAACACGATGATGTTCTAAAGATGCGGAATCCCCAGTATTTTCAGCATTATCCGAATGTTCGGAAGATTCGGCAACGGCTTTCAGCGGAAATCCGACCACACGATCGCCGTGCGCCGCCGCAGCGGTGGCGGCAACGTTCCGATACGCCTGATGTACGGCTTCGGCTTTGGCCGTAGCGAGAATCATCACCCGCTGTTCCACGTTCAGATCGCTTACGGCAACGCCCATGGCGGCCGCCTCACGTTCGAGCGCCGCCGGCTCGTCCACGTTCGATACGCGAATCGTGGGGCAAATGCCCGCCGAGAAAAGCACGTCACGGCGAGGCTTGGATTTGGAAGCGAGAATCAGCGGAATGGAGTTGTTCATGCGCGTTCCACCTGCACACCCTTGGTGTCGACGCCCAAATGCAGCACACGCCAATGACCGGAAGCGAGCTCTTCGGAAGCAAGCTGTCCCAGCTGTTCGCGAGCGTCGCCATGATGCAGCACGAGCACGCATGGGCCAGCGCCGGAAACCATGGAAGCAAAACCATGGGAACGCAGCTTTTCGATCAACGTCCACGACGGTTCCATCAAAGGAGCGCGATACGGCTGATGCAGACGATCCTGCGTGGCGGCGAACAGCAACGCGTTGACGTCCTGACGCTGACCAGTCGCCAGCATCGCAGGATTCATGGCGGCCGGCAGCAGGCTCACGCGAGACACATTGTGCACGGCATCCTTGAACGCCAGCTGGCCCGGCAGCGCCTGGCGTGCCTTTTCGGTGGACAGCTCATAATCCGGCACGAACACGGCGGCGGTCAGATCGTCGGCAACGCGATAGTTGATGGTATGGAAGCCCTTATGCAGCGGTTCGCCGCCCGGAATCGGCACGGAACCGACACCTTCGGGGGTTTCCATGTCCCAAGACATGGTGAGCCCGCCGTACACGGCCGGAGCCACGTTGTCCGGATGGCCTTCGATGGCCGCAGCAAGCTCAAACACGGCATCACGGTTGAGTTCGTCGTCCTGCGCGAAGGCGGCCGCGGCTGCGATGCCCGCCACAATGGCCTCTGCGGAAGAGCCCATGCCTCGTGCCTGAGGAATGTTGTTGTGAGCCTGAAGAATGAAGCCCACACGGCCCAGACCAAAGGTCTGGCATGCGCGGCGGAACGTGGAAACCACCAAGTGGGTTTCGTCACGCGGGAGAGTATCGGCGCCTTCGCCTTCGATCATCACCTGAGCCGCAGTGTTCACCGGATCGGCGCTCAGCGTGAATTCAAGTTCGTCGTGGTAGTCCAGAGCAAGTCCGACCGTATCAAAGCCAGAACCAAGATTGGCGCTGGTAGCCGGAACACGCACACGCACTTTACGAGTAACTGGAGTCATATCTCGTCGTCCTTCGTCACATCTTCTTTACAAATGTAGCACCGTATACCCGAAAGGGTACAAGAGTCAAATTCAAGCCCATAATCAGCGGGCGATTGAGTAAACAATCGGCAAGCAATTGCCCAACACAGCAGCCGGAATATGAATAAAGAGACGGCCGCCCAATCGCAACGATTTGAGCAGCCGTCTCATAACTGTTAGTTGAGCACGCGGAGGATGGAAGGCTCGCCAACCACGCAGTCGAGTGCGCACACGTCTTTCACGGTTTCACGCAGGGTAAGCTCGTCGGTCATGTGCGTGACAAGGCGCAGCTGCTGCAGTTCGCCGTCGTAGCCCGGATCCTTCAGCGTGGGCTTGAGATCCTGGTTCACACCATTGATGGACACGCCATGCTCGGCGAACCTGGCCGCAATGGCCGCAAGTACGCCCGGATTGTCGTGAATCACGAAACGCACCGCGAACTCGGCCTTGGAAGCCTCGATCGGAGCCTTCTTCAAATCCTTATACAACGGAATGGTCGGGCCAGTGCAGCCCTGTGCGATGTGACGCGCCTCGGTCACCACATCGCCGACCACTGCGGAAGCGGTCGGAGCGCCGCCAGCGCCACGACCGTAGAACATCAGATCGTCAGCCGCTTCGGCCTTCACAAACACCGCGTTAAAGGAACCATGCACGGAAGCCAGCGGATGCTCGTTGGAAATCAGCGCCGGATACACGCGGGCAGACACACCGGCCTCGCCATTCTCCACCACGGCCAGCAGCTTGATGACCTTGTTTTCGGCGGTTGCGGCAGCAATATCGTCGGCGGTGATCTTGGTGATGCCCTCAACGGACACATCATCGATGGTCACGTTGGTGTGGAAGCCGAGCGTGGCCATGATGGCCGCCTTGTTGGCCGCATCGTAGCCTTCGATGTCCCCGGTCGGATCCGCTTCGGCGTATCCCTTGGCCTGAGCGTCCTTCAGCACGTCGTCGAAATCAAGACCCTTGGTGGTCATTTCGTCGAGAATGTAGTTCGTGGTGCCGTTGACGATGCCGAGCATGCTCGTCACCTTGTCTCCGACGAGGGATTCACGCAGTGGCTTGAGGAACGGAATAGCACCGCCCACGGAAGCCTCGAAGTAGATATCGACGCCCTTGGCTTCGGCGGCGGCATAGATTTCTGGACCATACTTGGCCAACAGCGCCTTGTTGGCGGTAACCACGGAAGCGCCGGATTCGATGGCCGCAAGCACGAACTTGCGGGCCACGCCGGTTCCACCGATCAGTTCGACCACAATGTCAGCATTGGTGGCCACGCTCATGGTGTCGGTGGTCACCACGGACTTGTCGATCCACGGGAACGGGTCGGTTTCCGACGGATCAAGGCAGGCGACGCCGGTCAGTTCGATCGGTCGTCCGATGCGTGCGGCGAGCTCATCCTTCTGCTCCACCAGCAGGCGTGCGGTCTGAGAGCCGACCGTGCCCGCGCCCAACAATCCAACGCGAATCGGCGCAACATCTTCCTGTACCAAGGCATCCTCCCTTGAATGTGAAGTATTGGTGTAACCCTGCCTATTGTACGGTCCCGATATGACGTAAGACCGCGAAATCATACGAAAATGGACGGTTTCCGAGCTTTGCCCCGAAAACCGCCCATACTGCATCCACGCTGCATCCGTAATTTGAGACGAATCGCCATGAACAATACGAAACACGAGCGAAACGCCACGAATCGCTATTCGCTCACATCCCAATCCAGCAGATCATCGACCGTCTGACGGCGAATCATCACATGCGCGTCTTGCTCGGATACGGCAACAACCGCAGGAATCAGCGCCTGATTGTAGTTGCTGGCCATCGTGCGACCGTATGCACCCGTAACAGGCACCGCCAGCACGTCACCACGCTGAATATCGGCAGGAAGACGCACCTCGTTGACGATGATATCGCCCGATTCGCAGTGCATGCCGACCACACGGCACAGCTTGGTTTCGCTGGAACCCTCACGATTGGCGATTCTCGCAGTGTAATCCGATCCATACAATGCCGGACGAATATTGTCGCTCATGCCGCCGTCGACAGACACGTACACGCGTTCCGTAACCGGATTGCCAGCCTTGTCTTTCGCGGTTCCGGCAAGCTGCACCGGCTTGACCGTGCCCACACGATACAGGGTGACGCCGGTCGGGGCGACCGTCCAACGGCCCGGCTCGAACGAGATGACCGGAGCGGGCATGCCGAGCGCACGGTTCACGGTGGTGACCGCATCGGCAAGGCGGGCAAGTTCCGTATCGAGATCCATGGAATCCTCGCCATCGGTGTAGGCCACGGAATAGCCGCCGCCCAAGTCGACCTCCGGCAGGGTGTATGCGTCGGTGGCGTAGAAGGTCTTGCGCAGCAGCATCATGCGCTTCGCGGCCTGGATAAAGGCGTCCGCATCGTGAATGTTCGATCCGATATGCGAATGCACACCGACCAGTTCGAGCACGTCCTGATGGCGGTAGATCTCCTTCAATACGGCGAGCGCGGGGCCATCAGCCACCATGGTCATGGCTTCGGCGAGTTTGCGGTCGCCTTCGGAAACCTTCTCGTGGCTCATGTCATACGGGTATTTGATGTCGTACTGCAGTTGGCGTTCTGCGCTTTCGCCCGGAGTGGCTTCGCTTTCGCCTAGGCGTGCGTTCGACCCTGCGGGGGTCACGTCAGCCAAATCGTCGAGCACGTTCAGCTTGCTTGCATCGGCACCAACCGGCAGCAAGGCGACACCGAACTTCTGGTCCTCATGCGCGGTAGACACGAATTCGTGGCCGCCCGCATGAATGCCGGACGTAACACGCAACATCACGCGAGCGCGCTTGCCGAGACGCTTGGCGATTTCGGCGATGCGGGCCGGCTCGTTCGGCTCGTCCACCACGATTTTGGCGAAGCCTTCGGTAATGGCGAGTTCGATTTCCGCATCGGACTTGTTGTTGCCGTGCAGCACGAGTCGCCGTCCGGGAACGCCCGCGGCGAGCGCGATACGCATCTCGCCCATGGTGCAGGTGTCGATCAGCATGCCGGATTCGGTGACGATACGGCAGATTTCCTTGGAAAGCAAGGCTTTTCCAGCGAAACTGACGTGGGTTACGGTGTTGTTGAACGCATTTGCCGCGGATTTGACGAATTTGGCGGCGCGGGCTCGCACGTCATCGGTGTCGATGACGTAGAGCGGCGAACCAAATTCGTTCAGCAGGCTTTCGGCAGTGCGGCCATGGAACGTGATTTCACCTTGCTCGTTCACGTTGGAGCCGGCCGGCCAGATGGGGGTGACTGCCATGGCGATCACATCCGGTCTGGGGCTGCGACGCCAAGCAGGTCAAGGCCTTCGGCGATAACCGTCTTAACGGCGTCATTGAGCTTCAAACGTGCGGCTGCACGAGCCGGTTCCGGAGCCTTGGCGATGCGCAGGGCTTCAGCCTGTTCGCCGCGAGCTTCCGGATCGGTGAGCTCCATGGGCACCACGCGTTCCACGTTGTACCACTTGTGGTAGGTGGCGGCGAGGTCTTCCAAGTAATGGGCTACGCGATGCGGGGCGCGCAGGTCTCCGGCTTCGCGCAGCAGGGCCGGCCACTGGGCGAGCGCGGCAAGCACTTCGCCGTCGGCTGCGGTGTCGAGCAGGCTCACGTCGGCACCCTCGTAGGTGATGCCGGCAGCAGCCGCATTGCGATCCACATTGCAGGAGCGGGCGTGCGCATACTGCACGTAGTACACCGGATTCTCGTTGGAATGCGAAGCGAGCAGGTTCAGGTCGATGTCGACCGGGGAATTGTAGTCGGTGCGTGCCAACGAATAACGGGAGGCATCCACGCCGATAGCGTCGGTCAGATCGTCGATGGTCACCACATTGCCGGCGCGCTTCGACATGCGCACTGCCTTGCCGTCCTTCAGCACGTTGACGAGCTGGCCGATAAGAATCTGCATGTTTTCGCCAGGTTCGTCGCCGAATGCGGCGCACATGGCCATCATGCGGCCGATATAGCCGTGATGGTCGGCACCCAGCATGTAAATGGCGATGTCTGCCGGATCGTTGTCACGATGACGCTTGTTGCGATAGTAAGCAATATCAGCTGCGAAATACGCGTAGTTGCCGTCGGACTTGATAATCACACGATCCTTGTCGTCACCATGCTTGGTGGATTCGAACCAGGTTGCGCCATCCTTTTCGTAAATGTCGCCGCGTTCACGCAGATCGGCGATCGCCTTGTCGACTTCGCCATCGGAATACAAGCTGTTCTCATGGAACCACACGTCGAAATTCACACGGAAATCCTTCATGGATTTGCGGATTTCGTCGAACATCATCGGCACTGCACGCTTGCGGAATTCCTCACGCTGTTCGGAATCGCCCTCACCCAGCGGATTGCCATCGTTGTCAACGCCACCGTCGACGCGCGGCAGGTCGAGAATCGCAATACCGTCGGCTTTTGCCTCATCGATGACGCGACGTGCGATCTCATCGATATAAGCGCCCTTGTAACCGTCGATCGGGGTTTCCTCACCGTGGGCTGCCGCGACCAGCGACTTGGCGAAACGGTTGATCTGCTCGCCGTGATCGTTGAAATAGTATTCGCGCACCACCTTGGCACCGTTCGCCTCAAGCACACGGGCCATGGAGTCGCCGACCGCGGCCCAACGGGTGCCGCCGATATGGATCGGACCGGTCGGATTGGCGGACACGAATTCAAGATTCAGGGTTTTGCCGGAAAGATGGTCGTTCTTGCCGTAGTTCGCACCCTCGTTAAGCACAGTGTCAACCACGGCTGCGGCGGACGCGGAATCAAGCACAATGTTAATGAAGCCGGGGCCGGCCACTTCCACGGACTTGATGCCATCGGCATTGGCGAGTTCCGCGGCGAACAGTTCGGCGAAATCGTGAGGCTTCATGCCGGCCTTCTTGGCCAGCTGCATGGCCGCGTTCGATGCCCAATCGCCGTGTGCGCGGTCCTTCGGACGCATGACGGCGAATTTGGCCTGCGGAGGGATGAGATCGGTGGTCAGGGTGCCAGCCTTGCCTTCATTCACAAGGTTGTTGGCAATATTGAAAATCAGTTCACTAAGCGCTTCTGGACTCATTCCTCCAAGTCTACCGATTATGCAGACAGAATCAGCCTTGCGTATCGCCCCGCGTATCATCCTGCAGTTCGCCATGCTTCCTGCGCCAAGCCACCGAAGCGTAATAGCCGATATAGCAGATCGCAACGAACGGAATCATATACAGCAATGTGGAACGCTGCGACGAATCGCAAATCACCAAAACCAACGCGCCGATGCACATCACAATCGCAGCAATCGGCACGAACGGGAAACCGGGGGCACGATACTTCAAATCGTCAGCCGAATGCCCTTGATCAAGCCACTGCTTGCGGAAACGCAAGTGGCAGACGGAAACCGACGCCCACACCACCAGTGTGGCCAAGCCGGAAACCGCAACCAACGCCAAATACACCGTCGAAGCGGCAACCACGGAAGACAACAACGCCAACAGCGATCCAGCCATGCTGAACAGCACCGCGAACACGGGCACACCATGGAAATTCGTCTTGCCGAGCACGCGCGGGATCATACCCTCCTGCGCAAGCGACCAGACCATGCGCGAGCACACGTACAAGCCGGAATTCGCAGCGGAAAGCACTGCCGTCAACACCACGAAATTCATCACATCGCCGGCAAACGGCATGCCGATCGACTGGAACACGAGCACAAACGGACTCGTGTCGACGCCTGACCGATGCCACGGAATCAGCGCGGACATCACCGCAATCGAACCGATGAAGAAAATCGCAAGACGCAACACCGTGGTATGCACGGCCTTCGGAATCGCCTGCGCCGGATCCTTCGTCTCCCCCGCCGCGACACCAACAACCTCAGTGCCCGAAAATGCGAACACCACCGTCAGCAGCGTCGAAAAAATCGGGATCACACCATTGGGGAGCCAGCCGTCATTATAGAAATTCTCAAACAGCGGTGCGTGATCGTAACCGGCAATCGGAATCGCACCAAACATGGCAAGCAAGCCGATCACAATGAACACGATAATCGCAAACACCTTAATGGATGCGAACCAGAATTCCGACTCGCCATACAGCCTCACCGACAGAATATTGAGCATGAACACCACCGCAATGAAGGCGGCGGACCAAATCCACGCGGGCGAATCAGGAAACCAACGTTGCATCAGCAGACCGGCTGCCGTGAATTCCGAAGCGAGCGCCACCGCCCAATTCAGCCAGTACAGCACGGCGATGGTGAACGCGGTGCCGGGGCCGATGAAACGCTTCGCATACAGGTGAAAGCTGCCCGCATACGGCATGGCCACCGACAGTTCGCCAAGGCTGAGCATCACAAAATACACAAGCATGGATCCGATGCCATACGCGATGATCGCGCCAAGAGGGCCGGCTTGGTGAATCGTGTAGCCGGAGCTGAGGAACAAGCCCGTACCGATCACACCACCTAGCGAAATCATGGTCAGATGGCGGGTTTCCATCTTGCGTTCAAGACCGCCCTGCTCGGCTTCAGCGGATTCAGCGGCGTCAGTGTCTGCAGTGGATGCGTTGACTTGCGATTCGGCCATGCGCGACTGCTCCTTCATATTTGGATGGGCGCGTTCTTGCGTTCTTGCGTTTGCATGCGTTTGCACAATACCCAATCGCATTACTATACGGAAATCGGTGGAATCATGTTGCCTGCCGTTCACTTTTAGCGGCAATCCTGAGATTGCATAAACAAAAACAGGCTCGCATGCAGCGTAAGAAACCGCATACGAGCCTGAAAAAGGATTTTCTGGAGATTTGCAATCAGCGCACTGAAATCAGAGCACAGCGATGGCGTCGATCTCAACGAGAGCGCCCTTCGGAATGTTGTTGCCGCCGAACGCGACGCGGGCCGGCTTCACGGAGCCGATGAAGGTCTGCGCATACACGTCGTCGATCTCGTGGAAGTCTTCGACGTTCTTCATGTAGATGGTGGCGCGGCAGACGTGTTCGATGCCGGTGCCTGCGGCGTCAAGAATATGCTTGATGTTCTTCAGTGCCTGGGCTGCCTGCTCGCCGGCGGTTTCGCCAGCCAGTTCGCCGGTGACTGGGTCGATGCCCAGCTGGCCGGAGACGAACACGAAACCGTTGGCCTTCACGGCCTGGCTGTATGCGCCCAGCGCCGCCGGGGCTTCAGAAGTCGCAACCGCTTCCATCTTCTCGCTCATAATGTTCTCCTTTGAAGAACGTGTTATTGCATCTTGCTTGCGTTCAGGCCGTGGCGAACCACGACAACGCAATCTCAAGCAATCACTGTACCCATGGAATCGACACGCATTGCCCCATGTTCCAAATACCGGCTCCGTGCCCCGGCCCTTCACATGTCTTTGTGGTGGGCTTGATGGGGATCGAACCCACGACCTTCTGTTCCGGAGACAGACGCTCTATCCACTGAGCTACAAACCCGTGCGTCAAACTACTTTACACTGCCTTGAGATGAAAGCGACACTTTTTACGGAAAAACGATCTTCGAATCTCGGATCATTATTGCGAAAACATAGCTACGGCGGGTCTTTCGACAGCACACCCAACCCTAGAGGGGAAATAACGGGCATAGAACGGGGAAGGAACGAGAGATAGCGTGCGCCACAACGAAATTTGTAGCAACATAACACCATTTGAAGCGTCTTTTCCACTAGACTGAAAATATGGTTGAGGATTCAGGCAGAAATATAGGCGATTTCGAATACACGCGCCGTTTTTTCTGCCGTGCCCTGCCGACGCAGTTGGATGATAACGACAGTCCGACGCTGATCATACAAAGTTATTACGTGCATCAGGATAATTACGCGCTGCGCGTGCGATTGAAAACAAAGTCCGTCCGCATTGCCATGACTCCGGACCTCGACCCGCTGGCTGTGCTCGAAAAGTATCGCGACGAATTCCGGCTTGGATCAGTCACCGTGAAAGGGCCGTCCGTGGGAGGCACGCGATATGAGGCGAGCCGCGATTTGGATTCGCGCATCGCAGGGGAGCTCATCAAACGCGGCGGACACGTGACCATCAAAAACCGTTTCACCGACTGGATCGATGAGGACGGCTGGAACATCGACGTGTTCGGAGGCACCAACGCTCCCCTGATCATTGCGGAAGCGGAACGTATCGGGCCGGTCACCAATCTGGTGATCCCGAAATTCTGCACCACCGAAATCACCGACCAATCGCGGTTCAGCAATGAAGGGCTTGCCGCGAATCCATATTCACGATGGAAATCCGAATTCGAAGACGAACTGGAAGCAGACGGACCGCAATTCCTCGACTATTTCGGCACCAACCGTATGGAATAAGTCTTTTAAAAAACAACCGTAGGCCGTAAAGAACGATGTAGTTGCGCAGCCTACGGTTGAGCGGTACCTAAAACGGTACCTAAAGTCAATAAACGAGTCAGTACATGAGCGTGGCGAGGCGACGGCGGGCGCGCTTCAAACGCTCGTCGGTCGGCTCAGGAATCGTGAAATATTCCAGCAGACGCTTGCGCACCGGTTCAATATCGGCCTTATGGCCGGCCGCAACGAAATCCAGCAAACGATCGAACGCATCCTGAATCTGACCGCCGATCATATCAATGTCAGCGACGGCAAGCTGTGCTTCAACATCATCGGGATTGTCGGCAGCGGCGGCACGCACCTCACGCACGTTCGCATTGGCGGAACGGGCCAACAGCAACGCCTTCGCACGCTCGCGGGCGGCACGCGCATCGTTCGGATCGGCTTCAAGCACCTTCTCGTACGCGGCTGCGGCGCCAGCGTAATCGCCCTGCTGTGCCAGCATATACGCCTCCTGATGCTCCGGAGGCACCTGCTCCTGGGCGCCGGCAGCGGAAGCCGAGTTTGCCGCATCGGAATTCGGATTGCCGGAATACGGCGCGGAACCGGTCACACCGGCCTGCTGCGCGGCTGCGACCAGATTCGGAATCACCGTATCCACGATCTGCTGCATTTCCTCAGCGGACGGCAAGCCCTGCAGAATCGGCATCGGACGGCCGTTGATCAACGCGAACAATGCAGGCGCGCCCTGCACTTGGAACGCCTGCGCGATCGACGGATTCGACGCGATATCGATACGAGACAGCTGAATCTGGCCGTTCAGCTGGTTCACGGCATCGCCCAGCTGGCGTGCCATGTCGAACAGGCGATCATCGGTCGGCACCCACAGCAGCAACAGGATCGGGAACGTGGCCGACGTCTGCACCATGGCCTGGAACGTGTTCTCCGTGGTGTCGATCACATAACCGCCTGCGGCCGGAGCGCCTCCAGCCTGCCCTGGCTCAGCCTTCACCTGATGCTTCAACGCCTCAAGATCGACGGCTCCCGCCAAGGAAACTCCCGGATTAAACGGCCTTTGACCTGCCATGCTTGCCTCCTAAATATCAACAATCAACAACATTAAGCGCCCGGCGTAACACGCATTGCAAACGTTCGCCCCAAGCTTACGCGCATTCGTGCGACTGCCACGATCACAGTGCCTCAACACGAACCGGCTGGCGCTCGGAACCGACTGCAGTGATCTTCGCGTCAGAATTTGCCGGAGGCACGTACAGCGCGACCACATTCACATACGTGGTTTTCATGGTGCTGGTGGCCTGACCGTCGCCAAACAGCGCTTTTTCCGCATCGGAAGCAGGCTGCGACTCACGGCCGGAGCCAGCTGAACGCGTCCATTCGGAATTGATCTGCGCCACCACCAGATCGCCACCATCCGCGGAACGCATAACGCTGATGGCATCGTCAACCGGTGTGAACACCTGCTGCTGCGATCCCTCGTTCAACTCCATGGCCTTCTGCACCTGTTCGGTCAGATCGGCAAGCTTCGTACGCAAATCGTCGTCGGCAAACTTCTGCGCATACTGGCTGGACGCACCATTCTGCAACACGTCGGCATACGCGGCGACCGCATCCTTCGGGGTCATGACCAGACCGGTGTCTTTTTCCGTTCCCTGCTCGCTACCGGTTTTGGAAATCTCAAAACTCGGCATCTTCACGCCCGAAAACAGTCGTGCCACACCCCACAACTTGTAGTTCTGACGTGCGGAATCCTGGCGGAACACCAGCAGACGCTTGGACTGCTGGTCATCCGTGGTGGAAGTGATGGAAAACACCGAACGCGGCCATCCACTGTCCGTGGAAATCACGGCCTGCGCAAGATCAGTTGGAATCGTGGTCTTGCGGTCAAGATTGCCCGTGACCTGCGCCACATGAAGTTCGCTAGTGCGAATCTCAAGTTCCGGCCCCTCCAAAATCGAACCGAGGGCGTCGATATTGCGATCGTTATTGCACTGGTCAAGCGTTTTGAGAATATTCATACGGATGGTTTTCTCTTGCTTGGCGGTCAGATTCGGCGCATCTTGACGTTGCGTGGTTTTCGGCTGCGGCAGCTGCCCCTCGCATCCGCACATGCCAACGACCATTCCCAATGCGAGTACGGCCGCCGCGATTACGTTGAAACGCTTCTTCATCACTTGGCCTCCTCGTTGTCAGGTTCGTCGGACTTGTCGTTGTCGGATTCGTCGTTTTCGGATGTTTCGTTGGATCCGACCGACTCGGTCGTTACGGCCATTTCGTCAACTTCGTTAGGCACGTTGATTTCATCGGATACCGCGAATTCTACAGATCCCGAGGCCGCTGCGGCCGCACTGCTTTCCTCTTGTGCGAGACGTGCGAAATATGCGGCAAGCTCATCTTGCGAAATCACGGAAGTCTGTTCGAAATCGTCGTTTTCTTCAACACCATCAGCGGCAGCGTTCTGCTGATCGGCAACGAGATTGCGCGCGCCAGGATCGACAATCGTAGGCTGCGCAACTTCGTTTTGGCTATTTTCCGAACCACTCGCGCGATGCCCAGCATGACGACGACGCTTACGCTTCGGCCCGCTCTTTTCGCTACGGGCGGCACTCGCTTCGGCGTTCTTCACCCATGCGGCAACCTCGTCATCGTCACCCTGCGTGGAACCGATGCCGTCAACCATGGCAAACGCGCGCTTGTTGCGACGCTTATGCGGAGGCATGGCAAACACGGAAGCCGAAAGCACCGCAAGTATCGCCAGCAATCCGCCGGAAAGATAGAACGGCATGGCGAAATTCAGCATCGAACGACGGTTCCAATCAAGTGTGACCGAACCTCCCTTGCGATTGCCATAATCGATAATCGCAACGGAATCCTCGGCATTATTCGTATTAGCACCCTTGAACTGCATATCAACGGAACCGGCATTGCATTTGACGGTGCGCCACATGTCGGAATCCTGGAAGGCGACCTGGCCTTCGGAATTATCGGCGGTGCCCTGAGCCGTGGTCTTCAGTGTAGACAGGGTGGACCAGTCGGACAGTCCGGTGACGCGCGTGTATTTGGATCCCGCGATCCATCCGGCGATATCGCGGGCGGAACCGATGGCGATGCACACGTTCGCGGATTTGTCGCGCGACTTCGCCGAAATGGTGACGCGATCGTCAACCAATTGCAGCACATTCGGATCGGTGACCACATACTGCGATCCCGTAACCGAGGCGGACGCCGTGACCTGTGCCGAGGGCTTCCAAATCGTCGCGTTCAAGACGCCAAGCACGATGCAAGCAATGGCAAGCAAGCCGAAAATAGGCGTGACAATGCCGCGCATAATCTTGGCGTGTCGCGTGGGACCCGCCTTGGACTGCGGCTTTTCCTGTTCTTCCTGCAATAAAGTCATAGCATTCACTATTCTACATTGCCTCTCTGCAAAAGCCTGAAAAAACTATGAAAATCAATGATTGCCACTAAAGTGGAACCTATGCGCAAATCTACTCTTTTCAAAGCCGTCGCAGCCGCCTGCACAACGATCATGTGCTTGGGTTTCGCGGCATGCGGAAGTTCCGACACGAAGTCTGATTCCTCCTCCGATTCATCTTCGTCTTCTTCCGATTCCTCGTCGAAGATGAATCAGATCGCCGGTGTGACCGCCACAGGTGAGCCCGGTGAGAAGCCGACCGTCTCCTTCAAAACCCCTATGACGGTGGAAGACAACAGCTACGTCGTATTGCAGAAAGGCAATGGCGACCAGATTGAAGACGGCGACCGCATATGCACGCAGGGTATCGCCATCAATGTCAAGGATGGTTCCGAACTCATGAGCACCTGGGAGAAAAACACCCCCGATTGCTCTACGATGGTCACCTCCGACACCAGTCAGATGACTGAGGATTATTACAACATTTTCAAGGATCAGAAGCTTAACGCCACGCTTGCGTTCGGTGTGAACGATTCGAATTCCGCTGGCACCTCCTATTTGATGGTGCTCACGATCGTGTCGAAGTCGAAGGATCTGACGAAGGCAACGGGCACGAAGGTGCTTGACGTTCCTGCCGATCTGCCGAAGGTGACGCTTGCGAAGGATGGCAAGCCGTCGATCGATATGAACGGATACAAGGGTTCCGACACGTTGATCTCGCAGGATTTGATCAGGGGCGAAGGCGCCGAGGTCAAGGATACGCAGACCGTGATCGCGCACTATACCGGATGGCTGCTTGACGGCACACAGTTCGATTCCTCGTGGGATCGCGGTGCTTCGTCGAGCTTCTCGCTTGATGAGGTGATCACCGGTTGGAAGCAGGGCTTGGCAGGGCATACCGTCGGCTCGCAGGTGCTGCTGGTCGTGCCGCCGGACCTTGGCTATGGAGACAAGGATTCCGGCAAGATTCCAGCGAACTCCACGTTGGTCTTCGTAGTCGACATCCTCGCCGCCTACTGATCTACATCACGATTCGCTTATAAAAACTCCCTGCATAACAACAGGGAGTTTTTTATAAGCTAGAAGAGTCGTAGGGAGTCGTCTTCGGCACCTTTCATTTCGTCATAGTCGAGGATCAGGCAGTCGAAGCCGCGGTCCTGAGCGAGCACGCGGGCTTGCGGCGTGATGGTCTGCGCGGCGAAAATGCCACGCACGGGGGCCAACAGCGGGTCTCGGTTCAACAGCTCGCAGTAACGGGTGAGCTGCTCCACGCCATCGATGCCGCCGTTACGTTTGATTTCGATGGCAACATGCTTGCCACTGCCGTCGATGGCCATAATGTCGACCGGTCCGATGGCGGTCGGGTATTCGCGGCGCACCAATGTCGCACCTTCTCCGATGCGTTCGATCTGTTCGGCCAGATACTTCTGCAGATGGTCTTCGACACCGTCTTTGATCAGCCCCGGATCTTCGCCCAAATCGTATGTTTCGTCGGAATAAATATGCTGCAATGTCACTTCGAGCACGTCATTGGATTTATCCGCCGAAGCACGAATGACTTTCTGCGGAACCTCCGTAGTCACGTCGTCGTCGGCATGTTCCGGAGTGATGTCTTTGATGGTGCAGGGCGCCGCCATCCAGTTGAGTGGCTTGTACGAACCAAGTTCGGAGAAAATCAGCAGACTGTTATCGGCTTTGATAAGCAACACACGCTTGGCGAGCGGCAAGGACGCATTCAAACGCCCGGAATATTCGGCAGAGCAATCAGCAACAATAATTCGCACGAGGCACTACCCTACCATGATTGTCGTAAGCCATGAATCCCACGATATGTACAATCCTATTTTTGTTTTGATTAATCTTTTTGCATAGAAAAAAAAAACAGTCCGTCTGCTGCAACTACAGAATCGCAATCATATGCAATTGCTGCAATCACAACAGACGGACCGTCAGAAGTATGCTTACCGAGTGCTACTCTGCCATCTTGACGTCACGTCCACGCTCAACCGCAACGGTGAGCTTGTTCGAATCGAAGGAGATGAAACCGTCGGTCACTTCGAAGGAGCGACGGCTGCCATCCGGATCCACCACAACGATGGTTCCTTCCTTGATTACGGTCAATACAGGCTCGTGGTTGGGCAGGATGCCCATTCCGCCTTCAGAGGCAGGAATGGTGACGGACTTCGCCGTACCGTGCCACACGGGGTGGTCGGCGGCGACGATGTTCACCTGCATTGTCAATCCGGCCATCACGCACCGTATTCCTTCTGCATGTCGTGCCACTTCTTCTCGAGATCGTCGATGCCGCCGATACCGGAGAATGCCTGCTCCGGAACGTCGTCGTACACGCCGTCGCAAATGCGGGTGAACGCTTCGATGGTCTCATCGGCCGGCACGTAGGAGCCCGGACGACCGGTGAACTTTTCAGCGACGTAGAAGTTCTGGCCGAGGAACTGCTCGATCTTACGAGCGCGGTTCACGGTGGTCTTGTCTTCTTCGCCGAGTTCGTCGATACCGATCAGAGCGATGATGTCCTGCAGCTCCTTGTTACGCTGCAGAATCGCCTTGACGCGGTTCGCGCAATCGTAGTGAGCCTGGCCCACGTAACGCGGATCAAGGATTCGCGAGGTGGAGCTCAGCGGGTCCACTGCCGGATAGATACCCTTGGAAGCGATGTCACGGGAAAGCTCGGTGGTTGCGTCCAAGTGGGCGAAGGTCGTTGCAGGAGCCGGGTCGGTGTAATCATCGGCCGGCACGTAGATGGCCTGCAGCGAGGTGATGGAGTGACCGCGGGTCGAAGTGATGCGCTCCTGCAGGGCACCCATTTCGTCAGCCAGGTTCGGCTGGTAGCCCACTGCGGACGGCATACGGCCGAGCAGGGTGGACACCTCGGAACCAGCCTGGGTGAAACGGAAGATGTTATCGATGAACAGCAGCACGTCCTGATTTTGCACGTCACGGAAGTACTCTGCCATGGTCAGTGCGGTCAGCGGCACGCGCAGACGGGTACCCGGCTGCTCATCCATCTGGCCGAAGACCAGTGCGGTCTTCTCAAGAACGCCAGCCTCATCCATTTCGCCGATCAGATCGTTACCCTCACGGGTACGCTCGCCGACGCCTGCGAACACGGACACACCGCCGTGGTTCTGGGCGACTCGCTGGATCATTTCCTGAATAAGCACGGTCTTGCCGACGCCTGCGCCACCGAACAGACCGATCTTGCCGCCCTGCACGTACGGGGTCAGCAAATCGATGACCTTGATACCGGTTTCGAACATCTGGGTCTTGGATTCCAGCTGATCGAATGCCGGCGGGTTGCGGTGGATAGGCCAACGCTCGGTGACCGTGATGGTTTCGTCATCCTTCTTGTTGAGGATGTTGCCGGACACGTCGAACACGTGACCCTTGGTGACATCGCCAACAGGAACGGAGATCGGACCGCCGGTGTCGAGCACGGTGGCGCCACGAACGAGGCCGTCGGTCGGCTTCAGCGCCACGGTACGCACGGTAGAGTCGCCAAGGTGCTGTTCGACCTCAAGCGTGATCTTCTTCGTGGTTTCGCCCTCTTCGTTGGCGGTGTTGGTCAGCTCAACGGTAAGTGCGTTGTAAATGTCGGGCAGGTGGCCCACCGGGAATTCGACGTCGATAACCGAACCCTGGATACGCGTGACGCGTCCAGTGGTCGGCTCTGCAGCCGTCTCGGGAGCCGCTGTGGTCTGATTCTCAGCCATATGCGTTCCTACTCTTCCTTCTTATTCAGCGCGTCGGCGCTGCCGATGATTTCGGTAAGTTCCTGGGTAATCGAAGCCTGTCGCGAAGCGTTGAGCTTGCGGGTCAGGTCGTCGATCAGGCTGCGGGCGTTGTCTGTAGCCGTATGCATGGCGTTCTGTCGGCTTGCAGTCTCGGATGCCGCCGCGGTGAGCAGGCATTCATGAATACGGGACTGGATGTACTTCGGCAGAATCGCGTCAAGCACTTCGTCGACGCTCGGCTCGAACGCATAAAGCGGGGTCGCGGCATCGGCATCGGATTCGGGCACAGGGCCGGAGTCCTGCTGTTCCGGAAGCACGAGTTCAACGGGCAGCATACGCAGCACGCGCACCTTCTGAACGACCATATTCACGAATTCGGTGAACACAATGTAGAGTTCGGAAACTCCACCTTCGCTCGCCGGCTTCATGTAGGCGTCCATCAGTGCCTTCGAGATGGACTCTGCGACTTCCACGCCGGGCTGGTCGGTATCGCCTTCCCAAGTACCGGCAACATCACGATTGCGGTACTTGTAGTACGTCACACCGCGACGACCATACACATACAGTTCCGGCTGCTTGCCTGCCGCATCGAGGCGGGCCAGCAGCGATTCCGTTTCGCGGATGATCGAGGAGGTGTACGGACCCGCCATACCACGATCCGAGGTGAGGGCGAGGACAGCCACGCGAGGGTTGTCCTCGTCCTTCTTCACGATCGGATGGTCGATATGGGTGTGGGCCACCAGCGCTTGCACGGCGTCGAAAATCGCATCGGTATACGGCTTCGCGTTCAAGGCGACGTCACGTGCCTTGGCGATATGCGAAGACGCGATCATCTCCTGCGCGTTGAAGATTTTCTCCAACGACGCGGTGGAGGCGATCCTAGATTTCAATGCGAGTTGCGAGCCCATGGATCACTTCTCTCCTGCGACGATCTTTTCCTGCTCGACCGGGGTGGCGTTCTTGACGTTAGGCTTCTTCTCGACCAGCGGCTTGCCCGCGCTGGTCACGAAAGTCTCACGGAACGCTTCCACAGCCTTGTCGAGGGCAGCCTCGGTGTCGGCGGTGAAATCTTCGGTCTCGCGGATGGTCTTGAGAATATCGGTGTTGTGGTCCAGGTAGTCCAGCATGGCCTTCTCGAACGGCAGCACGTCGTTCAGCGGCAGATCATCCATCTTGCCATGGGTGCCGGCCCACACGGAGACGACTTCCTGTTCCATGGAATACGGGGAGAACTGCGGCTGCTTGAGCAGCTCGGTCAAGTGGGAACCACGGTTCAGCTGGGCCTTCGAAGCCGCATCCAGATCGGAAGCGAACATGGCGAAGGATTCCAGGGAACGGTACTGGGCCAAGGAGATCTTCAGCGTGCCGGAGACCTTCTTCAACGCCTTGGTCTGTGCCGCGCCACCAACTCGGGACACGGAGATGCCGACGTCGACAGCCGGACGCTGGTTCGCGTTGAACAGGTCGGACTGCAGGAAGATCTGACCGTCGGTGATGGAGATCACGTTGGTCGGAATGTATGCGGACACGTCGTTTGCCTTGGTTTCGACGATCGGCAGGCCGGTCATCGAACCGCCGCCGAGGTCATCGGAAACCTTGGCGCAGCGTTCGAGCAGACGGGAATGCAGGTAGAACACATCGCCCGGGTATGCCTCACGTCCCGGCGGGCGGCGCAGCAGCAGGGAGATCGAACGGTAGGCTTCAGCCTGCTTCGACAGATCGTCGAAGACGATGAGCACGTGCTTGCCGTTGTACATCCAGTGCTGTCCGATGGCGGAACCGGTGTACGGTGCGATGTACTTGAAGCCTGCGGAATCGGAAGCCGGGGAGGCCACGATAGTGGTGTACTCCATGGCGCCGGACTCTTCGAGGGACTGCTTCACCGATGCGATGGTGGAGCCCTTCTGGCCGATAGCCACGTAGATGCAGCGGACCTGCTTCTTCGGATCACCGGATTCCCAATTACGCTTCTGGTTGATGATCGTATCGATTGCGATAGCGGTCTTACCGGTCTGGCGGTCGCCAATGATGAGCTGGCGCTGGCCACGGCCGATAGGCGTCATTGCGTCGATGGCCTTCAGACCGGTGGACATTGGCTCGTCAACCGGATGACGATGCATAACGTCAGGTGCCTGGGCCTCGAGAATACGACGGCCTTCGGTCTTGATCTCGCCAAGACCATCAATCGGGTTGCCTAGCGGGTCCACGACGCGGCCAAGGTAGCCGTCGCCGACGGGCACGGAGAGCACTTCGCCGGTACGACGCACTTCCTGGCCTTCCTCGATACCTGCGAAGTCGCCGAGAATAACCACGCCGATCTCGCGGGCGTCAAGGTTGAACGCCAGGCCAAGCGTGCCGTCTTCGAAGGTCAGCAGCTCATTGGCCATGCAACCAGGCAGTCCCGTCACGTGCGCAATGCCGTCGCCAGCAGTCGCGACATAACCGACTTCCTGAGTCGGGGTATCCGACGGCTTGTACGACTCGACGAACTCATCGAGCGCCTTGCGTATCGTGGTGGGATCAATGGTAAGTTCTGCCATGATCACTCCTTATTGTTGTTTATAAATTCAGTCAAGTCTTGTTTCAGGCTTGTTCACCGTGCGGCGAACCGTCAGGCGGTTGCCTTCACCGTGCGCTGAAGATGCTGCAGCTGTGCGACCACCGTGTTGTCGGTGACCTCGTCGCCCACCTGGATGCGCATGCCACCCATGACGGTCGGATCGACCACCGAGTTGATGTGCACCGGATGACCGGTCTTCGCCGAGTAAATGGCGATGAGCTTTTCCACCTGCTCCTTGCTCAACGGCGTTGCCGTGGTAACAGTGACCATCGATTCGCCCATATGGCGGGAGAATTTGTTGATCAGCCACTGAATGGTCTGCAAGTAGCGGCGATTGCGCAGATTGCAGGTCGCGTGTTCGGCCAGACGCTTGGTCACCTTGGTGAAATCCGCGTCTCCAATCAGGCTGTACAGCAGCTTGACACGGGCTTCACTGGAAACGGTTGCGTCATACAGCTTGGTACGCACGACCGGAAGGTTGAGCAGTGCGGAATGCAACTCTGCGAGCTCGATGGAGACCTGCAAAGTCGTATTGGTGTAATCCGCGTAGTACATCATGCCATCAACGCCGAAATCCTCAACGGCATTGGCGATATCAGACACGCGGCTCCAACGGCGAGACACCAGATCGGACATGATCTCCATCACGAGCGGATGGGCCTGGTCTCCGATCAGAGTCTTGACTACCGCAACCTTGTCTTCGACTGGGCGCGACGGGTCGGTGAGGGCACGTTCAAGCTGGATATTGTGGTCAAGCGCGCTGGTGATCGTGAACAGTTCGTTCCCGATACGCCATGCGTCCTCACCGCTGTCACGCAGCTTGGGGGCCAGCGAGTCACGCGATACGCGGTCTGCGATACGCGATGCTTCTCCTCGCATTGGTCACCTCCCTTTCTTGAAGGTTTCGATCACTTCTTGTCGCTGTCCAAGGCGGCGATCATCTGGTCGATCATCGACGACTGCACATCGTCATTCTCGAGCTTGCTACCCAGGATCTTGCCGGCCAGTGCCGTTGCCAGCACGCCGACCTCACCCTTGAGGCTCACCAGAGCCTGCTGCTGCTGCGATTCGATGGAACGCTGGGCGGTGGCGGTGATCTGCGCCGCATCGTTTTCGGCACGAGTGCGCGCGTCAGCGATGATATGCGATGCCTCCGTACGTGCGTCGTCACGGATCTTGGATGCCTCGACGCGAGCTTTGCTCAGCTGAGCCTCATACTTCGCCTTGGCTTCATCGGCATCTTTCTGGGCCTGTTCGGCCTTGGCGATGCCACCTTCGATCTTGGCAGCGCGCTCATCGAACACGGCCTGGAACTTCGGCAGGAAGAACTTGTAGAAGAACACGGCGACGATGATCAGAATGACCAACGACCAGAAAATGTCGTAGCTTTTCGGAAGGAACAATTCCATTTCGCTAGCTGCGGTCACCATAGTGTCTTCCTCCTTTCATGTTCGTTTGCGTCTTCGGTGTTACCTTGAATCAAGTCTTACTTGATGAAGGCGAGCACGAAGCCGAGCAGTGCCAGCACCTCGACGAATGCCAGACCCAGAAACATGAGGGTCTGCAGACGGCTGCCGAGCTCAGGCTGGCGAGCGGTGCCTTCGATGGTCTTGCCGATCAGGATGCCCAGACCGATGCCAGGGCCGATGGCGGCGAGGCCGTAGCCAACGACGTTCAGGTTGCCGGCAACCTCAGCGAGGGTAACGATATCCATGATTGTTTCCTTTCTGGTTATTGCTTGACAAGAAGCAACAATTAAAAAGCCGGCGGTCAGTCGATCTCCGGATAGCTCATATTGATGTATGCGGTGGTCAGGATGGCGAAGATGTAAGCCTGCAGGCAAGCGACCAGCGCTTCGAACAGGAACATGAACATGCCAGCCGCGAAGGTGACGACGCCGAATGGCATGAACACCTTGTTCACCACATCAATGAGGAAGTACTGCGTGGCCGAAAGGCACAGCGCAAGAATCAAGTGGCCCGAAACCATGTTGGCGAACAGTCGGATCGTCAACGAGAACGGACGGATAATCAGCAGCTCAAGCAGCTGAATCGGGGACAGCAGAATGTAGATCGGGGCCGGAACACCCTTCGGGAAGATCTCATCCCTCAGGAAGTGGCCGAGGCCCTTTTCACGAATGCCTGCAATCCAGTATTGGCAGAAGCACCACATGGCGAATACCAGCGGCAGCGTAATGGTTGCGCTTGCCGCGATATTGAAGCCTGGGATGATGCCACACAGATTGAAGACCAACAACGTGCAGAACACGGTGGTGATCATCGGCACATAACGCTTGCCGCGCAGCTCGCCCATCACCTGATAGACGATGTTGTCACGGACGAATTCGATCAACCATTCGACTGCTCCCTGCCAACGGCTGGGGATGAGCTTTGCACGGCTTGCCGTAATTCCGAGAACCAGCAACATGATGACGGTCGCAAGGATGCGAACGAGGATGATGCGGTTAATGGCGAACGGCGTGCCCTGAAAAACGAACGGATCGGGAAGGAAGTCATCGACACTGGGCATTTCGGGACCATCAGCGATGGTCAGCATGCCCTTTCCCAATGCACCAATCATTCACGCCTCCTGCTCTTGTGTCAGCTGTTAGTTTAACCCAACAACCGAGTCGAATGTGACGTTCTGGTTACTTAACCAAAGCGTACTTCGAAGTGCGCGTCGACGCGAACGGAGTCCCGTGCGACGCATTCGACTCCGAATGGCTGGATAGGATTATTAGCCCGTGTCTAGACAACATCCACACACTTGGGCTTTTCCATACTCCCATTTGGTTTTCCCGGCGTTTCGCAGCAAGCTGTACTAACTAGACACAGCTTTGTGAATCGTCGGATAGCCGACGCAACCAATAGTTTGTTTTACGAAAACATCATATTGATAAAACGTTTCACCAAGTATATCACATATAACGCAAGTGCTGCATATAAAGAAAGAGGGGCCGCATACGCAAGCCCCCACCAGTAAACAGCCGTAAAGTCACGCGCCAATCACGGCCGCACGTCAATCACATCAATATGCGGATCAATCCACAAATCAATCGCGAATCACGCCATAACCGTCACGCACGAACGGCGCAAACGCGTCGACACGCGGCGAACCCGGCTGATGACGAATCGAACGATCCGTGCCAAGACGCTTCTGCGCACGAAGCTGCGGAACCTCGCTCAAATCGTATGGCGTGGTCTGATACACCCAATTCAGCCAATTGCGCCACAGGAGATTGGCATGGGCGCGCCACGCGAACACCGGCTCCAACTGCGGATCATCATGCGGGAAATAGTTTTCGGGGAACGGCACATTCGTCATGCCCTTCTTCATATCACGCTCATACTCCTCGGCCAAGGTGTACTTGCCGTACTCCCAATGGCCAAGCGCGAACACTTCCGAAAAATCACGGGTGGCGATCAGCCCAGGACCGGACTTCGGACCCCACGTGAGCACCTGCAACTCCGGATTGCGCGCGATATCACCCTCGTCCACCCCCGCAAGGCGAGAATGCGGCTGCAGGCAAATCTCATCGAAGCCGTTCGTCAAAAAGCAGTATTCATCCTGCAAATACTGCGGAAACACGCCAAAAATCTTCTCCGGAAGATTCTCTTTGCGCACGTTATAGCGATAATTGAGCGCACCCATCGCACCCCAGCACAAATACATAGTGGAGAACACATGCGCGGAAGCCCAGTCAAGAATCTGCTTGAACTCATCCCAATAATCGACCTGTTCGAAATCAAGATGCTCAACAGGGGCACCCGTCACCACGAAGCCGTCGTAATAGTTGTCTTGGAACGCCTCAATGGTCTCATAGAACTTCACCAGATGGTCGGCGCTCACATGCGTACCCTCGTGCGTGGAGGTCTTCATGAAATCGATCTCCACCTGCAGCGGACTTTTCGAGATCAAACGCAGCAGCTGCGTTTCCGTCTCGATTTTCTTCGGCATGAGATTTAAGATCACCAGCTTGAGCGGACGCACGCGCTGGCGCTCCGCTTCAGGCTTTTCAAGCGCGAAAATACGCTCGGAGTCGAGAATGTCTCTGGCCGGAAGGCCGCTGGGGATCTTGATAGGCATGCTTCTATTATGGTGCGGGCTCGGATATGGCGCACTTCCCTGCCCCCACGATCAGCCGAAACCGTTATAGGAAAAATGAATAACGCGCTATTTGCAACGCGGTTTTGCATGGCCGGACTGATGCGACACGCCGATTTGACATATTTGGAAGTAATCGTAAAATTAATAGAGCTGTCTTAAAGACAAGCCGACGCGGGGTGGAGCAGCTCGGTAGCTCGCTGGGCTCATAACCCAGAGGTCACAGGTTCAAATCCTGTCCCCGCTACTGCGGGCGAGGCCGTCACGATTATTCGTGGCGGCTTTTCGTTTATCCGCCGTCGTGCCCTACGGGGCCGCATATCCGATCGGGGCGATGATGTCCTGTGAAAAAACAACATCCAAGCCCGCTCTGGGCAGAATCAATCAATCTATGGCTCGACTCCCTCAAGGCGGCGGGCTACTCCCCCAACACGATCGGCACGCGCCGATGCCAGATGTCCGCATTGTCGAGGGCGCTTGAGGGCGATCCTAGGGACGTGGAAGGCGACGACCTGCTCGCCCACTTCGCCGCGAAGGACTGGAAACCGGAGACACGCAAGGGCGCGAAGAACGCCTGCGTCAGCTATTTCCGATGGCTCAAAGCGTCCGGCCGCAGCGAGGCCGATCCGAGCGAGTTCCTGCCCACCGTCAAGCGTCCCGAGCCGCATCCCCGCCCATGCCCGGACGTGGTGATACTCGCCGCGCTGCGCAAGGCCACGGACGGCGAACGGCTCATGCTGCGCCTCGGCGCCGAATGCGGTTTGAGGCGCTTCGAGATCGCGAAGGTGCACAGCCGCGATGTGATGCGCGACCTCGTGGGCTGGAGCCTCGTGGTCGTGGGCAAGGGCGACAAGCAGCGCATCGTGCCCATCGGCGACGACCTCGCCCTGCTGATCCGATCCGCCAACGGCTATCTGTTCCCCGGCCGATGGAGCGGCCACGTCGAATCATCCTACGTCGGCCGACACCTGAGCGACCTCTTGGGCGACGGATGGACGGCGCACAGCCTGCGCCACAGGTACGCGACAACGACCTACGCCGCCACACGAGACCTGCTGCTCGTCTCCAAGCTCCTAGGCCACGCCTCGGTCGAGACCACGCAGCGGTACATCGCCATGCCCGACGACCGCCTGCGCGCCGCAGTGGAAGCCACGCGCCTCGCCGCATGATGTTGTATTGATGTCATATTGATGTATAATAGACGTATTAGGAGGTTTGATGGAGTTTGAATACGATCCGGCGAAGAGCGCGAAGAACCTCGCCAAGCATGGCATCGACTTCGAGGCGGCCCAGCGCATGTGGGACAACTCAAAGACGGTGACGCTGACCGCTCCCAATCCCGGCAACGACGACGTGCGCTACATCGTGCTCGGCATGATCGACGGCAAGCATTGGACGGCGATCACCACCAAGCGCGGCAAACGCATCCGCATCATATCCGTGCGCAGATCACGCAAGAACGAGGAGGCATACTATGACAGCCAAGACTAAGCCCGACGCCAAGGCGATCACCAGCGACCAGCTTGAGGAGATGTTCGACAACGGCGACGACATCCTCGACTACGTGGACATGAGCAATCCCGTGGTCGAACATCACCCCCCGCTGGAGAAGCGCATCACGCTCACGATGCCCGCATGGATGGTCGGCGAACTGGACGAGGAGGCCGCCGATCTGGCGATCAGCCGCAACGCCGTCGTCAACACATGGATCGCCGACCGCCTGCGCACCACGCGACGCCGCGAAACGATCCACGCCTAGCCCTTAAACGACGAAAAGCCCCCGAGCCATACCGTGAGTGCGGTAGGTTCGGGGGCTTTGTTATGTCAGGCCTTGGATGCGCGGGCCTTGAGGGTGCTTGCGCCGATGACGACGCCGATGGTCAGGGCGACGGCGTTGATGGTCGTCGCGGCCGGATCGGCCCACGTCCAGCCCCATACGGGGCCGAGGGTCTGCACGAGCACGCCGATGGCCGGCAGCACGATCAGCGCGACCCATTTGAGCACGTCATAGGCTCGGTTCGGCAGCAGCCAATCGGGCACGGTCGGCTCCGTGCCGGCGGTCTGGGGGTCGGTGTTTTCGTCGGTCATATTGTCCTCGATTCTGTGATTTGGAACCTAGGAACCCCGCCCGGCCAAGGTGCAGGATTCCCAGGTTGGGTTCGGGTTCTCAGTAGTTCAGTAGTGCAGCACTTCGCCGGGGTAGATCACGTTGGGGTTGCCGCTGCGATAGCCGGTGAGCTGCGTGTAGCCGATGCCGAGGCGGGCGGCGATGCCGCTGAGGGTGTCGCCGCTGCGCACGGTCACGGTGCGGGTGGCCGGTGGGGCGTTGCTGCCGGTGGCGACGCTGCCGCCGCCGTTGTAGGTGACGACCTGACCGGGATAGATCAGGTTGAGGTTGCCGCTTGGCACGCTCCACCTGGACAGCGGCCACAGGCCTGTGCGCGAGGCGATGCCGCTCATGGTGTCGCCGGAGCGGACGGTCACGCGGGTCGTGTTGGCCTGCGTGGTCTGCTGCGTCGCTACGGTCGCGGAGCCGAGGCGCTGGTTGACTATCGCCATTACCTTGTCGTAGTTCGCGCCGAGCGCGTCGCGGCGCTGCTGGCCGTTGCCGTAGTCGCCACGGATCGTGGCGGTCGCGAGTGCCTGTAGGTCGATGGTCTGGGTCGGCGGCTTCTCGGTCGGCGGCGGGGTTACGGGCTTGGCTGCGCCGGCGGGGTTGGCGTAGGCCTGCCACTGGGATGCGTCGCCTCGGAAGTAGTTGAGGTCGAGCGGCCCGTTGTAGCCGCTGATCCATCCGTTGGAGGTGTACTGGCGCATGGCCTCGCCGTAGATCGCGTAGTTCCACGGTCGGCTCTGGTAGCCGGTGGGAGCGTTGCTGGCGTACTGCGCGACCCAGAGTCCGCAGTTGGCTCTCACGTCGCTGGGGAGCTGGTTCAGGTATCCGGCGCTGGTGTACACCATCGGCCATACGCCGGTAAGCGTGTGGACGCGCTGGACGAACCGGCGAACCCAGTCGGAATTGCCCCACTGGGCGTTCTGATAGGACTCCCAGTCGAGCACGAGCACGGCCCTGCCGATGTAGTCCCTCGCCCGGCCGACGAAGTAGTCGGCCTCGGCCTCGGCGTTGTTGCCGCCGGCGTAGTGGTACAGGCCGAGGCTCTTGCCCCGGTCTGTCACGCACTTGGCCTGCGTGCGCCAACTGGAGTTCTCGAAGCCTACGCCCTGGGACACCTTGACGACGGCGAAGTCGTAGCTGGCGGTGCAGGTCACGTTAGCGTCCTGCCAGCCGGACACGTCGATGCCGACCATGTCGGCCATCGCGATCGCCGGCGTGCACGCGAGCAGCACGGCGAACAGTGCCGCGATGAGGGCCTGTAGCGGCTTGCTTTTGTTCTTGATTTTGCCCATTCGTTTTCCTTCCTGTGTTGGGTGGGCATATGAAACAGCCCCCGCCGGGATGTCCGGCGAGGGCTAAACCTTCTTGGGGGCTATCGGCGCGTCCTGTATGTCCTGGTTGACTTGGGTGCCGTGCCCGTTGCCGCCGAGGCTGTGGTAGCTGTCGTAGACGAGCTGCGCGGTCCGTTTGGCGGTGTTGTCGGCGATGCCGTCGTTGGCGACCATTTCGCGCTGCATCTGTTCGAGCTTGCACAGCAGGAGCACGCGCACGCCGGTCTGCATGGCGTCGGATTTGCGTCGGTAGCCGCGCCACCAGCCGAGCATGTATCCGCCCAGGGCGGTGATGATGCCGGTGGCGGCCCAGACGGTGAGCTGCTGGGCTATGGGGTTCACTCTCCGATCCCCTCGTCGAGGCCGGCGATGTATGCCCGTACGGCTTCGCGGCCCGCTTCGGGCACGTCGTCGATGGTCTTGCGGCCGGCGATGACGAGACGGGCGTAGACGCGGATCATGGCTTTGCTCATGCTTCACCCCCTGACAGCAGCTGGTAGATTTCGGCCAATGCCTCGTCCTGATCGAGGCTGGACGCCTCCAAGCCGGCGAGGCGCTGACTGTCCGATTTGGATGCCTGCACGCAGTCGAGCCAGATGCTGTCGGCCTGTTCGATGGCTTCCTGTTCGGTCAGGTCGCGGATCGTGTAGGCTTCGTCGGCGGTGTATTCCGTCCATGCGGTTTCGCCGTCCCCGTGCATGACGGTGGTGATGTTGCGGCGGATGCGGATGTCCGCGAGGCCGTCGCCGCGCGGGTAGTAGCTGACCTCTTCGAGGGGTTCGAGGCTGGATACGGTCTGGAGCATGGGTTTTCCTTCCTGTGTTGGGTGGATAAATACCGGGTTGCGCGGCGCATGGTGTGGGCGATGCGGTGGCGTCGCCGATATCGGATGCTGTCGCTGTTGCGCAGGTATCCGTAGTAGGAGCCGCAGCGTCGCGCGAGCTGTTCGGTCATGGGCCGGCGGCTGGCGCGGTTGAAGGTGCGGCGGGCGCGGAGGAACACGCCGCTGCGGATGTTGACGCGGCCGTGGGGTCGGAACGTGTAGCCGACCATGTCGATGGGTTCGAGGTCGAGGCGTTTGCAGTTCCATTCCTCGTGCACGTCGAGTTTGAGCGCGTCCTTCAGGTAGCGGACGATGCGGCGGGCGGCGATCTTCAAATCTCGTTTGGAGGTGCCGATGAGCAGCAGGTCGTCCATGTACCACAGTTGGTGCGTGATGAGCCGGCGGCGGGTGATCTCGCCGGTGCGCCGGCTGGTGCGTTCGATGGTCATGGCCGGCGATTCGATCCAGTGGTAGGCGTGGCTGAGGTAGTAGTTGGCGAGCCATTGGCTCAGGTAGCTGCCGATGTTGAGGCCGTTGTCGCCTTGGTACCGGTCGATGAGGTGGAACACGAGGCGCAGCAGGATCGGGTCGCCGACGTCGCGCGTGAGCATCGCCTTCAATGTGGGGCGGTCGATGCTGGGATAGTATTTGCGCACGTCGAGCTTCACGAACCATTTGCTGGATCGTTCGCGTGTCCATCGTTTGATCGCGCGGCGGGCGTCGATGGTGCCGCGATTGGGGATGCTGGCGGTCTGCCATCGGCCCACCTTCGCGTCGAACAACGGCTGGAGAGCCATGACGGCCACATGGTCGTAGATTTGGTGGCGTACCGATTCGCGGCCGATGACGCGGTGTTTGCCGCTGATCGGTTCGACGCGGTTGAAGTACGTGATCCTGGTGTCGCGGTATCGGCCTTCGCGTATCTCGTCGGCGATCCGTTCGGCGAGCCGGTCGAGGTCGGGGTGGGTTTCGAGGAAGCGGGTCACGTCGCGGCGGGACCGTTTGCCCTTGAGGTAGTGATCGATCGCCCTGCGGACGAACATGGGCGTGGCGCAGCGGGTGTGCTTGCAATGGGTTTTCAGAGCGTTTCCTATCTGGACTATGCCGGCGTTCGACGGTGCTGGATGGGTTCGCCTACCGGCCGGGTGCTCGGTTTGATTTTCGGCTGGGCCGTGGCTTGCCCTCTCACTGGCTGGCGTGGAGGGTAGTTGTGGCGTAATGATCGTGTTGACAGGATTGACCGGATATGCGGCCCCCGATGTTCCACCTGCGGTTCGCGAGGTCGTTCCTGAGGTTCGCGGCGAAAGCGCCGTACTGCACCCCATCCCTGAGGTTGCCGAAGCGCTGCACCACGCACGGACGTCGGAGGCGTACCGCCACAAATCCCAAAGAGTTGCGAAACGTAGAAAGGGGGCTTTCGCCCCCTCGCTTCGCTTCACCCCCCATCGCACTGCGGCTACGCCTTCGTGCGACCGAGCGCAGACAGGCGGCCCCCGATGTGCCACCAGCGGCTCGCGAGGTCGCTCCTGAGGTACGCGGCGAAAGCGCCGTACTGCACCCCATCCCAGAGGTAGCCGAAGCGCAGCACCTGTCGGAGGCCTTGGGATGTGAGCGGGTTGGCTCCGATGGCGTCGCACATGCCGGTGGTGCTCGTCGCGCCCAGTCCCGTGGGGATGATTACGCCATTGGACAGGGTGAAGTCCTCGGCGTAGCGCCATGAGTCGTTCGTGGTCTTGTCGCGTGCGGCGAATTCGCCGATCTTGGTGTAGTTCGCCGTCGAGGTCTTGGATGCCTTGGTGATGTCGAACACGCGGTAGAGTTCGATGCGGCCGAGGTTGTCGTTGTCCTTGACGGCGTTGGCGATGAGGTCGGCGTCGCTTTCGTAGATGCCGTTGAACAGTTCGATGCCCTGTAGGCGGATGGGCTGGTGGTTTGCGGCGAACGCGGCGGATGGGCGGCCGTCGGTGCCGAGCAGCTTGTCGGTGGCCCCGGTCTTCCACGGCATGCTGCTGACGAAGCATGCGGTGGTCGTGGTGATGGGGGTTCCGTCGAGGTTGAGGGCGGTGTTGCTGTCGTCGATGGCGGTCTTGCTCAGGATGGTGCGTGCCCGGGCGGCGCTGTAGTTGCCGGCGTTGTTGCGTTCCTTGTCGGTGCCGACATTGACGGTGCTGCCGACGTCGAAGTTGTTGGCGTAGCTGGTGGCGATGATGACGCGCTTGACGCCGGTTTCGGCCTTGGTGACGGCGGTCTGAGGCGTGTACTGCCAGCAGCCGCCGAGCACGTCCGAGTTTTTGGTGGCGTATTTGAGCATGAGCATGAGCTGGACATAGAAGGTGTCGCCGGCGCAGCGGCCGGCGTAGCCCTTGCCTTTCTTGAGCGCGTAGTCGATGGCTCGGTTCTGGGAGCCGAATTCTCGGTCGATCTCCTTGCCGCTGACGGACAGGGGGCGTTGCTGGGAGTCGAGGGAGGCGGCGTATTTCGCGAACAACAGGCATGGCCGTTTGCTGCCGTCGGGCAGCAGCACGCCGGGCAATGGCGCGTAACCGTCGTACTGGGTGTCGCTGTACAGGAATTCGTTGTGGGTGCTCGTGCTTTCGAGCTTGTAGTATCCGGGGCATGTCATGACGTACACGTCGCCGTTGCTGCCGTCGCGTTTGAAGCGGGTGTCGATGCCGTCGATGGCGGTGACATGGGGCACGCCGTCGTCGTCCACGGTGGCGTTGACGTCCCATGTGCGGAAGGCGTTCAGGGGCGCGTAGTCGTCGCGTCCGGCCTTGGCGTTGGTGCTGATCTCGATGGTCAGGTTGGCGTTGTCTCGGGTCTTCACGCCGGTTGGCGTGTTGCTGTACGTGTATTTGGGGAATTTCACGCCGTACACCTTGCCGTCCTTGTGGGCGGCCATGTAGGCGGCGATGTTGCCGTATTCGCCCTTGGCGTTGTCGTATTCGAACTTCGCGCCGCCTGTGGCGTTGGCGTGGACTTTGGCGATGAGCTTGGCGGTGTCCTCCAAGGTCATGACCTTCTGCGTGTTCGCCATGATGTTCCTTCCTACTGGTTGATGATGGAGAGCGCCCAATCGATGTCGTCTTGGGTGAGGGGATGGATCGCGTCGCCGCCCAGGGCGGGTTCGATCACGGTCTCGTACTGTTCGTCGATTTCGGCCTGTGTGGCGAAGACCACGCCCGCGCTGGCGCTGGCGGCGATCTTTTCCTTGCAGTCGTCGGAGAGCTGCGCGTATTCGATGGTCGAGGTGCGGGCTGCTTCGGCGGCGTCGCGTGCGTCGCCGGCGGCGCTGGTTGCCTTGGATGCGGCGTCGTTGGCCTTGCCGGCCGCCGTGGCCGCTGCGGTCGCGGCCGTGTCTGCCGCCGTGGCCTTGTCGTTGGCGTTGGATGCGGCCGTGGTGGCCGAGCTAGCCGCGCCGTTCGCCTTGGATGCCGCAGTGCTCGCGGCCGTGGCCGCCGCGCTGGCGTTCGTGGTGGCGGTGTTGGCCTTGCCTGTGGCGGTGTTCGCGGCCGCGGCCGCCGTGTTCGCCGCCGTCGCGGCCGTGTTGGCCTTGCCTGCTGCGGTGTTGGCGCTGCTGGTTGCCTTGTCGGCGTCGAGGATGAGCTGTTCGATCCGGCCGAGCTTGTCGTCCGCGTCGGGTGACGTGGCGTCGAACACGGCGCGTTCCACGAGCCCGTAGAAGTTGCGCGAGCACACCTTGTGGCCGCCGCTGCTAATCTCGATGCCCAACAGGATGCGTCCGGGCTTGGCGAGCGCCTTGCGGGGCACCGCTGCGCGGAACGTGGCCGTGGCCGCGCCGCTGACCGGGCTCATGGTCACGCGGTCGCCGAGGCTGCTGCCGGGACTGGTGTTGTAGTCGAGCGCGCAGGTGATTTCGGCGGTTGTGGTGATGGGTGTGCCGTTGTCGGTGAGTTCGACGGTGATGGTGCGGCCGTTGATGTCGCCGGCGTTGAGGCGTATGTCTGCGATGTAGCCGTTGGCTAGGTCGAGTTGGATGGGTTCGCCTGTGGCTTCGCGGAAGCTGTCAAGCGTTGCCATTGCCGTCGTCCTTGTTTTCGAGCTGGCTGCGGAGTTCGGCTATCTGCGCGTCCTTGATGTCGCACATGGCGGCGAGTGTGGCGATCTGCCGGTTCGCGTCGGCGAGTTGTTCGGAAAGCTTCTGCGATACGAGTCGGTCGAAGCTGACGTACTGCTGGTCATCGTTCATTTTTCTACTACCTTTCATCTGGTTATTGGTTGCGGCATGAGGCTTGCGTAGAAGCTTTCCTCGTCGTTGTCGATGGCATTGGCAACCGTCTTGTCCGAGAGCAGGTCGGAAAGCGCCTGTGCGTCAACGCAGGACGTGTCTATGCCGGTTCCGGCGTCTGAGTCTTCGAGGGCGTATGTCGATACCGATTGCGCCTGTTGCGGGATGGTTGGTAGGTGCATGCCTTTTCTGGTGTCGTTGCGGGCTACAGTCAGCGGATCGTTCTGGACGGTTCCGTCATCGGCGAGCATTGACATGTCCGCCGCACTGTCGTTCAGCGCCGCTTCGAGCGCTTCATAGGCCTCCGTCCAGACCCCCCTGCCGGTTGACGGATCGTATCGCGTCGTGTCCTCGACGCCTTGCATTATCGCGGCGACTGCTTCGGCTGTGGATCCAAGTCCGAGCAGTGCCGTCCAGGATGCAATGGTTCCTGGGGAGAAGACGAATTGCTGGTATCCGTTGATGGGTTCGTCGCAGTTGACGATGATGTTCCCGTCGCTCATTGTCATGGTTTGTCTCATGTTTGGCTTTCCTTATTTGACGAGCCATCCGAAGGTGTCGCAATACATGTCGACCGTACATGGGTTCCGGTCGGCGTTGTACATTAGGATGTCCCATCCGGATTGTCCTCCGGTGTTTTTGACGTGCATGATGATGCCGCCCCATTCTCCGTCAGCGTTTGCGACGGCGTAGTATCTGCCGTATTTTGCCGGCGATGACACGGTGAAGTGCACGGTCGCGGCCGCACCGACCGATATTGCCCCGCCGTTCGGCATCCATGCCTTCCATGCCCTGGATCCATCGAGTGTGTGACGGTTCGTATAGCCCCCGAGGAAGCCCCCTAGGTAGAGGTATCCGGTGTTGATGTCCGCCTTCACCCCGACGGCGCCGTTTGGATCCCATGCCGCAAGTTCCGAATACGTGTCCATCGCGTTTGTGTCTGGAGAGGCCGAAGACACCAGTCGTGCGCCGGAGCTGTTCGCGTCATTTGACGACAGGCTGTAGTCGCGCATGACGAGTGCCTGGAAGACACCTCGCATCTTGGCGTTGTCGGTTTTCGTGCTGCCGACTCGTACGAAGGCGCCTGGATCTGTGTTCGCGCGACGACCGCCGTTGAAGGTGAGCGTCGAGATCTCGCCCATCTCGGAATTCGTGGACTCGGCAGCGATGTATGGCTGCTGCGCCGCCGTGGTTGCGTGGATGAACGAGATGCCGGCGCCGGTGATGTCGGCGGATCCTCCGATCGGCTTCTGTTTGAATTTCGGGCTCATCCACAGGCGAGATCCGGACGTGCCAGTCTGGAAGGTGCCGGTGAGCGTGTTATGGACTCCGTCGCCGTCGAGATGAACCGTTTCGAATCCGTTCGCGTCGCTCATGCTGAAGATTCCGGAGTCGAGGTTCCAGTAGCTTCTCGCGCCGCTGATGATGCCGCTTCGCAGGTAGGTGGCGTTGACGTACAGCAGTCCTCCGCTCATGTACAGGCCCTGCAGCTGGCCGTTGTTCGTGAGCTTGTTGAAGATGTACTGTTGCGTGAGCGCCTTCTCGAACGTGTTCACATGGCTCGTGGCCGTGTTGTCGGCATACGATTTGGCGGCTTCGAGCGTGCTGGTGTCGCCGGCCGCTGCCGCCTTCTTCGCCGCCTCGAGGGCCGCGTTCGCCTTGTTCGTCGCATCGGCCTCGGCGTACTTCTTCGCTTCGGCGAGCTTGGCCGTGTCGGCCGCGTCGGCCTGACGCTTGGCCTCGGTGATCGCCGCCTGCTTGGCCGCGTCGGTGTACGAGTTCGCGTCGGAGAGCGCGCCGTCGGCGTATTCCTGCACGGTCTTGCCGCCCACGGCGCTGCGGGCGGACAGGCTGAATTCGCCGGTGTCCATATCCCAAAAATTGAGGCCTGCTGCGTCGGAGAGTCGGCCGGTGAAGATGGTGTCGGCGAAGAGGCCCTTGCCGTTGGCGAGGCTGCGGAAGTCCCAGTCTCCGTTTGCTTTCTTGTGGTCGGCGATGCGCCAGTAGCCGCCGCCGATGTGGATGCATTGGGTGGGGTTCTGGTCTTCGGGCTTGTCGTACACGTAGATGCCTTGGCCGGGTTTGAGGTACGTGTATCCGCCGGTGGCGTTCATGATCTGGTTGATGCGGTCGATGAGGTCCTTCATGTACGGGCCGGTGCCGCCGGCGGCGCTGTTCCATGCGCCGGAGTTGGAGACGAGTTTGTCGAGGGCCTGCTGTTGGGCGGCGAGGCGCTGCGTGTAGGATTGCCGGATGTTGCCGAGGGTGATCTTGGTTTCGGCGAGGCTGCCGGCTAGGTCTTCCTCGATCTGGAGGATGCGGCCTTCGAGGCGGAGGGGATTGGTGAAGCTGGTGTCGATGATCTGCACGCTGTCGCCGACGTCCGTGCCTTCCGGGTCGTATCCGGCTTGGCCGAGTGCGGTCACGTCGGCCGTGTAGCTGACGGTCGGCGTGGTGCGGGTCTTGAGCGCCGCTTTGGTGAGGTTTAGGAGTTCCTTGGGGTCTTCGCAGTCGGGGAAGTCCACGCTTGCTTCGCTGTGGTGTCTGGTGCCGTCGGGGCCGGGTATGCCCCAGTTGGCGAGCGCTTGGTCGTCTTGGACGTAGGGTTTGCCGTTGTTGACGTCGGCGAAGCTGATTTTGCGGCTGTATCCGCCGGTGGCCTCGCCTTGGTCGTTGGTTTGTTCGATGCCTTTGCCCCACCCGTAGAGGCGGGTGATGACGTCGCCGCTGTCGATGTCGCGTTTGATTTGGGTGAGGTCTTTGCCGTATTCGAAGCGTTTCGTGGTGTTGGCGGTGCCCCGGTGTTCGACGAGGTGGATGATGCGCCGGCCGATCCGGTTGCCGGTCGGGTCGGGCTGGTATTCGGTCTGGACTTCGAGCCCGTAGGTGTCGGCGGTCTTCTGGATGGCTTCGAGGACGGTGCAGTGGTAGAAGCTGAGGTCGGCCGTGCCGGTGATGGTCCCGGTCTCGACGGTGCCGACCGCCCACCGGGTGCCTTCGAGGGCTTTGGCGAGGCAGGCTTTGGCGTTCGCGTTGCGGTTGCGTTTGTCCTCGATATAGGTGCGCGAGAGTTCCGCGATGCTGCCGGTGCAGTAGGCGACGGTGACGGGCATGCCTGCGGCGCGGGCGGTCTGGGTGGACTGGCACAGGTATTCCGCCCAGCGGCCCATCGAGTCCTTGAAGACGATGCGTTCGTCCTTGTTGATCTCGCCGATGGTGGTGATATCAAGTGTGTCGGTGCCGTCGGTGGCTCTGGTGCGGAGAGCCTTGATGACATAGGGCAGGTCGCCGAGCGGGTTGCCCCAGCGGTCGAAGATCATGTAGCGCATGGTCGTGTCTCCTAGATGAGGTCGAGCGGCCGGTAGGTGAGGATGCCGGTGCAGCCGGTGAGGGTGAGCGTGTGCACGCCGGGCGGCAGGGGGAAGTAGTCGGATTCGAGTGTGGGTGTCATGAGGTTGCCGTTGACGCGCAGCTCCCGGTGGTCGGGGTCGGTGTCGATGGAGATGCGGCCGGTGATCGCGGTCGTGCCGGCGATGGCGAGGGTGTGGCCGTGCGCGTCCTTGACGCTGACGGTTTTCGCCCCGCTGGCGGGGGTGAGCGTCCATGTGGGCCAGCATGGCCGGTTGCCTTTGACGTGGATCGTGTTCGCGCCCGTTTTGAGCGCGATGGATCGGCTGCGGCCGATCAGGTAGGGGTGGGCGTCGATCTCGGCTTGCACGAGGGTGGCGATCTGGTGGTCGCCGGCCCATTTGTCTTCCCACGCGCCGAGGCTCATGCGGCCTTGGTATTCGCCGGGCAGGCTGCGCCATGAGAGTGAGACTATGGTGCCGGCTAGGGCGGCGAGCCGGGTTTTGGCGGCGAGGATGTCGTCTTCGCCGCCGATGGCGTACAGGCTGAGCGTGATGGCGCGGTCGCCCATGTACGCAGCCCCCGAGGGGTCGGTGAGGGTCAGGTCGAGCCGGCCGTCGCGGCCGGGCATGTCCTGCATGCTCAAGGTCGGTTTGGCGGCGTCGATGGTCACGCCGTCGGAGGTCAGGGACAGCATCATGCGTTCCAGCGGGACGCCGTTGAGCGTGGGGTCTTCGACATGCGGTAGGCGCATGCGTCGCTGGTAGAGCATGATGCTGTCCTCTCTGGTTTTAACGGCCTCTCATGGCGAGGCTGTTGAGTTCGTAGCTCATTGGTTTGGCGAGCTTGCCGGCCATGACCTCGCCGCCTCGGTCGGACAGGTTGAGCGTGATGCCGGCGGCGAGGGCCGCGTCGATCGCGTCGATGATGTCCTGTTTGGTGGCGTATTCGCCGGCCTGTTCGTCCATCGTGTACGCGATCCGGCCGCCGTTGACGGTGCCGTGGTATGCGAGCGGGGTTTCGAGTCGGCTGGTGTCGGTCTTCAGGCTGACGGTCGGGACCATGTCGGTCAGTCCGTCGATGCTGTCGGCGACGAGGCCGCTGGCCTTGTCGATGCCTTGGGCCATGCCGGCGGGTATCCATTTGCCGACCTCGTCGCGGAAGATTCTCGATGGCGAGTGGATGCCGAGCACGCCCTTGGCCCAGCCGACGAGGCTGCTGCCGAGGTTGCTGATCGTGTTCCTGACCCAACCGAACGCGCCGCCGATGCCGTTGATGAGGCCGCTGATGACCTGACGGCCCGTGTCGTACAGCCATCCGCCGGCCCCGCTGACCGCGCCGAGCACGGTGTCGCGGATGCGGCCGACGGTGTTCGACACGGATTGGATGCCGTTGGACACGGCCGACGTGATCCCGTGCCAGATGTTTCCCAGGAACGAGCTGACGCTGTTCCATACGCTCGTCCATACGCCGCTGATGGCGTTCAGGACGGTCGAGATGGTGTTGCGCACATTCTGGATGCATGTGGACACCACGCCGCTGATCGCGTTCCAGATGGCGGATGCGACGGACCTGACCGCGTTCCAGACGCTCGTCCATACGCCGCTGATGGCGTTGAGGACGTTGCCGATCGTGTTCCTGATGCCGTTGATGATCGGCGTGAAGAACGCGACGATCCTGTTCCAGACATCCGTGAAGAACTGGCTTACGGCCGTCCATACGCTCGTCCAGATGCTTTTGATTCCGTCGAGGATGTTCGACAGGAACGCTTTGATGCCGTCCCATGTGGTCGTGAAGAACGATTTGATCGCGTCCCATGCGCCCTGCCAGTCTCCCTTGAGCAGGTCGAGGAACACGACGATGACGGTGCGGATCGCGTTCACCACGGTCGAGATGTAGCCGCTTATCAGCGTGAAGATCGTGTTGACGACGTTGTAGATCGCCGTCCATACGGTGCTCCATACGGTGTTCGTGCTGTTCATCTGCTGGGTGATGAACGAGAGTATCCAGCCGAACACGGTGTTGATGCCGTTCTGGATCGCCTGCAACGGGGCGACGATGAGCGCGCCGATGACGGTGAACACGTTGACGATGAAGTCCCGGACGCTGGTGAAGATCGTCGTGGCGGTCGTGCTGATGCCGGTCCACACGCCGGACAGGAACGTGGTGATCGACGTCCACGCGCCGGTGACGCCGCCGCTGATCGTCTGCCATAGGCCTGCAAAGAAGCCGGCGATGCCGTCCCATGCGGATTGCACGCCGCCTGTGATCGTCGCCCATAGGTCGGCGAGGAATTCGCCGAGCCCGTTCCATATCGCCTTAGCGCCCTCCACGAGCGCGGCCCATGTCTCGGACAGCCATGAGGTGAACGCGGCCCACGCCTTGCGGCCGACCTCGGTCTGGGTGAAGAACCAGACGAGCGCGGCGACCACCGTGGCGAAGATCGTGACCCAGAATCCGACGGGATTCGCCTTGAGGACGGCGTTGAAGGCCCGTTGGATGGCGGTGCCGGCGCTCGTCACGGCGTTCCATGCGAGTTGCGCGTTCTGCGCGATCTTGGTGGATGCGGCTATCTTCTGGATGCGGCCGGAGATGCCGCCTATGCCGTTGACGAGGTCGGTGACGCCGTTGGCGGCGTTCTTGACCTTCACGGCGGCGTTGAAGATGCCGTCGAGCCCGCCGGCGACCGCCGTGATGCCCGCCGTGGCCGTTTTGAAGCCGAGGAACGCGGCGACGGCCGGTATGAGCACGGGCGCGAGCTTGCCGGCGTTGCCGACGATGAGGTTCAACGTGTCGGCGATGAGTTTTATGGCGGTCGCGACCCCGTCGGGCGGCATGAGTTTCACCCAGTCGATGACCATGTTGACGACGCCCATGATCGCGTCCCGAATGGTGTCCCACGCGGATTTGAACGCGGTGATCGCGCCGTTTTCCTCCAGTTTGGAGTAGAGGCGCTGGAACCAGCCGATGACGCCTTGGATGCCTGCCTGGACGACGGGCACGGCGTTGGTGACTCCGTCTGCGATCCAGCTCATGCCGCCGGTGATGGCGGGTTTGACGCTGTCGAGCACGCTCGCGCCGAGCTTGACGAACGCGGCTTCGAGGTTGCCGGTGGCTCCCTCGATGGTGCTGGCGCTGGTGGCGGCTTCCACGGCGGCGTCGGTGAAGCCGAGCGACATGATCGCGTCGTTGAATTCCTGCGCGGTGATCTGCCCGTCGGCCATCGCGTCGCGGAAGTTGCCGGTGTAGGCCCCGGCTTCCTTGAGTGCCTGCTGGATTTTGCCGCTCGCGCCGGGGATCGCGTCAGAGAGCTGGTTCCAGTTCTCGGTCGTGAGTTTTCCCTGGCCGGCGGTCTGGGTCAATACCATCGCGACGCTTTTGAACGTGTCGGCGGAGCCGCCGGCGACGGCGTTGAGGTTGCCTGCGGCTTCGGCGAGCTTGTCGTAGTTGGGCACGCCGTTGGCGGCGAGCTGGGCGGTGGTGTTGCGGATGTCGTTGAGGTCGTAGACGGTCTTGTCGGCGTAGTCCTGCGTGCTGGCGGTGAGTCGTTTGATCTGCTGTTCGCTGACGCCGGCGAAGTTCAGTGTGCTGGCGAACTTCTGGGCGCTGTCGGAGGCGCTGGTGATCTCGCCGGACAGGCCCATGAACGCTTCGATGGCCTTGCCCGCGACGCTTTGCGCGATGCCGGTGATGACGCCGAGTTTCGCGCCGAAGCCGCCGGCGAAGCCGTTGCCGGCTTTGATGCCGGCGGTGTTGCCGGCGGTTTCCGATGCGCTGCCGAACGCCGATTCGATGGCCTTGCCGACGCCCTTCATGCTGGGCACGATCTGTACGAACGCGGTGGCGATCTCGATTGCCATGCTATGCCTCCCTGATGGTGGTGCGCGGTGCGGCCAGGTATGCGGCTAGTTGTTCGTCGTCCATCGCCATGACCTCGCCGCCCGTGGCTTCATGCCGGACGGTGCCGGGGCGTTGGAGTTGTCCGCGCCAGCGCGCGCCCTTGCGTGAGGCTTCCTTGGTTTTCGTCCAGGCGAGGAACGCGAGGCTGTCGCGGATGTCGGCGAGAAGGTAGGTTTGGTCGTCCCATGCGAGGCGCGGGTCGAGTTTTTGCCAGATGATGGACTGGCGGGGCAGGTTGGCGGCCAGTGCGGCCGCACGGTTGGCGGGCAGTTCGCCCGTCCAGATGAGGTCGGGGTTAAGCCCATAGAAACGCTGGAAGTCCGCTTCGAGCGCGTCGGGTGCCGTGGCGAGCATTCCTATGAGCGTCAGGAGTTTGGGGCGACCTGTTCGAGGAGCTGGGCGATGAATTCGCTGACCTTGTCGATGCTCACGCGCCCGGTGTCGGGGTCGCGCAATGCGTCCTTCATGGCCGTGTACTGGGGGCCGCAGAGCTTCTTGAGGAAGGGGACGATGGCGAACGCGCCGGTGCCATCGCCTTCCTGCGCGGCTTGGAGGTCGTAGAGGTATTCGACCATGTCGAGGTCATCGAAGATCGCGGGGCTGACGGTGACGGTGACGCCCATGGCCTCGACGGTCTTGGGCTGGTTTTTCGGGGTCTTGTGGTCCTGCGGCTGCTTGGCTGCCATATGCGTGTCCTTTCAGAGGGGGTGCGCCCGCCGGACGGCGGGCGCGGGGTGGGATCACTTGCTGAGCGAGGCGGCGGCGACGTTGGCGATGTATTCGACGCTGGTGGCTCCGTTGATGAGGTCGCTCGGGTTGGCGCTCATGGTCACGCCGTAGCCGATGGCGTCGCCGGCGCTGTAGGTGGTGTCGTCGAATTCGGTGATGGTGCCGTCGGCGACGACGATGCGCTTGACTCGGTTGCCGGTCATGGCGATCTCGAACACGAGCACGAGGCTTTCGCCGGACGGGATGGCGTGGTAGACGGTGAGCTTGTCCGCTGTGCCGGTGACGTTCGCGGTGCCGAAACGCAGTTTGAGGCTGGCTTCGTTGGTTTCGATCATGTTGAACTGCCATGTCTCGCCGTAGCCGCTGATCTCGGACAGCACCTTGATGCCGCCCATCTCGTTGATGTCGGTGGTGTCGGTGTCGGTGGCGTTGGTGACGCCGTCCTCCGACAGGTAGCCGACGCAGGTGTAGGCTGCCGGCAGGGCGGTGGTCGCGTCGGTCGGCAGGGCGGTGCCGGCGGGCGCGTAGTAGAGGCAGCCGGTCTTCTTGGGCTTTCCGAGGCTGACGTTTTTCTTGTTGTTGTGGTTGGTTTCGGCCATGATGGTGCCTTTCGATGGTTGGCGTCGCCTTATTGGGCGGCGGCGTCGAGATGGATGGTGATCTGGTATCGGGG
>SKEU01000033.1_pt1 | contig 160973 bp, 114 predicted proteins | sample 4819571 | NCBI WGS metagenome assembly SKEU01 (sample SAMN11008801, study PRJNA524170) | human gut metagenome | biome: Human fecal sample; material: Feces; isolation source: fecal sample from pouch patient p8, p16 | host: Homo sapiens | place: Israel: Tel-Aviv | collected 2015-06-23
CCCTTTGGGGACGCTTTCTCCCTACTATTAGTTTGTCCGCAGGTTCCATGACCTTCGGTCATTCCACCAGCGGTTATTGAAAGTTGGCCCCCTTCGGGGACCGGAGGTTACTTGCGAAACTTGAATTATTTTACTATGATTTATGCTAATACACGATTTATTTTCTCTTTTTTATTTTCTCTTTTTTATTTTCTCTTTTTTATTTTCTCTTTAAAGTTATAACTGCGATTTCCGGGGTGGCTCCGATGCGGATAGGCACGGTGCCGCCGAGTCCGGCTGTGGTATAGAGCTGGCAGCCCTCTCGTTCGTAGAGTCCGTAATCGAACGGGGCGAACATGGACGGACGGAGACCGAGCACGGAAACCTGTCCGGCATGGGTGTGACCGCTGAGGGTGAACTGCGGAGCCACGAGCACTGAGTCACGGGAGCCGTGCTTCTCGTTGATGGTAGACGGCAGCATCTCCTCCCACTGCGTTGGGATGTGCTGGAGCATCAGCACAAACTGTCCCGGCTTGATGCCATAGAGTGCCTGCGCCACCTGCGTGCGCTTAGGCTTGTCGTAGTTTTCCGTGCCTGCCACATAGATGGAATCCTTGCCCCGATGCAGCACGATGTGCTCATTCATCAGCAGTCGCCATCCGCAGGATCGCTCGAAATTCTGCACCCTGAGCTCCATCTCCTTCTTGGCAAGCTGGTCGTTGTCATCGATGTGCATATAATAGGTGTAATCGTGGTTTCCCAACACACTCACCACGCCATCCTTGGCATTCAGCGAACTGAGGAGTTCTTGATAAGGCGTTAATTCTGAAGGCTTTACATTCTGAATATCGCCCGTAAAGCAGATGAGATCGGCACGCTGGGCGTTGATGCTGTCGATGTCGCGCTGCGGAAGGTCGCGTCGCCATCCGTAGAAGGACCCCAAGTGGATATCGCTGAAATGTACGATGCGGTAGCCATCAAACTCCTTCGGCAGATCTGGGACATAGACGGTGATATGCTTGACCTCAAACTGCCTGACGCCCTTGGTAAAGCCATAGATGAAGCTGAAGAATGCCACGACGGCAAGCACGCCACCCACCAGTTTGCCCCAGTTGCGTGAAGCATGACGGCTTGGCGTATTGCGGTGGTGCTTGAATCGGCGTGAAAGGCGCATGCACTCCCAGCCCACGAAGCTGCAGAGGGCGAAGACAAACTGCGGCACGGCAAGCACCGCCATCATTCCGAACCAGATGTCGATGAGCATCGGGTCGTCGGGCATGAAGTCGGCACCCAGCGCCAGATAGGAACTGTATCCTATCACGATGGCCACAGGCAGCCAATATAAAATCTTTCTCCATCCCTTGCGCACGTGCAGATACTGCCTGTCTATCCAGAGATAAGGCAATACAGAGAACAGCACGATGGGAATTAGAATTCTTGCTATCATATCATTATGATTATATTATTATATCTTATCGTATTATCGTTTAATATGCCCAGTTATAAACTATAAATTATAAACTATAAACTGCCAAAAACCTTCTCATCAGTTCTACGGGCACGCCACGGCGGCGGGCGTAATCGCGAAGCTGGTCATCGCCTATCTTTCCCAATTCGAAGTAGCGTGACTTGGGATGTGCGAACATGAATCCCGAGACGCTGGCATGAGGCGTCATCATTCCCGTTTCGGTGAGTCGGATGCCTGCCTGCTTCATGTCGATGAGCTGGTCGATGAGGAAGTTGGCACTGGTATCGGGCAGCGACGGATAGCCGATGGCTGGCCGGATGCCCTGGTATTCCTCGCGATGCTGCTGCTCGACGGTGAGGTTTTCATCGGGTGCATAGCCCCAATACGCTCTATCTCTTCTCACCTCTTCGTGGAGTTTCTCTGCCGTAGCCTCAGCGAGTCGGTCGGACAGGGTTTGTGCCATCATGTTGAGATAATCGTCATGGCTATACTCGTCGATGATGGTTCCATCCACCGAAGTGCAGAACACTCCTACCTGGTCTCTGATGCCCTGGGAAAGAGGACGGATGAAGTCGGCAAGGCAGAGATTGGGTTCGCCTGGTGCCGAAGGATGCTGCTGGCGAAGCATCGGGAATCGGAGTTTTTTTTCGGATAGGAAGAAAATTAAATCATCCCCTTCGCTGCAGACTTCAAAGAGCCGGAAAATGGCATGGGTATGGTATTTCTCCTCCCAGGAGGCAAGCATCTGCAATGCCTCCTGCTTCATCTTCTCCTTGTCTTCCCTAGGCTTTCCGCTCAATCCCCAGGCATGATAGAAATAGAGCCAGTTGATGTACGGGGTCAATTCTGATATGTTATAAATCTTATTCATTAACTTCTGAAATTCAATTCCTCGCCACGATAGTCGGCATCAAAGGCTCCCTTATTATATATAAGGTGGCCGTTGCAGAAGGTCTGCTCCACCTGCCACTGGTATTCGTGTCCCTCCATCGGGCTCCACTGGCACTTGCTCTGAATCACCTCCTTGGTCACCTTCCATGGCGACTGCGGTCTGACGATGACGATATCTGCCTGGTATCCCTTGCGAAGGAATCCTCGCTGGCTTACCTGGAAGAGCTGGGCTGGCTGATGTGCCATCAACTCTACCATTCTTTCGATGGTGAGCACGCCTTCGTCCACCAGTTGGAGCATGGAAACGAGGGAGAACTGAACCATCGGCATGCCTGATGCTGCCTTGGCACACCCACCCTGCTTATCCTTCAACTCATGTGGGGCATGGTCGGTGCCGATGGTGGCAATGCGCCCGTCGTTCAGGGCACGGCGAAGGGCATCGCGGTCGGCAAGCGTCTTGATGGCAGGATTGCACTTGATGAGTGCCTTCTTCGTAGCGTAATCGGCATCGGAGAAGACGAGATGGGCTATCACGGCTTCGCCGGTTATCTGAGGAAGATTAACGGAATGAGCGTTCTCTCTATCAAAGAGTTCCAATTCCTTGGCGGTGGTAACGTGGGCGATGTGAAGGCGGGTACCAAACTGCTTGGCGAGTTCTACCGCCAGTTTGCTGCTCTCGTAGCATGCCTCCACGCTGCGAATCTCGGGATGGTGCTCCACAGCTGGGTCTTCACCATACTTCGCCTTTGCCTCCGCCATATTGCGGTTGATGATGTCGGTATCCTCGCAATGGGTCATTACGGGCAGATCGAGCTGCTGGGCTGTGCTGAACACACGCTGCAACGACTCCATCTTATCTACCAGCATATTGCCGGTGCTGGAACCCATGAAGAGCTTGATGCCCGGAACATGATGCACATCGAGCTGGGCAAAGGAATCCACATTGTCGTTGGTGGCTCCATAGAAGAAACTGTAGTTTACATGACTCTTCTGTGCACCCAGCTTTCGCTTCTCCTGCCACGCCTCAAGGGTGGTAGTCTGCGGCACCGTGTTCGGCATCTCGAAATAAGAGGTGACGCCACCATAGGCAGCCGCACGGCTCTCGCTCTCGATGTCCGCCTTGCGGGTTAATCCCGGCTCACGGAAGTGGACATGGTCATCTATCACTCCAGGCAAAACAAAACACCCCGAAGCATCCACTACTTCGTCGTAGATGCCACGGGGCGCCATGCCTTCATATATCTCTGAAATAACTTCACCATCAACAAGAAGATCGCCCTTGAAGGAGCGACCCTCGTTGACTATAGTTCCGTTTTGAATTAATACTTTAGACATAATATAATGTTATCTTTTATTTTGCAGCCGGAATCGTTGGCTTTGCTAAATCATTAGGAGTTGGAGTTGATACTGGTGCAGTTGCCGCACTAGGGTCGCCCTGTGGCGCTGCCATCTGCTCCATTTCCGGAGTCACGCCGCCTGTAGATTCATGCGTACCATTCATGATGGCCTGGTTTTCCTGCGCCTTCTGATAGTAATCCTTCACATAGGCATCGTTCTTGAAATGGTCGGTGGCCTTACTCATGATGTCCTCAATCCATGGTGAAAGCATCGGATACTGATTGCCCATGGTGACGAGGAAGAAGACGCCCGGACCCAGCACGTTATCGAAATTATCGGTGACGAAGGATGTGATCAGCTTATCCTCCTGGTCAGAGAGTCTCATCGCCTCCTCGTTGAGCTTCGCCGTAACCACCTGCATATCGCTACCGTTCATGATAGCCTGGTCGTGCTTATGAACCAACTCACGCTGCTGATTCTGCAACTGCTGGTATTTCTTGAAGAAGCCGAAGAGCTTGTCGTTGAGCGGCGTGCCACTCACCACCTGCTGGGTATCATCAAGCTTCACCGTGATGCATCCGCTCTCCAGAACGAGTGGCAGCACGGGTTCATCATCCATGAAGATGTTGGCCATCTTGGCAGAATCCACACTTCCCTGGAAGTGGAACTGCCCATGGACTACATCACATGAATCAATTTTCTTAAATTCATTGTCTTTCAAGATTTGAAGATACAGCATACGACCATCTAAGGTGCTTACGTTAGAAGTACCTGAGATATCGTAACTGGCGGCGCATGATGTAAGCGCCATTAAGGTGATCAGTGCGTAAAATATCTTATTCATAAGCTTTGTAATTCACAATTCAGTGAACAAAAGTACAATCAATTATTGAAGTAGCGAAATAAATTCAAGCAATTTAATTGAATATTACATGTATTTATGTTTTATTTGCATTTTAGCTCGTGCGAAATGCGATGCGTGGTGTAGAGTTCGAGCAAGGCTGCGATAAGCAGGAACACCACCCACTTGTTGTAGAAATACATGATGTAGGTCTCCTGATTGGCGAACCAATGGCGGAAGAAGGCGTACACTGTATCTACCATCGAAATGCCCGACAGCACGAAGAAGATGTCGGCAATATACTGCATGCGCTTCAGTCGGTGGATAACCTGCGAATCGCCCTCGTAGAACTGCATCGCCTGCACCAGGGAGAAAAGCACGGTGCCTAACAGGAACACCCAGCAGGTGTAAAGCAACATGTTAGGATAAATAAAACCAAATGCAAAGCAGCCCGCACCGACAACCATCAATACGCCACCAAGCAGAAAAATAGCACTCTGTATCTTACTTAACTGTTTCATCGTTATGATATAAATAGGGTTTAACAATATTACTCAACACTCTCAGCCTGCGATTCGGCAGCATCATCCTGCGGCACCACCTCATCCGGCAGATCGGTGCTCAGCACGAAGATGTCTTCATCGTCCGACTTCATGAAGTAACGCTCACGGGCTATCTTGCCAAAGACATCGGGTCCCTGGCGCATCTCCTTGAGCTGACGGGAGTCTTTTTCATACTGTTCACGGTATTTTCCGATCTCTTCACGCAAAGTTGCTATCTGCAACTGATACTTGATGTGCTGGCGGATGCTGTTATCATCAACAACGCCCACAATCAAAACACCCGCTATAATGACTATAAGATACTTATAGTGAGCGAGATAGTTCCATACAATACTTAGTTTCTGACTCATTAATTTCTATAATTTGACTTTATTTGTCTGAATTTGTTTGCAAAGATAATATTTTTTTGTTATCTTTGCATCACAATTAAGAAAAAATAATGCAAGACAACAAAGTTTCAAGCAAAAAGTAATGGAAGAATACATCGTTTCTGCAAGAAAATACCGTCCGATGACCTTCGATTCGGTTGTTGGACAGAGTGCATTGACCACCACTCTGAAGAACGCGGTGAAGAGCGGCAAGCTGGCGCACGCCTACCTCTTCTGCGGTCCGAGAGGCGTGGGCAAGACCACTTGTGCCCGCATCTTTGCCAAGGCAATCAACTGCGAGCATCCCCGCGAAGACGGCGAGGCATGCAATGAGTGCGAGAGCTGCAAGGCTTTCAACGAACAGCGTTCGTACAACATCTTTGAGCTGGACGCCGCCAGCAACAATGGCGTTGACCAGATCAAGACCCTGATGGAGCAGACCCGCATCCCGCCTCAGGTGGGTAAGTACAAGGTGTTCATCATCGACGAGGTGCACATGCTGAGTGCACAGGCCTTCAACGCCTTCCTCAAGACGCTGGAGGAGCCGCCATCGCACGTAATCTTCATCCTCGCCACCACCGAGAAGCACAAGATTCTGCCTACCATCCTGAGCCGATGCCAGATTTACGACTTCGAGCGCATGACCGTGGCCAACACCATCGCCCACCTGAAGATGGTGGCTGAGAAGGAAGGCGTGAAATACGAGGATCAGGCACTCGCTGTCATCGCCGAGAAAGCAGACGGCGGTATGCGCGATGCCCTCTCCATCTTCGACCAGGCGGCAAGCTTCTGCCAGGGCGACATCACCTACCAGAAGGTGATAGAAGACCTGAACGTGCTCGACAGCGACAACTACTTCAAGCTGGTAGACCTCGCCATAGAAAACAAGATAAGCCAGATGATGGTGGTGCTCGACGGCATCCTGAACAAGGGATTCGACGGCGGCAACATGATTCAGGGACTCGCCAAGCACGTGAGAAACGTGATGATGGCAAAAGACCCTCAGACCCTGCCCCTGCTGGAAGTAAGCGACGAGCAGAAGGCAAAGTATGCCGAACAGGCCAAGAAGGCGCCTACACCTTTCTTATATAAGGCACTGAAACTGATGAACGAATGCGATGTGCACTATCGCCAGAGTTCGAACAAGCGCCTGCTGGTGGAGCTTACCCTGATACAGATAGGACAGATTACACAACCGGAAGACCAGGACGTGCCTAGTGCGGGGCGTACGCCCCATAGACTAAAATCCCTGTTTCAGAAAATCATTGCCCAGCTTAAGCCTGCTGCTCAGGGTGCAGGTGCCGGGCAAGAGAGCGGAAGCACAGCCTCATCCCCACAGGGAGAAGCTGCGACTGTCGCTGCGGCTACTGCTGCGCCAAAAGCAGCTACAAAAGCAGCTCCTGCGAAGAAGAAGATAAGCCAGGTGAAACTGAGCGGAATAGGCATGAGTTTTGCCAACCTGAAGAAAACGGAAGAGGCTAGCCGACGCACATATAATCCTATCGACCAGTTGAAGGACGACCCGAACGCCCAGGCTGCCCATACAGATACGTCTACGGATATCGAATTTACCCAGGAACAGGTGGAAGGACAATGGATAGGCATGTGTCTGAGAATGCAGAACGTGAAGGATTTCATTGGTCTTGCCAACCGCATGAAAGCGGTGGTTCCGAAGATTACGCAATACCCGAACATAGAAGTGGTGGTAGACAACCAGCTGCTGCTCAACGACATCCAGAGCATCAAGGGAAGAATACTGCAAACCTTCAAGATAGGACTGGGCAACCAATCTGTAACCATCGACTATCGACTGGCAGAAGCCAACGAGGTGACCAAGATTCTCTCGAAACGGGAATTGCTGGACAACCTGATGAAGGAGAACCCAGCCATCGCCAAACTCACCCAGGAGCTGAAGCTCGTCATGGCATAAACCTATATTTTAAAGAAAACAATGGCAAGAAGATTAAGAAAGAAACGCATCGCTATCATACTGATTACGTTCACCGCTATCATAGGATGGACTACGCACAGCTGCGTATCCCGCTGTTCATCATCTGACGAGAAGGCTAAAGCGGATACCCTGCCCAAGGCGCACATCAACGACTCCATCTCGAACGCACTGACCGAGGGAAAGGAATACCACGAGATTGACTCCGTGGTAGAGAGATACCTGAAACGATGGGAAATAAACGGTGCCCAGCTCGTCATCACCCGCAACGACTCCCTACTCTACGCCCGCGGATTCGGATGGGCTGACAAGGAAAAGGGCATCAAGATGGAGCCTAACATGCTGATGCGATTTGCCTCGGTATCGAAGCTCATCACGGCTGTGGGCATCATGAAACTGCAGGAGATGAAGAAACTGAAGCTGAACGAGAAGGTGTTCGGACCGAAGGGAATCCTCAACGATACCACCTATAATAATGGCATCAAGGACCAGCGATACTACGACATCACCGTGGAGCAGCTGCTTCGCCATCAGGCGGGTTTCAACAACTACGCCGGCGACCCGGTATCCTCCACCCGATACATCATGATGCAAAACCGCCTCACTACTCCTCCCGACCACAAGACGCTGCTCAGAATTCTGCTGAAGCGCCATCTGGGTTATACGCCGGGTCAGGGCAAATGCTACAGCAACCTGGGCTACATGATCCTTTCGATGGTGATTGAGAAGAAGAGTGGCATGAAATACGAGAACTTCATGCAGAAGTATGTGCTCCAGCCTGCCGGATGCTACGACATGCACATCGCCGGCACTTACTTAAAGGACCGTCGCCCCAACGAGACGAAGTACTACATGCACCAGGGCAGCATCCCTGTGTATGAATACAACAACAGTGGACGACTGGTGGAAAAATGCTATGGTGACACCGACCTTCCCCGCCTGTCGGGTGCAGGAGCCTGGTGTGGTTCGGCTGCCGAGCTGAGCCGTTTCATCGCCAGCATCGACGGAATGCCTCATGTGAAGGATATCCTGAGCAAGAAGAGCATTCAGTTTATGACCACCGAGCAGCCCGACCATCAGTATTCCATCGGCTGGAACTACACGCCGAAGAGCAATCGCCCATGGATTCGCACGGGTTCACTGGCAGGCACATCTGCACTGGTTCTGAAGTATCCCGACGGTCAGTGCTGGATTCTCATCACGAACACATCCACCTGGAAGGGTCACGGCTTCTCAAACGACAGCATGGCTTTCTTTGAAAAACTAAGACAGAAATACATGCCGGGCATGCCTAAGAAGGATTTGTTTATCTAAGGGGAAGCTGATTCCCCATAAAGGATAGATTTATATAGCCTGAAGAGGAAATATAATTAGCCTTAAGGAGAAATATATTTAGCCTTAAGGGAAAATATATTTTGCCTTAAGGATAGATATTTTTAGCTTTGAGGATAGATAGACATTGATGAATAGAAACAAAATAAAAGTCCCTGGAGAATGGAAACATCTCCAGGGACTTTTATTTTACTTGATTATCTTATCTGTTTTTACTTCAAAATGAAATATGCTTTTTTAGAAAGTATACTTCAAACCAATCTGACCACGCCAGCGGCTGTAGTAATCGCTATAGCTCTTGTAAGCATAAGCACCGGTAAACTGGTAAACACCACCACCCTGATAGTTAACAGGAGAATAGTAGGTGCCGAAGCCATCACCATAGGTATGACCCCAATCCTTGTTCAAGAGGTTGCCCACGTTGAGGATATCGAAAGTCAACTCGATGGAGTTAATCTGACCAGCTACCTTGAAGCTGTACTTCTGACCGAAGTGAACATCGAAATGATGCTCGAATGGCAGGTTATCTGCATAACGCTCGTAGTACTCGCCACGGTGCTTGCTGAGGTAAGAATCCTCTGCAATCCACTTCTTCAACATCTCACGCTGCATCTCCTCGGTGAGCTTATCGCCATGGTTATCGCCAAACATGCGCTTGGTGAAGGTATTGTTGTTATACTTGGTTTCCTCGAAACGCATCTTGTCAATCTGTGCATCGGTTGGGATGTAGAACAGGTCATTACCCTTGGAACCATCCTCGTTCACATCACCATAATAATAATAGGTGTAAGGTGAACCGCTCTTAGCCTGGTAGATGACACCCAGGGTTGTCTTCCACTGCTTCTGATGACCGTAGTCGATGTGGTAGTAAGCAGATGCCTGGATGCGGTGAGGCACGTTGTAGGCAGAGTTACCCACCTCCAAGTCGTTGCAGTCGCGATGAGTATACTGGTAAGTCCATGAACTCTTAGCCACAGAAGAACCGCCGTTGGCAGCACTGCGAGAACGGGTCCAGGTGTAACTTGCCATCAGGTCGAGACCGAAGTCGAAATGCTTCTCTGCCTTCAGAGAGAGGTTGATGGTATGTCCCTTCGATGTATTGCCCAGGGCATAGACACCTGCGATAGGAGTACCCTTCACTACACTCTGATAGAGCGGACGGTTGTCCCACTCGTAACCATACTTCTGAGAGAAGGTTTCACCACTCTGCTCCTGAGCCAGGTTCTTATAGAGAATATCATTCAATGTCTTTGAGTAGATGGCCTCAGCGGTCCAGTCGATGCCCAACAGTTCAAAGTCGAAACCGAGGTTAAGACGGAGGTTCTGAGCAAACTTAAAGTTCTTTCCGCAAACGGCAACATCCTGGCTACCGGCGCTCACCTTCATCTTATCGGCATTGACATTCTGCTTGCTTGGATCGAGGATGAGCTCCAAGCCCTTGGTAGAAGAGTTGTTGCTGTCGTATGAAGAAAGCTGCAGACCTGTGCCCGAGAAGTTGTTGCTAACCCAAACGAATGGGATGCGGCCGGTGAAGACACCTGCACCACCACGGAGAATGAACTTACGGTCGTTGTTGATATCCCAACGGAATCCCACACGAGGAGAGAGCATTGGCGAGAACTTGAGCTTATCGTTGGTCTTCATGCCCCAACCCATCTTCTCTGACAAGGCGTTGAACTCGGCATTCTCCATCGGAGTATCGAAGAACACTGGAATATCCAGACGGAGACCATAGGTGAGAGTGAAATTGTTGCTGGCATTCCACTTATCCTGCGCATAGAAACCGAACTGACCTGATGAGAACTCAGAAGCCCAGTTAGGGTCGCCGGTTACACTTGTGTTAGCCTGTCCGTAACGATACTGGTTCATGTAAGCCTTGTTAGGATCCAATGTTCCTGCCATGTAATCATCGTAATAAGCCTTGAAGTTGTCGTATCCCTTGAAGGTATAAGAACCGAACTTATCAGAGATGAACATATTCTTGAAATGGTAGAACTCGTTGTGGGTACCGAAGATGAAGGTATGGTTGCCACGGAGCCATGTCAGGTTGTCCTCAATGGTCCAGATGTCCTGGTTCAGGTAGTTAGCCTGAGAGTTGCGCTCTGTACCGATGTTCACCGTACCGCTGCCCACACCTGTGATGGAAATCATAGGGAGGTTGGCCTTGATATCACGGCTATCGCGTACTCTTACGAAGCTGACACGGGCCTCATTGCTCACGTTTGGAGAGATACGGCTCTGAAGCTCAGCGATGAAAGAGTTGGTATTGCTCTTGAAAGGATAGCTGTAGGCATAGGTGTTCAGGCTGGAAGCACTGCCGCCACCACTCAACTGCTCTGCCTTGACCAGACTCCAGCGGATGGCAAATTTATTGAACTCGTTGATGTTCCAGTCGAGTTTCAAGCCCGCCTTATCGCTCTTGGTGTAGATATCCTGGTTGCTGAAGTAATCATTGAATGCTACGCCCTGCTTCTCAGCCATCTTCTGCAACATATTCATGATGTCCTTCGCCTGCTCGGTATTCACCTTCGAGTTACCGGAATCCACGCCATAGAGGTTAGGATACTCCTTGTTGGTACGCTCGTAGTTGGCGAAGAAGAAGAGTTTGTTCTTGATGATAGGTCCACCCAGGGTAACACCCATGTTATACTGAGTCTGCTTCTGATACTTAGGCGCATAACCGGTTCCATCCAGATAAGGATACTTGGTACCGATGAGGTCCTGGTTGTAGCCATAGTAATAGGCAGAACCGTGGAACTTGTTGGTACCGCTCTTGGTGATGGCATTGATGGCACCACCGGTGAAACCGCTCTGTCGCACATCGAAAGGAGCCACAGATACCTGAATCTGCTCGATGGTCTCCATGGAAACAGGCTGAGTACCTGCCTGACCACCGTTATTACCACTGGAAGCCAGACCGAACACGTCGTTGTTGGCCGCACCATCAATCATGAAGTTGTTGTATCGGTTGTTGGTACCGGCAAACGACATGTTACCCGAATTGGTAACCGTGAGCTGAGGGTTCAAGCGAGCCACATCGGCAATACCGTGGGTGATACTAGGCATATTGTTGATCTGCTCGGCATTCATACTGGTGGCAGCACCTGTACGAGAAGCAGCGAGCCCCGCCTTGCCAGCTACCACCACTTCCTGGAGCTGATGCGCATCCTCCTTCAAGGAGAAGGTGAGGTTGGTAGTTTCACCCAAGCTCAGGTTTACATTATTGACACTCTTGTCCTTGTATCCGATGTAAGATACTTCAACCTTGTATGGTCCACCCGGACGCATACCCTGGATGGTGTAACGGCCATCGATATTCGTCACGGCACGATACACCGTACCTGAAGGCTGGTGAATGGCAGTAACGGTAGCACCGATGACACTCTCATCGTCTGATGTTACCTTACCGCTGATGCCTGATGTGGTAATCTGCGCCATCGCCGTAGAGACAACAAAGGCTAGCAAAACCACTAGTAAATGCAATCTTTTCTGCATAGAATTTCAGATAAATTGGTTAATAATAACAGGATTTCATCTTCCCAGAAGACTTACTTAATCCTTTTTATACTTCTTAGCTGCAAATTTAAACAAAATTTTTGAAATAACAAGTTTTTAGAGGAAGAAAATTCGATTAAAATTGGAAAAAGACCCCGAAATGGGTGTTTTGGGATATAAACAGCTGACTATAACTGCCGAACACGCAGACAAAAAAAGATGCACTCCCCTATTACTAGAGAAGTGCATCCGATATTTTATGGCTTATCTATTTTGACTCAAATCTATCTATTCAGACTTGAATCTTATCTATTCTTCCTTAAGAACCTTATCCATTAGTTGAAGATGTAACGGATAGAGAACTGGATAGAATAGGTAGAGTTGAAGCTTGTGTTGTTGGTGTATGTCTTAGACAATACCTCCTTACCATTCTTCTGGAACTGGAATGAACCCTGAGCACCATTCTTGCCAGCTGTATATTTCAGCAACTTGGTGTTGTTAACGGTCTTGTAGAGACCCCAGCTGTTGTTCAGCAAGTTAGCCAAGTTCTTGATATCTACACCAAACTGGAGAGTATTCTTCTGACCAGCTACGTTGAGATAGAAGTTCTGGTTGAACTTGAAGTCCAACTGATGATGCCAAGGCATCACAGCACCACCACGCTCAGCATACTCACCCTTGTGATTCTTCAGGTAATCATCCTGGTTGATGTAAGCCCAGAAGTCATCCTTCTGCTGCTCAGCAGTATATTTACCATTGTCCTTGAAGTTCCACTTATCCAAAGCCTCGCGAGAAGCTGGGATGTAAACCAAACCGTTAGAACCGTAGTCGTTAACCACGTTGTTTGTCAACTGGTAGGTGTAACGTGTGCAGCTGTAACCGTCAGCATAACCCATATTCATACCCTCGTAGATCAAGCCAACCTCAGAACCAAAGTTCTTACCGTAGTCCTTCTTGTAAGAAGCAGAGATAAGCAAGCGGTTAGGAGCCACGTAGGTACCATAACCCAACTCCTTATCGTTGTTACCGTTTACAGAGTAACGGTTGTTGTAGTAGGCAGAAGAAACCTGGTCGCCTACACCATCACCATAAGACTTAGCCTTAGAATAGGTGTAAGAAGCAGAGAGGTTCAAACCGAATGCAAACTTCTTAGCCAAAGACGCTGTGACTGAGTAGTAGTATGCCTTATGACCAGCATTTGTAATCATGTAAGGGTTGATAGATGAGTTGCGTGAATACTTCTTACGCTTGTCGCCAGGAGCCAACTCTATGTATGAATTACCATCCCAGTAGCGGTCGAGGTTGATAACTGTAGCTGGATTGAACTCACGGCTGTAGATACCCTCCAGAGAGAAGTCAATATCGTAAGGCAACTTGGCATCCAATGCCAGAGAAGTCTTCCAGGTAGCGTTCATCTTCAAGTCCTTGTCGATGATGGTAGGAGTAGAAGGAGCTGCTGCATCCTCACGGTTCACAGCCAGGCCCTGTTGCTTCAATACATTTACCTGCTCATCACGGCTCTGATAGAACTTATCCATCAAATATTTAGCACCCTTGTCGGATGGAGTATTATAATAATAGGTGTACTGACCGCAACCAGCGTTACCTACAGCAGATACGAGCCATACGAATGGCAGACGACCTACGAAATAACCTGTACCACCACGGAGCACCAGCTTGTGGTTGCCAAGGATATCCCAGTTGAAACCTACACGAGGAGAAACAGTCAATGGAGCATCAGGAAGCTGATCGGTAGTGTACTGGGACTCTACACCAGCATCGTTCTTCCACTTCATGGCTGCGAAAGCCTTGTTGTAGTTGTTCTTCAGCTCTGGATAGATAGGCAACTCGAAACGCAAACCTGCAGTAAGGCGGAAACGTTCTGAGAAGTTAACCTGATCCTGAACGTAAGCAGAGAACTGGTTGTACTTCATGGTAGCGTTAAACTGGCTTGAACCGTCCATTGGGAAGGTAACACCATAGCTTCTAGGAGCCTTACCGCTCATGAAATCGTCCATAGACTCGAACACATAGTAACCTGCAGAAGCAGCACCGAAGCCGTTGGTAGCTTCGTTGGTCTCAAACTGGAGACCAGCGGTGAAGTTCTGGATACCCATGGCCCATGAAGCCTCATCAGTAGCAACGAAAGTCTTCACCTGTCGCAGATTACCCTGAGTAAACGGATCAGGACCGAAGCCCATATAGTAAGAACCATTCTTCAGAATATCTACAGTTGGGAACATACCACCTACATAAGTACGTGGCTCATCCTGATAAGAGTATGTAGCACGGAGTACATTGCTTACACCACCCCACTTAGAGTTCCACTCAGCAGCGAAAGAAGTAAAGTTCTTCTCCTGATAATAGCGTGCACTCTCGAAGTAGAGACCTGCATTAGCTGTACGACCCGACTGGCTCTTACCTCCCGTAGCATCCTCACCACCAGGATAGATGACAGAATCCTTGAATGGAGTGGTTGAACTTGATGGATTTGAAGAATCCTTATCGTGACTCTTAGAGAAACGGAAGTTCAACTTGTTGTTCTCGTTGATGTTCCAGTCGATACGAGCCAGGAACTTGTATGATGGAGTATCGAGAGAATATCCCTGATAACGACCTGGGTTGTAACCATAGGTCTTGTTGAGGAAGCTGAGCATATTGTCCATATCGCTCTGCAATGGGCGATGAACAGTACCTGATGATGGAGACCACTTGTCGCTTTCGCTGAGACGAGCTGTACCAGAAGGACCAGCAGAGATGTTGCTCTGATATTCACCGTTGGCAAAGAAGAACAACTTATCCTTGATGATAGGACCGCCGAAGCTGGCACCCCAGGTAGTAGAGTGAGACTGGAGACGATTCAACTCGTAATCGCCCACCTTGTTACCACGCAAGTGAGAGTTGGTAGTGTACATATAAGCTGTACCCTTGAAATCATTGGTACCGCTCTTGGTTACGGCGCTGATAGCACCACCTGTAAATCCACTCAAACGAACATCGTATGGAGATGAAGATACTGAAATCTGATCCAATGCATCGAGAGAGATTGGAGATCCGTTGCCAGGGAGGTTACCACCAATACCGAAGGCGTTGTTGAACGCAGCACCATCCACAGTAACGTAAGACTGACGGTAGTTACCACCACCTACAGCAAAACCGCTACCTACGTTGGCACCCTGAGGAGTCAACTTCAAGAGGTCGTTCATGCTACGAGATACGGTAGGAACAGCCTCAATCTGGTCGGCATTGATACTTGTTGTAGCACCAGCACGGTCGGTGCGCATGTTGTTGTTGCGATCAGCCACAACCACTACGTCTTCCAACTGAGCAGCATCCTCAGCCAAAGTCTCGTTCAAGACTGTGTTCTGACCAAGAGAAAGAGAAATGCCCTTTACCTGCTTGTTCTTGTAACCCACGTAGGTTACTTCCAGAACATAAGGTCCACCCGGGCGCATACCCTGAATAGAATAACGACCATCCATGTTGGTCACTGCACGATAGACTGTACCAGAAGGTTGGTGAACAGCCTTGATTGTTGCGCCAATGACATCTTCGCCATTAGCTGTAATTTTACCACTAACGCTAGATGTTGTTATCTGCGCCATTGCTGTGGTTACCATAAAGGCCAGCAAAGCCACTAATAAATGCAATCTTTTCTGCATACCTTTTATTATAAAAATTTAATTAATTGTTTGGGAAATATTCCCTCTTATATCGTTATCGAGTGCAAAATTAAACAAAAAATCCAATATAAGTGTTACAAAAGGGTGAATTTTATGCTTTTAAACATAAAAAAAAATCTGCGTTAAGCAAATAACGCAGATTTTCTTTAAATTATTATTTATTTATGGATTTTGCTTATAATATTTTTCACTCCTTTCTCTGCCAGATGCTCATCACCTTGCGGCGGATAGCAACGATGTTCAGGATGGAGACTATCAGGAACAGAACCAAGCCCAGGCAGATGGCAGGGAGCATCGTTCCCTCGTCGAGATCAGGGAAGATGGCTTCGATGAAGTCCATGTAGTAGCCACGAACGAAGAAAAGGATGACCCATGCAATGATGAGAACCACTACATTCAGCGAGATGGTGAGCACCTGGTATGGTTTCGCCACATCGTTAGGGCTGTAACCTATCAGCAGCAGATTCTCCAACTTGGATGAGTTCTTCTGTACCAGCAGATAGATACTGAGCATCAGAATATAGAAGCTCAGGATAGAAATCACCAGTCCGATTATCATTACCAGCGACACCATCATGCGCAAGAAATAGGTGGTCTTCTCGGCATCCAGCTTGTCGGTCTCCACCTCGTAGCCGTTATCATCCAAATATTTGGTGATACTCTCGTCGCCCGGATTTCCTACTTCCACTATCAGGCGGTTAGGGTCGCTTTTCTGGTTAGGTGCGAACTCCTGGTTGCTCCAATCCATGAACGCCTGTGGCACGAGGATGGTGTTGAGGCGTGAAGAGAAACCGATCACCTTTCCTCTAAACTGCTCCTTCTTGCCGCCCGCCTGAATCTGGATGTTGAAATCTATCATTCCCATCAGACCATCGCTTATCTTTGGCAGCGAGTGGCTCTGGGCGAATCCGAAGTTATACATATTAATATAGGTACGCGGAAGGATGATAGGCACTTCCTTGGAACCTGGAGTATATTTCCAGTCCTTGAGCGGCACATCCACGAAACCATCGGGAACACTCTCGAAGAAGAGTTCGCTGTTGAGTACATTCACGCCGTTTACGCCCATCTGGGCATCTACCTTGTATTCGGTGGAGGTAAACTTGCCCACCTTCTTCACGAACTTCTGATCACTTACATCATCTATCTCGGCACCCGAGAAGGTATTTGAGCGACCGCTGATGGTATTTCCCATACCTATCTTCTTGCTCATGATGAGATAGTCGGCTTTCATAAAACTGTCTTCCTGGGTGAAGACAGGCAGCACATCCTTATAAAACTGGAAGCCGAAAAGGACGATGAGCATACCGAAGAGATTGGCAAAGGCAAAGCCGGCAAACTGAGGTATGCTGATATGCTGACGCAATAATTTCCAAACCAAATTCATTTATTATTAACTTTACTAAAGTTTAAACACGTGCTCGTAAGGCAAGTCCATGTGCTTGCCGATGCTGGTTACGATGACGCCAGCTCCCTGCTCCTTCGCCTCTGTCATCATGATTTCACCCATGATGCGGGAGTTGTTGTCATCGAGGTGACTGATTGGTTCATCGGCGAGTATGAAGTCGAAAGGCTGACAGAGGGCGCGCATCATGGCTACGCGCTGCTGCTGTCCGAACGACATTCTGCCTATCTTAGCATCCACCTTGTCGGCAATGCCGAGCATATCAAACCACTTGAGAATCTGCTCACGGGTCTTGAAGCCCGTAAGCTTATTCTTGATTTCCACGTTCTCCATCGCCGTAAGCTCAGGGAAGAGACGGAGTTCCTGAAAGAGATGACTGATGTGACGCTTTCGCATCTCTACCCAATCAGAAACCTTATAGTTGGCGGTAACATCATGATCAAACATCACGCTTCCGCTGTAGTCGTGACGATAGCCGAGCACATAGCTGCAGAAAGTACTCTTTCCGCTGCCACTCTCCGCTTCTACAAGATAAAGATGTCCCTTCTCGAAGGTAACATCCTGCTTCCATATCTCCGAATTCAGGTCGTCACGCTGGGCGAAGACTTGCGGGAGAACGGAATGAAGCTGAATCTTTTCCACCTTATTATTTAATGAATGTATAATTAATAATGTATAATGTTTATTTACCCTTTTACCTTTAAAGTATAGACCACGGAAGTGAGATTTCCGAAGATTGGGGTGAGCAGGCCGGTGACGGTAGAGATGGCATCATCCTTACCCGTTCCATCACCATTGGAACTCTTGGCGAGGTTGATGACCATCGCCAGTTTCTGACCCACGATGAGCTTCTGAATCTTCGCATCTATCGGATGATTGCTTGACTTCACAGCATATTGGGCAGAGAGTTCATCGCTACCGCTGAAGAACTGCTTGTCGTCGGTTACTCCGAAATAGAAAGAAGTCTTGCCATCGGTATAGAAATAGGCATTCTTGCCCCAGTTGGCAATCTTGGCACCCGGAGGACAGGAAGTCTTCCAGTAATCCACATCACCCAACCATTTGCTATGTGCCAACTTAGCAGCCATCATCATCTTCATGCTTGCATCGCCCAAGGTAGGCATCATGATAGCCATGTCGCCATCCACACTTCGCATGATGTTGTCCATATCCACCGCCTGGTTGATACCCATCAGGAGGGTCTGCAGACTGCGGTTGCTCTGCATCATCGGGAGGAATTGTTCGCCCTTCACATTCATAAAGATACCCGCCAGAGCATCAGCAGGCATCGACTTCACGTAATTGCCCTTGATGGGACGATAGTTCTGAAGAGCCTTCTGAAGTGCCTCATCGATAGACTTATTGAAGGAGAAAGTCTCGCCCTGAATCTGCAGGATGCCCTCCTTCACGTTCATCTCGGCAGCAATAACCACCTGTGAAGGGTCGGTATCCTTAGGAGCACCCAGAGTGAATGGAGCCACAAACTTTTCCGGCAGAGCCTGCGCCTGCGCCACCATCGCCATCGGAGACGAAATACCCGAAAGACGATCGAACATAGGAGAAGCCGTAATGCCATCCTCTTCATCAGCCTTGAGATATTTCACCATCTGCTGCTGCAGCTGAGCCTGGGCATCAGCCACCACAGGACCCATCACGAGGAGAGCCTCATCAGAATATCCTACGAGCCAGGAATTCTTCAACACCGAGAAATGGAAGCCTTTTCGTTCCGTTACTTCGGTGGCAATATGCTTTTTGGCGAGAGTTGCGAGCCAATCAGAAACGCCATCCTCGCTGCTCACCTTGGCACAGAGTCCCAGGTTGCCATCGGCCGTTTCGAAGAGATACAACTTCTCGCTTACATCGATGCCGCAATTATCTACGTCATCCACATGGAGCAAAGTTTTCAGCATGCCCGCCTTATCCTCATCGCTTCTATCGGCAGTCATCTGCTTCATGTCCACAGAGATAAGGGCAGTACTTTTCTTAGGAATGGCATTGAGGTAATCGCTGCCAGAACAGGAGCTTAGCAATAAGAAAGTTATTGCTAAGCCCATAAAAACCAAGTTCTTATACAATCTTTTCATCACAAAAACTAACACTTATGTATTTTTTCTTATATCATCTTTGTTATAGTCTTCTGGCGATATGCGCCATGTGAACCGCCACCAAGCCTGCCGTTTCCGTGCGAAGTCGGCTGGTTCCCAAGGATACGCTCTCGTAACCATTCTCCAGGGCAAGACGAACCTCATCGATGGAGAAATCGCCTTCCGGCCCTACCAATACCGTAATATCAGCAGAGGATGCATCGTTGCCTTCAGCACTATCAGAGAATGACGAGATTTCCTGGAAGAAGTCTTTCTTCTCTATCTCCTCGTAGCAATGGCAGATGAATTTTCTGCCTTGGCGAGGCGTCTGAATGAACTCCTTGAAACTCTCCAGTTCGTTGACCACCGGTTTCCATGCCTTATGACTCTGTTTCACGGCAGAAATCACAATCTTGTCGATTCTTGGCGTCTTTACCACCTTGCGTTCAGAAAACTGGCAGTTAAGGAAAGAGAGTTCATCGAATCCGATTTCCGTAGCCTTCTCCGCCATCCACTCGATGCGTTCCATCATCTTGGTAGGAGCAATCGCCAGATGGATATGGCCCTTCCAGGCACGCTTCTGCGGCATTGTTTCCTTGATTTCATAGAGACAGCGCTTGCTGGAAGCCGCAGTCACCTCGGCACGATAGAACGAACCTTCCCCATCCATGAGGAAAATCTCGTCACCGCCCTTCAATCTCAGCACACGGAGCGCATGGGTAGCCTCCTCGGCAGGCAATTCCACCTGGGTTGCTGCCTCAGGCACATAGAAATATCTAACCTCTTTCATAGAAATATCTAATTTCTTTCTTTGAAATATCTAATTTCTTTATGTTACTTCTTGTTTTTTTCCTCACGGCGCTTCATCTCATCGCGGATGAAGGAAGCACCCTCGTAGTTTTCTTCCTCCACGGCCTTCTCCAACGCCTTCTGCAGCAGAGAATCAGGCAAACTCATGATAGGGAGAGCCACACTCATCACTTCCTTATTAAAAGGTGTAGAAAACTTCTGGAGCACCTCCAGAGGGGCGCACATCTCGAAACCACTTGTCAACGAAAGCAACACGGCTGTTTCCGGAAGAAGTTCATAGCCTTTGCCGGTTATCGTATTTACCAGTTTTGCCTTGAAGCCACGATCTTGAATACCCTCGAACTCAATGCGGTAATGGGTTATTTCCTCATCTTTCAGCACCTGTGCAAACACATCAACCAGATGATTTCGGGTTTCTTCAGCCTTATGCTCATGCCGTTTGATTTCGCTCGCCATCTCCTTAGCCAACACAATAGAGAGCGCACGGGTCTCCGCCATGTCGGTAAGCGTGATTACGCAGGCATCATCTGCCTCTGGAATAGAAAAAGTCCCTTTATAAATTAATTTATACATCATTGTTTTGTCTCCTTCTTTGGTCTGAACAATACGGCGAAGGCAACTCCGACCACAAGAGCATAACCTGCGAAGATAAACCAGCAAGTCTGCCAATCGCCCATCAAATATCCATTTTCCCAGTGACAGTAATGGTTAATCACCTGTCCTGCAAGAATTGTGCCAATAGATGCACCCAAGCCATTGGTCATCAGCATGAACAAGCCCTGAGCAGATGCTCTGATCTTAGGCTCGCACTTCTGGTCTACGAAGAGGCCACCCGACACGTTGAAGAAGTCGAAAGCCACACCATAGACGATGCAGGAGAGCACGAAGAGAATGACACCAGGGAATGCAGGGTTGCCCAATCCGAAGAATCCGAAACGGAACACCCATGCAAACATGGCGATGAGCATCACTACCTTGATGCCATAACGCTTCAGGAAGTATGGAATCAGGAGGATGCAGAGTGCCTCTGCCACCTGAGAGATTGATACCAGGAGGGTGGCATTGTTGGCTGCAAATGTATCAAGCATGCTTGGATCACCCTTGAAACTGGTGATAAATGGAGTAGCATAACCATTGGTTACCTGCAAACTCATGCCGAGCATACATGAGAAGATGAAGAACAGCGCCATCTCACGACTCTTGAAGAGCTTGAAGGAATCGAAGCCCCAGGTCTCCACCCAACTGCGAGCTTCCTTCTTGACCAGCGGACACTGAGGCAGAGTGAAGCAATAGAGGAAGAGCACGATGCTCAACACACCAGAAACGAGGAACTGGAGGTGGGTATACTGGAACTTATAAGCATTTTCCGAAAAGAGGAACATGAACGAGCCATGATCCCAGGTAGCACAGTTGACAACCCACATGGTGGCAATGAAGCCCACAGTGCCGAAGACTCGGATAGGCGGGAAGTCCTTGATGGTATCCAGCCCATGATTTTTCAGGATAGTGAACGCCGAAGTATTCGACAGAGCCAGCGTAGGCATATAGAAAGCAACGCTGAAGGTATAAACCGTCATGAAGAGAGCCTCATCAGGCATGGCACTCGCCTCTCCCATCAGGAACAGCCCTATCATCGAGAGACCCGCCAGCAGATGGCAATAGCCCAGGAGTCTCTGCGGCTGGATATACTTATCCGCCACAATACCCATCAAGGTAGGCATGAAGATAGATACTATACCCTGAATGGTATAGAACCAGGAGATTTCTGCACCCATTCCGGCCTTGCCGAGATAGTTGCCCATAGAAGTGAGATAGGCTCCCCAAACAGCGAACTCCAGGAAGTTCATCACTGCCAAACGTACTTTTAGATTCATATCCTTAAATTCTTTTTCTTTGGTTTAAATTTATTTTTCTGCAGATTGCATCCTTTCGCTTTTACGGGATTGCATCCTTTCGTTATTAACAGGATTGCTTTGCAGATTATATCTTGCAAAGATACACAAATTATCTTAAAGAACACAGATTTTTGAAGATTTTCCTTCGGAAAGCTAGCTTATTTAACAAATAATATGTAATTTTGCACCGGAAATCAAAATATAAAAGAGATAATGTTAGTAAAGTTTTTCCTTACGTGTAACAAGATTGGTGCCTTTACCCTGGGTGGAGGCTACGCCATGATACCTATCATGGAACAGGAATTCGTGGATAAGAACAAATGGATGGACAAACAGGAATTCATGGACATCATGGTGGTGGCTCAAACCACTCCAGGCATCTTTGCTATCGATATGGCTAGCCACATCGGTTACAAGCTGAAGGGTGTATGGGGCGGCATAGTGGGCGCCATCGGCATTGCCCTTCCTTCCATCATCGCCATCCTCATCATCGCCATGTTCTTCCAGCAATTCAAGGACAATTACTGGGTGGGCAAGTTCTTTGCAGGAGTTCGTCCTGCCGTGGTTGCGCTGATTGCAGCTCCTTGCTTCAAGATGGCAAAGACGGCAAAAATCAACCGCTACAACATCTGGATTCCAGCAGTTTGCTGCCTGCTGATTGCCGCATTCGGCATTTCTCCTATCTATATTATCATTGCAGCCGGCGTGCTGGGATGGCTTTATGGAAAGTTTATAGTTAAAAGTTAATAGTTTATAGTTTTATAGTTAGAAAATGCTATTTTTAAAGTTATTCCTGATATTTACCAAGATTGGTACATTTAATTTTGGTGGTGGATATGCGATGCTTTCGCTCATCCACAACGAAACAGTAGTGAAGAACCACTGGCTCACCAATGCCGAGTTTACGGATATTGTGGCTATCAGCCAGTCAACTCCGGGACCTATCGGCATCAACTGTGCCACCTACGTGGGCTACACTGCCTGTCTTCATGCAGGTTATCCTACCTGGGCAGCCTGGGCGGGTTCCTTCCTGGCATCCCTCTCCATCATGTGGTTGCCCTTCATCATCATGATTCTCATCAGCCGTTATCTGATGACCCATAAGGATTCCAAGATTGTGAAGGATATCTTTGCCGGACTCCGTCCTGCCATCATCGGACTGATAGCTGCTGCTGCCATACTTCTGATGAATAAAGAGAATTTCGGATCGCCAACCGACAATCCATTTGCTTTCGGAGCCAGCGTAGCACTCTTTCTGGGTGCATTCTATTTCACCAAAGCCAAGAAAGCAAATCCGATTTTGCTGCTTTTCATCTGTGGAATCATTGGGTTGTTTATCTTCTAAACAACCCAAACACCTTCAAATAGGCACAAAAAAAAATTGATTGTCTCACGACAACCAATCTTTTATTAACCTTAATAATCTAATACCATGAAAAACACGATGCAAAGTTACAAATAATCTCGTAACCTGCAATAATTTATTGTAAAAAACTTCAAGTATTTAACTCTCCTTAAAGCTTTTACCATTCCAATTAAACTTTCTTTGCAATCTTATGACATTTACCGCCTTTTTGTCATCTGCCGAAAGCAATGGCGAAGCCAATCGAACCACCAGTGCATTCTCGTTCTGCAAGAGCAAAGCACTCACCATCTTAGGCTCAATCATCGCCTTTAAATCCGCAAAGCGACTTTCGCTCATCGTATCGGGTTTCTGAACGAGCGTTTCCGCCAAGTCTTCCATGCGCTTGCCACCCAAGAACGGGTTTGCATCAAGAGCCTTCCATTCCTGGCTGAAGAAATAGAGCTCACTCTCCTTCTCTGGTCCGGCAAACGATTTGACCACACAGAGCACCGAGTCGCCATTTTCCATTGGCAACTTCTTCATCTGCAAAGTAGAAACCTTGCTCATGCGTACCTGCACGAAGTCCTGAGTGAGCGTATCCATCACGCTCACCTCACCCAAGAGGTTCTTCACCTCAGCCTTCACGCCCATCTCCTGCAACTCGGCAAATTCCAGTCGCATATTGCTGTTGAGTGTAGGCATCATCTCATCCGGCATCGATACCAGCAAGTCTTTCATCGACTTAGCTTCGATGCCCAAGCTTGCCATCATCATGCAAGCGCATAATATATATTTTATCTTCTTCATCACTATAATTCCGTAGACCATTTCTTTCCCCAAGGGGTAAAGAGCCAAATCAAAAATGCCGTAGCCGGAACTAAGCATATTGCAAAAGTTAAAGCCAATGTATTCATTTTTGAAGCCTTTAAATTATTTACTAAATTTCGCAAGTAAGCCCCATACGCCCTGAAAGGGCAGAAGCTCCTAGCCCAGGGCAGCGCCCTGGGGATAGATAATATAGAGATGGTAATTACGCCCTGTAAGGGCAAAAGCTTCCATACTGCAGCTATATTTTTAAAGCTTTTGCCCTTACAGGGCGCAGAGCTACAACAACTATTACCCAGGGCGCTGCCCTGGGCTAGGAGCTTCTGCCCTTTCAGGGCGTGCCGGGAAAATCAGGCTTCTACCCTTCCCCATCAGCTGGTAAACGTTGTTTTAAAACATAGCGATACTGCGGCATTTTTTATCCATTAGAGATTCTCCAAGAATTTCTTGCCCCATTTTGTATGAAGCCAAAGTGCTATAGCACCTGCAACGACCGTAATCGTCGCATAAATCATAACCAATCCTTCCATATTTCTCTATTTTCCGACAAAAGTACAGAAAATAATTGTAATCTGCAAGTTTTTTCGTGTTTTTCTATCCAACAATCGCTAAAAAAGCGAAAAAGAGGAAAGTGTTTCTGGCGAAACACTTCCCCCTCAAATTATCTAATCTATTAATCGTACTTATCTTCTTCAGAAAAGATTTACTCCTCAACAGCAGCCTGCGCCGCAGCCAAACGTGCGATAGGCACGCGGAATGGAGAGCATGAAGCGTAGTTCATGCCAACCTTAGCGCAGAACTTAACTGATGATGGCTCACCACCGTGCTCACCGCAGATACCTGTGCGGAGGTTAGGACGGGTAGCACGACCATTCTCTACAGCCATCTTGATGAGCTGACCAACACCCTCCTGGTCGAGAACCTGGAATGGGTCAACCTTCAAGATCTTCTTCTCCATGTATGCAGGGAGGAAGGAAGCGATGTCGTCACGAGAGTAACCGAAGGTCATCTGTGTCAAGTCGTTAGTACCGAATGAGAAGTACTGAGCCTCCTCTGCAATCTGACCTGCAGTGAGGGCAGCACGAGGAATCTCAATCATGGTACCAATCTCGAACTCAACCTCTACGCCGTACTCAGCAAATACCTCCTTAGAAGTAGCGAGGATGATAGCCTTCTGCTGCTTGAGCTCCTGAACAGTACCGATGAGCGGAACCATGATTTCTGGGCATGGGTTCAAGCCTTCCTTCTTCAACTCGCAAGCTGCACCGAGGATGGCGCGAGTCTGCATAGCTGTAATCTCTGGGAATGTGATACCGAGACGGCAACCACGATGACCGAGCATAGGATTGTTCTCTGCCAGAGAGTTCACACGCTTCTTGATTTCCTCTACGCTTACACCCATTTCCTTAGCCATAGTCTCCTGACCAGCCTTATCGTGTGGTACGAACTCGTGGAGAGGTGGGTCGAGCAAGCGAATGTTCACGTGGCAGCCATCCATAGCCTTCAAGATTCCGTAGAAGTCAGCCTTCTGATATGGGAGGAGCTTGGCAAGAGCCTTCTCACGACCCTCAACAGAGTCAGCCAGAATCATCTCACGCATGGCAACAATCTTCTGATCATCGAAGAACATGTGCTCTGTACGTGTCAAACCGATACCCTTGGCACCGAATGCACGAGCTACCTCTGCATCGTGTGGAGTATCTGCATTGGTACGGATCTCCATCTTTGTATATTTGTCGCAGAGATCCATCAGCTCCTTGAAGTCACCAGAAAGCTCTGCAGCCTTTGTCTCAATCTGTCCTGCGTAAACCTGACCAGTAGTACCGTTCAGAGAGATGTAATCACCCTCCTTGTAAACTACGCCCTCAATCTCAACAGTCTTAGTCTTGTAGTCAACGTTGATAGAGCCAGCACCAGATACACAGCACTTACCCATACCACGAGCCACAACGGCAGCGTGAGAAGTCATACCACCACGAGCAGTAAGGATACCCTCGGCAGCCGACATACCTGCGAGGTCTTCAGGAGAAGTCTCGATACGAACCATGATGACCTTCTTGCCATCCTCGTGCCACTCCTGAGCATCGTCAGCGTGGAATACGATCTGACCGCAAGCAGCACCTGGAGAAGCAGGGAGACCCTGAGTGATGACCTTAGCTTTAGAGAGAGCCAGCTTATCGAATACTGGGTGCAAAAGCTCATCGAGCTTCTGAGGCTCACAGCGGAGGATAGCAGTCTTCTCGTCGATCATACCCTCGTGGAGGAGGTCCATAGCAATCTTCACCATAGCGGTACCTGTACGCTTACCATTACGTGTCTGGAGGAACCAGAGCTTACCTTCCTGTACGGTGAACTCCATGTCCTGCATATCGTGATAGTGGTGCTCCAGCTTATCCTGGAGAGCGTCGAGCTCCTTGTAAAGCTCAGGCATAGCCTCTTCCATAGAAGGATACTTAGCTACGCGCTCCTCCTCAGAAATACCGGCACGCTCAGCCCAGCGCTGAGAACCAATCTTTGTAATCTGCTGTGGTGTACGGATACCAGCTACAACGTCCTCACCCTGTGCATTGATCAGGTACTCACCATTGAAAAGGTTTTCACCATTACCAGCATCACGAGAGAAGCAAACACCTGTAGCAGAAGTCTCGCCCATGTTACCGAATACCATCGCCATCACAGAAACGGCAGTACCCCACTCATCAGGAATACCTTCCATCTTGCGATAGAGGATAGCACGCTCGTTCATCCATGAACGGAACACGGCGCAGATAGCACCCCAAAGCTGCTCGATAGGATTGGTAGGGAAATCCTGACCAGTCTGCTCCTTGATAGCTGCCTTGAAGAGCTCAACGAGTTTCTTGAGTGACTCTACAGAGAGGTCCTTATCGAGAACCACACCCTGCTCTTCCTTCACCTTTTCGATGATGGCCTCGAATGGATCGATATCTTCCTTGTTCACAGGCTTCAATCCCATAACGACGTCACCGTACATCTGTACGAAACGGCGATATGAGTCATATACGAAATGAGGATTACCGGTCTTCTTAACCAAGCCCTCAGCCACTTCATCATTCAAACCGAGGTTGAGGATAGTATCCATCATACCTGGCATAGAAGCACGTGCTCCTGAACGAACAGATACGAGAAGAGGATTCTCTACAGAACCGAACTTGCTGTTCATCAAAGCCTCCGTATGAGCCACTGCAGCCATTACCTCGTCCTGAAGGAGTTCCTTGATTTTCTCCTCACCCACCTCATAATACTCGTTACAGGTATCAGTTGTGATGGTGAAACCTGGAGGAACAGGAACACCAATAAGGTTCATCTCGGCGAGGTTTGCACCCTTACCGCCAAGTTCTTCACGCATCTTTGCATTTCCTTCGGCTTTTCCATTGCCGAACGTATAAACTCTTTTTTCGTTCATATTTTATAGGTTCAAAAATATTATATTATTTTGCTTATTACCAATTCTTAGTTGATGATGCAAATATACAACATTATTTTGAAACCACCAAACTTTTATACGCTTTTTTGCTATCCCGAGATTACATTTTAAACTGTTGTCGCACACACGGGGATATTTTTAACAATCCCCAAGTAAAAGTTGGGAATTGTGGGGAATTTAAAAGTGAGCCGAGATTGCGATTCAAATACTTTTAACAACATTTGGGGTTCTCCTGATGCCCTGATTCCTACGTCGCGACGCGGGAAATATTACGTGGCGACGTAGGAATTGCTACGTCGCCACGTAGGAAGTCACATTTGGCAAAAGTGAAAAAGTGAAAGTGAAAAGGTGATTTTAGTGAATGGTAAAAGAGAAAAAGTGAATTTGGTGAATGGTGAATTTGGTGAATGCAATGAAAAGATATAAGATATAAGCTATAAATTACAAGATATGGATGACTGAAATTACAAGATAAGAAAGATAAAATCTTATATAATAATGTACGCGCGTAAGTACTACCTTATTATATATAATAACAAACTATACTATATACAATAGCAAAACATCTGTAACTCGTCTTTTAGAGAAAATTCACTTTTTCACTTTCACCTTTTCACTTTCACCTTTTCACTTTCTGCCTTTCCACTTTCTGCCTTTCCACTTTTCTGCCTTTTCCACCTTCACCATCCCAACATCCGGGACAAGACTAAAAATATTCGGGGCAAATCTTTCATTTCTCGCAAAAATGTAGTAACTTTGCAGCCATAAAGAAATACAAAACATTATTATGGCAAGAAAACGTAAACCATTACCGCTTTTGGAGAACATCACCATTGAGGCAGTAGCTGCCGAGGGTAAGTGCATCACTCGCGTAGATGACCAGGTCATCTTCGTGCCTTTCTGCGTACCTGGCGATGTGGTAGATTTGCAGGTAGTTAAGAAAAAACATAAGTATTGCGAGGCGAAGGTGGTTCGCTTCATCAAGAAGAGCGACGTAAGACAGGAGCCTATGTGCGAGCACTTTGGCATCTGTGGCGGTTGCAAGTGGCAGAATCTTCCTTACGAGGAGCAGATCAAGGCGAAGCAGAAGCAGGTGGAAGACCAACTCACCCGCATCGGCAAGATTGAGCTTCCTGAGTTCCGCCCTATCATGGGCAGCGTGAAGACCCAGGAGTATAGAAACAAGATTGAGTTCGGATGCAGCAACAAGCGCTGGTTCACCGCCGAGGAGCTGGCCCAGCTGCCTCAGAAGGAAGAAGAGACCATCACTTCCCTCAAGGAGCGCCACGCCCAGAACGCCATCGGTTTCCATATCACCGGTGCCTTCGATAAGATTTACCCTATCAAGAAGTGCTGGCTGATGGACGACCTCTGCAACGAAATCCGCAACTTCGTTTTCGAATACGCTGATTCTCACGACTATACCTTCTACGACCTGCGTGAGCAGCATGGATTGCTCCGCAACATGATGATTCGTAATTCAAACACTGGCGAGTGGATGCTCGTATTCCAGTTCCATTATGATGAGGAGGGTGATGAGCAGAGAGCATTGGAACTGATGCAGCAGGTGGCTGACAAGTTCCCTCAGATTTCATCGCTCATGTACGTGGACAACCAGAAGGGAAACGACACCATCAACGACCTGGATCTCATCCTCTTCAAGGGCAACGACCACATCTTCGAGCTGATGGAGGATTTGAAGTTCAAGGTGGGTCCAAAGAGTTTCTATCAGACTAACACCGAGCAGGCTTACCACCTTTATTGCGTGGCTCGCGAGTTTGCCAACCTCACCGGAAACGAGTTGGTCTACGACCTCTACACCGGCACGGGAACCATCGCCAACTTCGTGGCTCACAAGGCAAAGAAGGTAATCGGTATCGAGTACGTACCAGAGGCCATAGAGGATGCAAAGGTGAATTCCCAGGTGAACAACATCGAGAACACCCTCTTCTATGCAGGCGATATGAAGGATATTCTGACCAACGAATTCATCGCCCAGCACGGTCGCCCAGACGTAATCATCACCGACCCTCCACGTGCCGGAATGCACCCTGATGTAGTGAACGTAATCCTGAATGCGGCTCCTAACCGCATCGTGTATGTAAGTTGCAACCCTGCTACCCAGGCTCGCGACCTGCAGTTGATGGACGACCACTACAAGGTGGCTGCCGTTCAGCCGGTAGATATGTTCCCTCATACTCCTCACGTAGAGAACGTCGTTTTGCTCGAGAAGCGCAGCGATGCTGAAATCAAGCAGAAGAAAAAGGAGCGCAAAGAGCGTGAGAAGGCGATAGCTGAAGCCAAGGCGGCAAAGGAAGCTGAAAAGCTTGCATTGGAAGCTGCTAAAGCGGAAGACTTGACTGCAGAGGAACTTGCGGCAAAGAAATAAACCTAAAAACAAAATAGAAATAAGATGAAAAAAGGTATCATCCTGGCGCTCATGGCTTTGACCACGGTCTCAGCCAGTGCACAAAAAAAGCAGACCATCGAATTGCCTTCGTGGTTGAGCAACGTAAAACTGTCGGGGTATGGAATGACCCAGTATCAGTACAGCGGACAGAAGAACGCTGAATCCAACTCGTTCAACATCCGAATGGGCCGTATCGCCCTGGAGGGTCGCATTGCAGACGACTTCTACTGGAAGACTCAGATTCAGTTTAACGGCAATACTTCCAACCTAGGTTCAAGCCCAAGAATGGTGGATCTGTTTGCTGAATGGCAGAAGTACGAGTACTTCAAGGTAAAGGTGGGTCAGTTTAAGAACCCATTCACCTTCGAGAATCCGATGCACCCTATCGACCAGGGCTTCATGGGTTATTCCCAGAACGTGAGCAAGCTGGCGGGTTTCAGCGATCGTGCCGGAGAGCATGCTTCCAATGGTCGCGACATAGGCTTGCAGCTTCAGGGTGATTTCCTCAAGAATGCCAACGGCCGCAACCTGCTGCACTATCAGATTGGCGTGTTCAACGGACAGGGAACCAATACCAAGGACGTTGATAATCAAAAGAATGTGATTGGTGGCGTATGGGTAATGCCAATAAGCGGCATGAGAATCGGAGCCTTCGGATGGACGGGTTCTTATGCGAGAAAGGGAACTTGGACCGACGAGCATGATGCAAGCTATACAGCCGACATCCAGACTCGCTCAGGTGTTCGCAAGCTCAATCAGAATCGCTACGCCTTCTCTTTCGAATACAAGAAAGATGGCTGGACCGTACGTTCTGAGTATATCCACTCTACCGGCAAGGCTTTTGCCAAGAGCATCACCAACTTCAACGATGCCAACGCCAAGGACTGCAATCTGAATGCAAAAATCGGTGACAAGGCACAGGGTGTATATGGCCTGGTCATTGCCCCATTGGCACAGCTGCCTAAGAACAGCCGAATCGACATCAAGGCGCGTTACGACATGTATCAGCCTAACGGCAAGAATAACATGCAGAAGACCCAGTATGAGGCTGGCTTGAACTTCCACATCGGCAAGCGAATCACCATCCTCACCGAGTATGCGCTGGTCAACGACAAGACGCTGGCTAAGCACAATTACTCCATGGCAGATGCTGAGTTCTGCTTCCGCTTCTAACAGATACAGCAAGAGGGTGTGTCATAAGCCACATCCCATACGCCCTGAAAGGGCAGAAACTCTTAGCCCAGGGTAACACCCTGGGTATTATGGACATATACAATACCGCCCTGTAAGGGCAAAAGCTTTCTTATATTTTTAAAGCTTTTGCCCTTACAGGGCGGCATTGTTGATTGCGGCTTTTAACCCAGGGTGTTGCCCTGGGCTAGGAGCTTCTGCCCTTTCAGGGCGTATGGGGCAAACCGTCACAGGGCGTGCGGGGCGAATTTTTCTAGAAAGAGTAAGAGAATCCGATAGACATGAATTCCTTAAACTGCCAATAACTGTCGCCATCCTTACGCTTCGCACCATCGTCGAAACGAGGATAGAGGAAGATATTCGATGAAATATAGCGGTTGAACTGGAAGGTGAGCGTGTTCTCCCACTCTATCTCAGCGCGCTTATAAGTAGTATATCCCCAAAGACGGGTCTTCCACTTCAAATTATCCATCACCTGCCAGGTCAAATCGAAGGTACACTCCGAACCGTAATCGGTCATCCCGTGCTCACCTTCCTTCAAACCATATCTTGTAGCAAGCTGCTCACGTCCCACATACTTCCAGTTGAGCGCCAGAGGAGCCAGATGGGCACTACCCTTCAACCTGTGGTTGAGCCAATCCACCGAATAATCCATACCGACAGAGAGGTTCAGATTGAATGGCGAGAAGAAATCGGAATAAACAAACTTATCATTGCTCTTGTAGCCATGGGCAAACTGCGTCTGCGCCACCATCTGAATGGTATAATACCATTTGCGGGAAGCCTGGAGTCCCAACTTGCTGGTGTATCGGATCAAGTCGTCGGAAGTCTTCAGGCTGTGCACGGAATCTCCTTTGGAAGTCTGATAGCCCAATCTCATCACCAGCTTGTTCTCCCACTTCACCTTCTGCTTGTTGTTATAGTTGGCCTGCATGGTGAGTCGACCCAACAGCGAATAGTTGCTCTCGCCACCCTTGTACCAGTTGTCCGACACGTAGTTCTGGAGGAACTGCAGATAGTAATCGCCTGCGAAAGTCCAGAAGTTAGGTCGGAAGATGACGATGTCCATCGGTGCCGCATCCGGTTCAATTGCCTTCGGTGCCACATCCTCAATGATGTCGCGCTTCTGCTTCTTGTTTCTGTTGTCAGCCACGATAGGTGCGCCCACCTCTTCCAGATGGCGCTGGGTCACCTTCACCAGGTCGGGGCGTCGCAGATAGATATCCAGCAAGGCAGCATCCAGTTCCACGTCCAGCGAATCACCCACTCCAGCCTGAGGCTTCAATCGCAGGAATCGATTGGCAGGCGAGCGATAGAACGTGAGCGGAGTAAAGAGCTTGGCAAACCTGGAATCATCAGAATCCATCCTGACGGGCTGGATGGAATCGATACGGGCACGCAGAGCCGACAGAGAATCAGCATAACTCTCTGCCAGGGTTGGCTCCATCACTTTCACAGTATCTTTTTTCACCACTGTGCGCTTGTGCAGGCGTTGTGCTTCTACCGAAACAGTCCCTGCAATAATCGTCAAAACGAGTAGTCCTAATCTTATTTTCATACCTTATTTTATCTATTCGGGCACAAAGGTAATAAATAATTCATAAATCCAAGGGCTTTATCCCAAATAATTTTGGTATTTCGCAAAAATATCGTAACTTTGCACCCAAAATTATTCTAATTTAAATTATATATATCGTGGCTGAAACAAAGTACATCTTCGTTACCGGTGGTGTGGTTTCTTCTTTGGGTAAGGGAATCATCTCATCATCCATCGGTAAACTTCTTCAAGCAAGAGGCTACAACATTACTATCCAAAAGTTTGACCCATACATCAACATCGACCCGGGTACACTGAACCCGTATGAGCATGGTGAGTGCTATGTAACGGTAGATGGTATGGAGACCGACCTCGACCTCGGACACTACGAGCGATTCACCGGCATTCAGACTACAAAAGCGAATTCTCTCACCACTGGTCGTATCTACAAGGCAGTGATTGACAAGGAACGCCGTGGCGACTATCTCGGCAAAACCATCCAGGTGGTGCCTCACATCACCGACGAGATCAAGCGCAACGTGAAGCTGCTCGGCAAGAAATATCACTATGACTTCGTAATTACCGAGATAGGCGGAACCATCGGCGACATCGAGAGTGCCCCTTACATGGAAGCTATCCGACAGTTGAAATGGGAACTGGGCAAGAACGCCGTCAATGTGCACCTCACCTACGTGCCTTACCTCAAGGCAGCAGGCGAGTTGAAGACAAAGCCTACCCAGCACTCAGTGAAGGAACTGCAGAGCGTAGGTATTCAGCCAGATGTTCTGATTCTCCGCACCGAGAAGCATCTCGAAGAGGGAATCCTGAAGAAGGTGGCTAGCTTCTGCAACGTAGATTTAGACTGCGTAATCCAAAGCGAAGACCTTCCTAGCATCTACGAGGTGCCTGTAAACATGCAGAACCAGGGTCTCGACACCGCCATCCTCCGCAAGATGGGCGAGCCTATCGGCGAAAAGCCAGCGCTGGGTCCTTGGAGAACTTTCCTCGACCGCAGAAACAAGGCTACAGAGGTGGTAAACATCGGTCTCGTAGGAAAATACGACCTGCAGGATGCCTACAAGAGCATCCGCGAGAGCCTCTCGCATGCCGGCACCTACAACGACCACAAGGTGAAGATTACATTCATCAACTCTGAATATCTCACAGAGGAGAACGTGGCTGAGCAGCTGAAGGGGCAGGATGGCGTAGTCATCTGTCCAGGATTCGGCCAGCGCGGCATCGAGGGCAAGATTATCGCTGCCCACTACACCCGCACCCACGACATCCCTACCTTCGGCATCTGCCTGGGTATGCAGATGATGGTGATCGAGTTCGCCCGCAACGTATTGGGCTACAAGGATGCCAACTCCCGCGAGATGGATGAGAAGACTCCACATAATGTCATCGACATCATGGAGGAGCAGAAGAACATATCAAACATGGGTGGAACCATGCGACTCGGTGCCTACGAGTGCCTGCTGAAGCAGGGCAGTCGCGTGTTCAACATCTATAAGAAGGAGCATATCCAGGAGCGCCACCGCCACCGCTATGAGTTCAACAACGAATTCCTGAAGGAATACGAGAAGCATGGCATGATGTGCGTGGGCCGCAACCCAGAGAGCGACCTGGTAGAAATCGTGGAGATTCCGGGCTTGAAGTGGTATATAGGAACACAGTATCACCCAGAATACCAGAGCACGGTTTTGAAACCACACCCACTGTTTGTTGACTTTGTAAAGACCGCCATCGCTAACAAGAAATAGCAGGAAAAGAGCTAAGATTCTGCTGCATTCATCATGAAAAAGCGGATGGCTGTCTCTTCAGACAGCAGAAAGGCATAGAGTTTGCTGTCTCTTCAGAGAAAATAAAACAATAAAAATAAGAATGAATAAAAACAACATTTTCGGTTTCCTCCTGATTGCCGTAGTGCTGATAGGTTTCAGCTGGTACAACCAGCCATCAGCCGAAGAACAGAGAACGGCATTCGTTCAGGACTCCATCGCCAAGGCTAAGCATGCCGAGATGGAAAAAGCAAGCAAGGCTGCCGCTGATAAGCGCCAGGCTGATGCAAAAGCAAAAATCGAGGCAGATTCTACCGCCCTCTTCTACTCGGCTTTGAAGGGACAGGCTAAGACTGTAACGCTCGAAAACGAGAAAGTGGCGCTTACTCTCAACACCAAGGGTGGCACTGTAGAGAAAGCTGTAATCAAGGGGTATGTGGGTCACAACCTCGAGGTGAAAGATGGTTCTGCCGACCAGAAGGACGTTACGCTCTTCGACGGCAAAGACCAGTGCCTCAAGTTCATGCTCGAGGCAAAGGAAGCAAACATCATCACCAGCGACCTCTACTTCACTCCATCCAACGTTACCAAGAACTCTGTAACCATGACTGCTGTGGCTGCCCCTGGCAAGACCCTCAGTATGACTTACACCCTGGGCAAGGGCTACATGCTCCACATGAGCCTGCAGGCTGAGGGAATGGCTGGTCTGTTCTCGCCAAACTGCAACAAGATGAGCATCGACTGGAGCGACAAGGCGCGCCAGCAGGAGCGTGGATTCATGTTCGAGAACCGCTACACCACCCTCACCTATCATGAGGCAGAGGGCGGCACCGACCATCTGAACGAGGGCAGCGAGAAAATCGACGAGAAGATTGAAGAGACTATCGACTGGGTATCTTTCAAGAACCAGTTCTTCTCTGCCATCATGGTAGCTAAGGACAACTTCGACAAGGATGCCTTCATGACTTCTATTCCTCAGGAAAAGGGTACTGGCTACCTGAAGCAGTTCCAGGCTAAGATGAAGACTTCCTTCGACCCTACCGGCAAGAAGGCGTCTGAGTTTGAGTTCTACTTCGGTCCTAACGACTTCCAGATTCTGAAGAACACTGAGAAGGAGAGCACCTTCGGCAAGGACCTGGAGTTCCAGAAGCTCGTTTATCTGGGATGGCCTATCATCCGCTGGATCAACCGTTTCTTCACACTCTACGTGTTCGACTGGCTGAGCAATGTATTCCCAATGGGTATCGTATTGATTCTCATCACTTTGCTTCTGAAGCTCATCACCTACCCTATGGTGAAGAAGAGCTACATGAGTTCTGCCAAGATGCGTGTGTTGAAGCCAAAGCTCGAGGCAGCTACCGCTCAGTTCAACAAGCCAGAGGATCAGATGCAGAAGCAGCAGGCGATGATGGCAGAGTATGCTAAGTATGGTGTAAGCCCACTGTCTGGCTGTTTGCCAATGCTGATTCAGATGCCGGTTTGGGTTGCGATGTTCAACTTCGTTCCTAACGCCATCCAGCTTCGTGGTGAGAAGTTCTTGTGGATGAACGACTTGAGCACCTTCGACCCAATCTTCGAGTGGCACACCAACATCTGGTTGATTGGCGACCACTTAAGTTTGACCTGTATTCTCTTCTGCGTAGCCAACCTGTTGTACTCATGGATGACGATGCGCCAGCAGCGTGATCAGATGGTAGGTCAGCAGGCAGAGCAGATGAAGATGATGCAATGGATGATGTATCTCATGCCATTGATGTTCTTCTTCATGTTCAACGACTACTCGGCAGGTTTGAACTTCTACTATTTCATCTCCTTGTTCTTCAGTGCCGCAATCATGTGGACTTTGCGCAAGACCACCAACGACGAGAAGCTCCTCGCCATTCTGGAGAAGCGCTATCAGGAGAACAAAAACAATCCTAAGAAGGCAAGCGGCTTGATGGCCAGAATGCAGGCTCTCCAGGAGTTGCAGCGCAAGCAGCAGGAAGAGATGATGCGTAAGCAGGCAGAACTGAACGAGAAAAAGAATAATCTCGGGAAAGAATAATCTCAGGGAAATAATAATCTCGGGAAAGATTACCCCTGGGGAAAGATTACCCCTGGGGAAAGATTACCCCCGAAAAGGTATAATTTGTTAAATGATATTATAAATTATACCTTTTCGGGGGTATTTTCATTTTTTATTCGTATATTTGTCCCCGAAAGGGTATAATATAGTATTACCAATAACATAATTTTACCCGAAAGGGTATAAAAGAAATAAAATATGAGCAATACATTATCATCATACGTCAAGGAAATGCGCAAGCAATTCGGATTGACCCAAGTAGATCTGGCGGCGAAATCGGGCGTAGGACTAAGATTCGTAAGAGAACTGGAACAGGGAAAGGAAACGCTGCGACTCGACAAAGTTAATCAGGTTCTTCTCCTCTTCGGCCAGGAAATCGGTCCCGTTCCTATCAGAAAAGAATAAAAATAGAATTTTATGAAACAAGGAAAGATTTATCTCTACAACCAATACGTAGGCCTGCTGACGGAAGATGAAACGGGCTTCACCTTCGCCTATGATGCAGATTACCTGGCATCAAGTCAAGCCGAAGCCGTGAGCCTCACACTCCCGTTATCCAACGAACCCTACCACGATACCGTACTGTTTCCCTTCTTCGATGGGTTAATCCCAGAAGGATGGCTGCTGAACATCGCAGAAAGCAGTTGGAAAATCAACCAGCGGGATAGAATGTCACTCCTCCTCGCCTGCTGCAAGGATTGCATCGGAGCCGTCAGCGTCATCCCAGTAGATGACTCCCCTGCAGAAGGAACAAATGCTTCACCCCAAAACTAGAAAGGAGAAAGAAATATGGAAAAATGTCTATATTGCTATAAACCGCTCAAGCCAGGCCAGGTAGATTACCATCCTGCTTGCGCCCGAAAACTCTTCGGCACCAAGGAAGCCCCTGTCCTACCCTACGTAAGAAAGGAAATCGGCGACCTGGCAAAACAGGTAGTGCGTGCCCAAACCACCCTCACGGGTGTGCAGGCAAAGCTCTCGCTCGATGTCAACCCAGGCGGAAAGAACGAACCATCCCGCTTCACCATCGTAGGTCTCTGGGGAAAATACATCCTCAAGCCCCAAACCGACCGCTATCGCTGTCTTCCCGAAATAGAAGACCTCACGATGCACCTCGCCGAAGCCGCCAAAATTAGCGTAGTTCCCCATGGCTTAATCCGCTTTGCCGATGGCGAACTCTGCTACATCACCCGGAGAATAGACCGCCAGGACGATGGAACCAAAGTACCAATGGAGGATATGTGCCAACTATCCGAGCGCCTCACCGAATACAAATACAAAGGTTCCTACGAGCAGGTAGCCAAACTCATCAAAAAGTATTCCTCCTTCTCGCAGCTCGACCTCGTGAACTATTGGGAGTTAGTCATCTTCTCGTGGATTACCGGCAACGCCGACATGCACCTCAAGAACTTCTCGCTCTACAACAACCGCAAGTTGGGCTATGGCTTAACCCCTGCCTACGACCTTCTCTGCACCAAGATTGTAATGCCGGAAGATACAGAAGAACTCGCCCTGACGCTCAATGGCAGAAAGCGAAAGATTCAGAAAGCAGATTTCATCAAGGTAATGACCGCATCAGGACTCAGCGAAAAGGTAATCAACAACATCGCCAAGAAGTTCCGCCGCTCCATCGTGAAATGGCTCGACCTCATAGAAGCCTCTTTCCTGCCGGATAGCATGAAGAAGGAATACAAAAAGCTGATTCTCAGCAGAGTCATGGCTTTGAGATGATTTCTTTCCGCAATTATTTCTGCAATTCTTTCCGCCAAGCAGAACAAACGAGAATAAAAAAACAAAAAATAAGAATAGTATAAACAAAAAAAAGAAATGAAGAAAATACTCTTATCACTTTTAGCAGCTGTTGGCTTATCAACCACCGGCTGCTCAGCACAGGCTGGCCAATCATCAAAATCAGCCCCATCCGACGGCATCATCGTATTGGCTCCACAAGCCTTCATCAACCAGGCAAAGGCAGATACAACCAGCATCCTTCTAGATGTCCGCACTTCCAAGGAATATGCAGAAGGACATCTGGCAGGTGCCCAACAATTGGATTACCTCAATCCCGAAGCATTCGATGCCGGCATCAGTAAGCTTGATAAATCCCGCACCTACTACATCTATTGCAGAAGCGGAAAGCGAAGCCATGGTGCCTGCCAGAAAATGAAGAAGCAAGGCTTCAAGGTATATGATATGGAAGGAGGAATACTCAACTGGACCAAGCTCGGAATGCCGGTTGAAAGATAAAGAATTACCCCCGAAAAGGTATAATTAATCAAACTTCACGATTAACTATACCCCTTCGGGGGTATTTTATTTTATCCGAATTTATTTCTTCAAGAGAATCCAAGCCGAATCTACTTCTTCAACAGAATCCAAGCCGAATTTACTTCTTCAATACCGGCTCGCAGGTGATGCTGACACCAAGCTTCTTGAAAATCTTCTGATCCACATCACTCAGCATCACGGTGCAATGAGCCTGACAGCCACGGAGCTTTGGCAACTGCTCCAATGCCTTCTTGCAATTCTCATCATTCTCTGAAAGAACAGAAAGAGCTACCAAAACCTCATCCGTATGAAGACGAGGATTATGACCGCCCAGATAGTTCACCTTCGTATGCTGGATAGGCTCAATCATCGACTGAGGAATCAGCTTCAACTCATGGTCGATGCCCGCTAGATGCTTGGTTACATTCAGCAGCAATGCCGCACTGCAACCCAGCAACTCACTGCTGTGACCGCAGATAATCGTGCCATCCTCCAACTCAATCGCAGCAGAAGTATGACCCGTCGCCTTCTTGTGATCCTTAGCCGCTACAGTCACCTTGCGATAAGCCGTGGTAATATTAGCCTGCTTGAAAAGCATCTGAATCTTGCTGATCTCCGCCTCGTTGCACGCACCGGCAGCCAACTTATTGGTAGCCGCATAATAACGGCGGATAATCTCGTTCTTCGAAGCCTCGCAGCAAGCCTCATCATCCGAAATGCAGAAACCCACCATGTTTACACCCATATCCGTAGGCGACTTGTATGGATTGCTTCCGTAGATACCCTCAAACAAAGCGTTGAGCACAGGATAAATCTCCACGTCGCGGTTGTAGTTGATGGCAATCTTGTTGTATGCTTCCAGATGGAATGGGTCAATCATGTTCACATCGTTCAAGTCGGCAGTAGCAGCCTCGTAGGCGATGTTTACCGGATGCTTCAACGGGAGATTCCATACAGGGAAAGTCTCAAACTTGGCGTAACCCGCACGCACCCCACGCTTGTTCTCGTTATAAAGCTGACTCAGGCAGACTGCCATCTTGCCGCTACCAGGACCCGGAGCAGTAACGATGACCAGTGGACGCTCGGTCTCCACATAATCATTCTTGCCGAAGCCCTCGTCAGAAGCGATGAGATCTACATCATGAGGATAACCCTCGATGAGATAATGGCAGAAAGTCTTGATGCCCTCACGCTCCAGGCGCTGCTTGAAGGCGATGGCTGCAGGCTGACCGTTATAATGGGTGATGACAACAGAGCCCACCATGAAGCCACGGTTCTGGAACTCGCCACGAAGGCGCAGCACGTCCTCATCGTAAGTAATGCCCAGGTCGGCACGCTTCTTGTTCTTCTCGATGTCGGCGGCACTGATTACGATAACAATCTCGATGCTATCGCTGATTTTCTGGAACATGCGCAGTTTGCTATCAGGCTGGAAACCCGGCAAAACGCGACTGGCGTGGTGGTCATCGAAAAGCTTGCCTCCCAATTCCAGGTAAAGCTTTCCGTCAAACTTAGAGATTCTCTCCTTAATGTGCTCGGATTGAATCTTCAAATACTTCTCGTTGTCAAATCCTAACTTCATATTGTGTTATCTTTCTTTGAGTTGAATTCTATATCCTTATCGTTAAAAAAACAAATCGCCTGCAAAATTACAAAAAACTATTGAATTACGAGACAAATATGAAGATAAAGTTTCTAAAAAGTGACAGATAAGCCACAAGAAAGAGAAATAAACTCGCAATCCTTTCGCCAAATCGATTTTTTGCAGTAACTTTGCACCGAATATTCAATAAAATCACAAAAATATGATTAAAGCAATGATTCTGGCTGCAGCAGCACTCACCATGAGCGCAACTTCAGCCAATGCACAGACTATGATTGAAAAGAACAACATCAAGGTGGAAAACCACCTGATGACCCCAGAAGCTCTTTGGGCGATGGGAAGAATTGGTGGCGCCGAAGCTTCGCCTAACGGCAAGCAGGTGGTTTACCAGGTAGGTTACTACAGCGTGAAGGAAAACAAGAGCCATCAGATGCTCTTCATCATGGATGCCAACGGCAAGAACCAGAAGGCACTGACCACTGATGCCAAGAGCGAGACCGATGCTGCTTGGATTCAGGGCGGAGAGAAGATTGCCTTCATCCGCGGAGGCCAGCTCTGGAGCATGAACCCAGACGGCACCGGCCGCAAGCAGCTCACCAACGACAAGTTGGGCATCCAGGGCTTCCGCTTCTCCCCAGATGGCAAGAAGGTAATCCTCATCAAGGAACTCCCTTACCACGGAACCATCAAGGAGAATCCTTCCGATCTGCCTCTCGCCACCGGTCGCCTCGTCACCGATATGAATTATCGCCACTGGGACCACTACGTAGAGAGCCTTCTCCACCCATTCGTGGCTGATGTTGCTGCCGACGGCACCATCAACGCAGGCGAGGATATTCTGAAGGATGAGCCTTTCGAGTGCCCTATGGCACCATTCGGAGGCATCGAGCAGCTGGCATGGAGCCCTGATTCCAAGACCATCGCCTACACCTGCCGCAAGAAGGAAGGCGTTCAGTATGCCATCTCTACCGACTCTGACATCTTCCTTTATAATATAGGTACGCGCGAGACCAAGAACCTCTGCAAGGAGGCTGGCTATGTGGAGCCTAAGATTGATGCTACCAAGAGCATGAAGAACCAGGCTGTGAATGCGCCTGAGAATCTGAAGAACAATCCGGGTTACGACGTGAACCCTCAGTTCTCTGCAGATGGCAAGTACATCGCTTGGCAGAGCATGGCTCGCGATGGCTACGAGAGCGACCGCAACCGCCTCTGCGTATACGATCTCGCCACAGGCAAGAAGAACTATGTATCAGACAAGTTTGATTCAAACGTAGAGGGCTTCGTATGGAACAAGGACAGCAAGAGCCTCAGCTTCATCGGCGTTTGGCACGGAACCCTGAACCTCTATCAGGCCAACTTCAATGGCGAAGTGAAGCAGATTACCAACGAGTGGGCTGACTACGGAAGCATCTCGCTCGCCAACAGCGGCAACAAGCTTCTCGCCACCAAGGCAAGCATGAGCCACCCTACTGATATCTACATCGTTACCCCTGGCAAGAATGCCAAGAGCACCAAGGTAGAGCAGATTACCCACGAGAACGACCACATTCTGAGCCAGTTGAACCTGGGCAAGTGTGAGCAGCGCTGGGTGAAGACCACCGACGGCAAGGACATGCTGGTATGGGTGATGTTGCCATCTAATTTCGATGAAACCAAGAAGTACCCTACCCTTCTCTTCTGCGAGGGCGGTCCTCAGAGTCCGGTGAGCCAGTTCTGGAGCTACCGCTGGAACATCCAGATTATGGCAGCCAACGGTTACGTCATCGTATTGCCTAACCGCCGTGGTCTCCCTGGTTTCGGCAGTGCCTGGAACGAGGAGGTTTCAGGCGACTGGACGGGTCAGTGCATGAACGATTATCTTTCTGCCATCGATGATGCTACCAAGAATCTGCCTTACGTAGACAAGGATCGTCTGGGATGCGTAGGCGCCAGCTTCGGCGGTTTCTCAGTATATTATCTCGCCGGTCACCACAACAAGCGTTTCAAGGCGTTCCTCGCCCACGACGGTGCCTTCAATCTGGAGAGCATGTACACCGATACCGAGGAGGCTTGGTTCAGCAACTGGGAGTATGAGGATGCTTACTGGAACAAGGATAAGAGTGCCAACGCCAAGAAGACTTACGAGAACAGTCCTCATAAGTTTGTAGACAAGTGGGATACTCCTATCCTCTGCATCCATGGCGAGAAGGACTACCGCATCAACGCCAACCAGGGCATGGGTGCCTTCAATGCAGCCCGCATGCGCGGTATTCCAGCCGAACTCCTCATCTATCCTGATGAGAACCACTGGGTATTGAAGCCACAGAACGGCGTGCTCTGGCAGCGCACCTTCTTCGGATGGTTGGATAAATGGTTGAAGAAATAACATATACAAAAAAGGCTTGCTTCGGAAATGAAGCAAGCCTTTTTTGTATATGATATTTCTAAGATTTAGCTTACACGATTCAACTTCTTGATGATAGAGAAGATGAAGAGAGCAGATACAAGGCAGATGCCGGCAAGAACACCCCAAATGGTGATGAGGTTGAAGTTCTGACCCCACATGATACCTGGTACCATGACCAGCTGGTTACCGATGGCTGTAGCACCGAACCAGAGACCCATCATCAAACCTGCATACTTTGGAGGAGCTACCTTCGACACAAACGAAATACCGATTGGAGAAAGCAGAAGCTCGGCAAAGGTAAGGATAAGATAGGTAGAGATGAGGAGGTTGGCACTGACACGTGTACCCTCTGTAGCAGGATCACCCTGCGCCAAAGGAAGCTCCAAGCCCATAGAACCTACTGCCATCCATACGAAACCGAGAGCGGCTACGAGCATACCCAAACCAATCTTCTCAGGCGATGTTGGCTCCTTGCCAATCTTGTTGAGCCAAGAGAACAAGGCTACACTCACTGGTGTCAATGCCACTACATAGCATGGGTTGAACTGCTGGAAGATAGGAGCCTCAACTTCTACCGCACCCTCAAGGTTGCTATACTTATAGAAGAGGAACGCGATGGCTGCAACGATTACGCCGAGCGAAATGCCCTTACCCTTGCCAGTCTTGCTCTGTGCCAATCCGAAGCATCCGTAAACCACGAAGATGCAGGCCACGAGGTTGGTAACATCGAATGCCATTGACTGCAGACCCTCTGAAGTCTTCTGAGTATAGTCGCGGGCAAAGAGTGTCAATGTATTACCGTTCTGATGGAAAGCCATCCAGAAGAAGATAACCACGGCGAATACGAGACAGAGGCAGATGATGCGCTCCTTGGTCTCAGCCTTGGAAAGCTCGTTGGTCTCCTTGGCAGGAGTCTTATCGTCCTTGCTCTTGTTCTCAGAAGCAAGCACGTGCTTGTAGGTGAAGCTGAAGGCATAGTAGATGGCGATACTGATGATGAGCGAAGCACAAGCCACGGCGAATGCGAAGTGGTATGAATCCGCCACTGATACGCTCAGACTCTCCTGCGCCCACTTCATGATCTTGATGGCTGCAGTAGGAGCAAACATGGCGCCGATGTTGATAGCCATGTAGAAAAGTGAGAAGCCGGAATCACGGTTGCTGGCATACTGTGGCTCGTCGTAGAGGCGGCCTACCATCACCTGCAGATTACCCTTGAACAATCCGGTGCCCAGGGCGATGAGGATAAGCGAAACGCCCATGGCGGCTACGGCAACGGTGTCCTTGCCAAGAGGAAGAGAGAGGACCAGATAGCCGATGAACATGATAAAGATACCTGTGGTAACCATACGTCCGAAGCCAAACTTGTCGGCTGCAATACCACCGATGATAGGCAGGAAGTAAACCATCATCAGGAATGTGGAGTAGATAGTACTTGCCAATCCGGTTTCAAAGCCGAAGTTGGCCTGCAAATAGAGCAAGAACACAGCAAGCATGGTGTAATAGCCGAAACGCTCACCCGTGTTTGCCAAAGCTAAGGCCCATAGACCTTTTGGTTGATTCTCAAACATAATTTTTTATTTTTTTCTATTATTTATTATTTAGTTATTCTTTTCTCGCAATTTCCGTGCAAAGATACACATTTTTTTCGATATTTCAAACTTGTTGCATCAAAAACCTAACATAAAATACCATTTTTATATTCAAAATCGGCTAAAATTCTAAAATACAGACAAATCCTGCAAAAGTTTTCCATTTCTATTACAACAAGATTGCATTTTTTTTTGTAACTTTGCAGCCCGAAACCGTAAAGGTGGATTCCGACAGTATTATAAGATAAAAACAAAATAGAAAGGTAAAAGGATATTTATGAGACAACTTAAGATTAGCAAGAGTATAACCAACCGTTCCAGCGAAGCACTTGACAAGTACTTGGTGGAGATTGGTCGAGAACCTATGGTCTCTATCGACGAGGAGATTGAGCTGGCCCAGAAGATTCGCAAAGGCGGACGCGAGGGTGAGCGTGCCAAGGAGAAACTGGTTAAGGCAAACCTCCGATTCGTGGTGTCTGTTGCTAAGCAGTACCAGCACCAGGGTTTGGGTCTTACCGACTTGATTGACGAGGGAAACATCGGTTTGGTGAAGGCTGCCGAGAAATTTGATGAGACTCGTGGTTTTAAGTTCATCTCATACGCAGTGTGGTGGATTCGCCAGAGCATTCTCCAGGCCATCGCTGAGCAGAGCCGTATCGTTCGCTTGCCTTTGAACCAGGTGGGTGCGTTGAGCAAGATCAGCGCAGAGATCAGCAAGTTTGAGCAGGAGAACCAGCGCAAGCCTTCTGTTGCCGAGCTGGCACAGATTACCAAGATGGAGGAAAGCAAGATTGACCAGACCATCAAGGCTGACAATCACCACATGAGTATTGACGCTCCATTCGGTAGCGATGACGATGACAATGCCATGGTCGACGTGATGGCTTCGGGCGACGACAGCCGTACCGACAAGGGTGTGGATTTCGAGTCTATGGCAAGTGAGCTGCAGCGTGTGCTGGCCACTGTATTGAAAGAGCGCGAGCGCAAGATTCTCTGCTACTGCTATGGCATCGGTTGCCACGAGAAGGGTTTGGAGGAAATCGGCAGCGAGTTCAACCTCACCCGCGAGCGTGTGCGCCAGATTCGTGAAAAGAGCATCATCAAGCTCCGTGAAAGCGGAAAGATCAAGATCTTGATGAAATACTTGGGATAAGTTATAATTTATAGTTTATAGTTTATAGTTTATAATTTATTCGGATTTGAAGACGAGAGAAAATTAGATAAAACTAAGTTGCTCATAGCAACGAAAGTAAAAAAGGGCAATCAGTTGGTTCATCCCAATCTGATTGCCCTTTCTCTATTAACTATAAACTGTTAACTATAAACTATTAACTATTCACAAAGTTTCCATTCTTATCTATCAAGCCGCTTATTCCGTCTCTCACTGCCTCGAAATAAGGATACTCATCTCTGAGACAGATTTCATCATAGAGAAAATCGGCCACGATGGTGTCCTTGCCGTCTGGCATGACCAATCCCATCTTGCCATTCTTCTCGGCTATTACCGGCATGATGCTCAGGTCGTCATTGTAGATGTAGCACGTGCGGAGAAAATCATACACGGGCTGAAGCATCACGTTGCCCTGATGATCTTTCATGCCAAACTTGCCGTTCTCCTCGAACACCTCGTGATAACGGATGTACTTCTCCTTCAGACGATGATAGTAGAACACCATCTTGCGCTTGTCGTTCACGAAGTCCAGCATATACTGGAACGTATCGCAATAGTTAGCCACCGAACGAACCAAAATCATCTTCAAGTCCAAACCGTCCAATGCCTTTCGGTTCAAATCGATATACTTGGCAATCGCCTTCTCCTTCTCCGGAACAGAGAGGCTTGCCAATCTTTCCTCAAACTTGAGCATAGCTTGTTTAGTTCCCGACATTCCTTTAATGTATCGGTGAATCTGTCTGCCCATTTCCGAACAGATAAACTTGTCTATCTCCTGCTGCTCTATAGGGTCAGCATAGTCCTTAATCAATGATTCAGCTGTAGGGTTCATGGTTATTCCTTTCTTTTATAGAATTATACTATCAATGATTCTGAAGGACGAAGAGCAAACGAATTCTTCACTCTTCGTTCTTCACTCTTCACTTCATTTATTTCTTCACATTAGGCTGCTGCAGGCCATAGCCCTTGCGCTTGTCTTCCAGGAGGAGGAGGAAGGAGATGACGATGGCAATCACGCCGAAGGCTGCAAAGATGGTCATCGTCTCAGTATAGTCGATTACACCATCAGCACCCGTGTTTGCCTGGTTCACCTTACCAATCCATACCGGAATAAGAGCCAGTCCGATATTCTGAATATAGAAGATAAGTGCGTATGCAGTTCCCAAGAGTTTCATTGGGATGATCTTTGGCACGGATGGCCACATGGCTGAAGGCACCAATCCGAAGGCAATGCCCAGGATGAGCATCATCACGATGGCAAGCACCCATGAGTTGAGTGGAAGGGCAAAGACTACGTGTACCAGAGTAAGGAGGCAACTGCCGATAATCATCAGCGTGGCACCCTTGCCATACTTGTCGTATACGCTGCCGAAGAGCGGAGTGAGGAAGATGGTACCGAATGGCAACATCGCAGGAATCAGACCTGCCATACTAGCATCAACACCATACTTGAAAATCATCAGCTTGGTGGCAAACTTCAGGAATGGGAAGACACCTGCATAGAACATCAGGCAAAGGAATGCTACATACCAGAAACCTGTTGTCTTGAAAAGTCCACCCAGGTCAGAGAACTTGAATCCTTCTTCCGGTTCAGTAGCCGCAGCAGCTGCTGAAGCATCCTCCTTCTTATCCATCGCGCAATAAACCAGATAGACCAGCACACCGGCACAAAGCAAGGCTGCACCCAAGCCAATAGAAGCAGATACGCCGCCCATTGCCTTGGCGAAAGGAAGAGAAGCACCCAGGGCAGCGGCTGTTCCCAAACGGGCCGTAGCCACCTGCACGCCCATTGCCAGAGCCAGTTCATGACCCGTAAACCATTTCACGATAACCTTGCTCACGGTAATACCGCATATCTCACAGCCCACGCCATAGATGGCGAAGCCAAGAGCAGCGATGACTACCTGTGTACTATAAGTACCAAAGAATGGCACTGTCATTGATCCGGCAAACTCATGCCCCACTGCGTACCACTTCAACAAGGCTCCACCAAACATCAGGACGGTAGAGAGGATACCCGTAAAACGGATGCCGAACTTATCGAGAATGAGTCCACCGAAGAAGAGGAGCAGGAGGAACACATTAAAGTATCCGTAGGCTCCAGAGAAGAAGCCGTATTCATCCGAACTCCATCCGAGTCCGAGGCCATTCTCTGCCCCCTTGGCTGCTGTCAAGAGTGGCTCCAGCGGAGACATTACATCTGTAAAAAAGTAACCGAACATCATCGTGACGCTCACAATGAAGAGGGCGGTCCAGCGAGCTGACTTCGAGTCGCTCAATTTCATCTGAATTTTTTCTGTTGTACTCATCGTTTCAAAACATAAATGATAATTTCATTATCACTAATTTCTATTTTCTATTAATTATTAACTATAAACTATTAACTGTAAACTACTTTCTCCTAACGTTCTTCGTTCTTGTAATATCGAAGAGATAAGAGAGTTTCAATACTATCTGTCCGTAGTTACTCTTTCCGAAGTAATCACGCTTCGACGCACCGTAGATATTGCCCAATCCGTAGTAGTAGCGCGCCTCGGCAAGGAAGTGTCCCACCTTCGGGATGCTGTATTCAGCACCCAAGCCCAGGGCAATGCCGTAGTCCAACTTGTTCTTGATGGCCATGGTATCCTGCGCCACCACGGGACTTACGCGGTCGTTATCCGTCTTCGGCATGTTCTTCACGTCGAAGTTGGTATCTTTCGAATCGCTCAGATAGAATCCGAATTGCGGACCGGCATTCACGAAGATGTTCAATCCCCTCTCCTCTCTACCCCATGCCAGATGGGCAAACACTGGCACCTGGATATAGTTGATGGTGCGGCTGTAGGCCATTGCCTGCTTCGTATCCGTGATAATCACAGGCTGGTTGTCGATATCGAGGATATCCTCCTTCCATCCCACCTGGGCATAGTTCACCTCGGCGTAGATGGAGCAGATGGTCTTGAAGTATTTCTCGCAGGTATATTTCAGCGAGAGTCCTCCCGTGATTCCCCCGTGCTGTTTCTGCTGCACATCCGGTTCGAAGCCCACCGAACTCATCACGTATCCGCCGTTGAATCCGATGCTGAAGTCATTGCGATGTTCTCCTATCTGTGCCGAAACCGGGATTCCGAAAGCCAGCAACAGAACCAGCAGCCCAAAATATCTATTCATTATCAACTCAAAACTATAAACTATAAATTGTAAACTATAAATTGTAAACTATAAACTAGTACTTAATCGCCTCTATCTGATGATTGAAGGTATAGTGAATCAGCTGGAAGCTCTTGTTCCTGTATCCGCCCCTGCTGGTCTTCACGAAATGCAGAGGAGTCTGAACAGGCTGATAATTCACCTGCTGACCATCCCCGTTGAAGTTGGCACCCTGCTTCTTCAATCCCTGGATAAAGAACATGCCGTGGTCGTAGCCCGTGATGGCGAAACGTGGCTGGGCTATCATCATCGGCTGATGGAACCAGGCTGCATAATTCTTCTCCAAGCTCTGCGTCTTTGCCGAGCTGGCATTATAATAGAAGGTGGAAGGGATATAAGTATCATACTTATAGAATCGCTCCAAGTTGTACTTGGCGTACATCAGCCATTCGGTGTAACCGAAAAGCGAGATGGCTGCTCCCGGATACTTGCTGTCGAATTCATCCAGCTTGTTGAGCACCGCCGTCAACTGTGGTGAGCGGCCCGTGTTCAGGATAACCACATTCTGCTTGCTAGGCAGGAAAGCCTTGGCAAACTGGTCAATGCTTGAGTTCACGTTGGTGATGCTATATTTGATGTTTCTCTTCTCCAGCTCCTTGCGGAGTCCGTAGGTGAAAACACCCTTTCTCGATGTAGAGTCGTTGCAATCTACGAAGATAGGATGCACATTGGTGAATCGCTTCAGGAAAGCCTGGATGGTGGATTCGTTCAGCGTCTCCTGACTCTGGTAAACCTGGAAGATTTCCTTGTTGCGCTCCACATCATCCCCATTGATGGAGAACGGAATCACCAGTTTGATGCCGTAGGTCTTGCAGAAGCCCGTCAGCGGAGCCACCTGCTTGGTATAGAGCGGACCGAAGATGATGTTGCACTTGTCGGCACCTTCCTGCAGCAGGGTGGTACGGATATCCGCATCTATCGGCACGTTCCAGGCATGGACATCGGTAGAGATTCCCTTCTGCTTCAACTCGTCGCAAGCCATCAGCAGTCCGCGGTAGTACTCCACCATTCTCTTTCCATCGCCATCCACATCGTGCAAAGGCAACATCACGCCAATCTTCACGGCGTTGCTCACCACGGCAGGCGCAGCAGCACTCTTGGCAGGCGCTAAAGCCCCCGTGCCCGCAGTTGCGGCAGTTGCCGAAGCCCCGGCAGCAGCCCCCGCCTTCTCCTGGTTCTTCTTCAAATCCTTCTCATAAGGAATAAACAGGGTGGCACCCTTCTGCAAGACGTAGCCCTCCTGCTTCATCTCCGGATTCGCCTCCATCAGTTCCGGCAAAGACAGTCCGTACTTGTTGGCAATGCCAAACACCGTATCCTTCTTCTTCACCGTATAAATGTCACGCCATTTGGTGGTCTGGGCGAAAACACCCATACTCAAAGTCAATCCCACAATCATCAAGAAATATCTCATACTTCTTCTCATAATCGTTCCAAATTTAATGTTAATATCTTCAGAAATCATGCCTTTCACGGCAATAATTCAACTTTTCACCTGCAAAAATACAAAAAATCTCGCATCTAGCCCAAAATCTCTAAGCTTTTTATTATCTTTGCACAAATTATTTGTAAAATGAGACTAAAAATAACGATACTTTGCATCATGTTGCTCGTTTTTGGGCACATTCATGCCGATGATGTTTATCCATCGGCAACGCCTACCGCTGCCTTCACGGGGCCCGACGGCGAAACCACCACCGACGAATCCTACAGCGGTTCGGCGCCAGTTCATGCCACCTTCGAAGCGCACCCTGCCGACTATGCGGGATGGGACGCCTACTACGAATGGAGGTTCTACAAAGACACGGCCCAGGAGCCATATATAATAAGGTATGAGGAGAACACCGACTTCGACTTCACCGAGTCGGGAAGCATCCGCGTGGTGCTCTACGCCAAGTTTACCCAAGGCGAACTGGAGATAGAGACCACCAACGAGGAGAATCCCTTCACCCTCTCCATCTCAGAGAGCGTGCTGCTCATGCCGAATGCCTTCAGCCCCAACGGCGACGGCATCAACGACATCTACAAGGCGAAGGACGGCTACCAGAGCATCACCGACTTTCATGGCTACATCTTCAACCGATGGGGACAGAAACTCTTCGAGTGGACCCATCCTGCCGAAGGATGGGACGGCACCTACAAGGGCAAGCCGGTGAAGGATGGTGTCTATTTCTGCCTCGTCAAGGCAAAGGGTGCCGACGGCAAGACGTACAACATCAAGAAAGATGTGAACCTGCTGCGCGGATTCACAGAAACACAAAACAATTCAGGACAATGATTTGATTTCAGCAATGAAGTTTCATTTCAGAAGAAAGATAAAAGCATGATTTCAGAAGAAAAAATAAATGTATGGGGCGCCCGGGTTCACAATCTCAAGAACATTGATGTAGAGATTCCGCGCGACTCCCTCACCGTGATAACCGGTCTCTCTGGATCGGGCAAGTCTTCGCTGGCTTTCGACACCATCTTCGCCGAAGGTCAGCGCAGATACATCGAAACCTTTTCAGCTTACGCCCGCAATTTTCTGGGCAACATGGAGCGCCCTGACGTGGACAAGATTACAGGCTTGAGCCCTGTGATCAGCATCGAGCAGAAGACCACCAACAAGAACCCGCGCTCCACCGTGGGCACCACTACCGAGATTTACGATTACCTGCGCCTGCTCTTCGCACGTGCCGGAACGGCCTACAGCTACCAGAGCGGCAAGGAGATGGTGAAATATACGGAAGAGCAGGTCATCGACCTTATCCTCGATGAATACGAGGGCAAGGCCATCTTTCTCCTCGCCCCACTCGTGCGCATGCGCAAGGGTCACTATCGTGAACTCTTCGAGGGATTGAGACGCAAGGGCTATCTCTACGTGCGCATCGACGGCGAAATCAGGGAGATAGAAAGAGGTATGAAAATAGACCGATACAAGAACCACAACATCGAGGCGGTGGTTGACAAGCTCGTGGTGAAGGAAAACGACGAGGAACGCATCCGCAAGAGTGTGGCTACGGCGATGAAACTGGGCGACGGAATGGTGATGGTTATCGAAAAAGGCGCTACAGAAGGCAAGAACTTCTCCAAGCGACTGATGGACCCCGTTACCGGAATCGCCTATCAGGATCCGGCACCAAACATGTTTTCCTTCAACTCCCCAGAAGGAGCCTGTCCGCATTGCAAGGGACTGGGAAAGGTGGGCGAAATCGACCTCAAGAAGGTGATTCCGGATGATGAACTCAGCATCTACGAAGGCGGTATCGTGCCATTGGGAAAATACAAGAACCAGATGATTTTCTGGCAGATTGAGGCACTGCTGGCGAAATACGACCTGAAACTGAAGACACCGATCTGCGAGATTCCGGAAGATGCCATGCAGGAAATCCTATATGGCTGTCTGGAAAACGTAAAGATTGCCAAGGAGAAGGTGGATACTTCTTCGGATTATTTCTGCGCCTACGATGGCGTGGTGGATTACCTGCAGAAGGTGATGGAAGACGATGAGAGCTCCGCCGGAAAGAAATGGGCCGACCAGTTTGTCTCTACCGTAGAATGCCCGGAATGCCACGGTCTGCGACTCAAGAAGGAGTCGCTCGCCTTCCGCATCTGGGACAAGAATATCTCTGAGGTGGCAAGCCTCGACATTACCGAACTCCGCTCGTGGCTCGAACAGGTGGAAGAGCATCTGCCTGCCATGAAGGCGAAGGTGGCGCACGAAATCATCAAGGAACTGCGCACCCGTGTCAACTTCCTTCTCGACGTGGGATTGGATTATCTCTCGCTCAACCGCCAGTCGGCTTCGCTCTCGGGCGGTGAGAGCCAGCGCATCCGTCTCGCTACTCAGATTGGCAGTCAGCTGGTCAATGTGCTCTATATCCTCGACGAGCCTAGCATCGGCTTGCACCAGCGCGACAACGAGCGACTTCTGAAAAGCCTCAAGGAACTTCGTGACCTGGGCAACACGGTGATTGTGGTGGAACACGACGAAGACATGATGCGCGCCGCCGACTGGATTATCGACATCGGTCCGAAGGCAGGCAGAAAGGGAGGCGAGGTTGTTTTCCAGGGAACTCCGGCAGAAATGCTGAAGACCAACACCATCACCGCCCAGTATCTGAACGGCAAGATGGCGATAAAGGTTCCGGAAAAGCGACGCGAAGGCAACGGCAAGAGCATCACCATCCATGGTGCCAGGGGTAACAACCTGAAGAATGTGGATGTGGAATTCCCATTGGGCAAGCTCATCGTGGTAACGGGTGTGAGCGGTTCGGGAAAATCAACCCTGGTCAACGAGACCCTGCAGCCGATTCTCTCGCAGCATTTCTATCGCAGCTTGAAGAAGCCGATGCCATACGACAGCATCGAGGGCATCGACCTGATAGACAAGGTGGTGAATGTAGACCAGAGTCCGATAGGCAGAACCCCGAGAAGCAATCCTGCCACCTACACTGGAGTCTTCGCCGATATCCGAACCCTATTCGTAGGACTCCCAGAGGCGAAAATTCGAGGCTACAAGCCGGCACGCTTCTCCTTTAACGTAAAGGGTGGAAGATGCGACGAATGCAAGGGCAACGGCTACAAGACCATCGAAATGAATTTCCTGCCGAATGTATATGTGCCTTGCGAGGTTTGCCACGGCAAGCGTTACAACCGTGAAACCCTGGAGGTGAGATATAAGGGTAAGAGCATAGCCGACGTGCTGGATATGACCATCAACCAGGCTGTGGAGTTCTTCGAAAACGTGCCTCAGATTCTCAACAAGATCAAGGCTTTGCAGAGTGTGGGCTTGGGATATATAAAATTGGGGCAGAGCTCCACTACCCTTTCGGGCGGAGAGAGCCAAAGAGTAAAACTCGCCACCGAGCTTTCGAAGCGAGATACGGGTCAGACGCTCTATATCCTGGATGAGCCAACCACCGGTCTTCATTTCGAAGACATCCGCATGCTGATGGATGTGCTTCAGAAGTTAGTAGACAGAGGCAACACGGTCATCATCATCGAGCACAACCTGGATGTGATCAAACTTGCCGACTGGCTGATTGATATGGGTCCGGAAGGCGGACGAGGTGGCGGAAAGCTCCTCTTTGCCGGAACACCGGAAGACATGGTGAAAAGCAGCGTAGGCTACACCAGCAAGTTCCTGGCTCAGGTGCTGAAGAAATAAAGAAAAAGACAGAGATAAAAAAACTCCGTTCCAATTTCGTGTATGAATATCTTGAAATTACACGAAATTGAAACGGAGTTTTTTATCTATGAAAGTCTATAGTCATTATTCAATAATCAATAATCATTATTCAATAATCAATAATCAATAATCTATACTCCATGCTCCTTCTTGGCTTTGTACTTAATCTGATCAAAACCCTCGCCATAAACACCGATAACGGCACTCTGACTGACAAAGGCATGTGGATCAATCTCGCTGATAAGGCGGAAAATGGCTGGAGCCTGGCGCTGCTTGGCAAGCACGAAGAGCATCTTCACATCCTGACCGGAATAGAAACCGCTGGCGTTAACCACCGTTACTCCTCTATCAGCATCCACGTTGATGCGCTTGCCTATCTCCTCATACTTCTGCGAAATGATGAAGAACTGTACACTTCTACGGCGACTGTTCACCACCTGGTCGATGCAGAATGCCTGAACGCAAAGAACCACATAACCATATAACACTTTCTCCCAATCGTGAACCACCAGATAGCTGGAACTGATGATGAAAATGTCGCATATCATAATCACTCTACCTAAGGAAATGTCGCGATACTTGTTGACAATGGCGGCAATGATATCCGTACCACCCGTACTTCCACCAACAGAGAAACCGAGTCCGATTCCGCAGCCGCAGAAAACGGCACCCAGGAAAGCAGCCCATAAAGGTTGGTTTTCCAAGAGATGAATATCGCCTAAACGACTGGAGAAGAAGGAGGTCAAGGCGGTTACCACGATGACGGCATAAACGGTCTTGACGCAGAACTTAGCTCCCAAAATCTTGAACGCACATATTAATAAGGTGGCGTTGGCGATAAAATACGGGATTTGCACAGGGCAACCGGTTGCCCAATAGATGATACTGGAAATACCTGGCAATCCGCTTGCCGTCACATTGGTAGGCAAGAGGAATACGTTCCATCCAATGGCGTAGGAAATCATTCCTATCGCAATCATTACATAGTCTTGTACAGACTTCCACAAGGGTCGAGGAGGATTCATAATTAATTTATAATTTACAATTTACTACTAATAGTTGATAATTTATAGTTTATAGTTTATAGGGCACACTTTATAGTTAAAAGGGTGCTCTTTACCAGAATTTATTCTGCTGCTCTGACCACTCAAAACCTTGGGTAGCCATTTTGGCTTCTAATGCCGCACGGTTCACGTTAAAGTGATTACAGATTTCATCGAGTGTATCAAACTCGTGGTCACGAAGCAGGAAGTTGATGGCGCTTACCAGCATCGGAACATCATTCATTGGTAACTTATCCATTTTTTATATTGATTAATTAATATTTATTATTGATTACTTGGAGGCACCATGCCTCTTTCGGGGTGCAAAATTACTGCAAATTTCAGACAATACCAAAAAAAATCCCAGCAATCTTTGACGATTACTGGGATTTTTCTAATTTATTGAATCTTTACGCATTCACTGCCACTGAAATCCAGTCGAAGACGAATGAGCAAATACCGAATGCTACGATACCTACGGTGCAGATTGCAAGCGCCAACTTGGTTGAGCATGCACTCTGGAAGGTAGGAAGCGGATTATCGCTGTGCTTGATGAACATAGCCTTCACGATGAGCAGATAGTAGTACAAGCTGATAACAGTGTTTACCAACGCGATGAATACTACGCCGTAAGCCCAGGCGCCCAATGTGGTGTGGATATCGTGTGTTCCAACTGCTGCCATGAACACGAAGAACTTCGAGAACATTCCGGCAAATGGAGGAATACCACCCAATGAGAACAATGCCAAAGTCATCAGGAACGCCAGACGTGGGTTGGTCTTGTACAAACCATTGTAGCTGTCCATCTGAACTGTACCGTTGTTGTGCTCCTCAATAGATGAGATGATGGTGAAGACGCTCAGGTTGGCTACTACGTAAATCAATACATAGTAAGTCAGGGCGCTCACGCTCATCGCTGAGTTACCTACCACAGCCAACATAATGTAACCTGCCTGAGAGATAGAAGAGAATGCCATGAAACGCTTCAGGTCGCTCTGACGGATGGCAAACAGGTTGGCGATAGTGATAGAAAGTACTATCACGATGTAAAGCAACACGGTCCAGTACTCTACCATTGGCTGGAACACCTTCATCAGGATGGCGCAGAGTGTGAACGCTGCAGCACCCTTAGAAACTACTGACAGATAACCAGTAACAGTAGTTGGTGCACCCTGGTATGAATCGGCTGTCCAGAAGTGGAATGGAACCAAGGAAATCTTGAAGCCCAGACCACTGAAGAAGAACACCATACCGGCGATGGTCAATGGTGATGCTGAAATCACATGAGCCATATCGTTGAAGTACAAGGTTCCACAAGCTGCATAGAGCAGAGAAATACCATAGATCATCACACCGCTAGAGAAAGTAGCGGTCAAAACGAACTTAGCACCTGCCTCAGCAGAATTGTGACGGTACTTATCGAAGGCTACCAAGCAGGCCATTGGCACAGAAGCCATTTCGAGACCGAGGAAGAACAGGAGGAAGTGGTTGGCACTTACCATCATGTTCATACCCAGCAAGGTAGAGATAATCAACATATAGAACTCACCCTCCTTGAAGGCTGTGTCCTTACGGCTCAACCACTCCTTAGCCTGTACCATCACGATGAGGGTACCCAAAGCCAGGATAGTCTTCAAGACACCGGCAGCAGGACCTGTTGTGTACATGCCGCCAAATGCCTCTGTAGCTTCTGTAGGGAAGATGTTGAAGGCGATGTGAGCCACCATCAAGAGACATACCAGAGGATTGAACCACTTACGGTCTGCGCTCTTAGAACTGCAGAAGTCAGCAATGAAAGTGATCAACAGAACTATCATCAAGGTAGCTTCTGGAATCATATTTAAAAATTGACTGTAATTCATTTCTTCTGATATTTATTACATGATTACACTAAAGATAGGACCTACGGCGTCCATGATAATCTCCTCTGCCCAGAGTGGGAACATACCGAGACCTGCAACGCAGGCAATCAGACCTGCTACAGCGATACGCTCGTCCCAGGTAGCATCGTGAAGCTTCTCCAACTTTGGATTAGGAACCTTCTGATAAAGGATCTTACCAACACAACGCAGGATGTAAACCGCTGTTACTACGATTGAGGTACATGCGATGATGGTACATACGCGATGGAATGTATCTGCATTCTGGAAAGAACCTACGAAGATGGTCATCTCGGCTACGAAACCTGAGAAACCTGGCAAGCCGAGGTTAGCCAAACCAGCTACTGCATAACCTACAGAGAGGAATGGAATAATCTTCATCAAACCACCCAGGTAACGTACGTCACGTGTACCAGCCTGATGGTAAATCATACCGATAACGGCGAAGAAGAGGGCGGTCATCAAACCGTGAGACAACATCTGGAGGATTGCACCAGTAGCAGCTGTCTCAGTCATCATACAGAGAGCGAAGAGCACCATACCACAGTGAGATACTGATGAGTAAGCGTTGATGTACTTCAAGTCGGTCTGTACACATGCTGACAAAGCACCATATACGATAGAGATGGTAGTCAGCACGAGGAACACCTTGATCCAGAATCCGTGAGTAGCAGCTGGCAAGAGGAACATGGCGATGCGGAAGCAACCGTAACCACCGAGCTTCATCAATACACCGGCGTGCAACATAGACACGGCTGTTGGCGCACTGGCGTGACCATCAGGAGACCATGTGTGGAATGGGAACAGGGCACCGAGAATACCGAAACCGATGAAGAGCAATGGGAAGAACACGTTCTGTACGCTCTCAGGAATCGCATGAGCACCATTGGTATGGTGAGCGATATCGAGGATTTCGAAGGTCTGAGCACCACTGTAGAAGTAGATTCCCAGAATACCGATAACCAAAAGGGCTGAACCACCCATCAACATCAAAGTCAACTTCATGGCTGAATACTCCTTTGCACCACTACCCCATACACCGATGAGGAGGTACATTGGAATCAGCGCTACCTCATAGAACATGAACATGGTGAACATGTCGATAGAGATGAAGAAGCCATATACACCGATGCTCAAGAGGGTGAACCAGAGGAAGTATTCCTTCTTCATTGGCTCCATCTGCCAAGAGGCAAATGTTCCGGTGAACACGATGATGGATGTCAAGAGAATCATCACCACTGAAATACCATCCACACCGAGTGAATAGTTGATGTGCAATGGCTCAAACCAAGGCACACAGTAGGTGAAGAGCATCGGAGCTTGGTCGGCTGGCATTGTCTCACGAGCTTCGAGAAATGCAAACACCAAATAGATGGAGAGTGCGAGCAGTACGCTGGCACCGGCTACCATCACACCACGAACCTGCTTGTCGTTGCGTGCCAACCAGAGGCCGAGCAACATCAGGAGTGGTACTATGACGAATATACTTAAATTCATTTCTTTTCTATTTACTTAATTGTGAGACTTTCATTAAAGAAGTGCGAGCAGGCACAATGTCAATGCCACGGTACCGGTGAGGAACCAGATAGCATAGCTGCGAACATCACCACTCTGCCATGGGCGGATGGTCTCGCCTGCCTCCTGTGTACCCCAAGCCATGAAGTTGAAGGTACCATCGATAACGTGACGGTCGAACCATGCGATTGGCTTTGAGAAGCAACCGAAGACAATCTTGTGGGTGAAGAACTGCCAAGCATCGTCGATATAGAAACGGTTCAACGCTGCCTTGTGCAACTTAGGCATCTTCTTAGCCAAAGCGTCTGCCAATGGAGTCTTCTTAGGAGCATACATATATGTAGCCAAACCGATACCGATGATTGCAACAATCACAGATGTAGTTGCCACACTCATGTCGATATGGATATCGTAGCTCTGACCTGTAGCAGATACGAAGTGACCGAATGGAATCAGACCGCAGAGGCAAGAGATGATGGCGAGGAATACCAATGGACCCCACATCACGAATGGAACCTCCTGTGGCTTGCGACGGTTCTCTGGATCCAGCTCATAGTAGCTCTGTCCCCAGAAGATAACGTAGTAGAGACGGAACATGTAGAATGCGGTCATACCGGCAACCACTGTCATGAACCAGCCCATGAATGGAGAGAACTGGAAGCAAGCTGAGATAATCTCATCCTTTGACCAGAAACCTGCGAATGGAGGAATACCTGCAATCGCCAAGCAACCGATGAGGAAGCAGATGTTGGTAATAGGCATGTACTTGTGCAAACCGCCCATGTAATCCTTGAAGTTGCTGCCGATGATGACGATGATGGCACCAGAGCAGAGGAAGAGCAATGCCTTGAACATAGCGTGGGTAAACAGGTGGAAGATACCAGCCATGTAACCCAAACCACCATGGTGGTTATCTACAGCGAAGCAAACGCCGAGCGCTACGAGCATGTAGGCAATCTGAGAAATAGTAGAGAAAGCCAGACCACGCTTGATATCACGCTGGCAGCAAGCTACAGCTGCTGCATAGAATGCGGTGAAGGCAGCAATGTAAGCTACATAATGCAAAGCCTCAGGAGCATACTGTACCCAGATTGGGAAGAGGCTGGCTACCTGATAAACACCGGCTACAACCATGGTAGCGGCATGGATCAAGGCAGAAACAGGTGTTGGACCCTCCATCGCATCTGGCAACCAGATGTGCAATGGGAACATCGCACTCTTACCGGCACCACCGATGAACATGAGGAACAACGCTGTTGGCATTACCCAAGCTGCACCTGCCAAAGCTGAGTTCAACTCTGGCTGAGCATTCAAGTCGTAGTTGAAGGTTCCTACGTAGAAGCTGTAGAACAGGATACCGATGAGGAAGAAGAGGTCAGCGAAACGGGTAACGATGAACGCCTTCTTGCTGGCATGAACTGCAGCATGCTTTGGATAGTAGAAACCGATGAGCAGGTATGAGCACACACCCACCAACTCCCAAAAAAGATACATCTGGAAGATGTTGGTAGCTACTACCAAGCCCAACATAGACATGGTGAAGAGGCTCAGGTAAGCGTAGAAACGCTGCATACCCTTCTCATATTCCTCAACCTTGTAGTTCTCATCACGCTCTGCCATATAGCCGAAGCTGTAGATGTGAACCATGAAGCTGACGGTGGTAATCACGATGAGCATCAATACGGAGATCGGGCTCAGGCGGAAACCGATGTTGAAGGTGAGCAACTCAGTAAACTTCAACCATGTGAAATTAAATACGGTAACAGTTGGGTACATACCTGTTGAGGCATCGCGACCCACTGCAAAGAAGTACTCGTATGCTGTATAGACAGACATCGCGAATACACAGCCCATCAATACGGTACCGATGAGTGCTGCTACCGGTCTTTTCATCTTCATACCCACAAGTCCCAGAACCAGGAAGCTCAGGAATGGCAGAAGAAGTATCAAAAATGCATAATTGTATTCCATTGTCTTTTAGAATTTCATGTTTTCAATACTGTTCACCTGGTCACTGTGATAGTTGCGGTAAACGTTGATAATAATAGCGAGCGCTACGGCTGTCTCGGCTGCTGCTACTCCGATAGAGAACAATGTGAAGAAGAAACCTTCCAACTGTCCTGGGAAGAGGATGCGGTTGAACACAGCGAAGTTCAAATCGGCTGCATTCAAGACAAGCTCGATGGAGATGAGCATGGCTACGAGGTTACGGCGTGTACAGAAGCCATAGACTCCGATGAAGAACAAGAGTGCTGAGAGCACGAAGAAATATTGTACTGGAATCATTTCTTATCCTCCTTTCTTGCGATTAAGATACCACCGATGATACATGCCAACAGGAATACGGAGATAAACTCGAATGGCAATACATAGCCATACTTGTCAGCACCTACCAGTGCAGAACCTACCTGGTCCATTGGCACCTCGGTGTCGGCTACAGTTGCAGCCATATCAATAAAGTGATTCTTCAACACGATGACTGCCAGGGTTACGAAACCTACGAGGCAGACGAGTGCGCGACCAATAGCCTTGCTACCCTTCATGTGCTCCAGAAGTCCCTGGAGGGTACGCTTAGATACCAACTGGATAGCGAAGACGTAGAGGATGGTGATACCGCCGGCATATACGGAAATCTGAGCAGCACCCAGATAGGTATAGTCGAGCAGGAAGAACATACCTGCAATACCGAAGAGCACGAACAACAGGAAGGTTGCCGCACGCATGATACGCTTGGTAGCTACGCACATGATGGCTGAGCCAAGGATGACTACTGCCAAGATGACGAACATAAATAAATTTGCTGTTATCATTGTCTAAAGTCCTCCTTACTTAGTCTTGGTGTTAAACTTACCGATTTCCAATGGTGCACCACCCTCGATGAGGTTTGGAAGGCTACCGCCCTTATATACCTCCTTGTCAAGGTGCATCACCAACTTGTTGCGGTCGAAGACTGCATTCTCGAAATCGTTGACAAACTTGATTGCACCGAAGTTACATGCGTTGACACAGAGTTCACAGAACATACAGTCGCCCAAGTCGTACTGGTAATCTACCAACTTGCGCTTCTTCTTGCCAGTCTCTGGGTCCTCTACCATCTCGGTTACGATCTTGATGGTATCGTTAGGGCATGACTTCTCACACAATGTACAACCCACACACTTGTAAGCCTCGTTCTCATCACGAACAAAGACCAAGCGTCCACGGAAACGTGGAGATACGTGGAGTGTAGTCTTGCGGTTCTCAGGATACTGCTCTGTGCTCTTTGGTGTGAAGTACTCCTTCATGGTTACCTTCATACCTGTAGCGAGGGTCTTCAAACCCGCAGCAATACCGCCGAAATATGAATTGTTAGACATACTTTCTTATTATTATAATAATGTGTATTAAAGATTATCCGTGGAAACCGAATGCTACGCACACGGTCATCATGATCAGGATGACGAGTGACAATGGCATCAGATACTTCCACTCCAACTTCAGGATCTGGTCGATACGCAGACGTGGGAATGTCCAACGTACCCACATCAGGAGCCATACCACGGCGAAGGTCTTACCGAAGAACCAGATGAAACCTGGAATGAGGTTCATCAGATTGTCGAAGCCCTCGATACCGATGTTCAATGGAGCCCAACCACCAAGGAATACGGTAGAAGCGATACCAGAAATCACGAAGAGGTTAAGGTACTCAGCCAGGTAGTAGAAACCGAAGCCCATACCTGAATACTCAGTGTGGTAACCTGCGGTCAACTCACTCTCAGCCTCAGCCAAGTCGAAAGGACCACGGTTTGCCTCAGCATTACCTGCTACGAGGAATACGAGGAAAGCCAGAATAGCTGGCACATGACCCTTGATAATCAACCAGTTCCAAGCACCAGTCTGAGCCTCTACAATACCGCTTACCTGCATGGTTCCGGTGAGGATTACTGCAGAAATCAGACAGAGACCGAGAGACATCTCGTAAGAAATCATCTGTACGGCACCACGCATGGCAGAAACCACAGAGTACTTGTTGTTAGATGCCCAACCAGCGAGGAACACACCCAGCACACCGATAGAACTTACGGCTGTGATGAGGAATACACCTACGTTGAAGTCAAGAATATGTGCTCCCTTGTTCCATGGAAGGAATGAGAAAGTACCTACAGAGGCAATGATCACGAGGAATGGTGCCATGTAGTAGAGCAGCTTGTCGGCTCTATCCACGGCGAAGATCTCCTTGATCAACATCTTGAGCACGTCGGCGAATACCTGGAAGATACCCCAAGGACCTACACGCATAGGACCGAGACGGCACTGGAAGTAGGCACACACCTTACGCTCCATGAAGATAAGTACGATAGCGATGAGGGCGTATGCTGTCAAAATGCAGATACCCACGAGCACGCACTCAATCAGAATCGACAGGAAGTCGCCCAGACCCAAGGTCTGGCGAAGCAGATTGTCGATGAATGTTGTTACTATACTAAAATCAAACATAATTATCTATCAATATCAGGGATTACGAAATCGATTGCTGCACCTGTAGTGATGAGGTCGGCGATCTTCTGTCCACGAAGCATTGGGTCGAGCGCACCTGTCAAAGACAAGCCCATCGGACGCATCTTCATACGGTATGGACTCTTGTCACCCTTTGAGTCGAGATATACACCAAACTCGCCGCTGGCACCCTCTACAGAGAAGTACCACTGTCCCTCTGGAACCTTGATGATTGGCTTCTGCTTGATGTAGTACTCACCCTCTGGAATGTTGTCGATCAACTGCTCGATGATGTCCAAGCTCTGGTACAACTCCTGGATGTGTACATAGTAACGATCCATTGAATCGCAACCGGTAAGGGTGATTTCCTTCCACTCAACCTTGTCGTACATATCGTATGGATGACGCTTGCGGGTATCGTTCTTCCAACCTGATGCTCTGCCGGCAGGACCGGTTACTGCATAGTTGATACAATCCTCAAGATTCATTGGTCCTACGCCTTCGAGACGGTTGTGAGTAATCACGTTGTCGCCGAATACGTCGAGGTACTCCTGAATCATCGGACGGAGATACTTGCAGAGGGTCTTCACGTTCTGAACGAAGTTAGGGTCGATATCTGCCTGAAGGCCACCGATACGGTAGTAGTTCTGGATCAGACGGCCACCAGTGGTCTCCTCCATGACGTTCAATACGTGCTCACGGTCGCGCATGCAGTAGAGGAATGCGGTCAAGGCACCCAAGTCCTGTGCGGTACAGCCAAGATAGAGCAAGTGTGAGTCGATACGCTGCAACTCGTCCATGATGGTACGGATGTAGCGGATACGGTCTGAGAGTTCAATACCCATCGCCTCTTCGATAACGCCTACCAGAGCGTGGCGGTGCATCATCGCAGAAAGATAGTTCAGACGGTCAGTCAATGCCAGGGTCTGAGGATAGGTCATGTTCTCCCACATCTTCTCGATACCACGGTGAATATAACCGAGGTGTGGATAGATGCGCTTCACGGTCTCACCATCAATAACAGTCTGCAATCGGAGCACACCGTGGGTAGATGGGTGGTTAGGACCGATGTTGACTACATAGTCATCCTCGTCGAAGCGGCGCTTCTCTGTAGCAACCAAGTGGCCATCTTCGCTCAAGGAGTACTCCATGGTGAAGTCATCCTCTGGCTCATCAGTACAAGGGAACTTGTTTGCCTCAGGACTCATATCGAAGTCCTTGCGCAATGGATAGCCCTGGAAATCTGTGCGGAGGAAAAGACGGCGCATATCTGGGTGACCCAAGAACTTGATGCCCACGAAATCGAAGACTTCACGCTCCAGGAGGTCAGCCACCTTCCAAAGATTAATAACTGTAGGAATCACATCACTGCCATCCACCTTCTTGGCGATGGTCTTTACTGAGCAGCGCTCGTTGGTCTGAGTATTCTCGAGAATATAGATACATCCGAGACCTTCCTCACCGAAGTCTTCACCGATGATGGTAACAAGGTAGTCGAAATGCTTCTCGTTCTTCAACTTCGCCATTTCTGAGGCGAAATTATCAAAACTCAATTCAATATTATTCAGTTTCATGTTCTTATACCTTATTATATTAATCAGTTAGACCTTTCTGTGGGTCGAAATCCTCAGGTACTTCAGTTACGATGATAGGCTCCTTGTTGCCGAGCTTCTCGCTGTCAGAGAGGTTCTCGTTGCTCAAGCCGCGGAGACCGCCCTTGCTCATAGAAAGCTCCTTCTCATCCTGATTCATCTTGTGGTTAGCACCACCGAAGAATTTCTCTACCTTTACCTTACGCTGCAACTGCATCATACCATAAAGGATAGCCTCAGGGCGTGGAGGACAGCCAGGGATGTAAACATCCACAGGAACCAACTCGCTGATACCACGAACCACATTGTAGCTCTTCTTGAACGGACCGCCAGAGATGGCGCATCCACCTACAGCTACCACATACTTAGGCTCAGCCATTTCATCATACAAACGCTTGAACACTGGTGCCATCTTATTGGTAATAGTACCGGCACACATGATCAAGTCTGCCTGACGTGGAGAGTTACGGGTAACCTCGAAACCGAAACGGGAGAAGTCGTAGCGTGCACAACCTACAGCCATGAACTCGATACCACAGCAAGAAGTACCGAAGGTCAGTGACCAGAGTGAGTTACTACGTCCCCAGTTGATGGCAGCATCAAGGGAACCAACTACCACGTTAGCACCACCCTCATTGAGCTCCTGCGCAATCTTTTCGAGGGTATCATTGTCCTTAAACTCGTCGTAAGGAATACTCTTGATAGAGGCTCTTTTGTTTACTTCCATTCCAATGCTCCTTTCCGCCAAGCGTATGCAAGGCCAAATACCAATACCAACAGGAAGAACCCGATGCTCACGAGAGCCATTGGTCCAAACTGCTTAACTACGACTGCCCATGGGTAAAGCAATACTGTCTCGATGTCAAACATCAGGAAAAGGATGGCGAAGAGATAGTAGCCGATGTGTGATGGCAACCAGGAGCTGCCACGTGTCGGAATACCACACTCAAAAGGTTCACCCTTTACCGGATTGTATGAACGAGGACCGATCAACTTCGCAATGACATAAGCAGCCACCACCAAGGTTACAGCCGTCAGCAAAACGGTGATAAATAGTGTAAAGTTCATAAAAATTGTTATAACGTTATTTTGTTTAATGCTTCTAAGCGGTTGCAAAGGTAGCAATTATTTCTGAAAGAATATAATTTTTAATGTTAAATGTTAAATAATGGGCAAAAAAAGCCCATTATTTAACCAACTACTTGTCAGATTACTTGCTTTACTACTTGCCTTACTACCTATTTCACTACTTGAAGAAGCCAAATAATTCTGCGTCTATCAGGTCAGTAATCTTTCGGAAATCTTCGGGATTATCGGCAAATTCCAGGTTGTCGCCATCCACGATGATGAGGTGTCCCTTATAGCTCTTAATCCACTCTTCGTAACGGTTGTTCAGGCCTTGCAGGTAGTCGATGCGGATGCTTTTCTCAAAATCTCTTCCGCGCTTCTCGATGTGCTTCACGAGGGTTGGGATGCTGCTCTTGATATAGATCATCAGGTCGGGGAGTTTCACCAGACTGATCATCAGGTCGAAGAGGTCGGTGTAGTTGGCGAAATCCCGGTCGCTCATCATACCGATGTCGTGAAGGTTGGGAGCGAAGATGCGTGCATCCTCGAAGATGGTACGGTCCTGCACGATGGTCTGTTCGGAGCGTGAGATTTCCACCACGTCGTGGAATCGCTTGTTCAAGAAATAAATCTGAAGATTAAACGACCATCGTTCCATATCCTTGTAGTAATCGGCAAGGTATGGGTTATTATCCACGGGTTCGAAGTTTGCCTTCCAACCATATCGCTTGGCAAGCATCTTGGTCAGTGTTGTCTTGCCACTTCCTATATTTCCAGCTATTGCTATATGCATTTTCTTACTTTGAATTTTGAACTTTGAACTTTGAACTTTATGATTAGTAAATATGATTCTCTTAAGAAGATTATTCTTCCTTGGAAAAGAGGCCGAAAAGTTTGGCATCAATCTTATCTACGATGTCGCCAAACTGCTTGGGATTGTGCTCGAAGTCGAGGTCATCCACTTCTACCACCAGCACCCTACCCTTATACTTGTTCATAATGAAATCATCATAAAGGCGGTTGATGCCTTCCAGGTAGTCGATAGGCATGCGCTGCTCATAGTCTCTGCCTCGTTTCTGAATATTCTTCACCAGGTGGGGAACGGAGGAGCGGAGATAAATCATGAGTTCGGGCATCTTCACCACCTCCATCATCGACTCGAAGAGTTCCATGTAGGTTTCGTAGTCACGCTCATCCATGTGTCCCATCGCCCTGTTGTTGGCGGCAAAGACATACACGCCCTCGAAGATAGTGCGGTCCTGAATAACGGTTTCCTTACTGTGCTGAATCTCGAGCAGATTTTTGAATCGCTGCTTGAGGTAGAACACCTCCATGTTGAGTGCCCATCGGGAGATATCCTTGTAATAGTCGTCGATATATGGGTTTTCGGCAACGGGTTCCAGATACTGTTTCCAACCATAATGTTTGGAAAGCATTTTGGTGAGTGTTGTCTTGCCACTACCGATATTTCCTGCTACTGCTATATACATTATTTATATTGAATAATTTACATTTTAAATTCTATTATGAGGCAATTCTCAAACTAACTTATTTCCAATGGCTGCAAAAATACAATATTTATTCGGAATAACCAAAGAAAATGGCGAAGAAGATTCAAAAAAGAACAAGAGAAGCTTTTATATTTACCCTTAAGGCAAAAAATATTTTCCCTTAAGGGTAATTATATTTAGCCTTAAGGGTAAATATATTCCCGATTCAGTTATTGATGTGATGAACATAAAAAAACTGGCATGGCTGCAGAAATGACAGGTATTTTTAAGTAAAAGCCCCCAGCCTACTTTTTCAAGCAGGCTGGGGGCTTATGGATGATAGTAAGGTTATCAATAATCTCTTTCTATGAGTTCAAGACACATACGACTGTTGTGATAAGGACATTTCCAGAAACCAGCCTTATCATCTTCCTTATTCACCGAACCATCCTCCAGGATAGCCCAATGCCACTCGCCGTTCTTGGCATCCAACAGATGCTTCGCCACATAATTCCAACAGGTGATGGCTATCAGCAGATTCTCCTCCGTACGGAAATACTGATAGAGATCGATGTGACCGATGATGTTCTCACACTGTACCCACCACTGGCGCTGGAGATCATACTTATCCCCATCCTTCCAATGCTCATACACCATACTTCCATCCGGGCGCAACCCCTCGTCGGCGGCATCAGCTATTCTGCGGATGATGCGCTCTATCTTTCGGAGCAACTCCTTGTCGCCCAAAACGAGTGCAGTTTCATGGAGCAGCCAGGATGCCTCGATATCGTGACCGTAACTCTCTATATTCCGTTTTCCTTCCCATTTATCGTTAAAGAAAAGATCGAGATGATAGGTCTCCTTGTTCAGGAGCTTATCGGTGAAGATATCCAGGAGATTGCGGATGCTCTTTTCCAGTTCATCAGTCTGCCATACCCGATAGAGGTTAGTATAGGGTTCGATGATGTGAAGATGGGTGTTCATCGTGCGTGATCCGTTCTCATCCTTATCAGAAAGACGCATATCGGCGATAGGCTCCCACTCACGGGTCAACGCCTCAATATATCCATTATTCTTGGCATCAAAGGCATGCTTCTCGATGTCGTGATATAGGGAAATCGCAATATCGAGTGCCTCCTTATCGCCCGTGGCACGGGCATACTCAGAAAACCCATAGATGGCGAAGCCGATGGCATAGGTCTGCTTCTTGGTATCAAGCGGATTTCCCTTGTAATCCACACTCCAGTAGATGCCGCCATATTCCTTGTCGAGGAAATGGTCGCGCACATAGTTCTTGGCACGGGTAGCTGCCTCCAGATACTCCGGTTTCTGGAGTACACGGTTGGCTGCCGAGAATGCCCACAGGATGCGGGCATTCATCACGGCACCTTTTTCGGCTTTCGGATGAACCTGATCGTTGCCATCTACTCGTCCGTAGAAGCCACCATTCTCATCATCAGTTACTTTTTCTATCCAATAGTTGAGGATGTTGTTTTCCAACACATCCTTCATTGTTTTCTTCATATTTTCCATATTCGTTCTATAGTGATTATCAGTTAAATATCAATATTTACTTCCCTAGATACTTATTCCCAGGCACTGCCTACTTTCTGATAGGGAACTTCCAAGAGAGCACCATCAGCAGGAAGGCGATAACCGCCGGGAAGATAGAGAACAAGGACCATACCATGGTGAGCACAGAATCTGTGACACTGGCTGGGTCTATCATCGTATTTCCCATCTTATCCGTAATCATGTTGGCACCTGCCCAACCCAGGAAGAGGGCGATGAGCGAACCGGAGATGGCAGTACCAAACTTCTGACTCATGGTTCCTGAAGAGAAGATGAGTCCGGTGGCTGATGTTCCGAAATGCTCTGTGTGATAGTCGGCTACATCCGCATACATAGACCACATCAATGGTGAATAGATGCCGATACCCATAGAAGTAAGGACAACGATAACTATCATCACCCAGATATAAGATGGATCCATCGGGATGAAGAAGAAAATGACCGAGAGGACCAGACAGAGTGCTGCTGCCCAGAAGAACGCCATTCGCTTGCTGCCCACCAATCGGGTGAACCATGGCGATACGCCGCCGAAAATCATACAGGTTACCTCACCAAACGCCATGAAGACGGTATAGTTGATAATCAATCCCTCGATAGTTACATTGCCATGCAGACAGTAATCGAACATATAGCCGGCTACAGCATAGCGGAAACCGTTGAAGAAATTGGTACACACGGCGATGGCTGTCATATAGAGCCATGCCTTGTTATGAACGAGGTCGGAAAACTGGTGGAAAGAGAATTTCTCGGCACGCTTCGGCTTGAGGCGTTCCTTGGTAAGGAGACCGCAAACCAAGGTCATCACGGCTGCCGCAATACCAAGGATAGCACCGATAACAGCATACTGATGAGCAGCTGTACCGCCTACCATTTCTTGAAGATACGGAAAAGAGAGCAAGGTGATGAAACCCATCGCATAAGCTCCCACCATGCGGAAGGAAGAGAACTGATTCTTCTCGTCATCATCCTCGGTCATCACACCGAGCAACGAACCGTAAGGCACATTCACCATGGTATAAACCGCCATCATCAGCAGATAGAGGGCATAGGCATAGATACGCTTGCCCACAGGTCCGAAATCCGGGGTATAGAGCAGGAATGCGAAAATCAATCCGAAAGGAATGGCACCATAGATGAGCCAAGGGCGATAGGTGCCGAAACGACTCTGGGTACGGTCGGCAAGGGTACCCATCAGCGGATCGGTAACCACATCAAACATACGAGCCACCAGCATCAATACGGCGGCATCCGCAAACGAGAGTCCGAAGACATTGGTAAAGAAGAGCGGAAAGGCGATAGACATCACCTTCCATACGATGCCGCCGGCAGCGGCATCACCCAGCGCATAAGCAATTTTTTCTTTTATACTAGCCATTGTTTTACTTTGAACTATAAACTTTTAACTATAAACTTTAAAAAAGGGATCCATCCCTCGTACATATATAATACGTACGAGAGTCATGAATCCCTACAATCTTTATACCTATAAAAAATTATTTGCCTAATGTCTGTCTGTTCTTTGCTACCAAAGCCTTGATCTTCTCCACAGAGAACTGAGTGCGATAGTCATCCTTTGGTGTGTTCATGCAGTAGTCTACCAGACGGTCGATGGTTGAGGTAGCTACGTGCATACGTGTATCAGAAGAAGCATAGTAGATAAATACCTTGCCATCCTCATCTGCAATCCAACCGTTGGCAAACACTACGTTCATCACATCACCAATATACTCAGGGCCCTCTGGTACGAGGAGGTATCCACCTGGTTCTGCGATGACTTCTGTAGGATCCTCAAGAGAGGTCATATACATATAAAGTACATAACGGAGGCCACTGGCACAGCCACGAACACCGTGAGCGAGATGCAACCAGCCCTTATCTGTCTTGATTGGGTGAGGTCCCTCACCATTCTTCACCTCCTGGATGGTGTGGTAATGACGGGCATTGATAATCTTCTCTTCCTTGATTTCGGCATGAGTGATATCATCAACAAGAGCCCAACCGATACCACCACCTGAACCTGTATCGATAAAGCCATCCTGTGGACGGGTATAGAAAGCATACTTGCCATCTACGAACTCTGGGTGGAGAACCACATTGCGCTGCTGGCTCTTGGTCTTCAAATCAGGAAGACGCTCCCAGTTGACCAAGTCCTTGGTACGGGCGATGGCTGCAGTAGCAGTAGCTGCGCTCAGGTCGCCAGGCTGGTCATCATCATGACGCTCAGCACAGAACACGCCATAGATATAGCCATCCTCATGAGCGGTGAGTCGCATATCATAGATATTGGTAGCAGGAACGATATCCTCCGGCATGGTGATAGGCTCCTCCCAGAAGCGGAAGTTGTCGATACCGTTAGGACTCTCAGCCACTGCGAAGAAGCTCTTACGGTCGGCTCCCTCCACACGTACCACAAGCAGATACTTGCCGTTCCACTTGATGGCACCTGAGTTGAGGGTAGCATTCATCATGATGCGCTGCATCAAATATGGGTTGCTCTTCTCATCGAAGTCGTAACGCCACTCCAATGGAGTATGTTCTGCGGTGAGGATTGGGTTCTTATATTTCTCGTAGATGCCGTTTCCCCACTCTACTGGTTCATTCTTGCGGCTCAGCAATTCCTCATGATGAGCGCGAAGTGCTTTCACTTTGTCTTGAAATGTTGTCATAATATTTTTTACTTTGAACTTTAAACTTTGAACTTTATGATTAGTAAAGACTATTGAATTCTTCACTTAACTTTCTTGATGTCTTTGACGAAGAGGACTTTCTTTTCTTTCTTGAATGCCTTGAAGTCCTCAACGATAGCTCCATCGCCTACACCTGGGAGATAGGCTTCCTCCTGCGGCTTGTCCCATGCATTTCGCCAGAAGAGAACGTAGCTCAACTTATACTTCTGAAGAACAGGCCAGAGAGTCTGTGTAAACCAGTTCTGCTTCTGCGAAATACCTCGGCATCCTGTTTCCGTGAGTGCAGGGATCTTGTTGATTTTCTTGTTTGCCTGCATCATCACATCCAGGGTATTCTTCAGATTGGTCTGATAATTGGCATCATCGTTGTCAAACTCATAGACATCCACGCCTACCATATCCACGAAGTCATTGCCCGGATAACGCTCCAGAAAAGCATCAACAGTCTTCTCGCTTCCGAGGTTAGGCGACCAAGCCCAAACGATATTTGTACATCCATTTTTAGTAAGTGTGCGATAGGTTTTTGCGTAAAGCTGGTTATATTGTGCAGGTGTACAACTGTTGGCTCCCCACCAGAACCATCCGCCATTCATTTCATGCCATGGACGGAAGATGACGGGAACGAGATTTCCTTTTTTATCTTTCAACGAGAGGATGAAATCTGATACTTTCTTGAGCCAGGCATCGAACTTCTTCTGCTGTGCTCCCCCATCGAGTACGGCAGCCACAGCATCTCCCTTCGGATCCCAGGCATTCTCGCCTGTTGCCGGATTCCAAGGATGCCAGCTCAGGGTAACGATACCTCCTCGCTCGTTCTGGGCGATAATCTCCTGGCGCATTCTATCAAAAGGAACCCCATCGAGGTTCTCCTTGCTGTCCAGCTCAATCTTGCCGAGGTCAAAGCCCATCACGGCAGGGTAATCACCCGTAGTAAGGAGCACGTCACTCTTTCCCTGGTCCCATTTCCAAGTAGTACCATACACCGGATCATCCTGATGCCCCAACATAATACCCTTGTTTAATAATTTCTGCAGACGAATTATCTGTTGCTCAGCTGGTGTTTTGCAGCAAACCTTTTTGTCTTTACTGCAAGATGTACCTGCAGCCTGAACAGAAGCACCAGTGGTACCATCCACCTGTGCCATAGCTCCCTGCATCGCCAGCAGACAAACAGCACTGATCAATATTCTTTTTCCGAACATAAATTTATTTAGTTAATTGTTGAACAATCCAAGCCTGCCATTCATCCCACTGCTCCTGATACCAGAAATGACCGGTCATCTGGTAAAGACTCAGTGTCTTTGGCGCTTTCACACTATTATATAATCCGTAAGAAGAAGTAGGAGGAACCACCTCATCATTATATCCAAAACTATACCAGCCCGGACAGGTGATGCGACGGGCAAAGTTGGCGCCATCATAATAACGGGCACCTTCCAATCGCATTTTCTCTAACTCCGTGAGTTTCTGCTCTTTCCATGCTGCACCCTGAGCCTTACTCTCCTTATAGAAATAGTGAGGCCAACCGCCTGCAACTCCGTGAATTTCAGCCTCGTAATCGCACATGGCATCATGTACAGGTGCCAGGAAGGTGATGCGCTTGTCGAGGGCAGCCACTGCCAGGGAGAGGAATCCACCCTGGGATGATCCCGTTACGCCGATGGTCTTGCCATTCCACTGAGGAAGAGAGGCTATGAAATCAACTGCACGAACGGCCCCTGTTACTACTCTCTTGTAAGAGTTACGGTTAGGATTTTCGAGATTGGTATCCCAATAACCGTTCAGTTCACCGTTGGCAAGATCATCATACACCTTCTGCTCCATGGTAACAGGCACTCCGTGGATACCAATTTCGAGGACAATGCACTCGGAAGGTGCAGTGTAAGTGTCGCCCGAATAAGGACGAACACCTGCACCCGGAACTCGAAGCAAGGCTGGATACTTGCCTTCTTTCACCGGTACGCTCAAGATGCCGTACATCTTAGAGCCCCAGCGATTGTTGTTATAACTGATTTCAAAAACTCTCTTGTCCTTGGTGCAACGCTCAGGCAGGAGAACCATCGTAGGATTAAGGTCGTTCTGGCGAGCCTCATCAAGTGCCTTCTTCCAAAAGGCATCGAAATCCTTCGGTTCCTGTGCGAAAGGAAGAATCTTCTCAGGTGAAAAACCTGCAGTGCAGAGTCCTTCGTAGTTTCTTCCATCCACATGAGCAATTACCTTGAAGCGATAGAACCCCGGCTGCTTCAGCGCCCCACTCCATTTCATCGTTCCATCCTTGAGGGTGGTACTTTTCTTCACATCTGGAAACATCACCGGACCAGCCTCGTAATCAATCTTCACATTATCTAATAATGTTCCGCTCTTGCGGACATTCACCGTGAAGTTGGCTTTCTCGCCTACCCGGTAGTTCCAATCCTGATGGTCAGGTATCACCGTTACTACGATGTTATTTCCTTTGATTTGTGCACTCAGGTCTAACGACCCGAGCAAACTCATCATAACAACTATCATTATAAACCTAAAAACATGCTGCTTCATTGTTCAATCGTTATTAATTTATTGCTAATTGTTTATTTCTGTTTTACGGCTGCAAAGATACTGCAAATTTTCGAACTTCTCATGTATTTTTTTGCTCAATAAACATACTTTTCTGCAAAGATAAAAAAAAGTGCTTATTTTTAAAATCCAATGATACTAATATCATATAAGGATGCTAAATAATATAAGGTACGCGAACATTATATATAATATATCACCCCAACGGAATCTATTGATTCCAAACTTCTTTTCCGAAAAAAGAATAAATGAAAAGCATCCCAAGTCAACAAACATCAAAAAATCATTTTTTTACAAGAAATTTGCTATAAAGTAAAAAAGTATCAGCAATTAGCAAAATAAGTATATTGTTTTTCATAAAAAAGCAGTAATTTTGCAGCGGAAATAGGAAAAAAGGCTTAACCCTCTCCTAAAACCATTCAAACAAACAAAACAAGGAATTTATGAACAATAAAAGTAGAGAAAAGTTGCTTGCTGGTGTAGCAGCCCTGAGTCTTCTCGGCATCTCTCCTCAGCAAACTTTTGCAGCCAGAATCACAACGAGTCAAGCTGTACAACAAACTAAAAAAATCACTGGTAACGTTTCTGACCCAATGGGACCTATCATTGGCGCTACAGTGAAAGTGAAAGGTACTAAAAATGCCGCAGTAACCGACATGGATGGTAACTACAGCCTCAACGTAGCTGCCGGTCAGACCGTAGAGGTTTCCTACGTAGGATACATCACCAAATCATTCAAGGTGGGCGGTCAGAACAAGTACGACATTACTTTGACCGAAGACAACAACAGTCTTCAGGAAGTAGTGGTTGTAGGTTATGGTACCATGAAGAAGAGCGACCTCGCCGGTGCTTCCGCTTCTATGGACGAAAAGACATTGAAGCAGACTCCTATTACCAACGTTGACCAGGCTTTCCAGGGAAAGATTTCCGGTGTAAACGCTGTCCAGACTTCCGGTCAGCCAGGTTCTGCCGTAGCCGTTAGCGTTCGTGGTATCGCTACTATCAATGCCAATTCTGAGCCATTATACGTTGTAGATGGTGTCATCTTCAACTCACAGAGCAACAGTGGTTCTTCTCTCGGTTTGGGCGACAAGCTCGGTAACGGTTCTCACTCAGCCGTATCTCCTTTGTCTTTGATCAACCCTAGCGATATCGTGAGCATGGAGGTATTGAAGGATGCTTCTGCCACCGCTATCTATGGTGCTCAGGGTGCCAATGGTGTCGTTTTGATTACTACCAAGAAGGGTAAGGCGGGTGAAGCGAAATTTACCTATACAGGTAGCGTTGCTGCAAGCCGTCAGAACAAGCGTTTGGACATCATGAACCTCCGCGAGTTTGCCGAGTATTACAACGACTTGGCAAGTCAGGGTGAAATCGCTAAGCCAGATGCAACCTACAGCGATCCATCTATCCTCGGTATCGGTACCAACTGGCAGGATGCTATTTTCCAGACTGCTTGGCAACAGTCTCACCAGATTGCAGCTGAAGGTGGTACAGACAAGGTAAACTACTATATTTCAGGCAACTGGACAGATCAGGATGGTACTATCATCGGATCTGAATTCCAACGTTATTCTATGCGTGTGAACCTCTCAGCACAGTTGAAGAAATGGTTCAAACTCGGCTTGAACGCAACCTATTCAAAGACAGCAGAAAGTTTGAAGCTGGCAGACGGTTCAGAAGGTTTGATCAACTACTCATTGACTACACCTCCAGATATCCAGATTTACAATATTGATGGTGGATACTCAAGCGTATCTAAGGAAGGATTCTCCAATCCTAACCCTATCGCCATGGCGATGGAAGATGATATTCTGCTCGACCGTCAGAGTCTGAATGGTAGTGTCTTTGCAGATATCACCCTGATGAAGGGCTTGACCTGGCACAGCCAGTTAGGTTTCGACATCGGTGCATCCAAGGGGGAGACCTACAACCCGAAGATTATCCTCGGAACCTGGGAGCGCAAGAACAACGAGAGCCGCCTGCAGAAGAACAGCAATAGCTTCTGGTCGTTGAACAACTATCTGCAATATTCCACAACTATCGGCAAACATAGTTTCACTGCCATGCTCGGACAGGAGTGCTGGGAATCAAAATATGACTATGTATCAGCATTCAACACCAATCTTCCTAACGATGTAGTTCACAACCCAGCATTGGGTCAGGGCGACCCAAAGATAAATGCCGGTTGGGGAAGTGCTTCCATGGCTTCCTTCTTCACCCGTGAGACTTACAACTACGATGACCGTTATCTCGCCACCTATACCTATCGTTATGATGGCAGTTCCAACTTCGGTCCAAACAACCGTTGGGCAGGTTTCCACTCATTGGCTTTGGGTTGGCGTTTCACCAACGAAAAATTCATGAAGGGCATCAAGTGGTTGAGCAATGGTAAGTTACGTATCGGTTGGGGTCAGACAGGTAACTCCAACATCGGTGGTTACAAGTGGGGTTCTGCGATGAGCACCATGGATACAGCCCTGGGTACCAGCTTCCGTCCAGCCAACCTGAAGAACCTCGATATCAAGTGGGAGACTCAGGAGCAGTGGAACGTAGGTCTTGATCTCGGATTCCTCGACAACCGCGTGAACCTGACCGTTGACTGGTATAAGAAGATGAGTAATGACATGCTGATGCAGCTCAACCTGCCTTCTATCATGGGTACCAGCGGTAATGTATCATCGGCACTCACTGCTCCATTCGGAAACTATGGTAACATCGAGAACACCGGTTTGGAAATTGCCCTCAACACCCACCCTATCGTTACCAAAGACTTCGACTGGAGCTCAGACATTACCGTTTCCATCAACAAGAACAAGCTGAAGAGTCTTTCGGGCAGTACCGCCCTTCTCGGTAAGGGACAGTGGAACGATGTAATAGCCCGTTCTGTACCAGGCGAATCACTCTACGGTTTCTATGGTTACGTAGTAGAGGGAGTATATAAGGACCTCGAAGATATCCTGAGCTCTCCTGTTCAGACTCTCCAGCCGAACAACTACAACGAGACCATTGATGCCGACGGCACCAAGCATTTCTCTTGGAAGGATGCCAGCGAGCTGGATCGCACCAACACCACCTACGTAGGCGACTTGAAATACAAGGATATCAACGGTGATGGCAAGATTGATGTGAATGATAAGACCAACATCGGTTCTCCACTCCCTAAGTGGACCTTCGGATGGAACAACACCTTCCGCTACAAGAACTTTGACCTGAATATCTTCATCAACGGTTCTGTAGGCGGCAAGGTAGCCAACTATCTGAACATGAAGATGACCCACATGAACTCTCCATGGAGCAACCAGTTGAAGGATGTCAACAAGCGAGTTCACCTCGTAGCCAAGGATGGCAACTACACAGGCAACTGGTATGACAATATCCAGAACCTGACCGTGGATAATCCAAATTCGATGTACCCACGTGCAACCATCAACGACCCTAACGATAACGATGCGTTCAGCGACCGTTATATCGAGGATGGTTCATACGTCCGTCTGAAGAGCATGGCTCTGGGATACACCTTCGACCAGAAGCTCATCCAGAAGATTGGTCTCACCAACCTCCGACTGACTCTCACAGCATCTAACCTCTTCACCATCACCGGTTATAGCGGTTACGACCCAGAGGTAGGTCTCTCTACTCAGAGCGCAAATGTATATGGTCTGGACTTCGGCCGCTACCCTTCTCCAACCACCGTTACATTCGGTCTGAACTTATCATTCTAATATCCAAAACGAACTGTTATGAAATTTAAGAATATCAAATATACAGCATTTGTAATGCTCCTCGGTATGGGAATGACCTCTTGCGGTGACTTCCTTGACAAACCGGTAGAGGACAATTACAACACAGAGAACTATTACAACGGTGATGCTTCCTGCATCTCTGGCGTAAACTATCTCTACAATTCACCTTGGTATGATTTCCAGCGTGGTTTCATTAAGATAGGTGAAATCATGTCGGGTAATATGTATTGGGGATCAAGCCCATACATGAATTTCAGTACCAATGGCACCGATGAAGACTTGATAAACATGTCTTACTCTCTCTGGGCAGAGATTGGCCACTGCAGCACTGTTTACGAGTCATTGCAGAACGCCATCAACACCTCTGAGAAGGTGAAGAACCAGTGTATGGGCGAATGTCTTGCCTGGAAGGCAATGGCATACTTCTACCTGGTACGTACCTTCGGTGATGTGCCTATCATCCACAGCAACTCTGAGACACTCGGCAAAGGTGACTACAACCAGCTTAGCAAGGTAGAGAAGGCAGATGTATATGAGTATATCATCATGACCCTGGAAAAGGCGATGGAACTGCTTCCAAAGGAAAAGAGCACCACAGGTCATATCGACTACTATTGCGCAGAAGGTCTGCTCGCCAAGGTTTATCTGACCAAGGCTGGTGTTTCAGGCTCCTTGAATCAGGACGACCTGAAGAAGGCAGCTGAATATGCCAAAGATGTTATCGAGAACTCTGGCAGAGGATTGATGGAGCACTACGAGGATATCTTCCGTGGCTCTAACCAGTTCTGCGACGAGATTATGATTGCATGGCGCTGGACTGTAGGTTCTCAGTGGACTTCTCAGAATACCCTCCAGAGCGACCTGGCTCCAGAAGGTTTCGACGAGAATGGTGACTGCTGGGGCGGTTGGCGCGGTCCATCCGTTGACTTGATGGAAGCCTTCGGTGTATCTCCTAAGGATGATCCTAGCAGTCGTGTAGATCCTGACCACCGCCGCAAGGCAACTATCATGATGCCAGGCGATGTATATTCATACTTCTGGAGAGACCACGATCTTCCTGCCAATGCACAGAAGGATGGTTTGAAGAAGGGATTCTCTTATCTGGATTTCTGGTATAACAAGGATTACAATTCAGCAGCTACCGGTCAGTGCCAGGGTCCTTGCGGAGGTAACAACGTAAAGCATCTCTTCGGTGACAACGCAGACCACAAGGCTGAGTTGGGCATCACTCCAACCCGTATGTCTAATGCTCTCCCTACTCCACTCCTCCGCCTTTCAGACATTTATCTGATCTATGCAGAGGCACAGGTACTGATGGGTAACCCAACTGACGAGCTTGCATTGCATTGCTTCAATGAGGTACGAGGACGTGCATACGAGTGGCAGGGATTCGTAAGAAAAACCTCGTTGACATTCGATGACATCTGGAAGGAGCGCCGCCTGGAGTTTGCCGGTGAAGGCGACCGCTGGTACGACTATGTACGCCGTGCATACTACGATGTAGATAGCTGCATCAAGGAATTGAAGGCACAGCACCGCAATGCTATGTGGAATTGCGATACAGCCTACAAGGCATATTACAGCAACGGAACATGGGACAGCTCAGAAATTCAGTATGATGAGAATACACCTGCTCCTAACGTAACAGCCAGCAGCTTTACATTGCCATTCCCTACAGAGGATGTAGCCTTGAACCCTAACCTGGGTAACAACGCTTCTCCAATCCATGTGGATGTACGTAATACATATAGTTATTAATCAATTAAGAGAATTTCATTATGAATATCAAAAATATAAATGGGGCTTTATTCGCCATGGCACTTGTTGCAGCCAGCGCAGGATTCACTTCTTGCGAGGACGAGCCAGACAAGTATGAAGTAGCAGGCGGAACTCCTACTATCGATTATGTTCGACCAGTGGATGTTGCCAGCAAGGACTCTCTCCTTACTGCAGCATCTCTCGACAATACCATCTGTATTGTGGGTAGAAACCTGAGAAGTGTGACCAAAATCAACTTCAACGACCAGAAAGCTGTCTTGAATACCAGTTACATGACGGACAACACCATCATCGTAACGGTACCAAAGACCATTCCAAACAAGGTAAGTGATAAGATTTATTTCATCACCAGCAAGCAGGACACCGTGACTTACGACTTCAAGACAGTCGTTCCAGCTCCTATCATCAGCAGTATGAGCAACGAGTGGGCTGATGCCGGCGAAGAAGTAACCATCAAGGGCGACTACTTCCTGGATTATGACAACAGTCATCTGAACATCAAGGTAGGTGAAAACTACACCATTCCTTACGAGGACTTGAAGATCAGCCAGAACAGCATCAAGTTCAATATGCCAGAAGATATGCCTAAGCATGAGCCTATCTACATCACTACCATCAACGGTACCACCAAGGCAGGCTTCCGCTATATGGACAACCGAGGCATGCTCTTCGACTTCGATACGCCTTGGAAGGAAGGCGGAGATGTATTGGGCAACAATGGTTGGCACAATCGTACCATCACATCCGATGGCACATCACTCTCAGGCAACTACATGGTTCTCGGTGAGACAGCCATGGGTGCAGACGGTGGCTGGAACGACGGTAACTTCTCGTTCGAGTACTGGCCAGGAAGCTGGCAGGACCCAGAGACCTACTCCAGCCGTCCACGTATACAGGATCTTGCCGACTTCAGCGACTGGGAGAACATGAGCCTGAAGTTCGAGATGTGCATACCAAAGGACAACGGTTGGTCGGCTGCTCCTATGCAGATTTACTTTGGTAGCGTCAGCCAGGTTTCCAATGGTGCTGCTGGTGTAAAGGATATCTATGGTAACGTATTGGCTGGAGCCAACAACACCTTCTTCCACGACGAGAAGAACAACACCAAGTTGGCACGTGCCCTCTACATGCCTTGGCAGAATACAGAAGACAAACTCTACAATACCGAGGGCAAGTGGGTAACCGTTACTATCCCATTGGCAGACTTCATTTATGACTATGATGGCAACAAGGGATTGAGCTACAGTGGTGTGAACGACTTCAGTGCCTTCAACATCTTCGTAGTGAAGGGTGCTTACAACGATGCAAGCGTATTGCCTACCGGTGTGGATTGTAACCCAATCATCAAGATTGACAACATCCGTGTGGTTCCAAATAAATAAACTTATAAGCTGAATTGATATGAAAAAGATAAGCAAAATATTCGCCATGTTGGTGGTAGCCCTCGTAGGGCTATCGCTGACAGCGTGCAGCGACGGAGATGATCTCTCAACCGACCAGTACGGCAACGACATCTCCCTCCAGTCATTCGGTCCTTGCCCAGTACTCCGTGGCGGTACCTTGTACTTCTATGGTACAAACTTGGACCAAATTGAGTCTATCAACCTGCCGGGTGCAGACCCAATTACCGCATACGAGATTCTTCAGAGCGGTTACAACAGCAAGATTTCCATCCAGGTTCCTGCTGAGAAATGCGAGACAGGTCAGATTGTCCTGAAGACCAAGAAGGGCGGCGAAATCACATCCGTATCTCCTATCACCTATCGCGAGGACATCGAAATCACTAAGTTCTTCGTAGGTAACGAAGGTACTATGGTAGGTAATGTAGGCGATGTAGTAACCATCAAGGGTGATTACCTCAACCTGATGCACGGCGTTATCTTCGCCGGTAGCGATACCATCAAGGAGGCTGAGTTCGTAGGTCACGACCGCTATACCATCCAGGTGAAGATTCCTGTAGAGGCAAGAACAGGTGTCATCACACTGACTGACACACTGAAAGACGGTACTTCTCTGGAAACCAAGGAAGAGTTGACCATCAACACTCCTGAGGCTACTCCTATCAAGGACCGCAACATCAAGGCTGGCGAAATCCTCAGCATCAAGGGTGCTTCATTCGACCAGATTGCCAGCGTGAAGTTTGAGGGTGCTACTGTTGATGCTGCCGACTTCAAGTCACAAAGCGCAGCAGAGATTACCGTTGCAGTTCCTGCCAAGGCTACCGATGGTACCTTCTACGTAGTAACCAAGAGCGGTATCGAGGTTCCAGTGGGCAACATCATCACCGTGGTTCCTACCCAGCTCGTTGCAACACCTAATCCAGTGAAGAATGGTGCAGAACTCACCATCACCGGTAAGGATATGGATTTGATTACAGGTATCGCATTCCCTAATGCAGCAGCATCTCAGCTCAACAAGGTAGAGACAACTAAGGTAACGGCCACAGTTCCTGAGGATGCACAGGCAGGCGATATCACATTGAGTCTCGCCAATGGCAAGACTGTAACTGTAGCCTATACTCTGGTGAAGCCAACCGTAGCTTCCTGCACACCAGCAGCCATCACAGCTGGCGAGAAGACCGTCATCAAGGGTACAGATCTCGACCTCGTAGCAAGCATCACCTTCCCTGGCGATGTAGAGCAGACCGTTGAGAAATTTGCAGCTCAGAATGCCAATGCCATTGCAGTAACAGTTCCTGCAGCATGCGCCGGTACAGGCTTCAAGCTCAACTTGAAGAATGGTACAACCATAGAGGTGGTGAAGGATGCATTGAGCATCAAGGCAGCTACCGATCCAGCTATAGCTTCTATCACTCCTGGAGAAACTACAGCAGGTTCAACCATCACCATCACTGGCAAGAACTTCCAAAACATCCAGAACCTCTATATCGGTTCTTACAAGGTAAACCGCTATACTTCTCGTACCAATACAGAGATTGTATGCCAGGTTCCTGCCAATGCAGAAGTTGGTACCTACAAGATCGTGATGGAAGACCCAGACGGCAACAAGATTGAGGGTCCTGAGTTCAAGGTGGTTCCTGCAGAAAAGGATATCGCTACTATCACAACCAACATGGACAACAGCGCCATCAAGTATCCATACAACTTCACTTGGGATGACACCGGTCGTTTCCGTATCATGAAGGCAGACCTCATCAAGTTGGGTGTCAAGGTAGGTTCCAAGATGCTCTTCTATAAAGAAGCAGGAGCTACCGGACAGGTTCAGATCAACAACGCCAACTGGGGTCCTATTGATACTGTAGCCGACTGGAATGGTGACCAGAACTGTGTTGTGAAGGTATTCGATGCAGCCATGATGGAAGCTGTAAACAGTATCTCTGACGGCTGGAGTGATACAGCCTTCATCCTCCAGGGTGACATGAAGAATGTAACCAAGATTGCCATCCTTCCATAGGATATGGAATATTTAACATAAAAAACACATTTATGTGAAATATAATTCGTAAATTTGTGGCGTAGTTATATTAACTGCGCCACATTTTTGATTTTAACCAATTCATTTAATAAAACATCAACCCGATATGAAGAAAATAGCATTATCCTTACTGGTGGCTCTGAGCTGCATCTCAGCCAAAGCTGCCGACGGCAAGTCGCTGTTTGTTTCATTCAACGATGGAAGCAAGATAGAGTTTGCATTGAGCACGCTACCGGAAGTAACCTTCGGGAATGACAAGATGACTGTGACATCAACAGCTACTACTGCCAGTTACGAATTGTGGAAGGTTTCCACCTTCACCTATGGCACCACTACGGGCATCCAGCAAATTGAAGCCAACAGTAAGTTTGCCTTCGAAGGAGACCGCATCATCGTGGACGGAACCCACAACCAGGTGAGCGCCTTCGCCCTCGACGGAAAGGCTGTAAGCCTCTCCCCTATCCTCGCCGGAGACAAGACCATCATCCCGCTGGATGAGCTGACCCACGGCGTATACATCATCAAAATCAATAACAAATCCATCAAAATAGCAAGACAATGAAAAAGATATTACTCTCACTTCTGGCAGTAATGATTTCATTCACTGCCTTGGCACAAACTGATGGTGACAAGATTACCATCAACAATTCGGAAGGAAAGCAAGCTGAATGGAATCTGACAGGCGAAAGCAATACCGTCAGCAGCATGAAGCATAATGCCAACAACCAACTGGAAATTTATCTGAAAGGTCTGGAGGACTTCGGAGCATGGGAAACATACGACATCAACAAGATTAACAATGTCGTCTTCTCTATCTATCACGAAAGCGAAGTGGGCGATGTGAATCTCGCTGACCCAGCCGCAACAGAGAAGACCAAGCGTCTCTACAAATATCTACAGCTGAATTATGGAAGCAAGACCCTCTCTTCGGTCATCGCCAACGTCAACTGGAACACCCAGGAAGCAGATAAGATTTATAAAGCAACAGGCAAATATCCTGCCATGAACTGCTATGATTTCATCCATATCTATGTACCTAAGCAGGGTTCCAACGGATGGATCAACTACAACGACATCACGCCTGTAACCAACTGGGCAGACCAAGGCGGACTGGTATCGCTGATGTGGCACTTCAATGTGCCTAAGACAGAAAGCACCACTCTGGGAACAGATGGAAGCGGTGTGACCTGCACCCCATCTGAAACCACCTTCAAGGCAGCCAACGTATTGACAGCCGGCTCTTGGGAGAACAAGTGGTTCTATCAGGAGATAGACAAGGTGGTGAAAGTTCTGCAGAAGTTGCAGGATGCAGGCGTTGTTGCCATTTGGCGTCCTTTTCACGAGGCTGCCGGCAATGCCTGTCTGAAATCAGGTGACAGCTGGGGCAAGTCCTGGTTCTGGTGGGGATATGATGGTGCCGAGACCTACAAGAAGCTTTGGCAGACCATGTTTGATTACTTCCAGAGCAAGGGAATACACAACCTGATTTGGGCTTGGACCACACAGAATTACAATGGCGATGCCAATACCTATGACAATGATGCCGACTGGTATCCCGGCGACAAGTATGTAGATATCATCGGTCGCGACCTCTATGGCTTTGATGCAACCAAGCAGGCACAGGAGTTCAAGGAGATTCAGGCACGCTATCCTGGCAAGCTCGTAGCCCTGGCAGAATGCGGAACTGATGCCAACAGCAACACAGCTACAGCCGGCATCGATGAGGCTTGGAATGCCGGTGCAAAATGGAGTTTCTTCATGCCTTGGTATGGAAACAACATGCCATCCAACGACTGGTGGAAAGCGGCTATGAACAGCAAGAACGTGATTACCCGCGATCAGGTAAACCTGAACGCAAACTATGTAGAGGAAAGTGCTGTGGATGCAGTAAAGAACATGGGCATCGGTACCAATTTCGGCAACTGCACAGATGTGGTAGCCATGTGGATGAACATGAACAGCAATTCTGTTACTGATTTCGAGAAAGCATGGGGGCAGGTTCCTACCACCAAACCGATGGTAGATTTCCTGAAGAAGAACGGTTTTAATTCTGTCCGCATCCCAGTTACCTGGTTCCAGCACATGAAGGAAGATGGAACCGTGGATGAAGCCTGGATGAACAGAATACAGGAAATCGTTGATTACGTGATTGACAACGGTATGTACTGCATCCTGAATGTTCACCATGATACAGGTGCTGATAGTGATGATGTGAAACACTGGATCAAGGCTGATGAAGCCAACTATAACGAGAACAAGGAGAAATTCGAGAGTCTCTGGACTCAGATTGCCACCCGTTTCAAGAACTACGACCATCACCTGGTGTTCGAAGGTTACAACGAGATGCTTGATGCCGACAACACCTGGAATGCACCAAAGAGCGCAAGCAGCTATAAGGGTTTGAACGGATATGCCCAGAGTTTCGTGAATGCAGTACGTGCTACCGGTGGCAACAACGAGACCCGCAACCTCATCATCAATACCTATGCTGCAGCTAATGGTGACGACGTATTGAACAACCTCGCCATCCCTACCGACAAGGTGGATGGCCATATCGCAGTAGAAGTACACACCTACTCACCTTGGGACTGGTTTACCAAAGGCAAGTGGGATGCTTCCTGCAGCAAGGAAATCGCAGATATGTTCACCCGCCTGAACAATAAATTCATCAGCAAGGGCATCCCTTGCATCATCGGCGAATACGGTACACACGGAAGCAAGAGCGTCAGCAAGAACAGTTCTGCCAGCGAAATTCAGGCTGCTGCCGACCAGGCTGCCGACATTGTGAAGCAGGCAAAGGCATACGGCGTAGCCACCTTCTACTGGATGAGCATCTTCGACGGTACAGACAGAAGTGTACCACAGTGGACCTTGCCTACCGTGGTAGAAGCCATGAAGAAGGCATATAACGAATAAAAGACATGAGAATCAGATATTTCATATTGATTTTTGCAGCACTCGTGGCTTTCGCATCCTGCGGTGAAAAGAAAAAGAAATCGTACGATGAGATTGCTATGAGCGGTCTTACTACCCGCACGGAGAATCTGAAGACCAACCTCAAGGCTTTCGCCGACAAGGGAACCCTCATCGGACAGATGTACGGCACCCTGAGCGGAATGGGCTGGAACAGATGGGAATGCGATAGCGACCGCTGCGACATGAAGGCACTCTGCGGTTACCGTCCGGCAGCCAATGGATATGAACTTGCCGGCATCGAGAGCGGAAAGCAGCAGAATGCAGATGGAGTTCCTTTCAAGACCATCCGGGAAGATGTGCTCAACCACTTCCGCAAGGGAGGATTACTCATCATGAACTGGACGATGCCTCATTACAACGGCAATGCAGATCTGCTGGAGGAATATACCAAACAAGTGGCCAAGTATCTAGACACCCTGCAAGACGGTTATGGTATCAAGGCACCCGTGGTGCTCAATCTTCTTCCTATCGACGGAAAAGCCTGGTATTGCCAGTTGAGTAAAGACGAATACATCGAACTTTACAAGAAATTGCAGGACCTGTTAGAGGATAATGACGTAACCAATGTAGTTTACGGCTATTCAGAGACCTACAAGCCTGGAAAGAAGCTGATGGAACGATATCCAGACCATCAGATTGATGTCATCAACGTCACCTATCTGCAAACCAGGAATGCCATCCGTCTTCCCCTCTATCAGCAGAGCATGAAGGAAATCATCACCCAGGCATTGCCTTTTGCACAGGAGCATAACAATGCTTTCGGCATGACAACAGGCATCGAATCGATTGGCGATTCCAGCATCTTCTCGGAAGTCCTTCTTCCTGAATTGAAGCAGCATCACATTGCCTACCTGATGTTTGGAAGAAACCAGGGAGAACCAATCAATGAACATTATTACACTCCTTATCCTGGAGTAGCCAACAGTAAGACCCATGGATTTATGGAGTTGGTGAATGATGATGTGAGTGTTTTCCTGGAAAAGTTGAACGGACTCTATTTAGAGCACTAAAAGCGAAAGGGCTAGATTGCAACCAGCAACCTAGCCCTTTTCTTGATAAATACTAATAAAACTAAACCATCTGAGTTTCAAACCCACGATTATTGAACAAACTTCTTGCCATTCTTGATTACAACACCCTTATAAGATGCACCCACCTGCTGACCTGCAAGATTGAATGTCTTGGAATCCTTGGCAGTAGTAACCACGAATGCATTGCTGATGCCAGTAGAAGGTTCCTTGACAGCCTGAATCAGATTAACAGCTGTAACAATATTGAAATGTCCATTGACGAACAAACCTGTTTCCTTCAATCTGGCAATATCCTCTGCATTCAAGACTATCTTATATGAAGTACTGCCACTTGCTACAGTAGCACAACCATACTCATTCAAGTCTGCCTTATTAGAAGTCAAGACATCTTCTGTACCAGCAAAGATGGTCTTAAACTGCCACCACTTCTCTGTAGTCTCAGTATCAGTAGTATAAACAAACTCCAAGACATCACCAGCAGAAGCATTTGCAAACTTCTCAGCAGGGACGCTGAAACCATCTGCCCAATTGCCGAATACGCATTCACCACTCCAAAGCTGAGTAGAAGCTGTAGCAACAGCACTCTCCAACTCAATCTTAGAAACGACAACGCACATGCCTTGAACGAAGAAACTTGAGGCATTCTTAAACTGCTCCAGAACCTTATCGGTAATCTCAAACTTCGCCTCACCAGGTTCCTTGATTCCTACAGCAGAAGTACCTGCCATGTCTTCCCAATCACCATCGGCACCGCTATTGACTTTCAAGAACACTTGAGAGCCCCACTCCCAAGATGCATTAATGGAAGCATCTACCTTAGAGGTAGTAACAACTATGTTATCGCCAGCTTTAGCTGTTGCCAAGTTGCTGAGTTCTACACCCACAGAAGGCCATGAGCCATCCATTACCTGCTCACCTTCCCACAATGTTGTTCTACTTTGTGCAAAAGCACTAACTGCAGCAAAAGCTGCTACCATAATAGTAAAAAACTTTTTCATAAGCTTTGCTTAATTAAATTAGGGTTATATTTATTGTTTATTCTTATATATAGCATTTTTTCAGTTGCAAAGATACAACTAAATATCGAGAATATATGGTATTATCTTGCTGATTACTGATACTATTTTACTTATCTTTGTTTTTTTATTTCTTTGATACCATTTTCCTTTCACACCTAACCTATTCATCTACAAATCAATAAGATAAATGTGAAAGGAGAAAACAACAATATAAATAAAAACAGAAACAACTGAATTGGCAATAAAAGCAAAAGGAAAAGAAAAACAAGTAAGCCTCACTTGAAGTTGGTTTGAGCCTTAAACGAACGTTACGTAAGGCTTACTCCAACTCCAAATGAGGCTCATTCCAACCTCAAGTGAGGCTTTATTAAAAATTTATTTTGCAGGCCAAGAAGCTGTCTTCACAGCCTCCTGGATACTCTCCAGAATATTGGCATTGCTAACGGTTGTATTTGCACGATTGAAAATTGTCATGCTAGGAAGACCGCCATTGGTATCCCAAGCCACAGGCACACAACCATTGTTGATAGCACTGGTAACAACAGCCTTGTAGTAATCCTTCACGGATGCATCATGAAGCGCATCCTTACCGATAGCCAGACGCTGGTTGGCACCAAACTCACCAATCAACACTGGATAACCCTTGTCGAAGAAGTGGGTCTTCATCTTCTCCATCTGAGCCTCTACATAATCCTCGTTGTATTTGGCATCAGCAGTGCGGTCGGCATCACCACCCTTGTTGTTCTTACCCCAATAGAGATAGTACTTGCCCCAATCCTTGTCTTCACTCAAATCTGTAAACTGATAAGGATCGTAGAAATGAACCTCTACCATCAATCGGTCTGTTGCAGAATCATGGATTTTATCCATATAATTATGAGCTACGGTATTGTCGATATTGGTATTAGGACCCTGAACCACCAGAACTCGCTTGGCATTGTTGCCACCTGTGGCACGCACTGCCTCAATGAAAGTCTGCTCATACTCTGCAATCCTATTGGCCAAATCCGCAGTGCCCAGCAATGCATTGGCATCACCGCCGCCCACACCAGGCTCATTCATACCGGCAAAGATAAGACGCTCGTCATAATCCTTGAAACTATTGGCTATCTGAGTCCAGATCTTGGTGAGTTTTGCCTTGGTAGCATCCACATCAGTAGCAGCAGTCAAACCATCATGCTCAATCCATCCACCATCCCAATGCTGGTTGATGATGACATAGAGATCGTTCTTGATGCAGTAATCTACCACCTCGTGAACACGGGCCAGCCAATCGGCATCGATGGTGCAAGCCTCAGCATCTGTGATGTGACCCATTACCCAAGAACAAGGAATACGGACGCTCTTGAAACCAGAAGCTTTCACCAGGTCGATGAACTGCTGGGTAGTCTTTGCCGACTGCCATGAAGTTTCAGAACCGATACCGGTATTCTTCCAGTTATTGGCAGCATTTCCTGCCTCCATCGTATTACCCAGGTTCCAGCCAGGATACATCAAGGCTGCAATATCCATAGCCGTCTTGCTCATATAACCAGTAGTAGTACCCTGCTCCTGGTTGATGGTAACAGCTTCGGTGATGGAAGTACTGTCGTTTACCACCATGGTATAGCTGATGGTTGCCGAACGGGCATTGCTGATGTTGGCAGCCACCGAATAGTTGCGGGTGTATTCCACCATGTTGGCACGAGAAGTAATCTCACTCACCCATTCATTGCTGATGACCTGAGAATAACTTGCATTTGCCTTCAGGGTAACAGTAACCTGACCACCGGCAGCCCCCACATTCATGGTCTTACCAGATGTTATGAGCAGTCCCTCGGTAGAGTTCTGGCTCACGGTGATAGTCTTGGTATCAGAACCAGCCGCTACGGTGATAGTTGCCGAACGGTCATCATTGGCTGTATTTGCCTCTGCCTTGATGAGGAAATGATGGGTAATACTAGAAGAGCCTGCCACTGGAGTTACAGCCAACCAAGCCGCTTCGGTAGAAACCGTTGGTACCTGAGCCGCCTTGACATATAAATCTGTCTCACCGCCATTCTTCGTAAACGCCATATCAGAACGGGAAACCACGAAATCCGTAGAGAGTCCTTCACCGCCTCCGATGGTATCCTCTTTAGAACAGGCAGAGAAACTGACCATGGCAAAAGCCATGATCAGAAACGATAAAATTGTTATTTTCTTCATATTCATAGAATATCAAAATAATACGTATGATTACTTACCTGGAGTCAAGACATGATTAATCTTGACCTTAACCTGAGTAGGATCAACCAGGTCTTTCCACAAATCGTAGAGTTCGATGGCCCAAACCACTGCACCCGAGCACTTATCTGCCAAAGAAGCGGAAACCTCGTAGGTGCCATCGCCCTTTACATAAGTGCGACCGAATTCAGAACCGCCCCAGTAGCTAGGATACCAGCTAGGTGTGGCATAAGAAAGTTCTGTCTTGTAGTTCTTGGAAGCAGAATCCTTCAGGTTGCCGTCGATACCCGTGATGGTGAAGTTGACTATCAGATTACCTGAGAATGACAAGGCAGAAGCATCCACTCCATTTGCCTTGGTATTACCATACTCATTGAAGATTTCAATACGACCGTCTGTGCCGTTGCCATCCTTGTTGTTGAACTCTGTCTTGGAGAAATCCATCAAGAATTCAGGATCCACATCAAACTTGATGCTCACAATCTCTGCAGTAATCTTGGATGCATCGATGGCATCAGCTGCCAGATTGTTGATATCCACACAGAATACCGCTGCACCTTCTGCCTCGGCACCACCTGTCTCCATCCAAACCGTATAGAGACCATCGCCAGTAACGTTGGCATCATACTTGGAATTATCAAAGACTGACCAGCGACTTGGATCCCAAGAAGCATCAGCATACTCCAAACCAGCCACATGACTGCCCGCACCTTCCTTCATGTTATCTTTCAAACCAGAAAGACGGAAAGTAACCACCATGTTCTTGGTAAACTTAATCTGAGCCTGGTTGATGCCAGGATTGCTACCCGTAGAACCATACTGGTTGAAAATCTCGATACGGATTCTGCCGTTATTCTCAAGGTCGCCGACAACCAATTTGGAATTATCAACCTTCAACTCCGGTGACATGCGAACAGGACGAATCGCCAAACCCAGGTTGCGGGCCGAAACACCAGATGAAGCAGTACCATTGGTCAGATTGAGCGTCTGGCTATAATCCGTAGCGATGCTATAGTTATTGCCGCTCCAATACAAGCCCTGGTTGCCCTCGCCTACCTTGGCAGTGCCGTTGCGGTAACCGGTGTAAGGCATAAATATGCTGTTGCCATTGGCTGCAGTAAATCGGATACCCTTCACGCCCTTCACCTCAACTTCTGTCTGAGTGGTATTGGCAATCAACTCACACATCTGATCGGCTGTAGGAGTAGAACTGCGCATCAAGGCACCTGCATCCACATTCACCTTCTTCAAGATGTCCTTATCCGTACCGGCAATATCCTCCACAGTATTGTAATCGATGAGATAAGTACTCTGATTCACACCTGTCAGATCACCATAGCCCAGAAGGGCACCTGTTTCTTCCTCTGATTCTGCACCCAGGTTGCACTTAGCCCAAAGGATGCTCAAACCCAAATCAACATATTCCATTGTCTGAGCAGGAGTGGTAAAGCTCTTGGTCTCACCATAGACAAAACCATCGCCCAACTCAAAATATGATGTATAATAGTAAGTAGTTCCAGGAAGCAAACCTTCCACACGTTGACTGATTGTCTTGGCACTGGCAGAGATAGGATAATTGATACCGTACTCTACATCCGCCTCAGAGGTTGAAATCTTGAAACCGTAGTTCATCTGGGTCTCTCCCTCTATCAGGATACCTTCCAAGCCATTGGCTGTAGCACTCAGGGTGGCCTTGGTTGCCGTAACATCCGTGGCTCCGGCTGTAGCAATCTGGGCATCGGTTGCCACGAAGCTCTTCACCTCACCAAACTTGGTTACTATGCCCTGCAACTGTACGTAGGTGGCATAATAATAGGTATTGCCCTTGGTCAATCCCGAGAGAGTGGCGGTTACATTACCTTCGGCATCAATCACACCTGGCTGCTTGGAGCCAGCTGTGGTAGGATCGGGGTTGGTACCGTAAACAACACCCACCGCATAGGCACCTGCATCCTGCTTACTCAAGTCCAAGACCTTGCCGCTGACTACTGCCGAAATAGCAGTAACAGAAGCATCTCCCGTCTCAATGGTGCTAATCACATTTCCTGTGGCTGCAGAGTAGTCATCATCATCGCTACAGGAAGAGAGCGAGCAAAGACCGGCCATCAGCAGCATCACACCTGCTAAATATTTCATTTTCATAATCTAATCCACATTAAAGTTTCTAATCTTATTTACCCTCTGAAGGTGTCACTACAGGAGCACCTGTATCCATCTTCACGGTGATAACCACTTCGATGCTTGAAGAACACTTGAAGTCGGTAAACTCGTTGTTGCCGGAATCAAACTTGAAGCATGCAGCAGGTCCCCATGGATTCAATACATAACGACGGAAGGAGTTGGTACTTGGGTCGTCATTTGTATATCCTCTTGGAATGAGTGTATCATCAAAATCAACACTCTTGCCATCTACCTTGATGCTCTTGATGGTGATATCGCAGTTTGGATTGTCCTTCAGAATCTTGTTGACGTCGATGTAGAGAAGATATGGATTGCTCTCTGCACCCTCAAACTTCAAGGAATAGTCGCCATCGCCTGTGATGAACACATTGGTGCTCATATAGTTGGCGATATCGCCATCGTGCTTCCAGCCCCAACCGGAGTTGTTGAAGAAGAGGTTTGCCTTATACTTAGGACCTGATGCTGAACTTGCGCTCTGGGCTACCCAGTGGTATGCCTGATACTGATAGAGATTGCCCTGGTCATCAAGACACTGGCTACCGAGCCACAAATCCTTCAGATGTCCGGTATAATCATCCTTGCTGACTTTCAGGATGCGCAGGGTGTTGTCCGCATTGGCATGCATGTTGTAATTGCCCGTTGCAGAAAGCTGGGTATTTCCGAAGCCCTTGTCGAAGGTGAATACGCCCTCATCGGTCAAGGTATATTTACCGGAAACCTGACTTCCATCAGGAGCGGTGTAGATATAGCTCTTTGACTCGCTGTTCATCACGAGTGTTGCATCCTCGATACCATTGGCTGCTGTAAGCTGAATGCCCTTGGCACTACCGTCGAGGTTGCAATAGTCAAACTGCCGTCCCTCTTCATTATCAGGGTTAGCCAACTTGTAGGTGATTTCCTTATTGGTCTTCTGCTCTACCCAGTCGCGCCAGTCGGTCATCAGCGTTGGCTTCACATGGGTGTTCTCTGCCACGGTAGGAGTCCAATTGTTCCAGTATTCCTCTGAAACGAAGTTGTAGCAAAGCAAGCACTTGCCCTCATCTGAATTGTCTCGAACTGTTGCTATCTGCAAACGGTCGTCGGCAAGTCCCATCAGCTTCAGTCCGCTACGCCAGTTGGTAGCAACCTTGTCATGTCCCGAATTGTGGAGCAGCTCCGCATCCGAGAAGGTGATGGTATGATTGTCAGTATCCAGCATGTAAGTACCCTTGAAGGTCTCACCTGTCTCAGCATTATATACGGTGACATGGGCACCACCAATCAGGTCGAACTCCATATAACCATAGTCGATAGCCGACATCACCCAGGAGTTACCAGGGATATCAGGAGTCCAGTTCCAATGGTCGCCGGCTGCAGCGGTCTGTCCCATCATGCAGGTACTCCAGTCATCATCCATACCCCAGAATCCGAGCGGACCTGCCCAAAGGTCTGAATGCTTGGTGATGGTATTGGCATCGATATCCAACTTCCATCGCTTCGATTTGCCTACGCCGCCACTCAGATAGGTCCACAGAGGATCGGTAACGAATTCGGCACAGAAATCATCTACCTTGAACTCGGCGTAAGGTCCCCAGAGGAAACCGCCGCGGGTTTCAACACCGACACGTGCCTGATAGGTACCATTGAAAGGAATCTTCAGGCTCACCTCATCCTGCTGGAAACGTCCCTGAGGCGTATCAAAGACCACCGAATAGCTCGATGGCAACAGACTCTTGAACTTGACGATATTAGGATTGCTTTCGTCGTGAGTAATTGTGAAGGCGATGTTCTCAGCCAAATCCTCAGAAGACAAGTTCTTATCGCCCAGACCAAACTCGTCTGGAGAGCAGCTCGCCATGATGAGAATCATGACTGCTGCCAAAAGCGAATATATTTTATTTATAATCTTCATAAAACCAATACTTTAAAAAGTTAGAATTACCAACCTGGATTCTGCTTCAGGAGACCATGAGAAAGTCCGATCTCGGTGATAGGAATCTGAATCAAGCCACGTTTCTTGATGATATTCTCGGCACTGATGGATACGGTGGTTTTCTCGCCGCCATCCTTCACTTCCCAGGAACCGGCAATCTCCTTGGCTGCCTGCTCCACGCCCTGACGGAGCTGATCCCAATAGCGGATTCCCTCGAAGGCAAACTCAAGCTTGCGCTCTTTCAGGATGTTCTCCTTGGTAGCTGTCTGCTGAGAATAGTTGCCACTCAGGGTGGTGCCATCATCCTCAGTATAAGCACGCTTGCGAACCTGGTCGAAGTAAGACTGGGCATTAGGACTGCCCAACTCTGCTGCCATCAACAGGACATCGGCGTAACGGACGAGTACCCAATCCTGGAACTGACTGATTTGGAAATCGCCTGCACCCACTGTTTCCGTGTAATGCTGCAACTTACCATCACCAGCAGTTTCGTGCTTAGACAAAGGGGTATATTTCTTCACGAAATATCCGGTGTATTCACGCTGGTCGGCAAGATAGGTATTCTCGTAATCCTTCAACTGTGAAGCATCGATGATAGAGGCTGAACGGCGGGTATCACCCGTAGCATAGGCTGAAGCAATGGATGGTGTAACGGTGCATGCACCCCAACCCTGGCCATAGCCTTCGTAAACCAGACTACCGGTACGCATTCCTACCATCACCTGGAAACGGTTACCATCATTGTTGCCATTATAGTCGGCTGTGTAGTTGAACTTCATCGAGAGTATGGTCTCTGAGTTTCCAGGACCAGCCCAGGAAGAGTTCTCATGTGCCCAAAGTCCTACGTGGTCACCGCTCTTGTCATCAGCAGAAGCTGGCCACAAATCTCTGAATCGAGGTACCAGACTGAACTCGCCACTGGCGATGATATCCTCGCAGGCTGCCAGTGCATCCGCCTTGGTCAAGCCCAACTGATCAGGCTCCTTGCCATAATAGCCACTATAGAAGAGGTACGCGCGAGCCAGAATCGCCTCGGCACCATACTTGGTGACATGTCCATCATTGATAGCCGCATCCTTCTTAGGATAGGCATTGGCAGGAATGTGCTCAATGGCATACTTCAAATCTCTGAACACCAGACTATATACGGAGTCAGGAGCAGCCTGAGGAACCACATCGCTGGTGGCATGTTCCAGCAACGGGATGTTCTCCCAAAGGCGAAGCATATCGAAATAGCACAAGGCACGAAGGGCATGAGCCTCACCCAGATAAGTGTTCTTTGCATTCTCATCATCCCAGATAATGCCTTCACCCTTATCGATAAACTCATTGCAGCGGAAGATGGCTGCATAATAGCTCTTCCACAAGGTTTCGTGCATATCGGTATAAGATGGTGCCAGATTCATGTCGAAACGGTCGAGAATCTGGGTGTTGCGTCCATCGTTGTTACCCGTACCGCCAAAGCACTCGTCACTCATCGTCTCGGTCAACTGATAGACGGTGAACGAAGGACCATCTGAAACGGTACGCTGCCAACCGTCGTAGCAGGCATAGAGCGAGCGAAGTCCATCCTCCTGACTCTTATAGTAATTGCCGGAATTTGATTCTGTCTTGGAAGTCACATCCAGCCAACTGTCGCTGCAAGATGCTAGACCTCCCATAGCCAAAATACCCAAAGCGGCTATCTTTATTTTATTTGTCTTCATAATGATATCTCCTTTAAATTAGAACTTAAGATTCAAACCTACCATGAAGGTACGTGGACGTGGATAGTAACCCAGATCTACGCCTGATGCCCAACTGTTGACACCATAACCGATTTCTGGGTCCATGCCGTCATACTTGGTAAAGGTAAACGCATTCTGAACCTGGAAGTACAAACGGGCCTGAGATACGAACTTCTGATGCAGAAGCTTGGCAAAATCATAACCTAAGGTGATGTTGCTGATTCTCAGGAAGTCACCATCCTGGATAAAGAGGTCGGAGAACTGATAGTTCACATTGGTCTCTGTCACACGTGGATATTTGTTGGATGTTCCCTCACCAGTCCAGCGCTGCAGGATGGCTGAAGTGTAGTTGGCTGTCTTGGCACCTACATTGCGGTAGCTCTGAACGATGTCGTTGCCTACTGAACCGTTGGCGGTTACAGAGAAGTCGAGTCCCTTGTAGTCGAAACCGAGTGAGAAACCATAGGTAAAGTCTGGCATACCATTGCCCAGGTTTACCTTGTCGGCATCATTGATGGTACCATCGTGGTTGACATCGTAATACTTCACATCGCCTGGTTTTACAGAAGATCCCTGAAGTACGCCATTGCCTGCTGCTACCCACTCGTCGATTTCTTTCTGGTTCTGGAAGATACCAGCGGTCTTGTAACCCCAGAAGTAACCGATTGGTTCACCATTGCTGCAACGGTAGAACTCGGTAGAGTTATCATAGAGCTGACCATTACCATCGGTACCATGAATGATACCATCGGATGTAGGGATGCTTCCCACCTTATTCTTATTATAAGCACCGTTGACATTCACATAGTAGTTGAAATCTCTACCTATGTTGTCGTTCCAGCCCAAACCGATTTCTATACCGGTATTCTCTACGTCACCTCCATTGAAATAAGGGGCTCCTGTACCGGCTGTGCCTGGAATAGGCTTAACCAGCAACCAGTCTTTGGTGGTCTTCTTATACCAGTCGATGTTGACATTCAACTTGCCCAGGAGGCGCAGATCCAAACCGAAGTCCAACTGCTCTGAAGTTTCCCACTTCACATTCTCGTTAGACAGACGGCTTTCGTAAGCACCATAGTAATTTGACTGTCCGTCAGCACCCAAAGCCGTACCGAAGTTATAGTAAGCACCCGATGTTGAGATAGGAGAAATAAACATCAGGTCGCCAATATTCTGGTTACCAACCTGTCCCCAGCTTGCACGCACCTTGGCGTAATCAAGCACCTTGAGCAGAGGCTTCACCCATTTTTCATTGGTTACAATCCAACCAGCAGAAACAGAAGGGAAGTAGCCCCAGCGGTTGCCACGGGCAAACTTAGAAGAAGCATCGGCACGCAGGGTAGCTGTTGCCATATAGGTTTCCTTCCAGTTCCAGCTTACACGACCAAAATAGCTCACCATGCGCTGTGACAGAGAAGGAGCACCGCTGGCACCCAGACCATCGGTAGCGGTGGCAGCGGTACCATTGCTTACATAAGCATGGTTCCAGTCGGCAAAACCACTCTTCAGGGTGGCATTGGATGCACTTACGCCTACGCCATCAAAGCGCCAGGATTCCATACCTGCCAAGGCTGTGAAGCTATGCTCCTTCACCTTGAAGTCGTAAGACAGGGTGTTGGTCCAGGTCAACTGCCAGTTATGTCCCATATTCTGGTTCACACTGGTACGGTTGGCTGTGTTGTAACTATAGATAGAGAACTGATAGAGAGGAGTAAACGAACGGTAATCGCTTGAATAATATTCGTAACCTACTACGGTGCGATACTTCAAGTTCTTGATAGGCTCAATCTCCGCATACACATTACCGGTGAAACGGGCTGCATTCGTCTGATTGTTATTGTTCGTCATCATCAAGCCGTATGGGTTGCCATCGGCATTATACCAGTCGCTGTTGCTGGTATCATTAAAAGGAGAATCATACTTGTTGTTGTCGCTATAGACTGGCGACAATGGAGAGGTATTGAAGGCACTGCGCAGCGAGTTGTTGTAAGCATTGCCCACACCGATACCCGTATTCTGGGTATAGATGAAACTGATCTGCTCACCCACCTTCAACCAGTCCTTCACCTTCCAGTCGGAATTGACACGGAAGTTGTAACGTTCATAATTGCTGACGTCCTTGCCGCCAACAATACCCTCCTGGTTCATATAACCCAGCGTCATGGCATAATTGGCAGTCTTGCTACCGCCATTTACACCTATATTATAAGAAGAAGTCTTGGCATTCTTCACAAACATCTGATCTACCCAGTCGGTATCAATCAAATCGCCATTGGCATCATAGATACTCTTGTATTTGCTCCAGTCGTAGGCGTTCTTCCCCGAGTTGATGGCAGCCTCATCCAGAATAGTCATATACTCCCTGGCATTGAGCATATCAATGCTGCGTGGCTTGTTCTGCCAACCCACATAGCCGTCGAAGCTAACCACGGCACGTCCTTCCTTACCACCCTTGGTAGTAATCAGAACCACACCATTGGCCGACTGCGAACCATAGATGGCAGCCGATGCCGCATCCTTCAGCACATCAATGCTTTCGATATCGGCAGGATTCAGAGAAGCGATGTCACCACGTACACCATCAATGATGTAAAGCGGATCAGAACCACTCACGGTACCCATACCACGGATGTTTACCTTCAAACCGGAACCCGGCTGACCGGATGTTGAGATGATGCTCATACCAGGAGTCTGTCCCTGGAGCGCCTGAAGCGGATTGGAAGTGTTCAACTTGGCGATGTCATCACCCTTCACGTTGATGTTGGCACCCGTCACCAGCTTTTTCTTCTGAACACCATAACCCACGACGACGACCTCATCAAGAGATTGCTTGTCCTCATTCAAGGTTACGTTGATTACAGAACCTGTGACCTTCACCTTTTGGGTGATAAAGCCCAGGTAAGAAACTTCGAGCGTCTGTCCATTCTTTGCAGAGATGGTAAAGTTACCATCCAGGTCGGTTACTGCACCGTTTCTTGTTCCCTCGACCATGACACTTGCACCAATCAGTGGTTCATTGTCACTGCCAGAGATAACAGTACCCTTAACCGTCTGAGCATTTAGGACACCTGCTCCGATTCCTAGCATTGCCTGGATTGCCAACATGAGGGCTACCAGAGCAACCTTACAGAGCATTCGGCTCTGCGAGAATTTCTGAGATGTTTTTCTCATAATTACGTTAGGTTTAAATTAATAATTGTTCATTTTTGGTTTAATATTGTTCCTATCATTGGGTAGGTTCATATTGCCATATATAAATTAAGGTGGAGCCGCTCCGAAGAGCGACACTCCTTGATTTATCGTTGTGAAATTTGTTTTTGATGGGGCAAAGATAAGGAAAAAACAAATACGCATGGGGGCATTATTGTTAAAAGGATACGTATAAAATGTTGCATTATCCTCCTTTCTTAACAAAAAAAGCACCAAAACAGAGCATTTTATCTGTTTTGGTGCAGTATTTTCTTAAATTCTGATACTTTTCATAAAAAAGCTAAACCTGTTTTTGGGGCTGGGAATGATACTGAATCAGTCCCTGCATTGGTGCCTGCATTACCTTCTTGATGGTGAGATGATGCTCATCGCACATCACATTCCTCAATGGCGACTCGAAGTAATGGGCGATGCTTCCCACAAAGCCCACGGCTGGCACATCTTCGCCCAAAGACAAATCCCAGGCCTTCACACCCGGTTCCAACTGAGAGATGTCTTCGGCGCTCGCCTTCACATATTTAATATAAGGCAGGAGATTCTTCTCGTAGAAATCATTGAAGTTGCCAAGCACCACCCGATACAAGGCCATCGCATCATTCAGTTCGTCGGTTCCATTCTCATGCTTCTCGCCCTCGGCTATCTGCTGCGAGATGAAAGGACAGAGCGAAGCCAGAAACCGGTTGGCAAGCGGTTCGCGATACACCTTATTAATAATAGTAGGATAATCCAATCCCGACCACTCCAGGAACTTCTTCTTCATCGTAGTAGATAAGGTGCCCTTGAAAATACCGTTCAGGAACAACTTGCCCAGTACGGCACCACTACCCTCGTCGCCCAGGATGTAGCCCAACGGTGGCGTGTTCATCACCATGCGATGACCATCATAGAGACAACTGTTGGCACCCGTGCCCAGGATACAGGCGATGCCAGGCTTGTTGCCGAAGAGCGATCTTGCCGCTCCTATCATATCCCCTTCAGCCTCCACCTTGGCTCCAGGAAAGGCCTGCTGCAGGAGTGAGGCCATCCGGGGCTTCATCGCCTCGGTCACACCGCTGCCATAGAAATATACTTCCTGTGGTGATTCCGGCAAGATGAGTTCCGACTTTAGAATCTGGAGAACCTCGTCATCCTGCATATGAATAGGATTGATGCCCTGCGTCTTGCAAGTCATCACTACATTGCCCTGCCCGTCGGTCAACGACCAATCGGTCTTGGTGCTGCCACTGTCTGCTATGAGTATGTTCATTGTTTTATCTTTTTAAATACACTGCAAAAGTACGGAATTTCGATGAAATATCGCAAAGATATGGGTAAAAAGATGCTTCATCTGGCTGATTATCTTAAAAAACGCATCTTATTCTTTGATTATTCACGAATTATTAATAACTTTGCAGACAAATAGACTTAAAATGAAAAAGAAACTATATATTCTCATCTTGCTGATGGTGGCTTTCGTGCTGCCAAGCAATGCTGTGCTCAAGGAAGCCAACCTGGATACAACGCTCTATATGCTGCGCACCGAGTTGACCAACTACCACATCGACCTGGAAAAGCAGAACAAGGTGGCCAAGGCACAGCAGCAGCAAGTCATTGCCGAACTGATCAGCATCGTAAGACAAGCGGACCAGAACTCCATCATGCTCTATTCCCAGAGAAACGGATATGTGTTCGATATGACCTACGCCTGCCATGAAGCTACAGAACAGTTCAGAAAGTTCAAGTCGAAGGCAGTGCCGTTCAGGCAGATGATCAAGGAAACCAATATGGAAGTGGCGCGATACGACTCCCTCATCAATTATCTCTACGGCATGAACAGCATGTTCCTGAGCGACGAGGCACAGGTAAACCGCAACGTAGACCTGACCCTTGCCGTGAACATCCGCCGACAACTGGTAGAAAAACAGGAACAGTTGCAACTATACGTGATGGCATACGACAGGACCGACAAGAAACTGAAGGCACTCAACGATTATGCCAACAAGCGATACAACGATATCCAGAACAGTATCTTCAACAACGGAGGCGACAACTATCTGCATATCCTCTGCAACATCGGCATGAACTACAACGAGGCAAAGACCTCTGTAGCAGAGAAATACAAACGGGCACCAGGTATGATGTCGCAATGGGATGTACGCATCATCTTCATTCTCTTCGGCATCATCGTGTTCTATGGGCTTATCTCCGTCTTCCTCAATCTCTTCACCATTCGCATCGTGCTCACCCAACTGATGAAGCACGGATTGTTCCAGAACAGAAAGGAGAGTTTCATGGCGAAGCGCCCTTGCCTCATTATGGCGATGACGGTGGTGACCTTCGCTGCCATCCTGGGCATCGTACGCATGACGGTTACCCAGAACTTCGTGGTGATGGCAAGCCAGTTGCTGGTGGAGTTTGCCTGGCTGATTGGAGTCATCCTGGTTTCCATTCTGCTGCGTGTGGACAACGACAAGATCAAGAATACCTTCCGCATCTATTCTCCACTGATGCTGATAGGCTTCATCGTCATCGTATTCCGTATCATCCTGATACCAAACGATTTGGTAAACCTTATCTTCCCTCCTATCCTTCTGTTCTGTTCCCTGTGGCAGTGGAATGTGATAGCCAGGAAACACAGCCAGGTGTTGCGCACCGACAAGACTTACGCCTATATCTCGCTGGCTGTCTTTGCGGTAACCACCGTCAGTGCCTGGGTAGGTTTCACCTTGCTCGCCGTACAGATTATTATCTGGTGGACCATGCAGCTCACCTGCGTACTCACCATCACCTGTTGCGAGGGATGGCTCAGCGTATATGCCAAGCGCAGAAACCTGCGCAGCAAGGCCATCACCGAGAAATGGGGCTATCGCTTTGTCTATCGGGTGCTGCTGCCTATCTCGGGCGTACTCTCATTCATCGTCTCCATCTATTGGGCGGCAGATGTGTTCAACATGAGCGACACCACCTGGGAAATCTTCAACAAGAACTATATCCACACCGCCAACTTCACGGCTTCGCTCTATAGCATTTCGTGGGTGGCTTGCCTTTACTTCCTGTTTAACTACGTCAATATCACCATGGTAGATTTGATGCGCCATCACTTCGAGAAAACCGATCCGACATCGGCAGCTTCCAAGATTGTGATGTTCAAGAATGTTTTGCAGGTCATCGTTTGGGGTATCTGGCTGATGATAGCCCTGAGCGTATTCGAGGTAGGAAAGTCATGGCTGCTCGCCATCTTCGCCGGTTTGTCAACCGGTCTGGGTTTTGCCTCCAAGGATATTCTCGAGAACATCTACTATGGTGTATCCCTGATGATGGGCCGTGTAAAGGTGGGCGACTATATCATCTGCGACGGCACCCGTGGTAAGGTGAGCAGCATCAGCTATACCTCTACCATGCTGGAGGCTATCGACGGTTCGGTCATCGCCTTCCAGAACTCGCAGCTGTTTTCCAAGAACTACAAGAACATGACCAAGAACCATGGTTATGAGCTGGATGCGCTGGAAGTAGGCGTGGCATACGGAAGCAACATCAAGGAGGTGAAGCAGATACTCATCAAGGAACTGCTGAAGCTCGACTGCATCAATAAGGAAAAGGGCGTAAAGGTATTGCTCAAGAGTTTCGACGACAGCTGCATCACCCTCAAGATTGTGGTGTGGGTCAATGTGCTTACCCAAGCCATGGACGATGCCACCATCATGGAGTGCATCTACGATACGCTGAACGAGCACAATATCGAGATTCCATTCCCACAGCGTGAGATTACAATTAAACAAGTTAATAATTAACAGTTTATAGTTTATAGTTGATAGCGGGATAGCCCCCTATTAACTATAAACTATCAACTATAAACTTAAAAAAATATGGCAACATTTATAGCAGGACCATGCGTCATCGAGTCGATGGAGCTGTTGGATACAGTGGCTCAGGAACTCGTGCGCATCAACCATAAATTAGAGACAGACATCATATTCAAGGCTTCTTTCGATAAGGCCAACCGTACCAGCATCCACTCTTTCCGTGGTCCAGGCCTGGAAAAGGGACTCCAGATGCTCAGCGACATCAAGTCAAAATATGGTCTTCGCATCACTACTGATATTCATGAGAGTTATCAGGCTGAGGCTGCGGGCGAGGTATGCGATATTCTCCAGATTCCAGCTTTCCTCTGCCGCCAGACCGACTTGCTCGTATCTGCCGCCAAGACTGGCAAGATTGTCAATATCAAGAAGGCACAGTTCCTGAGTGGAAGAGACATGAAGTATCCTGTGGAGAAAGCATTGGAAAGCGGAGCCAAGGAAGTTTGGCTCACCGAACGTGGCAACTGTTTCGGCTACAACAACCTGGTGGTTGATTTCCGCAACATCCCTGACATGAAGGAGATTGTACCTAATGTAATTATGGACTGCACCCACAGCGTGCAGCGCCCTAGTGCCGGCGACGGCAAGACCGTGGGCGACCGCAAGTTTGTACCAGCGATGGCATTGGCAGCCAAGGCATTCGGTGCTACGGGTTACTTCTTCGAGGTACATCCTGACCCAGACCAGGGATTATCAGATGCAGCCAACATGCTGGAATTAGACAAATTAGAATCTCTTATCCAGGAACTTTTATAAGTGAAGAGGAAAAGTAAAGAACTAAGAATTCAAATGTTATAGAAATGACCGATAAGAATAATAAGATAGATGACAAGGTGGTACGTGGCTATGGCGAACAGGCCCTGAGAGATGAGGCGCAGGCCATCCTCGACCAGATACCTTATCTGGATGACAATTTTGAGAAGGCAGTGGATATGATGTACCATTGCCAAGGCAAGATTATCGTTACCGGTGTGGGCAAGAGTGGACACGTGGGTGCCAAGATTGCCGCTACCCTAGCCTCAACAGGTACGCCTGCTTTCTATATCAATCCGCTGGATGTATATCATGGCGACCTCGGTGTGATGACCGATAAGGATGTGGTGCTGGCACTGAGCAACAGCGGTCAGACCGATGAACTGCTCCGTTTCATCCCGATGGTGCTCCACATGAATGTACCGATTATTTCGATTACGGGAAATCCGGATTCCCTGCTGGCGAAATATTCCAACCATCATATCACCGTAAAGGTGAAGAAGGAGGCTTGTCCGCTGAACCTCGCCCCTACCAGCAGTACCACTGCGGCTTTGGCGATGGGCGATGCCCTTGCAATAGCCCTGATGCAGGTACGCCACTTCAAGCCTCGCGACTTTGCCCAGTTCCATCCGGGCGGCGAATTGGGTAAGCGACTCCTTACCACCGCCGAAGATGTGATGCGCAGCGACGATATGCCTATCATTCCTAAGGATATGCACCTGGGTGAGGCTATCATCCACGTGAGCAAGGGCAAACTGGGACTGGGAATCTCGCTTGATGAAGACCAGCGTGTCATCGGCTTGATTACCGATGGCGATATCCGTCGTGCCATGGAGAAATGGCAGGCTGAGTTCTTCAACAAGACCGTTAGCGACATCATGACCACCACCCCAAAGATGGTGACTCCGAAGACCAAGATTTCGGAGATTCAGCGCATCATGCACCAGTATAAGGTGCATACGGTGCTCGTAGTAGATAAGGATAATCATTTGAAAGGCATTGTAGATCACTATGCCTGCATGGTATAATTTTTTAGGCACGGATTACACGGATTACACGGATTTATAGATAACACGGTTATAGATAAGATGAGATATTTTTTATTAATAGCGACATTATGGCTGTCTTGTTCGCTGTGCAGCGCACATACCAGCGATTCATTAATAGTCAACCAGCTTCGTGGGAAAGGCATCAGTTTTTCCCACGATAACTCTGTTACGCTCCTGATGAGCGGACAGGAGAAGTTCGACGACATGTTTCAGGCGATTCGCCAAGCCAAGCACAGCGTTCACTTGGAATATTTCAACTTCCGCAACGACAGCATCGCCTCCCTCCTCTTCGACCTTCTTGCCCAGAAGGTGAAGGAAGGCGTCAAGGTAAGGGCATTGTATGACGGATTCGGAAACTCATCCAACAACAAACCTTTGAGAAAACGACATCTCAAGGAAATCCGTGCCAACGGTATCGAGATTTATGAATACAAACCCCTGAAGTTTCCTTGGGTGCATGCCGTTTTCAACCGTGACCACCGGAAAATCGTAGTCATCGACGGTCAGATTGCCTATACAGGCGGCATGAACGTAGCCGACTATTATATAAAAGGTACGAAGGTGGTGGGCGAATGGCACGATATGCACTGCCGCATCGACGGAAGCGAGGTGAATACCCTGCAGAAAATATTCCTCAAGATGTGGAACAAGGTAAGCGGACAGCACATTGATGGTGAAGAATACTATCGCAAGGAGAAGAAGGACTATCTGGTAGAGAATCTCAAACCCGATACCACCACCACGGCTTATCGCAAGACGGTGGGTATCATCAACCGAGAACCTCACATCTCGAAGGATATCATCCGCTATTTCTACGTGAACGCCATCAACGACGCACAGGATAGCATCAAAATCATCAGTCCCTACTTCACCCTGAGCCACAAGCTGAAGAAGGCACTGAAGAATGCAGCAAAAAGGGGCGTAAAGGTGGAGATCATGCTCTCTACCCGAAGCGATATTCCTTTGACACCAGATTGCGGCTTTTACAATGCTCACAAGCTGATGAAGGCGGGATGCGATGTATGGATGTATACGCCGGGCTTCCACCACACCAAGATTATCATGGTAGATGGCAAGTTCTGCACCGTGGGAAGCGCCAACCTCAATGCCCGAAGTCTGAGATGGGATTACGAGGAGAATGCAGTGATTGTAGATTCATGCACCACCGACCAACTGGACCAGCTCTTCAACAAAGAGAAGAAAGACAGTTTTCTGCTCAACGAGAAAAACTGGCGAGAGTGGCGCACAGGCTGGCAGAGATTCAAGGGCTGGTTTGCGGCAACATTCCTCACCCCATTCCTATAATACGGAAGAATCTGAAGGATTCCACACACACCATTTCTGTAAATAATTAAAGAGAGACAAGATATGAATGAAGAAATGAAGAAGGCGATGGCAGGAAAGGCGATGCCCGAACTTGCCATTGTAGATAACAACACGCTAGCAGCACTGGGACTCAAGGGGTTGCTCGAAAGTGCCATCCCCATGGTAAGTATCCAGATTTTTGGTACATTCGGTGAATTTGAATCGAATGCACCCGACCGGTTCATGCACTATTTCGTGTCGATGCATGTGCTTCTTGCCCACCGCAATTTCTTCATCGAGAACAGCCACCGTCCTCATACCATCGTGCTCACCCCCTGCAATGACCTCAACTCCCAACTGCAGGGTTTTCACTGCATCTGCACCAATGTTCCGGAAACACAGCTCATCAAGCAACTGATGAGCCTGCAGCGTTCGGGACATCCTCATGGAGAACATCTCCCAATGATGAACTCAGCTGATTCCAAGGAGAAAGCCCTATCGGATAGAGAAATCGAGGTACTTTCGCTGGTGGCACAAGGCAAAATCAACAAAGAAATTGCCGACCAGCTCTGCATCGGACTCACCACGGTAATCACTCATCGCAAGAATATCCAGGAAAAATTAGGAATTAAAAGCGTTTCTTCACTCACTATCTATGCCGTGATGCATGGATATGTGGATATCAACAGGATATAAAGGCATCTGAGTATCCCCCTAAATGGTGATACCCGGTTTTCAGATACCTACATATAATGATAATGCCTTCCCCGCAAACAGCAGGGAAGGCATTATCATTTTATAAAAAATAACATTTCAATGATGACTGTTCCTAAGGAAAAACTAGAGTTTCACCGTGGAAATGTCAACCAGATTGTTCACGATGGCATAAATTGTCAAGCCCGCAGGAGAATGAATCTGAAGCTTTCGGGCGATGTTTCTGCGGTGAGTAATCACCGTGTTGATGGAGATATAAAGGTGATCGGCAATCTCCTTGTTGGTCATTCCCTGAACCAAAGCCACTATCACATCTTTCTCTCTATCGCTCAACTGTTCGTCGCTCATCGGGGTCTGATTAATCATGCTCGAAATCTTGGCACTCACATCATTCTGCCTCAGTTTCATTTCTGCATTTCTTACCGCTGGAATAAAGATTTCTTCCTCTACTTCTGAGTGATGCTTGAGCCATTCCTCATTGTTGTAAATATCATAGAGAGTAGCACTGAGCTGGTTGTTATGCAGTCCATCCGAAGGCAGATACTTGATAATGATGCTCTTTAACTCTTTCAACTTCATATCCACCTGAACATGATGTTTCGAGAAGGTTTCAATATCAAATTTCGCACTGGCATTACCATCGATAAGTGCCTGAACATAAGGAAATACCATTTTTTCCTCATACTTCATGTGATTGGTGATGCTATGGGCATAATCATCATAAAGCTTCAGGATAAGACGTGCCAAATTATCCTTTTCATCCAACGCTTCAACCAGTTCCTTGCGGACAAACGGCAACTGGAAGTCTATGTAATAGGCATGCGATGCCTTGAGATAATGCAATAGGGTCGGCAGCGACAGGCGGTCAGCATTGTCATACTCCTTGTAACCATTAATTGTAAGGTTTACCACAGCCAGGAATGTATAGGTATCTACGTTCTGCTCGTCGCAAACCTCACGCACAGTCTTGTCGCCAAAGCCCAGGTTGATGCCAAAGCTACCGAGGCTCTGCAAGATGTTGTAATTGTCTCTAATGATGCTGATCATCTTGTCGTCAGCTTCATACATCTTCTGATTTTTCATCTTCTTTTATCCTTAAATGAAAACATCCTTGTATCAAGAACATTCATAATGTTTCTATTTCGGGTGCAAATATACAAAAAAGTTTTGAAACTCGCAATACCTAGAAATGGGGATGCCGCAGTTTACCGATTTTTAGGTATTGCAAGATATTTTAAAACTCCGTACCTTTGCACCCGAAATCGAGAAAGAGCGCGGTGATGATTGCCACTCCCGAGCGGCAGAGCTGCGTAATTCCTTATCATGCCTCATGGCTTTAAGGAGATACTAGGCCTCTAAAGTGTCGAGACCGCAAGCAGACATCCGCGCTCTTTTCTTTATTATATTAAGGATAATACGATAACAATAAATTCAAAATAATAAAGATGAACAGTTTAAGAATTGGATTGATGTCCGCTGCCCTGGTTGCCGGTTTGGCAACGGCAAGTGCACAAACTGTGGCTGCCGATAGTGTGATGCAGCACGTGAATGGCAAGCGCCTCAGCGTGGGTGGTTATGGCGAGGTTGCCATGAGCCGCAACTTCTACAGCGACGCTGGCAAACGCTACTCTAACGCTACTGCTTATAAGAACGCTCCTGACCACGGACGCTTCGACATTCCTCATGCAGTAATCTACTTGGGTTACGACTTCGGAAAGGGATGGACCATGGGTACTGAGATTGAGTTTGAACACGGAGGTACCGGACAGTCTATCGAATACGAGGCTGAGGAAGCTATCGAGTACGAGCAGGAAGTGGAGAAAGGTGGAGAGGTAGAACTGGAACAGTTCTGGATTCAGAAGTCTTTCGGCAGAGCTGCCAACATCAAGATGGGTCACATCGTAGTACCTGTGGGGCTGACCAATGCCTATCATGAGCCATTAAACTTCTTTACTGTTTATCGTCCAGAAGGCGAAAACACTATCCTTCCTTGCACCTGGCACCAGACAGGTATCAGTTTTTGGGGAAAGAGCGGCAAATTCCGTTACGAAGCACAGTTTCTGGCAGGCTTGAACGCCTTCCGTTTCAGTCGCAGCAACTGGATTCAGGGCGGTGCCAAGAGTCCATACGAGTTTGAAGTAGCCAACAAATATGCCGTGGCAGCCCGTGTAGATAACTACAGCATTCCTGGACTGCGCATCGGATTGAGCGGCTACTATGGCAAGGCGATAGGCAACACGACTCCTCATGATGTCAAGTACAAGAATATCAAGGGAAATGTATATGTGGGTGCCTTCGACTTCACCTACAACAAGTACAACTGGAAGATTAGAGGCAATGTGGATTATGGCTATGTAAGCGATGCCACTGCCATCACCAGCCTCGTATATCCTGGTACGCAGCAAGTGAAGCCTAACGAATCGGGCAGCGGAAAATACTTCGGCAGTCATGCCATCGCATCTATGGTGGAAGCTGGCTACGATGTATTCTCTCAGATTTCCAAGCTCCGCGAAGACAAGCAGAAGCTGTATGTGTTCGGTCATTTTGAGTATTACGATTCATCCGTACACAATTCCACCGCCAAGTGGACCAACCGCAAGATTGTGGCAGCAGGTATCAACTACTTCCCTCTCCCACAGATTTGTGTGAAGGCAGAGTACAACCAGCGCATCTTCCACTCCAAGTACAACAATGAGCCAGCCGTGAACATCGGCATCGCTTATCAGGGCTTCTTCCTCTAATACAGGGGAAGCTGCTGTTTCATAGATTATAATTATCATATTCAAATATAAAAAACAAAGAAAAATGAAAAAGATTTTCCAGAAGGCATTCTTGTTCGTAGCAACAATGACCTTATCTTTGGGTTTCGCTTCATGTAGCGATGATGATGACCCAGTAACAGAGGGTAACGTAGTTCCAGCAACAGAGTTATCGGCTGTTGCCAACACTTATGTAAACGATGTCATCTATCCTACCTACGGGGATTTGAGAAACAATGCCAAGGTTTTGAAGGATGCATGCGACAAGGCATACGCCAATGCCAAGGCTGGCAACTTGAGTGATGCTGATATCAAGGCAGCCTGCGAGGCTTTCAAGAACGCACGCCGTGAGTGGGAGCGCAGCGAGGCTTTCCTCTATGGTGCAGCCGCCAACAACGAGATTGACCCACACATCGACTCATGGCCACTCGACCACGACCAGATGGTATCAGCACTTACCAATCAGAAAATCATCGCCGGTATCAATGGTGAAAACCCATCTAAGTTCATCTATACAGAGAACAAGGACTTCGGCTCAGTGATTGGTTTCCACGGATTGGAGTTCGTACTCTTCCGTGAAGGTAAAGAACGTACTGCAGCTATGCTGAATGCCAACGAGACAGAAGAAGGCATGACATCAGTGAAGGGTATCGATGAATTGGCATTTGCTGCCGCTGTAGCTGGTGATATCTACAACATGACTTCACTCCTCCAGTATGGTTGGAATGGTGATGCTACCCTCGGTTCTTGGTTGACAAGCAACTGCAAGTGGGTGGTTGACGGTCTTGCTGGTTTGAAGGAGAGTGCTGGTGCTCTTTCTTCTGCAGGTATCGGTTACGGTCAGTTCTTCCTCAATGCCACAGGCGAGAAGGCTTGGTTCCCTACATGGCAGGAGACCTTGGAGAATGTATTTGTAGGTGGTTGCTCAAGCATCTGCCAGGAAGTTTACACCCAGAAGTTGGGTCAGGCTTACCGTGTAGCTACCGGTCAGGGCGGTACAACAGAGGATGGCGAAGCTGAGTCTAAAGACTACATCGAGTCTCCATACAGCAAGCGTTCATTCATCGACTACCAGGACAACATCTACTCTATCAAGAACTCCCTCTATGGTACACGTGATGTAAATGCCACCACTCCTGAGGCTAATTCTTTGATGACCATCATGAAGAAGTACAACTACAGTGGCTACAGCGCATTGAACACAGCGCTTGACGAGGCAATTGCTTCATTGGAGTCTGCCAAGAAGAGCGGCACCGCCTTCGTTGATAATCCTGCTCACGCTCAGGTAAAGACTTGCATCGACAAGATCAACACCCTGGATGACGAGTTGAACAATGCAGGTAAGTGGTTCCGCAATTTGAAGGTTTCTAAGTAATCTATCCATTACAGCAGAAACAACAAAATAAAGGATAAAGGATAACGTAGCTTTGCTTTCTTCAATAGAAGCGAAGCTACGTCATTTGGGTTAAAATATAATATATTACAAAGAAAATACATTATGAATAAGAATTTTAAGAATTACGCCTACATGTCGTTCGCCATGGCTCTGGCAATGACAATGGCCAGCTGTTCTGATGACGACAACAAAGTAGAGATTCAGGAAACTGATGCCGCTTACGTAGGCAAGGAAGTGGGTAACTTTTCTGCGGATGAGTGGTATCCAGGTGGTGAGTTGGGTACAACAGATAACACGAATTCCAACTGCTACTCAGACCAGACACCAGCCGTTGACAACGACCCAGAACTCTTCAAGCAGTTCTTTATCGGCGAGCAGATGTTCGAGCGCCAGTACACCTGGAACACGGGTGCCTTCAAGGGCTTAGGTCCTGCTTCTGTCCGCTCTTCCTGCATCGACTGTCACCCAGAGTATGGTCATGGCAAGCGCAAGGCACAGTATGAAACCCGCTATGGTAATGGTAACGGCTATCTGCTCGTAGTCTATCATCCTAAAGCTGATAGTCCTAACGATGGTGGCTATATCACCGAGGTAACCGGTATGCCTCAGACTCAGGCTCAGTCTCCATTCCTCCCTCCTGTCGACGAGAGCAAGATCAACATGAGCTGGCTGCACATTGCCAAGATGGAGACTGATGAGATTCCTGCCATGCAGTTCCCTGATGGCGAGAAGTTTGATCTGATTTATCCAGAGATTACCATTCCTCAGGATGCATTCAATACCAATCCGCGTCCAAGCAACTATGCTGTTCGCTTGGAATCTACCATCGGTATCGGCGGTACGGGTCTCATCGATGCCATCCCTAGCGAGGACATCGTAGCTCAATATAAGTCGGAGGCTTCTTATTTCAAGAAAGAAGGCAAGGATGTAAGCGAATACATCAACCCAAGTATGTTTGATGCCAACACTATGGAGATGACTGCCGGTGCCTATTATACCAGCTTCGGCAGAGACAGTAAGTATGCTACGGGTGGTGTGCATGCAGATGGCACAGCATTCGATCCTAACACCACCGACGGCAACAAGAAGCTCATCAAGCGCTTCACTTATGCCCTGACCCGTGGTAGCTTGCAGGATGGACCTGGTGCCAACGCCATCTGGAACATCACCAATGTAACCCGCAAGGACCGTCCTTGTCTCTACACCACCACTCCTTGGGCTAAGGCGATGTCAGAGAATGCGGACGTGATTGCAGCCATCAAGAAGGATCCTACTTCTCCTTATTATGCTGATGGTACCGACAAGGGCATCAAGGAAGCAGTGGCAAACCTGTTGGATCCAAAGACCAACCAGTTTGACAACAAGTACTACATCTTCAAGCCAGAGCAGAGCATGGACGATTTCTATGCCTTCATGGTATGGCACCGTGGTCTTGCCGTGCCTCGTGCCCGCAACCTGAACGATCCTCAGGTACAGGAGGGTAAGAAGCTCTTCATGAGTTGGGGATGCGCCAACTGTCACAAGCCAACATGGAAGACTGGCGATGACAACTACGTAACATCCAAGTATCTCGCAGACAAGAAGTTGCCTCGTTATCAGAACCAGACCATCCATCCATATTCTGACTTCGTTCAGCACAAGCTCTATATGATGAACGACATCCACGGATCATGGTGCCGCACCACTCCACTCTGGGGTCGTGGCTTGAGCTATCTGAACACAGGTGCAGAAGACCGCTTGCACGACTGTCGTGCCCGCAACGAGGTGGAAGCAATCATGTGGCACTGCTACAGCAAGAAGAGTCATGCCTATAGTTCAGCCATGAACTTCTACAAAGCATCGAAGAGCGATCGTGATGCAGTGGTTAAGTTCCTGCGTTCTATCTAATCATAAGATATTACAAGAAGAAACAAAAATAAGAAAAGCTGCCAGGCTATCAAAAGCATTTGGCAGCTTTTTTTATCAGAACCTCTAAATATACGTATAAAATCTTGCTCGTCTCCGAATAATATCGTAATTTTGCAGCGGAAATTCTATCAAGATTCCAACTAAGTATGGTTAAAAAGATTATATTCATTCTTTACATCCTTGTGCTCGTATGCATGGCAGCCGCCACCATCGTGGAGAAAAGCCAGGGCACGGATTATGCCCATGCCCACTACTATGGAGCATGGTGGTTCATTCTAATCTGGGCAGTACTCGCTGCCCTCGGTGCTTTCTACATCATCAAAAGAAAAGTGAAGTGCGCTTCTACGCTGGCACTCCATCTCTCCTTCATCATCATCCTTGCCGGGGCATTGCTCACACATATATCGGCTAAACGGGGCATGATTCATCTGCGCATCGGTCAGCCTACAGATACTTATATGGCTCAGGATGAAGAGCAGGGTATGAAGGAAGAGAAACTCCCTTTCTCGCTCTGCCTAAAGAAGTTTGAAGCGAAGATGCATGATGGTACCAACGCTGTGGCTGACTATTCTTCAAAATTCACCGTAATAGACGGAGATGATAAGAGCGAAGGCGAAGTTTCGATGAACAACATCTATTCCCACCGGTCTTACCGTCTTTATCAGTCATCTTACGATGAAGACGGCAAGGGAAGCGTGCTCGCTATCAATGCCGATCCATACGGCATACCAGTCACCTATACTGGCTATGCGCTGCTCTTCATCTCCCTCGTATGGATGCTCTTCGACCCTAAGGGCGGTTATCGCAAACTACTGAAGAGTCCTTTGCTCAAGAAGGGAGCCTTGATGACAGCCCTCATCCTCAGCATGGGCAATATACAGACACTGCATGCAGAACCAGCAACAGGCAATCTCCAAAATGCTGTATTGCCAAAGGAAACTGCAGAGAAGTTTGGCGAGCTTCATATTCTCTACAACGACCGCATCTGTCCGGTACAGACCTTTGCCCTCGATTTCTGCAAGAAAATATATGGAGCCAGGAGCTATCAGGGATTGACAGCAGAACAGGTACTCTCTGGTTGGGTATTCTATGGAAATACTTGGGCAAACGAGCCTTTCATCAAGATCAAGAGCGGAGAAATGAAAACAGCGATGAATCTGCCTGACTATGCTTCGCTCAATACTTTCTTCAATCGTGAAATGGGTGGCTATACCATCGGACAGTATGTTCAGGAATACTACAATGGGCAGCAGGACAAGTTCCATCAGCAAGCCGCCGATATCGATGGCAAGATACAAATCATCATGGAGTTGCGAGAAGGTATCTCATTGAAAGTTCTTCCTTACACCTTCACCAAGAACGTGAAAGCTACCAAGGATCATCCTTTCATCAAGGCGGGTACCACCACCTGGTTTTCACCGGTGGATAAGTTGCCACAAGCCGTAGAGCAGCAGCATGCACTCTATATCAAGAACGTATTCTCTCTGCTGAATGGTGATGTAAAGGCAGGCAATACGAGCCGTGTAAACGAGTTCTTCGTCAAGATGAAGAAATATCAGGAGGTTAGTAGCGGTAATTCGCTGCCAACAGCTACACAGTATAAGGCAGAACGCATCAATAATGCCTTTCCTTTTGCCACCATTCTCTTCATGGCAAACCTCACACTGGGCTTCATTGCCCTCTTCTACACCATCTATCGCATGACGAAGAAGAGAGAAATCAAGGCATTGAACATCGCTTTGCCTATCCTGCTTGGCGTTTCCTTCCTTGCCTTAACCTTCGGATTGGCATTGAGATGGATTATCAGCGGCAACATACCTATGTCTAACGGATATGAAAGTATGCTGACTGTAGCCTGGTTCGTGATGCTTATCAGCATTTTGATGCAGTTGCGCATCCGCATCGTGATGGTATTCGGCTTCCTGATTTCAGGATTCTTCCTTCTGGTAAGCCATATCAACCAGATGGATCCTGCTATCGGACAGATGATGCCGGTATTGAACAGTCCGTTACTCAGCATCCATGTCAGCATCATCATGATGAGCTACGCCCTCCTATCGCTCACCTTTATCTGTGGCATCATGGGCATCTGCATGCGCTCTCATGGCGAAGAGCTTCAGGCACTGAGCCGCATCTTCCTATACCCAGCCCTCACCACGATGGGATTCGGCATCTTCATCGGAGCCATCTGGGCTAACGTGAGCTGGGGTAATTACTGGAGTTGGGATAGCAAGGAGACGTGGGCGCTCATCACCTTTATGATATATGCCGTAGTAGTGCATACGCAGAGTCTACCGGTTTTCCGCAAGCCGCTGGTGTATCACATCTACATCACCCTAGCCTTCCTGAGTATCGCCATGACCTACTTCGGTGTGAACTATTTCCTCACGGGCATGCACTCTTATGCATAGCCCATCAGAAGACAGAATATATTTAGTCTTAAGGCAAAATTTATTTTCCCTTAAGGCTAATTTTATTTTCCCTTAAGGATAAATATATGATGGTGTTGACATCTATCTAATCATCATGCTCTTCAAGAAGGGAGAAATCCATTCCCCCACACTCTTTTTATGTTTTTTTAATATCCTACGGTCACAATTGTTACCGTAGGATTATTTTTTAAGCCGTAATTTTGCAGCCGGAAACCAGGAATGGCAGATTGCCGCCTGGAAGAAAACATTAAAATAACTCATTAATTTATAGCAATATGACAGAAAACAAGATGTTCTGTTTCCAGTGTCAGGAAACAGCTAAGGGTACAGGCTGTACCATCAAGGGTGTTTGCGGTAAGGAGGCAACAACTTCCAAGTGGCAGGATCTGCTGCTCAGCGTGGTTCGTGGCATAGGAACCATACAGCATAGCATAGGCAAAGAGCCGACACCAGAGGTAACCCGTTTCCTCACGGATGCACTCTTCACCACCATTACCAACGCCAACTTCAACGACCAGGATATCCTGCAAAAGGTAGATAAGGGCATCGTACTGAAGAAACAGCTGCTGCAAAAGGCGGCAAGCATGAATATCCACCTACCTGCCTATCAGGAGGTAACCTGGGGTGGCGAGAAGACAGACTATGAGGCAGAGGGCGCCCGTGAATCCGTGCTCCGCCACGAGAATGCAGATATCCGCTCGCTCAAGGAACTCACCATGCTCGGTCTGAAGGGTATGGCAGCATACTACGAGCACGCAGCCCATCTGGGAGAAGAGAACAGCGAGATTATCAGCTTCATCTGCCGTGCTCTCGCCACCATCAGCAACCCTGATGCTGATATGAACACGCTGCTGGGCATGGTGCTCGAAACAGGAAAGTACGGCGTGGATGTGATGGCACTCCTCGACAAGGCCAACACCCAGGCATACGGTAATCCGGAACTCACCCGGGTGAACATCGGCACAGGCAGCAATCCGGGCATCCTCATCTCCGGTCACGACCTGAAGGATATCGAAGATCTCCTCATCCAGACCGAAGGCACGGGCATCGACGTCTATACCCATGGCGAGATGCTTCCTGCCCACTACTATCCGCAGCTCAAGAAGTACAAGCATCTGGTGGGCAACTACGGCAATGCGTGGTGGAAACAGAAGGAGGAATTCGAGAGCTTCAACGGTCCTATAGTCTTCACCACCAACTGCATCGTACCGCCATCGCCATCGGCAGGCTACAGGAACCGCGTCTTCACCACCAACTCTACAGGTTTCCCTGGCTGGAAGCATATCCAGGCGGGTGCCGACGGCCACAAGGACTTCTCCGAGGTGATTGCGCTTGCCAAGACCTGCCAGCCACCTAGGGAGATAGAGACAGGCGAGATCATCGGCGGTTTTGCGCATGCCCAGGTCTTTGCCCTGGCAGACAAGATAGTAGAGGCTGTGAAGAGCGGAGCCATCCGCAAGTTTGTGGTGATGAGTGGCTGCGATGGCAGAATGAAGAGCCGCAACTACTACGAGGAGTTTGCCAAGGCGCTGCCTCAGGATGTAGTGATACTCACCAGCGGCTGTGCCAAGTTCAAGTACAACAAGCTCAATCTGGGCGACATCAACGGCATTCCCCGTGTGCTGGATGCAGGTCAGTGCAACGACTCCTATTCCTGGGCTGTTGTGGCATTGAAGCTGAAGGAGATCTTTGGAGCCAGCGACATCAACGAACTTCCTATCTTCTTCAATATTGCCTGGTACGAGCAGAAGGCTGTCATCGTACTTCTTGCCCTGCTGCATCTGGGCGTAAAGAACATCCATCTGGGTCCTACGCTCCCAGCCTTCTGTTCACCAGCCGTACTGAAGGTACTGGTAGATACCTTTGGCATAGCCGGAAACGGAACGGTAGAAGAGGATATCAAAAAATATATAGGATAAAAGGAATTTAATAATTTTATATGACAACAGGATATGAGAGCATCAAAATATCAATTCGAGGAGTGGCCAACCGATCTGCTGATCGATTATGCCCTCAAGGTTCATCACCGTGGAATCCGTGAGAAGGGTCCGGAAATCCTCAGTCTCATCCACTCGATGATGGGTGAGAATCAGTTAATGGAAGAAATAGAGAGTCTCTTCAGCGAGTGCATGCTTGATCTGGAGAACCATCTGCAAAAGGAAGAGCAGGTTCTCTTTCCGTTCACCTATCAACTGATGGAATCGCAGCTTACGGGTCAGCCTGCAGTGCCGATGCATTGCGGCTCCGTAGCCATGCCTATTCACGTGATGATACTGGAACATGATAATGAGACCAAGCGCCAGCAGCGCCTCAGAAAGCTCACCAACAACTACACCCCGTCAGCTGATGCCTGCGGAGATTATAAGTTGCTGCTGAGTCTGCTGAAGAATTTCGCAGAAGATCTGAACGAGCATGTCTATATAGAGAATGAGATCATCTTCCCTCGCAGTCAGCTGCTGGAACAGCAGCTACTGAGTTAAGGGAGAATCAGTAAAACTCGTGTAAAAAATTAAAAGACAGTAATTAATTAAATGTAATAAACAGGAAAGTTTTTGGAAAGACTGTAGCATCTGGACTTGTTTTTGGGCCGAGTGGCGCAGTCATGACCATAGCCAAGTTAGACAACGTCCATGCCGAGCATACAACAACAAAGGGAGATTTCCTGGCGAAATCTCCCTTTGTCTATTGCAAAAAGCAGCTATAATTTCTTGATTTCATCTAATGACAACTGGGTTGCTGCTGCCACTTGCTCGGCAGACAAGCCCATTGCAAGAAGACGACGGGCTGTAGCCTTCTTCTCATCTTTGGCTCCTTCGGCTCGTCCTTCTTCTCGTCCTTCTTCTCGTCCTTCTTCTCGTCCTTCAGCTCGTCCTTCAGCTCGTCCTTCAGCTCGTCCTTCAGCTCGTCCTTCAGCTCGTCCTTCAGCACGACCTTCAGCACGACCTTCTTCTCGACCATCGGCAAGACCTTTCTGCCAGCCATCATCATAACCCGTTTTGATAACGCTGCGCTGATAGCGCAGATTCTCCATGTGGCGGACATAATCATTCTTTTCCGCTACGGTCAACTTATCTATATCCAGGCATTTGCGGGCATCTGCCAAACCTGGGGCCTGGGCAGCCTCGCTGATCTCGCCGGTCTTGAGAAACTCGATCCATTCATCCAAATTGTTCACCGCCAGCTTATCAAAGTTGTTCACGCAGAGCAGATAATACTCCGGGAATATATCTCCGGCTTCGCGATTAGTCTTGCGTCCCTGAGGGATTTCATCACCGAAGAAGAGTTCACTCTGTCGGTTGGAGAGTTTCAGGATATCATTCGGCTGATGCAGTCCCTGGAACATCGTCTTGCCATGATATACATAATCCTTAGCCTGTCCCAATGTGAAATACACGATATTGATGGAATATACCTTGCGCACTTTGTCGTAATCATCGCCCAGACTGATATTGTCTGTGATGACCTTGGAAACTCCATAGAGCATACGGTGGAAATAGGTATGTTCCCGGGTATTCTGTATCTCGAAGATGATGAATTCTCCCTTCTCATTTTCTGCCAGGATATCCACTCTGTTGAATTTATCATTCTCGGTCTGCTGATTGCTCTCACTATCCAGGAATCTGTTGATCTTGAATTTCTCGTTCAACAGCGAACACATAAAGCCTTCCAGCACGGCATAGTTTGCCTTGTTACGAAGCAGGCGCTTCATCGCCCAGTCAAATCTGATATAATTTGCCATATTCTTCCTCCATTTATTAATTTTCAGCTGCAAAGTTACGACTTTATTTTAAGACACCAAAGTTTTTTCGTATTTTTCTTGCTTATTACCAGAACTTTAGCTAGTAAGATTCCACACTTATAGGGCGTGCGGAGATTCTGCCTTCAAGATTCTAAATGGAGCAAACAATATATCGGAGGAAAATGCGTTATTGAATATAAAACTTAAATGTATGAAAGAATCAATATTCGTTACCTTGCAGAAATGCACGGTATTTGAGGGATTTACTCCTGAGGAAATCAGAGAGGCGCTATCGATGGTAAGCTACCGGATGGTGGAGCTTGCTGCCAGGGAAACCTATGTGCTGGCAGGAATGCCCTGCAGATATGCCGACATCATCGTCGAGGGGGAGATGATAGCCCGCATGTCGGGATTGTCGGGCAAGCAGGCCCAAATAGAGCGACTGGGAGAATCGATGCTGATAGCCCCTGCCTATATCTTCGCACATAATAACGAGATGCCCGTAAGCGTGGAGACAAGCAAGAAGACTACCCTCCTGCGCATGAGGCCTTCGGAACTGAAACTGCTGATAGATACCAACGAGCGCATACGCTGGAACTTCATCCAGCACCTGTCAAGGATAGATATCTTCCTTTCGCAGAAAATGCGCATGCTCTCCCTTTTCTCCGTCAAGGAGAAGGTGGCGCAATACCTCATCAAGATGGCTACCGAACAGCAGAGCAGAACCATCCGACTGGATGTCAGCCGCCAGGAAATGGCGGATATCTTCGGTATCCAGAAGTTCTCGCTCCTCCGCTGCCTCTCCGAATTCGAGGAGAAGGGTGCCATCAGGATTGAGGGCAAGACCATCACCATACTCAACTCGGATGAAATGAAATAAGGAGCAGGAATGAATGTTCAATCATTTTTTTAACAGTTTATTAAGAGTTTTTTGGGAAAAAATACATTTTCCATCAATTTTTCTAAAAAAAATTTTCTCACACGCGTTTACGTATAGTATAAAAAGTATAATAAAGTATATATATTACTATATATGGTATAGTATAAGGGCCATTTTCTTAAATCTATCCACCTAACTATCATGTACTTAGCATTCAACCTCTCGCTGAGAGTGTAGCTTCAGCCATCCCATCGATATGCTGATCCGGCGCAACGGACTAGACGAAATATCCTTCTAAATATTTGGAATTTTGAATTATTTTCAGTATCTTTGCAAGCAAATGTTTTAATGAAATAGTAAATGATTATACAGTAAAAACCCAAAATGAAGAAACAGAAAAAACATCGAAAGATTCCGGCTCTGGCAGCTAGTACTACGCTCGTGGCGGCGATGACCCTGATGGCATCCTGCTCCACAAACTACGAAGACAAGATTGTGTACAACGACATCCAGCAGCCATTCCAGCAGGACTTCAAGAAAGACACCGTGGTTTTCGACAAGCTGCCGGCTGAGTTCGCCAAGCACATCCTGAATCTATCCGACCCTTCAACAGAAATCGTAGGCAAGGCAGACTACACCTTCCAGACCAACAACCTGATCAGCGTGAAGAAATCGGCAGTGGGCGATTCGCTCGTCATCACCAGCTGGAGTGCGAAACCCGTCTCCAACGTCACCCTCGAGATGTATATCCCGGAGGCTGACGAGTATATCCCGGTGGCTTTTTTCGAAACCATTCCTGCTTTCTCCCGTTTCTCCTTCAAGCCATCCTTCATTGGCAGAAGAAACGTATGGAAGAAGGAAGGCGGAAATTTCGTGAGCTTCCTTTGTCCATATCTCGATATGAACCAGATGAAGGCACGACTCACCAGCGACGACGAGCACTTCAAGATGCTCCAGAAGATTGACGCCCAGTGGAACTGCAGCTTCTCCAATTTCGGATGGACTCCTACCGTAGGCGAATCGCACAACTTCCGCGAGATGAGACCTATCTATGCCCGCGAATGGGTGGTGATACTCACCAACTATGCCTATATGATGACCACCCCAGAGTACAAGTACGTGTTGGCGAACTTCAAGAAGGTGATGGGCGGCGACCTCTACGACAACGAAAAGGTACCATTCACAGCCGAAAAGTATCAGAGCGAGATGGAGAGATTCAAGGCTAAGAAGAACTTCGTGCTCGGACAGACCTCACCTGCCTATGGCGGCCTGGGCGGCGGTGCCACCTGGGGCATTACCGACTGGAACTTCTACGGCCATTATGCATCCTTCAGCGGATGGGAGTCGATCACCCACGAGTTCATGCACTGCATGGATTACGGTCACAACAGTAACATGACCTATGCGGCAAAGACTCCGGAAGGCGTGAACGTAGGTTGGACAGAGTTCATCTGGCAGCTGCACATGTGGTTGAGCAAGAAGGGCGACCTGCCATATACCGACCGCAACCTGCTGGGTTTCCACAAACCGGAGAATGCGCAGTATCGTGACTGCGCCATCATGGAGATTTTCCAGGATGATGCCGTATTGCAGAAGAACATCGATAATTTTTACAAGAAGAGCCGACTCGTGAAGTACTTCACCGAGAACCCACTCAAGGACAACAAAAAGTAAGGAGGAAAGAGAAAATGAGAAAAGACGTAATGATGATAAGCGCAGGACTGATGATGATGGCAATGGCATCCTGCAACCAGACAGAATATAGAGAGATTACAGAAGACCGTGTAGTGTCGCAGCCGGTGGATACCATCAAGGTGGCAGACCACTTCTATCTGGACGGCTATCTCTCGCGCACATCCGAGGACATCGGAGGCCGACAGCTGAATGCCGTAAATCTCTTCAGCGATGGCGAAGAGCTGTATGTAGCCAACTTTGCCGGCAAATGCATCGACGTATTCGATGCCGAAACCCTGGGTCTGAAGCGCAGCATGAGCAATGGCGACCGCACCCTGGCTAGGGATGTATATGCCGAGGGCGACCACCTCTTCGTGGCAGCCGGCGACAGCCGTGAGGTGCAGATCTTCGAGAAGAAGACGGGCAAGTATCTCAGCCGTCTGGGCACCGGCTCCTGGCCAGCCAGCAATGTTTCCTGGGCAGGATGCGTCTGCGCCACCCCTCGCCTGGTGTTCGTAAGAGACTCTAAGGAGACCAATATCAGAGTATTCGACCGCAACGCTATCAACCTGGGTGCTGCCAACAACAACAATGTGTATGCCAAGCTGGCTACAGACAGTTATTTCATCGGCAGCAAGTTTGAGCCGCAGTCAGAATCCTACGATATGGAAGCGATAGGCGATTCGCTCTACAGTTTCATCCCTCGTACAGGTACCATCTATTCCTGGAAGGTACAGGACATCATCGAGAAGAAGAACGATGCGCCAGCCAAGATTACCCAGAACGCAACAGAGAAAATCCGTTCCATCTCGAAGACCGACGACAAGGAGAAGTTCTTCGTATCGATGGAGAAGGACGGCAAGATGCAGCTGGCAGAATACACTCTGGCTGATATCCAGAAGCGCAACTTCACTCAGCCAACCCGCAGCTTTGCGAGCGACAGCCGTGTGAGCCTGCCATCCCAGACCATCGTAACCTACCAGAAGGAGAAGCTGATCCTGACCAACGGCACTAAGCTCGACCGCTGGGAGATCCGCAACAATCCATCCTACGAGATCCAGCCTCGCCAGAAGTAAACGAAGCATTCTCAAAATACAGAAATTCCCCACCCTGCCTTCTCAAGCCGGATGGGGGGGGCTTATGTGATAAGTAAACCTAAAAAAACAAAAGCAAGTATCAATCCATTAGGGGTTGATATTTATATTTATAGATATATGATATCTTTGAATCTTCGAATCAAAACTCTGCCGGCTACAGCCTGGGGGCTGGGGATAACATATCCCCAAAGCATAAAGAGGTTAGGACATTTTTTAACGGCGGATAACATATCCGCCGGGACGCTTAACGGAGGACGGGCATATCCGGCGCTATGGATGCGTGAGCGATATATTGACGGCAGAGAAATCGTTTACCGTCCTCTCTTGAATTCAGATAATGATTTTGTTTATTACAGGGCATATTGGGCAAAAAACTTATACTGGTTTGATACTTGGGAGACAACAGGCTATGGTCGTGAAGATAATAATCCTGCTTATCGAAACAAGAATCGCCATATCGTGCTTGTTCCTTCTGGATTCAAAGGTTTTGAACTTCCCGACCATTCAGTACTGACAACAGATACTTCACGTTTCTGGGCAGCTCCCCAAAATTAGCACCTGCCATTTACTAGATCTACCCCAGGAACAAATACAATAGGCTTCAATGGCAAATGAAGCCTATTACATTGACTAACGAAAGTAGTTTCATGCGCCCATGAAACTACTTTCGTTTTTTATTGCTTTTTCTACTATATTTTATACCATAAAAACGGATCGCCAAAGACTGTAGCGCGCTTCAGGATTCAACCGCTCCAAATGCTGGAAGACGGCTTGCATATCCGAACGGCGGGTAGTCTCTTCGTAAGGACACAACGCCTTCTGCTTAGTGAAATGCAACTCTTCTGCCACCTGACGGATATCCGCCTCATGCACCAGACAAAGGGGGCGGATGATGGTGAGCGGATAATGTTTTAAAGGAAGACTGGGCTGCATGGTGGAATGAGAACCCTCGAAGGTGATATTCATCAGCAGGGTAACGAGGATATCATCCATGTGATGGCCCAGGGCTATCTTATTGAAACCATTATTCACCGCAAACTCGAAGAGCGTCTTGCGGCGGTTCCAGGCACAAAGGAAACAACGGGTCTTGCGGGGATCGGTGGATTCATCGAAAGAACTGTGCAGGATATGGAGCCGGATGCCATTCTCTGCACAAAAATCCTGCAGATAAGAACGGTCGGTCTCGTAAGGAATGTTATCCATGATGATATGCGCCGCCTCCACCTCGATATGCGGCTTATAGATGCGGGCACGCTGAGCCAAGAGGCGCACCAGTTCCAGAGAATCCTTTCCGCCGCTCAAGGCAATGAGAATCCGGTCACCATCCTCCAAAAGGTGATAATCCACGCATCCTTTATTGAATCGCTTTAAAATCTTCTGTTCTGCTTTCATCACATTATATTATATAAATGTAGCCGTACATGAATATTATATAAGGAAAAAGCCGCTGTCCCCTAGAGAACAGCGACTTTATCAAATACATTCCTCATCCCATGAAGGAGAGAAACGACAATTTAAACTTCGAATATATGAAAAAACGCGTTTTATCGCTTGATTCCTTCTTACTTAGCGTAAGCTACACTGCGAGTCTCACGAATCACGGTGATCTTCACCTGACCAGGATAGGTCATCTCGTTCTGAATCTTGGTAGCAATCTCGTCAGAGAGCTTGATGCTCTGCTCGTCATTCATCTTGTCGGCACCCACGATGACGCGGAGCTCACGACCTGCCTGAATAGCATAGGTCTTGGTTACGCCAGGATAGCTCATGGCAATAGCCTCAAGGTCGTTCAAACGCTTGATGTATGCCTCAACAATCTCACGGCGGGCACCCGGACGGGCACCAGAGATGGCATCACATACCTGAACGATAGGAGCCAACAGGGTGTTCATCTCCATCTCGTCGTGGTGAGCACCGATGGCATTGCAGATATCTGGCTTCTCCTTATATTTCTCGGCAATCTTGGCGCCATACAATGCGTGTGGCAACTCGCTCTCCTCATCAGGCACCTTACCGATATCATGCAACAAGCCGGCACGCTTTGCCTTCTTTGGGTTCAAGCCCAACTCTGAAGCCATCACCGCACAGAGATTAGCGGTTTCACGAGCATGCTGCAACAGGTTCTGACCATAAGAAGAACGATACTTCATCTTACCGATGATGCGAACCAACTCAGGGTGCAAGCCATGGATACCAAGGTCGATGGCTGTACGCTTACCGGTCTCGATAATCTCGTTGTCCAACTGCTTCTTCACCTTGGCTACCACCTCCTCGATGCGGGCTGGGTGGATACGTCCGTCGGCTACGAGCTGATGGAGAGCCAGGCGGCAAACCTCACGGCGCACTGGGTCGAAGGCAGAGATAACGATAGCCTCAGGAGTATCATCTACCACGATTTCAACACCGGTAGCAGCCTCCAGGGCACGGATGTTACGACCTTCACGACCGATGATGCGACCCTTCACCTCATCATTATCAATGTGGAACACACTGACAGAGTTCTCGATGGCAGTTTCAGTAGCCACACGCTGGATAGTCTGGATAACGATTTTCTTAGCCTGCTGGTTAGCATTCATCTTGGCATCATCCATAATCTCGTTGATGTAGCTTGCCGCATCCAGGCGAGCCTGATCTTTCAGGCTCTCTACAAGTCGGTTCTTTGCTTCCTCAGCGCTCAAGCCAGAGAGTTCCTCCAGCTTTGCCTGCTCCTGCTTCTGCATTTTTTCCAGATCCTGCTGCTTCACGGCAAGGAGTTTCTTCTCGTTGTCGATGCGCTGCTGGTTCTGGTCGAGTTCCATCTTGCGGCGTCCCAGGTCTTCCTGACGCTGGTTCAGTGAGATTTCACGCTGCTTGAGTTTGTTCTCACTCTGCTGAATGCGTGAGTTGCGCTGCTGCACCTCCTTCTCCAGTTCAGCTTTTTTATTGAGGAACTTCTCTTTTACTTCGAGAAGTTTTTTCTCTTTAACTACTTCTGCCTCTTTATTGGCAGCATCAATCATTTCATTATATTTTCCCTTAATGACATAACGGAAAATGAAATACCCTGCAAGCCCACCCAGAACGAGGGTGACGAGGGCTACTATTATTGTTACCATATATATATTATAATTATTAATATTCTTACCGGAGTAATCTTACTTTGCCAAGGTATCTTCTATCTCTGCAGTCAGTTTGTTCAGAATATCATTATATGGTTGGGTATCATTTTTATCTGATTCCTTCTCGTATCTCAGAGCCACGTCGATGAGCGCCATATAGAGAATCTCCTTATCGCTTTTTCTTCCCTTGAAGATTTTTGAATAGGAATTCACGATTTCGTCAATCAACTTAGCCGATTTACGATAATACTCTTCGTCCTCTCTCGGTATTCTTACCGTGAGGTCGGTATCATATACATGTAATCTGATTTGCAATTTATCTTCCATCTGATCTGCCATAGTTTCGAATTTTATTACTGATCACTCAGTAGCGTAATACACTTATTGACATCCCGAATCAGCTTGGCGACGCGTTTCTGGGTAGCCTCCATGTCGGAGTCAGAAATCGTCATCATCTTCGCCATCTTCAAACTGTCATAATCATGCTTTGCCTGAGTCAACTTCTCCTCCAATTCCTTGATCTTGGCATCACGTTCGTCCACCATGGCATACAGCTCCGCATTCTCATGCCTGATGTCTTCAAACTTGAGAATCATCTGCCTAACCCTTGTGGCAAACGTATTGATTGTTTTCTCACTAGCACTCATGATAATTTCTTTTTGGCTACAAATTTAAGAGAATAATTTGAATAAAACAAATATTCTGCAAGTTTTTTTATATTTTTGGGATATTATTGGCTACTTTCCCATCTTTTGCTTCGCCTTTTCCACCTGTTCGTCGGATGGACGTGGCTCTTTCTTGGCCAACATCATCACCTGGAAAGCGAAGTCTGTAACCCACTGCTGGCTGAACTTGAGGTGGCTGTTGAGCTGTCGGAGCGTCACCACGGTCTTCAGGGCACTGGCATCTGAAAAGTCGTTCTTGTTGAAGATATCGTCCACGGTCTGTGCCGTCATCTTATACAGTGTATTCTTCATGAAGCTAGGCAGACGGAGCTTGAACTTCATCAGGTTGCCGATGAGCATCATGAGATCCTGGCTGAAGGCCTGGAACTGCTTGAGATAAACATTCACATCCTGCAGCTTCTGGCAGTTCTTGCGGATGCTGGAATCAATCTCCTTGAACCAGCTCTCGTCGGTGCCGTAGATGTCGTGCATCATCTTTCTTACGTGCGCCTTCTCGCCGATGCCCAGACGATTGTTGACGGTTGGCACATGGAAACTCGTCTTGAAGACACGCAACTCCGGCAGCATGGCCAGGTTGGTGATACCTAATTGTGAAGCCAATGCAGCCTGGAAATATACACTGACCAGAGTCATGTAGTCTTCCATGCCGCCCACTTTCTTATCGTCGGCTTTGCTGCCGAACAGTTTTGCAAATATACCCATTCTTTTTTCTTATTTTTCTTTAAAGTTCTAAAATGTTCTGCAAAAATACAACAAAATCGCAAAATACGCAAATTCGAGGCTTGTTTTTTTGCCTAAAGCCACATTTTTTCTATATAAAATGAAGATTTTAGGATTTTCCTTTTCCTCTTTCATATTTTTTTCGTAACTTTGCCCCGTTTTAGAGTCAGACAAAGAATTCCAATATAAAAGATATAGAGAATTTTAATAAGAACTTTTTAAAAAAAGAAAAAAGATATGAAGGGAATCGTATTAGCAGGAGGTTCCGGTACAAGACTGTATCCGATCACCAAAGGTATCAGCAAACAGCTGATTCCTATCTTCGACAAGCCGATGATATACTATCCGGTATCAGTATTGATGCTGGCTGGCATCAAGGACATTCTGATTATCTCAACCCCATTCGACTTGCCAGGCTTCAAGCGCCTGCTGGGCGACGGTAGCGAGTTGGGCGTGCACTTTGAGTATGCCGAGCAACCTTCACCAGACGGACTGGCACAGGCATTCATCATCGGAGAAAAGTTCATTGGCGATGACAATGTATGCCTCGTATTGGGCGACAACATCTTCTACGGCGCAGGCTTCACCGGTTTGCTTAAGGACAGTGTGAAAGCTACTGAAGAAGGCAACGCCAGTGTTTTCGGTTACTACGTGAACGATCCGGAGCGTTATGGCGTGGCAGAATTCGACAAGGACGGCAACTGCCTGAGCATCGAAGAGAAGCCTGCACAGCCTAAGAGCAACTACGCCGTGGTAGGTCTCTACTTCTACCCTAACAGCGTGGTAGAGGTGGCTAAGCATATCAAGCCAAGTGCCCGAGGCGAACTGGAGATTACTACCGTGAACCAGCATTACCTGGCAGAGAAGACCTTGAAGGTAAGAACCCTTCAGCGTGGATTTGCATGGCTTGACACCGGTACCCACGACAGTCTTTCGGAAGCCAGCACCTTCATCGAATGTATCGAGAAGCGCCAGGGACTGAAAGTGGCTTGTCTTGAAGAAATCGCATACAAGCAGGGATGGATTGGCAAGGAGCAATTGAGGGAATTGGCCAAGCCTATGCTTAAGAACGGATACGGAAAGTATCTGATGGATTTGGTGGAAGGCAAATAAGGAAAGACTATTATCATTTGTCATCAACACATATTAGAAAAAACAACATATATTATAATGGAAGAAAACAGAAACTTAGAATTGGGAAGTGTGCAGGAAGAAGAAAAGTCTGCTATCGACTTTCTGTTGATCTATTCCACACTGATTCTGAATTGGAAATGGTTTATACTATCCATCATCGTATGCCTGGGACTGGGATACCTCTACCTGAAGTGTGCGAAACCAGTGTTCCAGACCACCACTAAGGTACTCATCAAAGATGATGATCAGAACAAGCGTGGAAGCGGAATGAACAGCATGATTCAGAATGCCACCAACTTGGGTTTTATGACAAACTCAAACGGTATCGACAACGAGATTGAGATTCTGTCGGCTAACGACATGGCTCTCCAGACCGTAATCGACATGAAGCTCTACGTGAACTACTATCACAAGGGAACATTCCGTTCTTCACTGGTTTACAAGGAGCAGGAAGTCAATGTCGACATGGACATGAAGAACCTGAAGAAGCTCAACTCTCCTGTGAAGCTGAACATCGAGAAGGATGGCAACAAGTATATCGTAAAGGGTAGCTACTATGTTCCTATCGATGCATTTACCGTAGAGAAGGACCCTGTAAAGATAGAGAAGACCATCGACCGTCTCCCTGCTACCATCAATACCCGCGTGGGTAATATCTCCTTGACTGCTAACAAGAGATTCCAGATGGAGGATGGCGATGTATTGAAGGCGATTATCGTATCACCTGAAATGGCAGCCAAAAGCTATGTGAAGAATCTGAGCGTTAGCCAGACTTCAAAGACTACCACCATCGCTGAAATCGTATTCAACGACGAGAACCCACAGCGCGGTCTCGACTATCTGCATTCCCTCGTGAAGGTTTACAACCGCCAGGCTAACCTCGACAAGAACGAGATTGCCTTCCGCACAGAGCAGTTCATCAACAGCCGATTGGAGAAGATCAACTCTGAATTGGGCAGCACCGAAGGCCAGTTGGAAAGCTACAAGAAGCGCAACAAGGTAATTGAAATGAAGCTGAACGCTACAGCTGCCATTGCCAATGCCGACACTTACACCCAGAAGCTCCAGGAGGCTAACACCCAGGTGGAATTGCTCAAGGAACTTGGCAAGTACATGAACGAGCCAGGCAACAAGTATCAGCCTATCCCTTCTAACGTAGGTTTGACCGACGAGAGTTCTACAGCCCTCATCAACGAGTACAACAAGATTGCCTTGAACCGCAACCAGCTGTTGCACTCTGCAAGCGAGAGTTCTCCTACTGTTACTCCATTGACAGCCCAGTTGGATGACCTCACCAATTCCATCAAGAGAGCGATGCGCCAGGCTAAGCTCGGCATGGAGATCCAGCGCAATAGCATTGCTGCACAGGCTGGCCAGTACAACAGTCAGCTTGGCAACTCACCTGAGCAGGAAAGAGTGCTGACACAGATCGGCCGTCAGCAGGAAGTGAAGTCTGGTCTTTACCTGATGCTCCTGGAGAAGCGTGAGGAGAACTCAATCTCTCTGGCTGCTACAGCAGACAAGGGTAAGATTATCGATGCACCATCACTTGTAGGTCAGACAAGCCCTAAGAAACCTATCATCATGCTCATCGCATTGGTACTCGGTTTGGCTATCCCTGCAGGTATCCTCTTCCTGATTGAGTTCTTCAAGTATAAGATTGAAGGTCATGAGGACGTTATCAAGCTGACTCAGGTTCCTGTAATCGCCGATATTCCTGTGGCTAGCGACGCTGCCCAGAAGGAAGGAAAGGCAGATATCGTGGTTCACCAGAACGTGAACAACCTGATGGAGGAAATCTTCCGTGGTCTTCGTACCAACATCCAGTTTATGCTGAAGGAAGGCGAGAAGGTGATGATGTTCACCTCGTCTACTTCGGGTGAAGGAAAGACATTCGTGGCTTCCAATATCGGTATCTCCCTCGCCCTGCTGGGCAAGAAGGTAGTGATGGTAGGTCTGGATATCCGTAAGCCTCGTCTGGCTGAGCTGTTCCAGATTGACAACCACCACAATGGTATCACCAACCTGATTATTCACGACCATAACTCATGGGAAGATATCCTGAAGCAGATTCTTCCATCGGGTGTCAACAAGAACCTCGACCTCTTGATGGCGGGTCCTGTTCCTCCTAACCCAGGTGAGTTGGTAACAAGAGCTAGTCTTGACGACATCATCAACCAGTTGAAAGAACATTACGACTACGTAATCCTCGATACAGCTCCTGTGGGTCTGGTAAATGATAGTTTGCAGCTCGGTCGTCTGGCTGACCTCTGTGTATATGTTTGCCGTGCCGACTATACTCCAAAGGCAAGCTTCGGCATGATCAACGGATTGAGCACAGAGAAGAAATTGCCTAACATGTGCCTCGTACTCAACGGCGTTGACCTCTCTAAGAAGAAGCATAGCTTCTATTACGGAGTGGGCAAATACGGAAAGTATGGCAAGTACGGCAACTATGGCAGCTATGGTTCATACGGCAAGTATGGCAAGTATGGTAAGTATGGCTCTTACGGACAGTATGGTAGCTATGGCAACTATAGCAACAGCCATTACGGCAATGCAGACGATACAAGTATCAAGAAGTAAATACAGACAAATATTCAAACAAACAAGAGAGTCTTTCTATTTTTATAGGAAGACTCTTTTAGATTCAATCAATTATAAATAAAGAAACAAGAAATGGCAACAATAGCAGTAGATTTCGATGGTACTATCGTTACCCATGAGTACCCAAAGATTGGTACAGAGCTACCATTCGCCACAGAAACCTTAAAAATGTTGATTAAAGACCACCACAAGCTGATTCTCTGGAGCGTACGCGAAGGCAAGCTTCTGGATGAGGCAGTGGAATGGTGCAGAGAGCGCGGAGTAGAGTTCTGGGCAGTAAACAAGGATTATCCGGAGGAAAGTCTGGAGAACAATAACCACTTCTCACGTAAGCTGAAAGCCGACTGGTTTATCGACGACCGCGGCATCGGCGGTTTACCTGACTGGGGAGAAATTTACCAGATTATCAGCCACCACACCAGCTATCGCCGAATACTGAAGCAGAAATATGGCGAGGTACAGGAAGCTCCTAAGAAGAAACACTGGTGGAGCCGCGGATAAAGCTGTTACCCCAAAAGATATCCTATAGCAGATAAGATAAAAAATAAACCAATAAAAAAAGGTGTATTGCTCAATGGCAATACACCTTTTTTATTGTGCTTAATTTGAATATTCTGATTAGAAGAACAGGTAGCGGTTGTCCACTACGTGAGCCTTCTGATAAAGTTCGTTCATGAAGTTACCAGCATACTGCATAACCTTCTGGCGGCACTTCTGCTCGTAAGCCTTCTCATCGAACTTAACAGGACGATTGGTCTTGTTAGTAACCTGGAAGAGATAAACACCAGCGTTACCCTTTACTGCGTGAGCAGCGAAAGCACCCTTCTTGGTGGCAGAAACTGCACCAGAGAGAGCAGGCTCGCTAGCACCAGTAGCAGCGATGAAAGTAGGAGCAGCGAAAGTAATCTGATTAACAGAAGAAACCTTACCACCCTTAGCCTTAGCAGCAGCAATGCTCTTCACACCAGCCACCTTAGCCATAATCTGCTCAGCCTTCTTATCCTTGATAACCTCAGCCTTTACCATTTCCTTTACCTGAGGATCGCTCAAGTCGCGGAAACCGATGCGATGAATCTTATCCAAAACAACTATCAACAGGTGGTTGTTGTCACCACACTCGTACATTGGAGAAACCTCACCCTCCTTGGTATCGAAGATCCACTTCAAAGCCTCACGGGTAGAATGGATGTTAGCAACATAGTGAGTAGCTGTGGTTACATCCTTCAACTCCTGTACACGATAACCATTCTTCTCAGCATTCTTCAAGAGATCCTCAGCCTTAGGATTAGCACTTACGAAGCTAGAGAACTTGTTGTAAGCTGTGCGGTAGGTATCATTAGAGAACTGAACCTCCTTCTTGATAACTGCAGCCACATACTTATCAACCATAGCCTTGCGGTCGCAAACCTGGAGGATGACATAACCCTGACCCAACTGAATCTGGTTCAATGCATTCACTGAAGCAGTGTTCAATGTGTTAATGAAGGTCTTGTTGTCCTTATCCATGGTCTGAGCATACTCATACTGCTTGGTTGTCATCCAGGCCTTCTCACCGGTCTGACCATACTTCTTAGCGATAGCCTCGAAGTCTGCACCAGCAGTGAGGGCACTGTGGATAGAGTCTGCCTTTGTCTTAGCCTCAGCCTGTGAAGCGGCAGCCACCTGGATTACACGATACTGGATAGAGTCTGGCAACTGCTGCTTGCTGATCAACTTCACGATGTTCAATGTATTATCAGCAGCATTCAGCTTCACTGCAGAAGTAGAGCCTACAGCCAAAGAATCGATGTCGGCAGCGATGTCGCGTGGGAAAGCATCCTTGCTAACTGGGATACCCAAGTAAGCAACAGAAGAAGCTGACTTGCGAACGAGCTCTGAAGGGTCAGCAGCCTCAGCAAGCTGAGTCTTGTAACCGGCGAACTCCTTGTTGATGGCAGCACGGTCTGCCTGAGAAGCCTTCACCTCAATATCAACATACTTGATGTCGCGACTCTCAACAGGCTGCTTGAAGCGAGCCTTGAGTTCATCATACTTAGCCTTCAAGTCACTCTCCTCAACCTTCACCTTGTCGTCCTGGATATCAGAGTAAGGGAAAGCAGCCAACTGAATCTGGCTCTCCTCGTTCTCCTCCTTGAATGCCATCTTAGCCTCAACAGGGTTAGAGATGAAGCAGTGAGCCAAGAGAGACTGATACTTCTGAGCCAATGTCTGCTGGCGAAGAGTCTTCTCGATGAATGACCAGTAGTTGAAAATCTTGTTATACTGATCCAACATCTGAGGGTTAGCAGATGGGTTAGCCTTCTGGGCCTTGTAGTCTGCCAGGAACTTCTGCAATGCAGAAGCATCGAAGCGGCCAGTCTGCTGGTTTACGAAAGGAGTCTGCTGAAGCATTGGGTTAGTACCTGTCTTCAAGATATCCTGAAGTTCTGCGTCGGTAACTGTAAGCCCCAACTTGCCAGCCTCCTCAGCGATGATGGCGTTCTGCACGTATGTATTCCATACCATGTCTTTCACCTGATTCATCTGCTCCTCAGGAAGATTCTCCTGACCTTGTTGCATTTTAATAACCTCTGTGTACTCATCAACGAGCTTCTGGAAATCCTGCACGCTGATTTTCTCGCCATAAACCTCACCAATCTGCTGGCGCTCATTGTTCTTTGCAGAATCGCAAGAGCGGAAAGCTTCCTCGGCAATGAAGGCGAAAAGGCCGAAACTGATGATACAAACCAGTATCACGCCTCTTTTTCTAATTGTTCCTAATGCTGCCATTACGTTTTAATTATTATTATTATTTTATTTTTTCCATGTTTGAATATAGCTACTTTTGCAGCGAGTAGCCAATTGACTGCAAAAATACAAAAATAATACGAGAAAAGGGAATTTTTCCGTATCTTTTTTGGCTATAAGCCTAAAAAAGTCGAAAAATTCCCTTTTCTCATCCAACTATTTGATGATGTGGAGTTTCACAAGCTCTATCTTTCGAGATGTTGACTTGATTATCTTGAACTCAAAGTTGTTAATTTTAATCACTTCGTTAAGCTTTGGGAAACTCTGATATTCATGCAGAATCAAGCCACCCAAAGTCATATACTCATCGCTCTCAGGAAGATCCAGATCAAACATATCGTTTATCTTATCTATCTCTAATCGGGCCGACAAGAGGTAATCACCATCATCGGTCTTCTTTGCCACATACTTAGCCGAATCGTGCTCGTCCTCGATGTCGCCAAAGATCTCTTCCACAATATCTTCGAGACTTACCAAACCGCTGGTTCCGCCAAACTCATCCACCACGACACCCAGCGACTTCTTCTGCTGCAGGAAGGTCTGCATCAGTTTCTGAGCCTGCATGGTTTCCGGTACGAAAGGCATGGTGCGGACATGATCCTGCCATCTCTTCGGATTATGGAAAAGTTCAGAACTGTGGATGTATCCCACAATGTGGTCGATATCCTCTTCATAAACGATAATCTTGGAATTACCGCTCTCGATGAATTTCTGGCGCAGTTCCTCCAAGGAAGTCTCCATCTCCACCGCCTGAATCTCGGTTCTAGGAACCATACAGTCGCGAACCTTGGTATCAGAAAAATCCAAGGCATTCTGGAAAATCTTCACCTCATCGTTAATCTCGTCATCATTGGTGGCATTATCGATGCTCGACTGCACCAGATAATCCAAATCCACCTTCGAGAATCCTTCATCTCCCTCTTCGCTCTCCATCTTCATACCTAGCAAACGGAGCAGACACTTGCTCAGAAAAGTACTGAACTTGCTGATAGGCCACAAGATGACATAGCACAGATACGCTATCGGACTGAAGATGGTCAACAGTCGGTTAGGGTTCGCCTTGAACAGCGTCTTAGGCAAGAACTCGCCGGTGAACAACACGATGAGCGTAGACAGGATGGTATCGGCAGTTACCCTACCCCCATCATCCAACCCCGCAAAAAGGGTATTGTCAAACAAACGGGCAAAGAGGATACCATATACTACGAGGGCGATGTTGTTGCCCACCAGCATGGTACTCACGAATCCGTTCGGATGATTATAAAACCGCGACAAGAGTCGCTGGCAAAGTCCGTTCTTCTCCTTATCCATCTCCGCCAACATACGGTTGGAGGAAACGAAGGCTATCTCCATTCCGCTGAAGAATGCAGAGAACACCATCGTGACCAGGATGCCGACAATCAGACTTATATCAACTTCTTCCATGATAATTAATCAATTAGAAATCAGAATATTATCTATAAACAAACAGACGACCACCCCTATCAGTGCATGATAGGGATAGTCGTATTAGCTCTTTGAGGAGTAGCCTGCTGACGGATTGGCGCAGCCGTAGAATCGGAAGAAGATGCAGAAGATGCACCACCCTCGCTACTGCCCCCGCCAAAGTCTTCCTTCACGAAACTACCCTTGGTATTACTTACAAAATAACGGGTCATCTTCTCGTCACTCCAGAAATAAGAACCCTGAAGGGTACGCTCTGGTGTAACAAGTTTACTGAACACGTTGCTGGAAAGTTCGTGCTTGTTCTCATCCCAAGTAAGCTGTTCGCTGGTGAAGCGAAGGCCATCCTTGGTCAGGATTCGCACGCGTCCATACAACTTCCAGACCCGCTGCTGGTCAAAGTAATAGGCTGTATCACACTGGATATAGCTATTGATATGGAACTTCTCGTCAAACTGTTCGAGCAACATACCCTTATCGAAAATCCATCTGGACGGATTGCGGTTGGTATTCACCTCCCAGCGTTCCGTCACGATGCGATATTTAATGACTCCGGAATCGCTGATGAGCGTATTCACACCATAGGAAGTCATCATAGCCACCGAGTCCTTGGCATAAATAGCAGGCGCAGTATGCTCTACCGGATCCTGACAAGCCGCCAAGACCAAGGACAGAAATGCGCCTATTACTATGAAATTCTTAATCTTATACATTATTATATATATAGGAGACTGCAGAATCCTCTCTATCTGGAGAGAAAGATTACTGCATCTTCCACTTCTTAAACCAATCCTCGTTGAATGTGAAACCAATGTTGATGCGGAAAGAATTCTCCTTAATGAGATCCTTGGCAGAACTCTTCACCCACTGACCACTGATGTTGAGCTGCGAACGGTTGTTGTAGCCATTCATGATAGGAATACCGAAACCGGCGCTCACAGAAATCTCCTTCGGTCCATCCACACCATTTACCTTATAATAAGGAGTAGCATAGCTTACACCCGCACGATAATGAACTCGCTTCAGGAAAGAAGCACGACCATTCTCGGCATAGCAATACTGGAAACCGAGGTTGAACTTGCTGCGGTCCATATAAACGCCATCGCGCAAGGCCCAAGGCTCATTGTTCTTGGCATCGTAGGTAGGATAACCCAGGCTACCCCACTTCTGCAAGGTATAGTCGAAGCCCACCTTCCACTGGTGATTGTGGTTCCACATCAAACCGGCACCCATCATGGTTGGCAACTCATACGCATTGTTGATGCTGAACGCCAAGGTATCAGAAGTGCTGGTCTGCGCATTGGAAGAGATGATGTTCATATCGGCATCAGCATGCAGATTATGACCTGGCGTATAAGTCAAACCCAGAGTCAGCTCATCCTTCTTAGAAATTTTCTGGGTATACTGAATACCCAAATCCAGCTTGTAATTATGAACACTGGTACCATAAGTGCGATAGAGCGACTTATAATAGCTGTTGCTATAAGCGTTCTGCACCGTCTTGTTGATGCTACCCCAGAGATAACCGATGTTGGCACCCACAGCCAAGCCCTTGACAGGCGACCAGCCCGCACCCAGATAAACCTGGTGCAAGCCACCCTCACCGCTATAGGTATTGCTATAGGTTACATCCTTATCTTCCTTGTTCACATAACCACTGGTAGAATAATCATAGCCCACATTGGTAAAAGGGATGATACCGAAACTCATGCCCACATGACGCAGCAGGCGGAATCCACCTACCACATACTCAAGATTAGAGTTATTGGCATTCTTCTTCACACCATTCTCGTTGAAGTTGGTAACCTGACCCGAAATGCCAGCATCCAGGATGAACGTCATGGAGTCGATGGCAGAGTAGGAAGCAGGGTTGAGGTAGTTCACCTGGTTGTGCTCATGAAAACCAAGACCCACACCATTCATACCACGATTGAAGCCCGAAGTCTGGTCAGACAATACGCCTAAACCATACTGGCTGTATGGAGAATTAGTACCACTTTGGGCATTAACCATAAGAGTTGAACCCAACATAAGGGCTGCTAAGATAATCTTTCTCATTTATATATAAATCAGTAAAAAATACATTCAGAGTGCAAAAGTATTAAAAAAAATCTAGAAAAAAGAAGGATAATTGAAAATAATAAGTTATTTTTGCATCGTGAAACGTTTTAAGCATATATTTCGGGTCATTTTAGCAGTTATTTTAACCAATTTAACTACTATTGTGACAGCACAGGATTTTTCAGGCTACAATGCTCCTGATATTTCTGTGCAGAACAGTCGTGTCAATGAGGAAGCCACCGCATGGCTCGACTCTGTGGATATTTCGCTCCTTACCTGCGGACCAGGTGAGGAGGTGTGGTCGTACTATGGGCATTCGGCTCTGCGCATCCAGGACAAGGCGCATGGCAGCGACGTGGCCGTGAACTGGGGCATGTTCAGCTTCAGGCAAGGCTATTTCATCCTCCGCTTCGTCTTCGGACTCACCGATTACCAGATTGGCATCTATCCGATGACCGATTTCATGGCAGAGTACAGTGCCGAGGGAAGATGGGTTCGCCAGCAGCGCCTCCATCTGTCAAGAGAGGAGAAACTGAAGGTGCTCCATGCCATCGAAGAGAATGCGAAGCCGGAAAACCGTACCTACCGCTACAATTTCTTCTTCGACAACTGTACCACCCGTGCCCGCGAAATGGTGATTACCAACATCGGTTACTGCAACACCAACTTCAAGGACACCGATGCACAGTCTACTTACCGCGAGGAAATCCATAAGCTCAACGGCAACCACCGCTGGGCAAGATTCGGCAACGACCTGCTGCTGGGCTACCTGTCAGACAGAGACCTCACCCAGCGCGAATGGGAGTTCCTGCCAGATAATCTGAGCAAAGACTTCGCCACCGAAGGAAGAAAAGACTTCATCAACGCCACGGCGGGCAATGCAGAGGTGAACCACCTCATCAGAAAAGACGGATACCTCATGCTGGTGGATTCCACCTGCTATCTGATACCTCCTACCCAAAAAGTGGCAGAAGCAGAAGTCATCACCCCTACCCTGGTATTCATCACGCTGGCGGTCATCATCATCGCACTCAGCGTTTTCGAATGGAAAAGGAAGAAGAACTTCTGGGTGCTGGATGCCTTCCTGCTCATTCTTACCGGATTGCCGGGACTCATCCTCTTTGCCATGCTGTTCTCTCAGCACCCTACCGTGCAGGTGAACTTCCAGATGCTGATATTGAACCCATTCAACCTCATCTTTGTATGGAAGACCATCCAGAAGATGCGCCAGGGCAAGCTCTATTGGTATTATGAAGTATGGGGAATCTGCCTTGTCGTGTCACTTTTCATGCAGATATGGCAGACCTACGCAGAGGGCATGGTAACTTTGGCACTCTCTTTGCTCGTAAGATACGCATTCAAGTCAACCATGCTGGACTTAAGTGCCAATAACTTGAAGATACAGCATCGTATCATCACGAAATTCAGAAAGAAGAAAAAGAATCAAGAATAAGATTAATAAATAAAGAATAAGATAATGTTAGTAAACAGATATATCACAGCCCTTTTGGTTGTCCTGGCGGCAACCGGCATGGAGGCGCAGACTTATCAGCAGGCGCTGAAGTTTGCGCTCACGGATATATCCTACGATGAATTCATCCAGCAACCGGAGGCGAAGGCATTGGAGGAGGACATCCTCTATGTCTTGAAGGTAATCAAGCAAGCCGCCGAGGATGAAAGCATCGCAGAGCGCCACCATTATCTCCAGTCGGCTACCCTTCCAGCCTTCCAGACTGACATTCTGACAGAATCACATCCACATATTTGTTTTTATCCCGTGGTGGCACATAAGTACAAGGCACCATACGGGAGCATTGTTATTCGAGGTCCTAATTGCCGACAAATGCGCCTTTTGTAAGCATTTCCCCAAAGAAATGCGGCAGGAAAAGGCATTTATTGGCAAAACATTGCAGATTTACAGATATTTTTTGTATTTTTGCAAAATATTTAAGATTAGACAACATTACATCGAATAATAATAAAAAAAATAAATATAACAATGAACTTCAACAAAATTCTTCAGTCATTGTTTGGCAACAAGTCAACTCGCGATATGAAGTTGATCCAGCCAATCGTAGAGAAAGTCAAGGCAGAATATCCTAAGATGAATGCCTTGAGCAATGACGAACTCCGTGCAAAAACAAAGGAAATCCAGAAGTACGTACAAGAGTACGCTAAAGAGGAAAAGGCTAAGATTGCCGAACTCAAGGCTAAGATCGAGGACACTCCTATCGATGAGCGTGAAGGTATCTTCAACCAGATTGACAAGTTAGAGCAGGAAGCTCTCGACAAGTATGAGGTTGCCCTCAACGAGGTGTTGCCTCAGGTGTTCGCTATTGTTAAGGATACAGCCCGCCGTTTCGCTGAGAACGAGGAGACTGTAGTTACAGCCACCGACTTCGACCGCGAGTTGGCTTCTGATCCAAAGAACGATTTCGTTACCATCGATGGCGACAAGGCTATCTATCACAACCACTGGACAGCCGGCGGCAACGATATGAAGTGGGAAATGATTCACTACGACGTTCAGCTCTTCGGTGGTGTCGTTCTGCATCAGGGTAAGATTGCCGAGATGGCTACCGGTGAGGGTAAGACCCTCGTAGGTACAACTCCTATCTTCCTGAACGCACTGACTGGCAATGGTGTTCACGTCGTAACCGTGAACGACTATCTGGCAAAGCGTGACTCAGAGTGGATGGGTCCTCTCTATATGTTCCACGGCCTCTCAGTAGATTGCATCGACAAGCATCGTCCTAACTCTGATGCACGTCGCAAGGCATACATGGCAGATATCACCTTCGGTACCAACAACGAGTTCGGTTTCGACTACCTGCGTGACAACATGGCTACCAACCCTAGCGACCTGGTACAGCGCCAGCACAACTACGCCATCGTCGATGAGGTTGACTCCGTGTTGATTGATGATGCCCGTACACCATTGATTATCTCTGGTCCTATTCCAAAGGGCGACGACCAGATGTTCGAGCAGTACCAGCCATTGGTAGAGAAACTCTACGAGGTACAGCGCAAGCAGGCCACCGAGTTGCTCGCCGAGGCTAAGCAGAAGATTACTGAGGGTACAAAGAACAAGAACCAGCAGATGCTTGAGGAAGGTTTCCTCTCTCTCTACCGTTCATACAAGGCGCTGCCTAAGAACAAGCCATTGATCAAGTACCTCTCTGAGGAGGGTATCAAGGCTGGTCTGTTGAAGACCGAGGAGTTCTACATGGCAAACAACAACCGTGAGATGCCTAAGGCAGTGGAGCCTCTGTACTTCGTAGTAGATGAGAAGTTGAACTCAGCCGACCTGACCGATAAGGGTACAGAGTGGTTGGCTAAGCAGGTGAACGATAAGAAACTCTTCGTGTTGCCTGATATCACAACAGAAATGAGTGCCCTGGAGGCTCGCACCGATATCACAGACCAGGAGCGTCTGGATATGAAGGACGAGATGATGGCTTACTATGGCGTACAGAGCGAGCGTGTTCACACCTTGCAGCAGCTCTTGAAGGCTTACACCATGTTTAATAAGGACGATGAGTATGTTGTCATGGACGGTCAGGTTAAGATCGTGGATGAGCAGACAGGTCGTATCATGGAGGGTCGCCGCTGGAGCGATGGCTTGCACCAGGCTGTTGAGGCTAAGGAGCATGTAAAGGTAGAGGCTGCTACCCAGACCTTCGCAACCATCACACTGCAGAACTACTTCCGTATGTATCACAAGCTCGCCGGTATGACCGGTACGGCAAGTACAGAGGCAGGTGAGTTCTGGGACATCTACAAACTGGATGTAGTGGAGATTCCTACCAACCGTCCTATCCTGCGTAAGGACTTGGATGACCGTGTATACAAGACAGCCCGCGAGAAGTATCGTGCCGTTATCGACGAAATCGAGGAGACACGTAATGCAGGCCGCCCAGTATTGGTAGGTACCACATCTGTAGAGATTTCTGAGTTGTTGAGCAAGATGTTGAAGATGCGCAACATTCCTCATAATGTATTGAATGCCAAGCTGCACCAGCAGGAGGCTCAGATTGTAGCCGAGGCAGGTCGCTCAGTAAATGGCAAGGGTGCCGTAACCATCGCTACCAACATGGCAGGTCGTGGTACCGATATCAAGCTGACTCCTGAGGTAAAGGCAGCAGGTGGTCTCGCCATCATCGGTACAGAGCGCCATGAGAGCCGTCGTGTTGACCGTCAGCTCCGTGGTCGTGCCGGTCGTCAGGGTGACCCAGGTTCTTCAGTATTCTACGTATCATTGGAGGATAAGCTGATGCGTCTGTTCGCTTCAGAGCGTATCGCCAAGGTAATGGACCGTCTCGGTTTCGAGGATGGTGAGCGTATCGAAAGCCCAATGATCAGCAAGAGCATCGAGCGTGCCCAGCGCAAGGTAGAGGAGAACAACTTCGGTATCCGTAAGCACCTCCTGGAGTATGATGACGTGATGAACCGTCAGCGTACCGTTATCTACGAGAAGCGTCGCCACGCCCTGATGGGTGAGCGTATCGGCATGGATATCGCCAACATCATCTGGGACCGCGTATTGAATATCGTCAACAACAACGACTTCACAGGTGCCAAGGAAGAGTTCCTGAAGGTGCTCGCCATGGAAATTCCATTCAACGAGGATGAGTACGAGAACGGCAGACGTGAGGATTTGGCTGAGCGTGCCTTCCAGGAGGCGATGGCTGCCTTCAAGCGCAAGACCGACCGCATCCAGGCCACAGCCATGCCTATCATCAAGCAGGTATTCGAAAACCAGGGTGCTATGTACGAGCGCATCATGGTGCCTATCACCGACGGCAAGCGCATGTACAACATTGCATGCAACCTGAAGGAGGCTTACGATAGCGAGGCTAAGAGCGTAGTGAAGGAATTCGAGAAGAACGTTGTTCTCCAGATGATCGATGACGACTGGAAGGAGAATCTCCGCAAGCTCGACGAACTTCGTCACTCTGTACAGAACGCCAGCTACGAGCAGAAGGATCCATTGTTGATTTTCAAGCTGGAGAGTGCCAAGATCTGGGATGGTATGATCAACGACATGTACGACCGTATCGCCAGCATCCTGATGCGTGGCCAGATTCCAGTAATGGAGCAGGAGCAGCCTGTACAGGAGGCAGCACCAGAGCAGCACACCCAGCAGAACTACGTAGAGAGCAAGGTTGACCTTGATGCCGAGCGTGCAGCTCAGGAGGCAGCAGCCAACCAGGATACCCGCGAGAACGCCGAGGTAAACCGCACTCCATACCGCGCCGAGCGCATGCCTCGTCCTAACGATCCATGTCCATGCGGCAGCGGCAAGAAGTTCAAGAACTGCCACGGCAGAAACTTGCAGGCATAAAAGATGACTCACAACAAATAATGATAAGAATACCTAGATTTGATGATACTCTCATCATTTCTAGGTATTTTTTTTATAAATAACATCATTGCTACCGAGTTGCAAAAAATTATTCGTAATTTTGCAGTTGAAAAGATCAAGAAAGAAAGATCAAGAAGGAAAGATTAAGAAAGATAAAGAGGAAAGATATATGAAATTATCAGAACTTAAAACAGGTAAAAATGGAGTCATCGTCAAGGTATCCGGTCACGGTGGATTCCGCAAGAGAGTCATCGAGATGGGATTCATCAAGGGCAAGAAGGTAGATGTGCTCCTGAACGCCCCACTCCAGGACCCAGTGAAATACAAGATTATGGGTTACGAGGTGTCACTCCGACACAGCGAAGCTGACCATATCGAGGTGGTTTCCATTGATGAGGCCAAGCATGATGCAAAACTCTGCAAGGCGGAAGAAGAAGACCGCCAGCAAGTAATTGACTCTAAAGTAGTAGATTCCAACGATAGCGACGAGCAGGCGCTCGGCGACAAGATGCTCGTGGCTGAAAGAAAAGACTCAGCCAGCAACGAAGCCTTGGCAGAACAGGAAGCAGAAAGACTCCACCGCGTCATCAACGTGGCACTGGTGGGAAATCCAAACTGCGGAAAGACTTCATTGTTCAACTTCGCATCGGGTGCTCACGAACGTGTGGGCAACTACAGCGGCGTAACCGTGGATGCCAAGGTGGGCGAAGCCGAATACAACGGCTATCACTTCAACCTGGTAGATTTGCCGGGTACCTATTCCCTTTCTGCCTACTCTCCGGAAGAGCTTTATGTGCGCAAGCAGCTCATCGAGCATACGCCGGATATCGTCATCAACGTCATCGACACCAGCAACCTGGAGCGCAACCTCTATCTCACCACCCAGTTGATAGACATGCACATCCGCATGGTCTGTGCCCTCAACATGTTTGATGAAACCGAAAAACGTGGCGATAACATCGACTACGACAAGCTGGGCGAACTCTTCGGTATCTCGATGATTCCTACCGTCTTCACCAATGGTCGAGGCGTGGATAAGCTCTTCGAGACCATCATCGAACTCTACGAAGGCAAGGAAGATTCCAGCGCTCACTATCGCCATATCCACATCAACCACGGACATGAGATAGAGCACGGCATCGAGCATATCCAGAAATATCTGAAGGTAGATGATTCCATCCGCCAGCGCTACTCCACCCGTTACCTCTCCATCAAGCTGTTGGAGAATGATAAGCACGCCGAGGAATACGTAAGCCATCTGAAATCGGCCAAGGAAATCTTTGCAGCCCGTGACGAGGCAGCCAAGCGTGTAAAGGAAGAGACCCTGGAAGATAGCGAAACCGCCATCATGGATGCCAAATACGGTTTCATTCATGGTGCATTGCAGGAAGCAGGCTATGAACCGGGCAAGGCAAAGGATACCTATCAGGTAACCCACCTCATCGACAGCATCCTGACCAATAAATATGTAGGCTTCCCAATCTTCGTCCTCCTTCTGTTCATCATGTTCTCAGCCACCTTCGTTCTGGGCGAGATTCCTAAGGGATGGATTGAGGACGGCGTGGCATGGCTGGGCGAGTTCATCAGCAATACGATGCCGGATGGACCAGTGAAGGATATGCTGGTAGATGGTGTGATTGGTGGTGTAGGTGCGGTCATCGTATTCCTGCCACAGATACTGATTCTGTATTTCTTCATTTCTTATATGGAGGATTCGGGATATATGGCTCGTGCAGCCTTCATCATGGATAAGCTGATGCACAAGATGGGCCTGCATGGCAAGTCATTCATCCCGCTGATTATGGGATTCGGATGTAACGTACCTGCGGTGATGGCAACAAGAACCATCGAGAGTCACCGTTCCCGTCTGATTACGATGCTGATATTGCCATTGATGAGCTGTTCGGCTCGTCTGCCAATCTACATCATGGTCATCGGAACGTTCTTTGCCATCCAATACCGTTCACTCATCATGGTATCGCTCTATCTCATCGGCATCTTCCTTGCCGTGATATTGAGCCGCATCTTTGCCAGTTTCGTGGTGAAGGGCGAAGATACCCCATTCGTGATGGAGCTGCCTCCTTACCGCTTCCCTACCTGGAAGGCGATAGGCCGCCATACCTGGGAGAAGGGTAAGCAGTATCTGAAGAAGATGGGTGGCATCATCCTCGTGGCAAGTATCATCGTCTGGGCTTTGGGCTATTTTCCTCACAATGAGGAGCTTGACAACCAGGCTCAGCAGGAGCAGAGCTATATCGGCAGAATCGGTAAGACCATCGAGCCTATCTTTACCCCACAGGGTTTCGACTGGAAACTGGATGTGGGCTTGGTATCCGGTGTGGGTGCCAAGGAGATTGTTGCCTCAACGATGGGTGTGCTCTACAGCAACAACGACAGTTTCTCTGACGATCAGGATTACAACGATGAAGACGGAAAATACGAGGTTTTGAAGAAGCAGATGACTTCTGATTTGAAGAAGACCTACGGTTACAGCGATGCCGAGGCAGCATCCAAGGCAACGCTCACCGCCTATTGCTTCCTCCTCTTCGTATTACTCTACTTCCCTTGCATCGCCACCATCGCCGCCATCAAGGGCGAGACGGGCAGTTGGAAATGGGCAGGCTTCGCCGCCGGCTACACCACGCTCCTGGCATGGGTAGTATCAGCCCTGGTCTTCCAGATAGGAAGTTTGTTCATCTAAAACATCAGGAACATATATCAAATAAAAAAAGAATATCCTGCATGCCTTTTCTTGGCACACAGGATATTCTTTTTTTTATTTGAACTTTAGCTTCAACTCATTTTTTATTTAAGCTTCGGCTTCAGTTCATCCGGAGAATCCTTGGTAAACATATTCACGGGTGGCGCCGATTTCGTGAAGAGATTTTCTATCACCTGCTTATCCACCTCCATTGCCGGCTGGAAATCATCGCTCATCATATACTTCAGGATGGCATAACGCATCTGGTTTGCCACCAGGCGATGTTCCAAGTCGCTGGTTACATCCATCGTAGTCATCAGAAGCTTGCCTCTACCCACCTTGGCTTCAATCATCATACCGAGCTTTCGGCTCACGTGCCAGGTATCTATCGGCTGGATTGCCGGCTGATAATTCTTCGGGAACTCACGGAGATTCATCACCTGCGCCTTGTTCAGCAACTCCCACCAGTTCAGGTTTGCCCAGTCATCCGTAGGGAAATTTCTGAAGAGTGGATGAGTCTTGTCGATGACAGCACCCGTGGTATGAGGCGGACGCATCTTAAACCAACTGGTATTCCAGAACACCGGCAGATAGGTTTGCTTCACATCTTCGCCCATCTTTACCTTTCCGGCAGCCAGAAGCAGCACCTTGCCACCCTTCTGCAACACCTTCTGCGCCTTGGCATCCAGACTATCAGCAATATAGATATCCTTAAGCGCCTTGGTATTCGGCATCTCTATCTGAGATGGATACACCCAGAAATCCCAATGGTTACGGGCTACAGGAGCATTGGAAGACTTCACCTGAATCTCCAAGACCAATTGCGATGGAGACGGAATATGGAGATGAGGGAAATCCAGGGATACATTGCCTAAACCGATGTTCTTACCCACAGGAAGCGAATTCTGATTATTAGCAAGCGAATTACCTGGAAGCGAAGACTTTCCTAATTTTCCGGAAGCCAAAACCTGCTGATTTTCGTCCTTCACCTCGTATGTAACCTCCGCATTCTGCAACGGCTCGTGATACGCATTATAGAGTTCCACAGGAACCTGCACCTTGTTTTCTGAAGAGAAAACGAATCTCGGGAACTTAGCCAGAGGAACGATTGGCGAACAGAACTCCGTCCAATCCTTGGCATCACAATATCCCTTTTCCTTCCAATGCACATTCAATACGCCCACAAGAGCAGTACCCTGTCCGCTATAATCGTTCAAGCCCAGCAACTGGAAGCCCGCATAATCCTTGGTTCGCAGGTTGCGCTCCAAATCATACTTATATGCCAAGGTCTGCAACTTACCGCTGGCATGAAGGAATTTCTCAGCCTGACTCGCCATACCATTATCTCTCAGCAAATCAGAAAAGATTTCGAAGTTACGGGCCTTATAGGCTCCCGTATATTGCGAAATCTCCTTGAAATCAGGAAAAGCGCACCACTGCCCCATCTCGTGGGTCAATCTTGGCTCGTTCACATCAAAGGTAATCGGCGTTCTTCCCTTCTGAACCACACGAACCATATCCCCATCGAAGTTGTCTTCCGATTGCGGAGCCTTCTTGTCCCAATCCAATCCGCGCGCACCACCCTTTACATGATACTCGCTCTTCGGGTCCCAAGCCCAACCGCCACCAACGGATGCACCACAATATACACGTCGTTTATCGCCTGTTTTCTTCCATTCTTCCACAAAGTTGCCTACCCATTTCACCCAGTTTCCCGCAGGTTCATTGCCCGCAGCAAGCATGCAGAAGCTAGGATGATTGCCATATTTCTCAACCATTCGCTGGGTTTCCTGCATCAGATAATGGTCGATGGTCATGCCATTGCCCAACTTTACACCATGATTTGGCCAAGATGGACCTTCTGGCTGAAGATAGATTCCCACCTGATCGGCTGCCGAGAAAGCCGCCTCGGGAGGACAATAGGAATGGAATCGCATCATATTGAGTCCATATTCCTTGCATTTTCTGAAAATACGGAGCCACGAAGCCTCATCGGTTGGCGGACAACCCGTCTCAGGAAAACAGCAGTTGCCCACCGTTCCACGCATCCAAATCTTCTTGCCATTCATATAAAACTGTCTGCCTTCGATGGAGATCTCGCTCATACCAAAGGTGGTACTGATAGATTCCTTGCCCATCGTGGCAGTCAGGGTATAAAGATTCGGATGGAATTCATCCCAAAGCCTGATATCCTCGCCCATCGGAATAATGACGGAGAATTTTCCATCACTTTCTCTCTTTATTTTAGAAAACGAATGCTTGACGCCACTTACATCAAACTGGAAATCAGCCTTCCGGGCATCCCCCGTCACATCCATCACCACCTTAATCTGCTTGCCCTTTACATCAGGATAAACCTGCAGGTTGCGGATATACTGCTGCTGATGCGCCTGCAATTCCATCTTGCCGATGATACCATTCCAGTTGCCCTGGGTCTGGTCGGTTACGCTATGTGAATCCTGACCCACGCATACATTTTCTATGCCATTATACACCTTGATGCTGATTTCATTATCCTTGCCATATATAATATAAGGTGTAACATCAAACTCATGGGGCACACTCAGCGAAGAATCCCTGCCCGCCAACTTGCCGTTGATATAAACCGAAGTCTCTATATGAGGACGTTCCAGATAGAGGATGACGCGCTGCTTCTTCCACTCCTTAGGCACAAACACCGATTTGCGATACCACGCATTGCCGATGTAATGCTTCTCTGGGGTGAGGAAGAAAGGAAACTTCATGGTTCCCTTGATGCGATGCTTCCCATTCGCCAGCACTTCCTCCTGGCGATATTTCTCCATATAAGGATTGAAATAGAAGGAAGAATCATAAAGACTTCCTGTCCATTGCGTATGGGTACAGACATCATTACCCTTGCCGTTGGTGAGCATCGATCCCGGCAACTTGACCTCATCCTCATAGGTAGGCGCATCTCCCTGCGAGAATCGCCATTGCCCCGAGAGGTCAATCTTATTATTAGAGCCGACGCCCTGTGCCTGCAAGGAAGCACAAGACATCAAGCCCAGTATCAATACAATATTTCTCATTGATGGTTGAATCATTTATTGTTGAGTTATTTCTAATTTCACGATTTCTTCTCCCTCCTTCGTCACATCTGCTTCGCGAGGGAAATAAACCGGCATATCCTTCTGCAAAGGAAGAATACGGAGTTCCAGCTTCTGGCAGTCGGCAGGCAGGCGCCACAATCCCATCAGGAACGGGCGACCATTATAGAAATTATCAGCCACCAGTTTGCCATCGGCATAGAGTCGGGCACAATCACCACGATATTGAATTTGCAGGAGTTTTCTGCCCTGCAGCATTTCAGGCGAAAGATTTAGCTGATAAACCGCAGCCTTCTTGAAGTCGGCATCAGACGGTTCCTCTGCCACTTTCTGCACACCCATAGTTATCTTGCGAACGCTCTCTGCTTCCTTGATTTTCTTGAAAGAAGGAGCCAGAGACATCAGTGGAACCATTTTCTTAGATTTGGAAGTCTGCGACTTTACCGAACCATTTTTCTGCTCAACCGATATTCCTTCCTCCTGCAAGAACAGATGTTCCGCCGTCTTGGAATCTACAAGATAGATGTTCTTATAAACAGGCTTAGCGATACCCTTCGCCTTCACATTCTTCAGCACCTTTCCATCTACAGCAATCTCAGTAGGAATACCCTTGATCTGTTCCAGATAAATCTTTCCATCCCGCTTGGCTATCAACTGTGCCGTAGCGTATCGGATGCCATCGATATTTACCGGGAAGATGCACATCGCACCGGCAGGAACAGTCATCGGACGCTGAGGGAACTTCATTCCGCAGACATCAAACTGCACATTCTTCTTGGCAGACAACTGCTGCAATCGCTCATAGTTATTAATGAAAACAAAACCGCTCTTATCTTTAGACCGAAGCGACCAGCGAAGATGCGAATCATCACCCTTCTCTATATCCTGACGGCATGGGAAGCTAGACTCCATCGGAGCCAATACTTCTGCATAATCATGCATAAAGAGATGCAGTTTGCGGAGCATGAAATAATGAGGATTCTTCTGTCCGAATTCTCCCAATGGCGCCTGGAAATCATACGTCTTTACCGGCATATCATTATAATTGGTAGCCTGAGTGCGCTGATTTTCATTCAGATAAACCGCACTACCATCGTCCAGATTACCCGGCATCATAGCAGAAGGATTGGTTCCGCCATGATACATATAATATCCCAGCAGATTGCTTCCGCTACCCAACTTGACGATAGCCAGCGAATATGCATCTTCCGGATAAATATACGGACGGCGATGATAGGAAGTCATCATACCTCCACCCAGTTCGCAGGTGAAATAAGGATAGGCTTCATCCCCCTTGTTGATCTTCGCCTCTTGTTTGCCAAGCTGTTCGGTGGCAATCACCGTACTGCTTCGGAAAGCCTTGAAGTTGAAAGCCTTGTAGTAATTACCAGCAGTTTCCTTCAGGCTGCGCTCCCAGAAACCATCGGCATAGTCGCCATAAAGCGGAAGCATCTCGCCGAAAGGCACAGGCGTTTTCAGTTCAGGCCATCCAGTACGGGTATAGAAAGGCAAATCGAAACCTATCTGCTGGGCTATCTTCTTCAGCGCCATCAGATAACTACCCCTGCCACGATATTCATTATCAAACTGTGCCGCAACTACCGGACCACCATCTTTCCATTGTAACCCCTGCATCTGCGAATAAATCTGACGATAAAGTTCGGTTGCATATTTCAGGAAAGTGGTATTCTCCTCTCTCATCTTGCATCCCTTGGTAAACATCCAGTCTGGTATGCCACCATTGCGAACCTCGCCATGGCAGAAAGGGCCCAGTCGGAGAACCACCGGCATCTCTTCCTGTTTACATACCTCAAGGAAACCACGAAGATTGCGCTGTCCACTCCAGTTGAACACACCTTCTACTTCCTCCACATGGTTCCAGAACACATAGGCAGCAATCATGGTAACGCCACCCTCCTTCATCTTTCTCACTTCCTCTCTCCACTCATTCTGAGGGATTCGAGAATAATGTACCTCGCCCATCACCGGCACCACTCGCTTGCCATCGAAGATGAGGCTATGCTTATCCCATCGGATAGATTGCTGCGGAATCTGTGCCTGGGCAGCCATCGAGCAAATTGTCAGGAACGACATCGCTGCAAATAATGTTTTAGTCTTCATTTCCATTTATAGTGTTTTTGTTATTTTATAGAGTTTTTGTTATTTGTGGGCAAAATTACAAATTTTAAAGCAATATTTACCTATAATTTTGTACAATAAACATAGATATTCTTCTTATTCATTGTTTTTCGTTGTTTTTTCGGTCACAATAGAATCCATACCAATTATTATCAGCAATATTCCTTGCTTATTTTATTGATAACAAAAAACCGTGGATGCATGGAGCATCCACGGTTTTTTGTATTTTATTCAGATATTCATCTTGTTTTCAAGATATTCATCTCATTCAAGATATTCTCTTTCCTACCTTTGCGGCAACAAACGCAATCATCAAGCCCAGGCAGGCGGCAATGCTGATGGCTATGCGGAGACCGGTGGCCTCAGCAAGCCATCCGATAACCGGTGGTCCTACCAGAAAACCGAAGAAGCTGATGCTCGAAACGATGGTGATGGCGATGCTAGCCTTGATGGTTCCCAGCTTTCCGGCGATACTGTAACAGATAGGAACCGATGAAGAGATGCCGAAACCTACCAGCAGGAAGCCCAAGGTGGCAGGAATCAGATAAGGCAAGGCAGCTGCCAGCCACAAACCACCCACAATCAAACCACCACAAACCTTCAACACCTTGGATGGTCCGTATTTCGTTACGAAACCATCGGCCATGAATCTGCCCAGAGTCATCGCTCCCATGCCAGCCACATAGCCCGCACGGATAAAAGCCTCATCGGGTTTCACTACAGATGAGAAATACACACCACTCCAATCGTAAACAGTTCCTTCACAGAACATGCCGGCAAATCCCATCAATCCCAGGAGGAACAGAATCGGGTCAATGGTCTTGAAAGAGAACTTCGGCACATCCTCCTCTTCTGCCTTCGCCGTAGCATCATCTACAAGAAAACGGAATCCGATGGCGATGATAAGAAGACTCATCGCCAGGATGGCTCCAAAGTGAACCTCTATCGGAAGCAGGGTATTGGCAAAGACGGCTCCGATGATACCGCCCGAGAATCCGCCCAAACTCCACAGACCATGAAAAGAAGACATGATGTTGCGCCCATACATCTTCTCTACCAGGCAAGCCTGGGTATTGGTGGCGATGTTCATCAGATTCGCCATCATTCCGAAAGCCATCAGACTCAATATCAAATTGAAAACCGTAGTGCTGCTTCCTATGCAGAAGAGCACCAATGCATAGAGAATTTCAGATAAGGCAAGCATCCTCTTGCTGCCAAACCTGCTCACCAAAACACCCGAGAAAGCCATCATCAGAAGCTGACCGATAGGAATGGCGAAAAGCACCGATCCCAACTGTCCGTTGCTCAAGTGCAACATCTGCTTTACATCCGGAATGCGGCTTGCCCAACTGGCAAACACCACGCCCGGCACAAAATAATAAGCTGCAACAGCCACTCGCTTACGGGTTAAATCTCCCAAATTGCTCAAACTATTCATATTACTCAAACTTACAGTCATCCTTCTTAATACCTTATTTTATATACCTTAATTTATATGCCTATTTATATGCCTTTTAATATGCCTATTTATATACTTATTTATATCTGCGGCTGCAAAATTACAAAAAAATGCAGAAAAACACCGATATTTGAACAAAAAATGTAGCTTTGTTTAAGAAATTAGCCGTAACTTTGCACTCAGAAAAAGATTTAAAAACAAACTAGCAATGAAGAAACAGACAATGATTACTCTGGCACTCGCCTTAACCTTGGCGATGCCAACCATGCCCACCTTCGCCCAGAAGGCAATGAGCAAGAAAGAAATCGCCGAAAAGGAAAAGGCTTTCAAGAACCTTCAGCATCCCTGGAAGGGAAAGAAGGTGGCTTACTTCGGCGATTCCATCACAGATCCAAGAATCAAGGCATCGAAGGTGAAATACTGGGGATTCCTGCAGGATTGGCTCGGCATTACCCCCTACGTTTATGGCGTGAGCGGCCGACAGTGGAACGACATTCCCCGACAGGCTGATCTACTCCAGAAAGAGCATGGTGATGATTTTGATGCCATTCTCATCTTTATGGGTACCAACGATTACAACAATGGTGTGCCTATCGGCGAATGGTACACGGAGACTTTCGATAGCGTAAGAGTAGCCCTTCACAAGCCAAGCGAAATGGTTCAGCGTCGCCATCGTCATTTTGCCATGGATGGGAACACCTTGAAAGGTCGCATCAACATAGCCATGTCGAAGTTGAAGCAGATGTATCCTACCAAGCAAATTGTGGTGATGACTCCTATCCATCGTGCTTACTTTGGAAGCAGCGACAAGAACATCCAGCCCGATGAGATGTACGAGAACGTACGTGGCATCTTCTTCGATGAATACGTAAAGGCGATTAAGGAAGTGGGCAATGTGTGGGCGGTGCCTGTCATCGATCTCAACTCTCTTTCGGGACTCTTCCCTCTTTACGATGCTGGTGCCCAGATGTTTAACAAGCCGAATACCGACCGTCTTCATCCTAATGATGCCGGCCACTCGCGCATGGCGAAGACCATTATGCAGCAGCTCTCTGCATTGCCTTGCGATTTCTAGAAATATCGTAAATAATTGCGGGAAGCATCGCAAGAACTTGCCCGAAACTATGAGGATTTGTGCCCGGAATTATGAGCAAACACGCCCGAAACTATGAGCAAATGTAACCGATATTCCCGGGCAAAAGTGCCCAGAGCCTCGGGCACAATTGGGCAATATTTCGGGGCACATTCCTCTAGCTTTGGGGACAATATCAAGATATACCTATTTTATTACCACGAATTAGGCAACTACTTGATTCTATGCCGATTACAGAAGAATAAACAAAAATAAGGCGTGGCAATGCGTGGTAATAAGTGGCAATAAAAGCACCGCTTATTACCACGCGTTATTTTCTGTATATCAAACACTTACACATCAGCGTGGTAGAAGTGGCATTAAATTAGAAAAAACTTTTTCTATATATATAATGAAACATAGCCATCAATATCGCTAAATGTCGTATCCAAGAACGTGAGATCTGTCATTTTCAAGACATCAATCATACGATATTCCTTATATAGTTGGCGAGAAAAACGAAGTTCAAAGGCCAAACGCAAATCATCTGCTGCATCAACCCCTTCATCCTGCTTTGCCTCTTTACCCGTTATGGTTCTCATTCTCACAATCTCATACACATCACGAATCCCCTTACCTTTGATATACGGCACGAAATAATGAAGATCCTGCAATGCTATGGTTGACGGGAACTTGGCACCCGTATAATATAAGGTGGCAGATTGATTCAAGAAACTCTTTTCGTACCCACGCCGATGACTCGGACGAACCACACCAACCAACACCCGATTATCCACTTCCATTACAGTTCCCTTCTGTGGAATCACATGTTGCACCGTATCCTTCGCCTTCGTTTCGATCAGTTCCCGGATAAAACCTTCAAGCAACTTTCTGTTTTCATTATCGTTCGGCCGAAGCGGAAAAGCACCAATGTTCACCTCCTTGATAGTCTGATAGAACTTTGACGCCTCCACATCCACCGGTTCACCATCTCCAGGAAAAAGAATGTATCCGCCTATCACCTCCTTCTTTAACGGAGCCTCAACATAATCACGATAATAAATGGCATCACGATAACGATGCATCTGATTGATGGCATCATCCGGTGGCACATCTACTCCACTCGCATTCTTGCTGGCTATCCGATATTTTGCATCGAAGAGATAAGTCATTTTCATATCTTTCTGCAAATCATTCTTGGTAAGTTGTAGCACAATATCTGGCTTCTGAGGGACCGTTGGCACTATCAGATTCTGCATTCCAATACTATCATTGGTCAGTTCCGTACTTTTCGGATTATATACCAATTCGGCAAATTCTACCCCATCTTTCCTAAAGAGAACACGAGAATGTTCTCCCTTACCCAACTCCCAGGTAAACAGACCATTCAGCTCCATTCGATTGCGATGTTCCACATCTTCCTGATCCAGATTCAACTCCTTCTTCACTATGTGGCTCACCTCTATGAAACACCATATTTCATAAAGCGTGGCGATGTCCTTGGATTGCAACCGATAGATGCCTTCATTTAGAGAGTAAGCCTTACGGAGCAAATTCCAAGTCCGATAAACCTGACTATATCCCGTGGCTTTCTGAAGAACCATACTTTCCTGATTCAATCCCTTGAAACGCCCAACGGTTCGGAAGAAAGGACTTTTCCTTAACCGATTCAGGGAAACATAAGTGGCCTGAAGTTCTTGTTTAGTAGCATCAGAAACCTCCTTAACCTGCTCTATACGAGTCTTTAAGAGCTCATACTTACTCGTTATCTGCGATAAAGCAAATTTCAGAAATCGATTTTCCTGGGTATCATTCGACTCTATTTTTTCGGTGATACGATAAAGATGAGCGGGTTCTTTGCGATGCTCAGCTATTTCATTTTCAAGAGACATAGGAACTCGGCGCACCTTATCTGCCCGCAGATAAGTTTCCCTGCCATGCAAGCGATGACGTGGTCGGTCTATAATGTGCCGACAAGCCTGCAAGAACTTCTTTTGTTCACCAGCAAAGATACTCCACCATATAATCTCTGGTGTTTCTCCCTGTTTATCAGGAGCAAAGCTATGATAGGTCCGTTTTAGAAAATCAAGCGAGAGCATCCGATACTCTTGCTCAATATCCTCTACAATTTTCTTCCAATGAGAATGATAATCCAGTTTGGTACTCAACACCTCGAAGGAGAATGAAAACTTTCTTTTGATGAGCTCAGAAGATACACCATCTGATTTCTTTCTCTTAACAATATAATCAAAACAGATTTCAGAACGTCCTATCTCATTGCCGAAATTCAGAAAGCCAGCCAACATACCATGACGGAAACTGAACCTATCGTTTTCATTCTGCAAGATGGAACCAAAATGTGCATCTACAATCTTGGCATCATTCTTTTCCTCAAACTCCACCCATATCGGATAGTCTGCATTATCAAAGAATATGGCAGGAGCAGAAGAATCTTTTAATATCACCTTAGAAGTGGATTGGTCATTCAAATACCGTTCCACCAGTTCAACACCATCCGACCAGGAATATGTGGAGGAAAGTTTGTCTTCCCCCACATTCCTCTTCGCTTTATCCCAAATAGCATCAAACTTGGTGCATTCTATGGTCATCACAAAGTCGTGATGCTTGATTCTTAAAAGTTCCATTACCGTTAACTCCAAAAACTAGTATAACCAGAACTAAGTTTCTTTTCCATTTCATCCAATTTAGCCAGAGAAACAGAACTATCTCTCATGTTTTCCGGCAACATCTTCGAAACAACTTCCTTTAAAGAAGCGAGCAATTCCGCCTTTATCTTCTCCTCATCGCCTTCTATTCTAGATAGGATTTTCATAGAAGTAATTTCATCCAAAGCACGAGCCACGACTTCATTTTGCGTCATTTCCAAACCTTGGCTATTTTTACGATAAGGCAAATTATTGACCACATAGAGCAGGAACTCGTTACGGGTTCGATAAGCTATCTTAAAAGGTGTACCTTCCAATACTGCATTGATTTCCTGCAAGTACAGTATCGCCTGGTTGCAAACCTCCTGATTTTCCTGATACACGTCAACACCCTCCACCTTATCTCCTACCAAGTCTTCAAAGTTGAGTTTTCCTATCTGTTCGTGTCGGGAAGTTAATCCACCATATAAATCCACCTCATTCATTTCGATGGTCATGGCTCTGTCGAGTACTTTTCGGGAGAAGGAAAAGGTTGTTTCGTCCATATTGACGGTTCCCACGATAATGAGGTTCTGGGGGATTGTAATACCTTTATCTATGAACTGCTGTTTTAAAACATCCTTTTGACCATCAGAACAATCTACCAAAAGTTCATCTATCAGTTTTTTATACCAAGCCTTAGGAACGAATTCAGCATGTTCACCATTCCTTTCTTTTTCAAATTCAGGCTTGAGAATTGGGTCTGTCACAACCTTACCTGTTTCATTGCGCTTTCGAGATTCCACTACACTCAGATATTCTGCAAAATACTGCTCAACAGGAGCCAGGTTCATTTCATCTAAGCATAAGAAATATGGGGTACTTTCATTCTCCCATGCTCGCGCTACAAACTTCAAAAAGTCACCAGCAATAAACGTTGGTTCATCTCCAAGTCTGCTTACATACCCAATAAGTTCAGAAGAGTCGTGCCAATTAGGCTTCACCTGTATCATCTCAAAGTTCTTTGGCTTATGATCCTTATATTCAGGCGAATCTACGCCCCAACAAGCACGAGCCAATTCACGAACAATTCTACTTTTACCTGTACCAGAGATACCAGCCAAGAGAAGGAAAGGCTTCGACTTAATGGCCGTGATATAAGGACGATAAGTTTGGTTGATTTCACTTGGATTGATCGGAGGCTTTTGACTATTCTCCTGATTATCAACTTGTCCTGGCAATTTTCTTACTACCAAATCCAAAGATGTAGAAACCATAGGAGCCTTCCGTTTCAAGTTTTCCAAATTATCAGCACAATAAACACCTTTACCTTTCACAATATCAGGCAGCATATTCTCGCCAATATAAGAATTCAACACCCGCAAAGGTCCAACAATCTCACCACTTTTAAACAAAGCACTATCTCCATTTTCTAAAACCTTGCAAATATTCTCCAGGTTAAAAACAACTTCTGAGCCGTCAGTCTTCTTTAGCTTATAGCAGCAATCTATAATAAACGTAGAAAGAATTGATTTCAATCCATCTTCGAACTTATCACCACACTCATCACCATTCAACCAATTATTCAGCAATAAGTCAGTATATTCAGCCTGCATTGACAAATAAGCATCAAGGACTAACATTTTGTCAGAAAAAGCAAGCATCTTATTATAACGATTCTCACCTTTTCGCTCCTGTTTTCCATTTTCTACAAAATCTATCTTACCCAAATGCAAAAACAATTCCAATCCCACTTGTAATGACTCACACTGAGACTTAAATAATGGAGATTGGTTTATTCTATCTTGCAAATTAGGCAATTGTGGAAACAGCTCATTAATGCGCACCAGCAATTTCTTACTCAAACAAATTGCAATATTATCCCCAACATTCACTTCTTCAGAAAAAAGGACATTAGAAGGATTTGCACTTGACTTATAAATAATATACAAAGAAGCCAAAAGTTGCTTGAAAGAATTCAAAGAAGATTTGATTCCCAATCTGAGATTAGGATTTTCTCTATAAATCAATGATGAAGGAAAAACATCTGCCATAATTGTTCTATTTTTCGTTGTTTATAATAACTTCAGCTATAGCCTTTGCCAATAAAGGAGGCACAGCATTTCCTACTTGCTTCATTTGACAGGTTCTATTACCATAGAATCGGAAAGTATCAGGAAAAGATTGTATTCTCGCTGCTTCTCTAATAGTAAGACACCTATCTAATACAGGATGAGTAAACCTGCCAGAGGATGGCGTATCAAACCTCGTGGTTATTGTTGGAGCAATCCCATCTTCCAATAATCTGCACCAAGTACCACTATAAATAGACTTAGTCAGCAATTCCTTTGGCAAGACTTCCTTTCCTTTTCCTTTAGGAATCATTTTCAATCTGTCTAAAGCAGACTTCGAATGTCTGGTTGCCACATGATTATAAAGGACTTGCGCACCTGCACGAAGTTTCTTTTGATAAGAAGACATTGCAGGTTTATCATAATCACGCTCATCAACACCTTCTCCCGATGCAATGAAAGGTAAATCGTAAATGGCATCCTTTACCGTAGTCAGAATATCAAGAGGTTCAGGTAATTTTACCTCTAGCTTATTCAACTCTCCCAAGAAGATTGCTCGCCTTCTATCTTGTGGAACCCCATAATCTTTTGCACACAGTACACCACAAGTTACAACATAACCAAGTTCCTCAAAAGACTTTATTATTTGGTCTTTAAAATACCCATTTGATGTTGTAATAATATTAGGAACATTCTCTAATACAAAGTACTTCGGTTTGAACTCAGCCACAAATTTCACGAATTGTTTAAATAAGAAATTTCGTGGATCATCTAAACTTAACCGCTTACCCTTTTGAGAAAAGCCCTGACATGGTGGACCACCAATAATCACATCTATATGAGGATGCTTTTGATGTAACAGAACAACATCAACATTACATATATCATCTGCTATCACATCCGTATCGGTATGATTTTTCTTATAAGAAGCAGCTATATCTTTATCATACTCAATAGCAAAAGCAACATCAAACCCTGCCATTCTAAAACCTTCTGACATACCACCAACGCCAGCAAACAGATCACCTATTATCATAAGACTTCCTTTATTCGCTTTAAAGATAAATTAAAGTATTCTTCATTCAACTCTATTCCAATAAAATTCCTATTAAGTTTAGCAGACGCAACACCTGTTGTACCACTACCCATAAAAGGATCAAGAACAACGTCACCTCTATTAGAAAGTATATTCACGAAATGTTCTATTAACGCCAATGGTTTTTGAGTAGGATGCTTACCCATTTTTCTTTCTTTCGTACTTATCGTACTTGTTTCTATGAAATCATGAATAGCTTTACCTTCGTTATTGAATGTACCTGTTGTCGCATCATTGACCATATAAACCCAAGGTTCAGTTGAATTTATAAACTGCAAGTTCATATTTCTTGGCAAAGGATTCGTCTTATGCCAAACACCCACTGTTTTATAATAAAAGCCATGTTTCTGAGCTAAGTTTATGATTGTCTCGACTTTAATGATAGACATAAAAACAATTAACGAGCCACGCTTTTTCAAGACACGATTGCATTCATGAAAAAGCATGTCCATTTGCTGAGTCCATTCCACAAAGTCTAGGTCATCCCAACCAGATGCAGCAAAATGACCATCCCGAAGCTTATTCATATTTGTACCACGCTTTTTCATGAATAAGCCCAAATTATAGGGTGGATCCGTTATTATTAAATCCACAGAATCTGTTGGCAACTGACGTAAACACTCGATAGCATCACCTTGCTTCAAAAGTATCCTACCATCAATTCCCAAGAAACCTTTTATCTCTTGTAAATCTTCCATTCTGCACTGAATAAAAAATCCAATACTAGCCATACTTACAACATTCAGTTGCAAGTACACATATAGGGATAGTGACAGAGAATGGAAAAGTCAAACACAGACAATAGAACCATACGCTGCCGCTATAGAAAACTATGAGCGTTGAACTTTATTCTGGAAGTACGAGCCACAAGCAAAAAATACCTGAGAGCATGATACAAAAGAAGCGTGAGCTTCACTTATCATACTCTCAGGCATTTGGCGTGGCCCGTATAACCGATAAGTTCCGCCCACGCTATAGCGCAGGCGTTCACTTAATCTACGGTTATACATCTGTTAATCGCCAAATTTCGAGAGTATTCCGAATATCGTAAACGCTTTGTATATTAATATGTTATATGTCTAAAGTTTTATTCTTTCTGTTTCTTATTATTCTACTTTAATTGTTCAACTTATGTTACAAGGGAGCAGCCGCCTGGGGCAATCTTTCCCTTTTCGAGGGCAAAGGTACAAAAAATAAATGAAAGATGCAACTTAATACCTCAAAATATCTTTTATCGAGTAAATTTTACTAGAAGCATCAAAGGAGAATCTTTATATTAACAACATTATCTGTCCTGCTCTTTATTGGCTTGTTGTTGCATAAAAATCTCTTTTTGCCGCTCTATTTCGTGTCGAAGCTGCTCTTCGGTTGGCAGATAAGTCAAATACTTAGCTTGAAACAATTGCTTATTCTCCTTCAAGATAGAATACTTTGCCATATCCTCACTTGTCTTCGAACACAAAATCAAGCCTATCGTCGGATTATCACCATCCGTTCTTTTCAACTCATCATACATTCTAACATACATATCCATCTGCCCAACATCTTGATGAGATATCTGGGTAGTCTTCAGGTCAATCAACAAAAAGCATTTTAAGATATAGTTATAAAACACAAGATCTATATAGAAATCTCCCATATCAGTATGAATATGCTGTTGGCGAGCAACAAAGGCATAACCTTTACCCATTTCCATGATGAACTTCTGAAGATGAGTAATGATACTTCCTTCCAACCGCGACTCTGAAAAATCAGAATTAGGTGCAAGTCCCAAAAATTCTGCCACTACTGGATTCTTGATAAATTCCAATTTGTCCTTTTGCATAGGAGCAGTAATTTCTTTCATCTCATTCTCCACTACAATTTTATTCTGCGATTGCAATAGACGGTAATAATATTGCGAAGCAATGTTTCGACGAAGCGTTCTCACACTCCAAGTCTCCACAAATGCCTCGTGGGCATACCAATTGCGAGCAGCCTCATCATCTATATCCAAAAGCTGACAGTAATGTGTCCAAGAAAGAAGCTCAGATTTTCCAATCGGTGATTGGAAAATGTTTGGGAAAGTCTTTTAGAATCTTGTAAAGTTAT